>Ga0209083_1002838_pt1 | contig 15589 bp, 15 predicted proteins | sample AM7aDNAmetaG_FD_184132 | JGI IMG/M metagenome (GOLD analysis project Ga0209083, IMG submission 184132) | Freshwater microbial communities from Finland to study Microbial Dark Matter (Phase II) - AM7a DNA metaG (SPAdes) (version 3) | ecosystem: Environmental > Aquatic > Freshwater > Lake ...
CACTTTTTCCGGCGGAATAATTTGCACCTCTTTAAAATCGCTCAATTTATCAATAAAACCTTCCTGGACAGTCTTTTCCGCGCCCTTTTCAATTTTCCCGCTGGAATAGCCTCCGCTGCAAAGCGGACAAACTACCATAGTTGAACCTTCTTCAGGAAGTAGAGGCTGAAAATCTACAACTGCAATACGTTTAACAACCTGCCCATCCGTTTCCGCGCACTGCACTGAAACCGGCAACACAAGAAGTAAAACCAAAATAAATCCCGCAAGACAACCCGTTTTTTTGCCGAATAAAGTAACCAAAATTTTTGCACCTTACCTTTCTTTAGAGACTTCCCTTCGTCGAGAGGACTCCATCAATGTTAGCATTCAAATTCACGGCATCTCTCAAGGCGCGGGCAAAAGCTTTAAACACCGCCTCGATAATGTGGTGACTGTTATTACCATATAAAAGATTAATGTGCATTGTTATGCCGCTGTGATCGGTGAAAGCCTTAAAAAATTCTTTAACCAGTGCCGGATCAAACCCGCCGATTTTTCTGCGTTCGTATTTAACTTTGTAAATTAGATAGGGACGTCCCGAAACATCTAAATCCACGCGGCATAAGCATTCATCCATCGGCAAGGACGCCGAACCATAACGGTTGATTCCTACTTTTTTACCCAAGGCATGGCTTACGGCCTGCCCCAGACAAATGCCTAAATCTTCGACCAGATGATGATCGTCAATTTGAGTGTCGCCCTTGCTCTTGACGACAAGCTTGAAAAAACCATGCCTGGCAAAGAGCTCCAGCATGTGGTCAAAAAAGGCAATGGTTGTTGATATCCTACTGCCGGCAGACTTATCCAAATCAATTTCCAGCGCAATGTCCGTTTCTGTTGTTTTACGGACAATCTTTGCTTTTCTGGCCATAGCTGTCCTTTCTTTAAGTTAAATTACTTTGTTTAAAGGATACTCGATTATACCTTCAGCACCGGCTTCTAAAAGCACCGGAATCAAATCCCGCACTACGCCAATATCAATAACCGACTCTACAGCAAACCATTCTTCCGAATACAATCCGGAAACTGTCGGAGCTTTGAGTGAGGGAAGCAGCGACATTACCTTCCCCAAATTTTCTTTGGAAACATTAAGTTTCAGCCCCACTTTATTCATTGCACGCAGAGAGCCGATAAGCAATGTTTTGATTTGCTCAATCTTTTTTCGTTTCCATGGGTCGCTCCATGCCTGACGATTAGCAATCAACTGTGTGTTTGTTTTCATCAAATCATGAATTATGCGTAACTTATTGGCCTTAATCGTGGAGCCGGTTTCAGTGACTTCCACAATAGCATCCACCAAACCTTCCACCACTTTGGCTTCGGTCGCCCCCCAGGAAAATTCAACATGAACATTGATCTTGCGCTCGGCAAAATATTTTTTTGTAAAATTAACCAGCTCAGTCGATATGCGTTTCCCTTCCATATCCTCAATTGATTTATAAGGCGAATCTTCGCGAACAACCAGTACCCAGCGTGCCTGTCTGGTCGAAACCTTTGAGTAAACCAAATCCTGTACGGCAATTACATCAGATTCATTTTCCAGAATCCAATCGATACCGGTCAACCCCAAATCAAGGTGTCCGTCTTCAACATAGCGGGACATCTCCTGCGCCCGCACCAGCGTGCAGGTAATTTCCGGATCATCAATATCCGGGAAATAGCTTCTACTGTCATAAGATATACGCCAGCCGGCTTTTTTAAATAAATCAACCGTATTATTTTCCAAACTCCCCTTGGGAATCCCTAATTTCAAGATACTCATTTATATACTTCCTCTGGATTAAAAATTTTTTCTCCCACGATGATAAAATCTCCACCATCAAGCTTCCTGTAAAAACAGGATTTATGACCTGTGTGGCAGGCCGCCCCTCCCAATTGCTCGACTTGCAGCAAAATTGTATCATTATCACAATCAATAAAAATGTTCTTTACTAACTGGACATTTCCCGAACTTTCACCCTTCATCCACAGAGCCTGCCGCGATCTGCTCCAGTAAGTTGCCTTACCTGTCTTGAGAGTTGCCTCCCACGATTGGCTGTTCATATAAGCCATCATCAATACTTCTTTAGTTTCGGCATCTTGAACGATGGCAGGAACCAGGCCATCACCTTTGGCAAAATCCGGTGTAATCATCTGAACCTTCACCACATAATTAAATTTTTATATTTTAAATGAATTGTTGTATTTAAACGATGAGTTACTTTAAATCAAGCAATATTTTTATCTTACATAATCATCTATTTCCAACTTGCCTAAGCTTTTCTTTCATGATAAAAATTATTTTAAGATAAGTGGATATTTTAACCAAACTTTGCATCTTTACCGGAGGTTCGATTATGTCATTGCTAATTGGAGGGGTTATCGCCGCTGTTTTGGGATTGGTTAGCTTAATATTTTGGTGGGCAGATTTTATGATCATCATCAGAGGAGCATTTCCGATCAGTTTGCTTTTGGGTGGAGCTCTTGCAGTTTATGTCGGAATCGATGAAATCCAGGATAAGATCCGCGAAGAAAGACTAAGGAATGATGAAAAACTGGAAAAAGCCCATGAGGAAATAGAAGCGGTAAAGGCTCAAGCGGAAAAATATAAGGAAGAATTAAATAAATTAAGGGAAACACAACAATAAATGTTGAAAATTATCTTGTTTGGGGGGCTGTTCAAAAATGCTCAGGTACAAGGCGCGCAAAAACCGAATCGCGAGGCGTATATAGATATACGTTGAGCGGTGTGGTTTACAGCGCAACGCAGTAGATGAGCGTTCGCGTGGCCTTCAGGTTATTTCAACAGCCCCATATAACCTACTTTACTCTCTTCACCCTCAGCATATTAGTCGTCCCTGATATCCATAAAGGGTGACCTACAGTAATAACTATCAAGTCCCCAACTGATACCTCGCCTGCATCGCGGGCAGACTGGGCGGCCTTTTCGATCATGTCGTCCGTATCCTGGGGATCATTGATCAAACGGGGACGGCAACCCCAGCTAAGCGCCAGGCGCCGCACCGTTTTTTCATTGGGTGACAGCGCGACAATCGTCTGCCGGGGACGAAAGCGCGATATGTAGCGGGCAGTCCTGCCTGACTGGGTATGGGCTACAATAGCTTTGGCATCAAGGTGGCTGGCCAGAACACATGAGGCGTGAGCAACCGATTCAGAAATGTCTTTTCCCGGAATCATTGAAAGAAACTTTTCAAAAGGGAAACCGGATTCTGCAACTGCCGCTAGACGGCTCATGTACATTACTGCTTCTGCCGGATAATTCCCGGATGCCGTTTCTTCGGAGAGCATAACTGCGTCTGTTCCATCGAGGACGGCATTGGCAACATCAGTCGCTTCCGCGCGGGTCGGTCTTGGAGAGCTCACCATCGAACGAAGCATCTGCGTTGCCGTAATAACCGGTTTGCCGCACATATTGGCTTTATGGATCAGGCGTTTCTGAATCAACGGCACATCTTCCAGCGGTATTTCCACGCCCAGATCGCCGCGGGCAACCATTATGCCATCGGATATTTCCATGATGGCATCAATATTATCAAGGGCTTCGTGTTTTTCAATTTTGGCGATGACCGGAGTATCTTTGCCCTTTGCTGCAATAATGTCTTTAACCATTTTAATATCGTCCGCCGATTTCACAAATGATAGAGCGATAAAATCAACATCATTTTCCAGGCCGAACAAAAGATCAGCACGGTCTTTCTCGGTGAGCGATGATGTCAGGATAGTGCCAGTCGGCAAATTAATTCCTTTGTGCGATGTAAGTGTTCCACCTGTTACAACCTTGCAGATAATGTCGGATTTTCCGGTTCCCTCAACAAGAAGTTCCATTAACCCGTCGGCCAGAAGCAGCCTGTCTCCGGGTTTTACTTCATCGGGCAGTTTTTTGTAGGTAAGCGAGACTGCATCTACACTTCCCTCAATGTCACGATTGGTCAGAATAAATTTATGACCTGGTTCCAGCAAAATTCCTGGATCGGGAATTGTGCCTATTCTTATTTTCGGCCCGGCCAGATCAAGAAGAATGGCCACCGGTTTGTTCAGCCTGGCCGATAATTTCCGAAGTAAGATAATCTTCTCCAGATGATCTTTGTGTGATCCGTGTGAAAAATTCAGCCGGGCCACATTCATTCCATTTTTAATCATTGCCTCCAGAACTTCCTTTTTTTCAGAGGCCGGCCCTATAGTGCAGACTATCTTCGTTTTTTGCATGATACACCTTTAATCTTTACTGATAACAATTAACTTACCTAATACATTTTCCCTGAGAAGAAATAAAGGAAATTATACTTACCACCACAAACCAAAAGGCTATTTGCCCATTTAACCCCGTTCTCGTTTTCTTAAAATCGAGAATGAATCATGTTTTAATTATACCTTTTTCTTTCTGCTTTCTGTATTCTCTTTTCATTATCCAGATAACCAGATTGGGGCTTATGCGATTCAAAACCCAGAGAAATTTTGCGAAAAACGTCACGACGATAAAAGCCCTGTTATGTTCCACTCCGCATAGGATTCTCTTCGCACATTCTTCGGAAGTGACTCCCTTCCAATTTTTTTGTTCTTCAAGCATCTTCTGTCTATCGAAATTGATAGCCTTGTAGTCTGTGAAAATGGCGGTCTTGACATACCCCGGACATACAACACTAACCTTAATTCCATATTCGGCGCCCTCGATCCGCAGCACATTGGAAAGACCAACAACGCCGTATTTGCTGGTGACGTAACTTGCGGTGGAGGGGAAAGGCACCAGACCCTCGATCGAGGCCGTATTTATAATATGTCCGAAACCCTGTTCGACCATTATCGGGTAAGCAACCGCAACTCCGTGGACAACACCGTATAAATCAATGTTGATGACATTACGCCACTCATCTATGGTAAAGTCTTTTGCAGGACCAACAGCGGAAATGCCAGCATTATTGAAAATATAATCGATTCGCCCGTGAGCTGCGACGGTATCGTCCACCATTTTCCTGACCGCATCATAATCGGACACGTCAACCCGGGACATAGAGACCTTGCCGCCTGCCTTACGGATCCCCTCCGCTGTTTTTTCAATTCTTTCGACGTTTACATCTGATATCACCACATACGCACCGCGTAGTGCCAGTTCTTCGGCAAGCCCCCTGCCTATACCAGAGCCTGCCCCTGTAATGATCGCCACTTTGCCGTTGAAAATACTCACCGATCCTCCTGAATTGTCTTATTCTCCGTAGGTGTTGCCGTCAACGGAATCGCATGTTGAAAGTTCTGCCAAACCAACTCGGCCCCGCAACACCCACCGGCGCCATATATGTTCCCTCTCCTGGAATGTCCATTACTACAATCCGACCGTTTTGGGGTTCGCCTGCTACCAAACGCGATATGGGGTCAAAAGCGGAATCTTTCAGGGTCAGTTTTATATCAGCCTTATAAGATTCGTGAATAACCTCGCGCGGACGGAACATCCATATCGGATTCACAGCAAAAAACTGACCCATGGCTCCCACATTAAAGGTTTTAATGTCGAAAACGGGAGGCTTTGGGTCTTGAGACAACCCTCGTTTCCCCTCTATATTAATCACCTTGACACTGCGGCGCGAAATAGAGGCTTGAATATTGCCCTCTTTCTCATCAAATTCGAAGACTCCCATTTTTTTCGGATAACCCAACAACTCCCGGCCCAAAATGAGTGCGGTCTCGTCATCCACAATCATCCAGCAACAGTGAATTCCTGACCCCATCGCAGTGTGCACATGTATTAACATTGCTGCTTCATGATAAGGAACGATGGGGAAGGATACCTTGGGGTAATTAGCTATGAAGAGAGTGGCCGTTGGCGGCTGACTTGGCCACATTCCCAGTGGCAGGATTTTTTTCAATTCCTTGCCGTCAAGGGGAACGTCAACAAGCACAAACCGTGCATTATCCCATGAGTTTTCACGTTTCATGGCTTTTTCCCGGATGCTTTCCCAGAATGTTTCACCTTTCCTTAAAGCCACTGTCGTTTTATTACTCATCATTCGCCTCCCAATGTTTTTGTTGTGCTGGCATTAAAGTGCTGCAATATTCATAATATTTACTCGCTCTATACTTAACAGTGCCTTTATCCGATTTATAAAAAATTTACTGCAGAAATTTAAAATTGACAACAGTTATTGTCAATTTTAAGATTTATCCTTGATTAAACTGCCTGCAATTGTTATCACGGGTATGAATCCCCAAAGCAAGCTTTGGAAACAGATTCCGCAGCAAGCTGCGGGGTTTTATACCCTCCACTACGTGGGATTGTTCAACTTACCAATTCCGCTACGCTGCGCTTTCGGAATTGGAGTTTCACAATAAATTTTCCAATGTCAGAATTGGAAAGTTTGAATACTATACAACATGTTGCCGGTAATAAAGGGGATAAATCATGAAAATTGGAGTTTTAACGGGAGGCGGAGATGTTCCGGGGCTGAATCCTTGTATCAAAGCAATTGTCAGCAGTGCGATAGCTGAAGGGATGGAAATAGTGGGCATCCGGCGAGGCTGGGCCGGCCTGCTTGAATACAATCCTGACGATCTGGAAAGTTTTGATCGCTGTTTTCTAAAACTCGATAAACAGAACACCCGAACCATTGATCGTACCGGCGGCACTTTTTTGCATACCAGCAGGATCACTCCCAGCAAAGTTCGCCCTCGAGATATGAACGATTACTTGCTTAGCCAGGTAGTAACGGGAACACCTGCCCCGGATGCGATCTACGATTTAACATCGCGGATATTAAAAAATATCAACAGACTTGGTCTTGACTACATAATCGCCATTGGTGGTGATGGGACTCTATCCTATACCGAGCGCATGAATAAAGAAGGTGTGCCGATTATTGCCATTCCTAAAACGATGGATAATGATGTCTTTGGAACGGATTACTGCATCGGGTTTTCCACCGCCGTAACGCGAAGCGTGGAATTTATTCACCAGCTTCGTACATCCGCCGGTTCTCATGAACGCATCGGTATAATCGAACTCTTCGGACGTAATTGCGGTGAAACAACCCTCCTTGCTTCTTACCTTTCCGGAATAGATCGCGCGATCATCAGCGAAGTTCCCTTTGATCCGGAAAAACTGGCTCATCTCATCTTAAAAGATAAGCGATCCAATCCCAGCAATTACGCCATGATTGCCATAAGCGAGGGAGCCACGATGACCGGAGGAAAAATAGTTGATTACGGCCAGGCGGATGCCTATGGCAACCGGAAACTGGGTGGCATCGGGCTTATGACCAGCGAAGTCGTGGAAAAAATTACCGGCCAGGATTGTTTCTGCCAGCAAATCTCTTATCTGATGCGCTCCGGTGTTCCGGACAGCCTGGATCTGATGGTCGCCGTAAATTTTGCCAACATTGCTGTTAAGTTAATAGCCCAAGCTAAAAAGATAGACAACCGCATGGTGGCTCTGCGGGATGGTAATTATACCAGCGTTCCCATTACTGAAATTTACCAGGGAATCAAACGAGTGGATGTAGCCGAACTCTATAACACCGAACAATACCGTCCCAAAGTGCGCCATGTGGAAGGAAAGCCAATGTTTTTGTATTAAACGAATTGACAACTATATGGCTTTTGACTAGTATAATAGAAAATATTTAAGGAGGATGATATGGCTGTAAAGATTGCCATTAATGGCTTTGGAAGAATCGGGCGGCTGGTTTTCAGGGCCGGATATAAAAATAAAGATATAGAGTTCGTGGCGATAAACGATCTCGCGGACGCCAAGACACTTGCTCATCTGCTGAAATATGATTCCATCCATGGGATATTTAACGCGGAAGTTAAATCCGGAAGCAACTCTATTACCATCGACGGTAAAGAGATCAAAACTTTTTCCGCAAGAGAGCCGGAAACATTACCCTGGAAAGACCTGGGCGTGGACGTAGTGTTGGAAAGCACGGGGAAATTTACTGATAAAGCCGGCGCCGAAAAACATCTTAAAGCGGGAGCCAAGAAAGTTGTTATCTCCGCGCCTGCCAAAGGACCGGACGTGACCTTTGTTTTCGGTGTCAATCAGGAAATATATGATAAAAGCAAACATCACATTATATCCATGGGATCATGCACCACTAATTGTCTGGCGCCAATCGTCAAGATTCTGCATCAGGAGTTCGGTGTGGAATACGGCCTGATGACAACAATCCATGCCTATACCAATGATCAGGTTGTTCAGGATGAGCCTCATAAAGACTTAAGAAGAGCGAGAGCGGCGGCGCTTTCCATGATCCCCACGACAACCGGTGCCGCGAGGGCGATTGCGGAAGTCATCCCGGAAATGAAAGGAAAGCTCGATGGCCTGGCCATTCGCGTTCCCGTTCCCAATGTTTCTCTGGTCGATTTTGTGGCCATTCTTTCCAAAAGCACAACCAAAGAAGAGGTAAATGCCAAACTCAAAGAGTACGCAAATGGTCCTATGAAAGGAATTCTTCTCTGCTCGGAGGAAGAATTGGTTTCCCGTGATTTCAACGGCAACCCCCATTCCTCAATCGTGGATATGCCGAACACAACGGTAATCGGCGGTAAGATGGTGAAGATACTCTCCTGGTATGACAACGAGTGGGGCTTTTCCAGCAGGATGACGGAACTACTCTCTTTCATCATGAAATAGAACGAAAAAGAGGCGCTGGATGAAATACATTGATCAAATTGATTTGAAAGGGAAGCGGGTATTGATCCGGGTAGATTTCAATGTTCCTCTGGATAAAGATGGACGTGTAACGGATGATACCCGCGTGCGGGCCAGTTTACCGACAATCAACTACGCCCTGGCAAACGGGGCTAAAGTGATCGTGGCTTCGCATCTGGGAAGACCAAAAGGGAAAAGAGTCGCGGAGTTCTCTTTGAAGCCGGTTGTTAAGGTTCTTTCCGGTCTGTTGAAAAAGAATGTCGTATTTGTTGACGATTGCGTGGGTGAAAAGGCCACACAGGCCGTCAGTAACATGAAAGCCGGTGATCTTGTCCTTCTGGAAAACCTGAGATTTTATCCCGGTGAAGATAAAAATGACGTTGAATTTGCCCAGAAGTTAGCAGCGCTTTGTGACGTATATATTGATGATGCCTTTGCTGTCTCCCACAGAGCGGCTGCATCCAACACAGCAATTACTCAATTTGTAAAAGTCTGCGCTGCCGGATTTCTACTGAAAAATGAAATTGAATACTTCCACAAAGCCATGAGCAATCCGGTGCGGCCACTTATTGCCATCATCGGCGGCGCTAAGGTTTCCGATAAGATCGGCGTACTGGAAAATTTAATTGATAAGGTGGATAAACTGATAATCGGCGGCGGCATGGCGTACACTTTTCTGAAAGCCGCTGGCTTCGGTATTGGCAAGTCCTTGTGTGAAGCTGATATGCTTGATCTGGCCAAGAAAATTATGGAAAAAGCCAAACAGAAAAACGTAGAGTTTTTACTGCCGGTGGATAATGTGATTGCGAAAAATCCTGCGGCTAATGCTGAAGTAAAAATTTGTTCCATAAAAGATATCCCTGAAGACTGGATGGGGCTGGATATCGGCCCGGCGACAATTACTTTATTTTCTGAAGCTGTAAAAACAGCTAAAACCATTGTCTGGAATGGCCCTCTGGGCATGTTTGAGCTTGCCCCTTTCAGCAAAGGGACATTCTCCATTGTCCACGCTGTTGCGAATTCCGGCGCGCTGACAATTGTCGGCGGCGGGGATACGGATACGGCAGTTCATCAAACAGGGGAAAGCGCGAAGATATCTTTTATCTCTACCGGCGGCGGTGCTTTTCTGGAACTACTGGAAGGCAAGACCTTACCAGGCGTTGCCGTACTGGAATCATAAGGAGAAAAATAATGAGAAATTGGATTGTAGCCGGCAACTGGAAAATGCACAACACCATAGGCGAATCAATTGCCCTAGCTCAGGCGATCAAAGAAGGCTCAAAGGATATTAAAAATGGTGAAGTCATTATAGCTCCGCCTTTTACATCGTTATACAGCGTTGGGGTGGCGATCAAAGGCTCTCAAGTTTCCCTTGCCGCTCAAAATATGCACTACGAAGATAAGGGCGCATTCACCGGAGAAATTGCCCCGGGCATGCTTAAAGATGTCGGCTGCGCTTATGTCCTACTCGGCCATTCCGAACGCAGAAAGTATTTTCATGAGACTGACGAAGACATAAATTCAAAGGTGAAAAAAGCGCTGGCCATTGGTTTAAAACCCATTCTCTGCGTCGGTGAGACTGAAGATGAAAGGGTAAAAGGAGTAACTCAGCTTGTTGTCGAGAAGCAAATAAAGAAAGCGCTAAGCGGCGTGGATAAAATTGATAAGGTCGTGATTGCCTATGAGCCTGTATGGGCTATAGGCACTGGCAAAGTCGCCACATCGGCCCAGGCTGAAGAAGTGCACAGTTTTATTCGCGGTATTCTGAAAAAACTCTATGGAGATGTGTCCCAGAGCATCCGCATACTTTATGGCGGCAGCGTCACAAAAGACAATATCGGCGAGTTAATCGGCATGGAAAATATCGATGGAGCGCTCGTTGGCGGCGCATCCTTAAAGCCGGAAGCGTTTCTCGGTATAATTCAGCAAATCTCCGCGAAGAAATGACTTCATACCTATAGATAACGAGGCGGCGAGAAGGCTCCACCTCCCTTTTCCAAACGCATCGCCAGCCTCTACTTTTCGATGCAAACTATTTCTTGACAAGCAAAAACAGACCACCTATCATTCGACCCATCCAAAGCAATCTCTTATCAAATATAAATTTTTAGCATTATAAGGGGGGAATATGGAGAATGTTAGAAGTAAGGTGGAGAGCAAGCAAGTGGATAGGGGTAAGAAGTTGCCCCTTGGCATCAAGCTAAGCTACGGCATCGGCGATATATCCAACAACCTGTTCATCGTTACTACCGGCATGTACCTGCTGTTTTTCCTCACCAATGTGCTCGGTGTGAACCCCGCGCTGGCAGGCACAATGCTGCTCATTCCCAAGCTGTGGGATGTTATTATCGACCCCATCATGGGCGCCATCTCCGACGTGACCCGCTCCCGCTTCGGGCGCAGGAGAGTTTACCTGCTCTACGGCGCGGTGCCCTTCGGCCTTTCCTTCTTCGTCCTTTTCATCGCGCCTGGTTTTCAAACCGAGTTTGCCAAAGCGCTGCAGGTATCGATTCTTTTCTTGTTGGCCTGTACTGTTTTTGCAATCGTCAATGTGCCCTATGCCAGCATGGTGCCGGAGATGTCCAACGATTATAACGAACGCATGTCCATAACATCCTTCCGCATGTCATTTGCCTCTATAGGCGCTTTGCTGGCCGGAGGTTTGACCATGGTTCTGGTTCAAGCCGGTGGCGGCGGCGCCGCGGGCTTTCGCACCATGGGCGGTATTTTCGGCATGGCCATCGTCATCTCTTGCCTGTGGTGCTTTTGGGGCACACGCAGGGCTCCGTCACTACCGCCTAAAAAAGAGATGCCTTCCATTAAGGAGCAGGTAAAAATAGCAGTCAGGAATTATCCCTTCATGATGCTTATGAGCAGCTACTTCCTTCAGGCTTTGGCCATCGGCGTCATGATGGCCGGCTTCATCTATTACATTAAATATGCCATGGCCCTGCCTGAAACGGCCATGAACATAGTCTTCCCTATTTTCATGATCACCGGCGTGGTCTTCATCCCGATCTGGTTAGCCGTGGGCAAGCGCCTGGGTAAGATAAAGTCTTACTACATCGGCCTGGCCCTTTTCACTTTGATGATGGGGTCGCTCTTTTTCACCAGTGCTACGATGTTGTGGCTTTTCTATGCCCAAATCTTTATGGTGGGTGTCGGTTTCTCCAGCTTCCAGCTTTTTCCATTTTCCATGCTGCCAGACACGGTGGAATATGACGAGATGCAATCAGGCCTGCGTCGCGAGGGCGTCTTTTCCGGAATGTGGTCGGCAGGACAAAAAATCGCTTACTCTGTCGGTCCGCCCATTGTTGGTTTCGCCTTGGCGTTATCCGGTTTTGTCATTGATGGAGTTCAGCCGGAGAGTCTTGTTACTGGTGTGCGCGTCATCTTCTGTCTTTTTCCGGCGCTCCTGATACTGATAAGTTTTCTGCCTTTCAGCAAGTACAAACTCACCGAGGAAGAATTCGAAAGGGTTAAAGAGAAGATAGCACAGCAAAGCAAACGATAAGTTATCTATTCCCTGTAAAAGGAGCTGACCAGATATGTGCGATTCATTAGTTGCATTTACACCCCAAGGTATGATCTTCGGAAAAAATTCCGATCGAGATCCGAATGAAGTCCAAAACTTAATCCAAATACCTCCACAAGACCACACCAAGGGAGAGATGGTGAAATGTACCTACATTGAGATCCCGCAGGTTTCTCATACCAATGGTGTTTTACTTTCCCAACCATTCTGGATGTGGGGCGCCGAAATCGGAGTCAATGAGTTCGGTGTCGCGATCGGGAATGAAGCCCTCTTTGCCAAAGTTGCCCCGCGGAAAGAAAATAAATATTTGCTGGGGATGGATTTATTGCGTCTGGGTTTGGAAAGGGGAAGGAACGCCAAGGAAGCATTGGATGTGATCATCTCCTTATTGGAACAATTTGGTCAGGGTGGAAACTGCGGATTCAATCATAAGCTTTACTATAATAACTCCTATTTGATTGCCGATAAAGACGAAGCCTACGTTTTAGAAACAGTAGATAGAATGTGGGCGTGGAAAAGGATAACAACATATTGGGCAATTTCCAACGGAATTAGCCTTACTACGGATTACGACGCAGTATCCAAAGATTTAATTCCTTTCGCGGTGCATAAAAAGTGGTGTAAATCCGCTGACCAATTTAACTTTCAGCAAAATTATTCCGCGTGGTTTATAACGACTATGGCAAAAGTCTATACACGCAGGTCTTCAAATTTTGATTGTCTGGCAAAATTTCAAGCCGAAATTGGTATGGCCGATGTCATGACGGCGTTACGCAGCCACGGAGATAATGATAAAAAAGCGGATTGGAATCCCTTAAACTCGAGATTAATATCGGTGTGCGCTCATGCTTCGGGCATGACCAGCCCATCGCTTACAACCAATTCGATGGTGCTCTGGATTCCCAAGACGGGACCATACTCAGTCTTTAGCACAGCTTCCAGCACTTTGTGTACTGCCATCTATAAATTATTATTTGCTTCAGGCTTAAACTTGCCGAAAGAATACAAGCCCGGCGTAAAACAGGCACAGCTAGATGCTTATTGGTGGAAGGCTGAGCAATTTAATCGTGTTGCCATGAATCATTATGCGGAACTCTCTAAAGCATATTTCCCCGAACGGAACGAATTTGAACAAGCGCTTATCCGCAAGGTGTTGTCCCAACCGCTTACCCAGGAAGACATTGAGGAGTCATTCACTGCTGCAAATCGTTTAATGGATAAATACTATACCAGTCTCAAAGCACAACCGATTGATAAGAACGCGAAAAAAAGACAAAAGTACTGGCAAAAATTTGATACCGCCTCGGGGCTTGCACGCCTTGACAAGTAAACTACTAATACCAAGTTGCTTTCAAAAAATAAAATGTGAATTTTTGAAAGCTTACTTGGTATTATGCCCGGTAGATCAACCTTTAATGAGACTCGCTGAAAACGAACGAAGTGAAGTTCGAAGCGCTAGTCGAATTATCCTACGTGCGAAGCTAAGTAGGGCTAATATTTGATAGCTATTTGGTATAAGAAATCAGATATGACATCATACGATATGCCGATTCAAATAATCCGCAATATTTTTGATGAATCATTGCTTGCTGTTGATCCTTATCAGGCGGTGAGCCGACATTGTGATTATGTTCTCTCGCGATACGAGAAAGAGAAACTAAATAAACTCTACGTTGTCAGTTTTGGTAAAGCAGCACCGTCAATGGCTCGAGCACTGGCAGATGGCGTGGGCAATGCTCTGACAAAGGGTATCGTAATAACAAAGTACGCTCATGTCGGATCGCAAAAATTTGCCGATACTCTAACGGTCTATGAGGCCGGACATCCCATCCCCGATGAGAATGGCGTGCGAGCGACCGGGGAAATCTTGAAACTGTTAAAGCAAGCAGATGATGAAACACTTATTGTTTTTCTTATATCGGGTGGTGGTTCAGCTTTGCTTTGCTGCCCTTATGATGGGATTTCGCTTGCGGAGAAGCAAGCGGTTACGGATTTGCTGCTGAAGGCTGGTGCTGACATTAAAGAACTTAATACGGTTCGAAAACACATTTCAGCGGTAAAGGGAGGGCGACTGGCAGAAATTGCCTACTCCGCTAAAATGGTCTCTCTCATCCTTTCCGATGTGATCGGGGATCCGCTGGATGTGATTGCTTCCGGCCCCACATCGCCGGATCAATCTACATATGCTGACGCGATGAAAGTTATTCAAAAATATGGACTGACAGTAAGAATGCCGGAGAGCGTTATCAATATCCTCACCAAAGGCGCGAAGGGTCATATTCCGGAAACACCGAAGAAAGGCGCGCCGGTTTTCAGCGGAATAGAGAACATAATAATCGGGAGCAATGCCATAGCAGTAGAAGCGGCAAAAAAAGCAGCTGAACGCTCAGGTTATAAAACGACTGTCATCTTTACGGAACTCAGTGGTGAGGCATCACAAGTCGCAAAGGATCTCGCCAAAGCAGCACTGGATCAAAAAAAAGTACTGCCTAAAGGTGAAAAAACTTGCCTGATTGCCGGCGGAGAGACAACCGTTACGGTAAAAGGAAACGGCAAGGGAGGAAGAAATACCGAGCTTGCCCTGGCCTTTGGCCTAGCAATACAAGGGCAGCGCGGTATTACATTCTTGTCCGCGGGCACTGATGGAACGGACGGCCCCACAGATGCCGCAGGAGCAATTGTTACCGGTCAAATGTTTTCAGATGCCGTTAAGCAAGGATTAGATCCACAGGATTACCTCACGCGCAATGACTCCTATACTTTTTTCAAGACAATAAAAGGTCTAGTCATTACCGGACCCACGGGAACAAATGTAATGGATATACAGCTGATACTTCTGGAGAACTAATATTTTCTTTTTAAAAGGTATTTTAGGATAATTTACGTTTCCTAAAAAATATTGATTAATGTAGTTCTTCCTGAACTACACAAAAAGCTGGCCTTGACAAAGATTCATGATTTCGAGCGTTAATCATTATCGGTTATGCTCTATTAATGCTCATTCTATTAATAAATAGAATAAGAATATCAAAGTATTATCAACTCCCAAAGATTTTTACTTAACATTGCTTAGTATGATTACTATAATAGTGTTAAATAATTACAGTGTAACAGGAGGAAAAGACAATGCCAACGATTCGTATCGATGAGGAAGTCTATGCGTGGCTGCAAACTCAAGCCCGACCTTTTGAGGATACACCAAACACTGTTCTACGCAGAGTAGCTTGTCTTGGTATCCCTTCTATACTATAAATGGCGGTTGAAAACCGTGACGGTAAACAGGGCGGTTTAAAGGTGTGACACCCTAAACTAACCTTTTTCAAAATAGAGTATATTCAACGTATCTTTATTCTGAAGGAGGAGAAAGGGTGTAC
>Ga0209083_1002839_pt1 | contig 15588 bp, 18 predicted proteins | sample AM7aDNAmetaG_FD_184132 | JGI IMG/M metagenome (GOLD analysis project Ga0209083, IMG submission 184132) | Freshwater microbial communities from Finland to study Microbial Dark Matter (Phase II) - AM7a DNA metaG (SPAdes) (version 3) | ecosystem: Environmental > Aquatic > Freshwater > Lake ...
AACTATTCATCCCCTGCCCGTGGTGCTACTTATGGACGCTTCCCTGTTTGTCCTTTAACCCCTGTTTTAAATTAATGCTCTACATGCCCACGCAAATGCCCACGGCTTGACAGATTTGCGGAAGCTGCATTTCTTCAACAACACCAATTTTTTTTATAAACCGTTCAAGTGCAAATGATTTCACCTGGACACAATCGACAGTGCTTTTTTTTGAAAGCCCGTTTTTTCTGTTCGGCGCAAGCGGGAAGTAAAAAAAGATACCCTCATGGTGCATCTTGAATTCGCGCACGGGGGCGACAATGCGAAGGGGCAGGCGGTCAAGCTCAGCAATGCTCAAAACAACAGCGGGCCGGGTCTTTTGAATTTCCGCGCCGCGCTGTGGCTCAAACTCTACAAGCCATATTTCACCGCGTTTTGGTTTCATGGTTAAAACTCCATTATATCGCAGCCGTCCTCAATGACTTCAAAATGCCGCGCTGCCTGGGCCGCATGCGCTTTTAGCACTTTCTTTTTATCATTTGTTGCAAGCCTGGCAATGTCGGCAACTGACAGAACAGGGCGCGCCGCTGTTTTGCCGCCGCCTACTTCCCTGTTGACAAGCTCCATGATTGCCCGGCTTGCAGGCTTTCCGGTTGCCACGGCAAGGGTAAGAATTTTTTGTTTCTCTACAGGGGTGATTTTTATGTTGAACGTAACCATTTTTTGAAGGCTGTTGTCATGTGCCTGCTTTGCTGCTTTCATATTGTATGCTCCCTTTTAACGGGTCTTATTATTCCGGCTTGCCGATTACCAGGCAAATATTCATAACTAATGAAAGGTGAATAACTGCATTTAATCAGATAGGTATTCGCTTTGGCATGAACAGAATATAAAATAAGGGCGGTTGTGTGTCAATGCACAAGTTTGCCGCAAGATATGGGCCGACTAGGCCAAAAATAAGCAGCACAATTAAAAATCTTCCGTCCTGGCGCGGGGGCTTATTCTTTTGAATACCGTAAAAACATGCTATAGTTCCTGAATATTCGAATAATCTCCGGCGGGAATACATGACGGCAAAAAAAGCACATCACCAAAAAGGCAAGCTGCGCATCGGCGACAACTGGAACGCCATCACCATAATTGCCCTCTCTCAATCAAACCCTTTGAAGGCCATAGCGGAGTTTGTTGAAAACAGCATTGACGCCAGGGCTCAAAACATCACCATTGTCCGCGGCCAGGAGCGGGGGGATCATTTTCTGAAAATTACCGATGACGGAGAAGGCATTCACCGCACAGAAGCTGGCCTTCCGGACTTTGCCTATGTGGCAACCCATATCTGCGACTCCATTAAGCGCGAAATAAAATCAAAGGGCGCCGAAGGCATACAGGGGGAATTCGGCATAGGGCTTCTCAGCTTCTGGACCGTGGGAGAAGAGCTTATGATGACGTCATCGGGCATTGACGGACGCGGCTACCAGATGCGCATGTCAAAGGGCGACCCGGGCTATACCATCCATGAAAAAAGATCCCTGCTGCCGCTGAAGGGCGTCGAGCTTGTCATAAAGCAGTTGCTGCCCGGAGTCCGTCAGCTCAGCGGAGAAAAAATTCAGTGGTACCTGGCCTCGGAGCTTCGCGACAGGATACGTGCCTCGGGGGTAACGATAAAGGTAATCGACCGCAGAGCGCGCAAGGAATTTATTGTCGAGCCCAGGGAATTCTCCGGCCGGCTCTTGCATCATCTCGGCCCGTTACCGTCGCCGCTTGGCGATGTGTATACGGAAATATATCTTGGCGAGCCTGACAACCAGGCGCATATCAGCCTGTACCGCGCCGGCACGCGTATTCTTGAGGATATGAGGGACATTGATATTTTTAACCATGAGCCCTGGTTTTCTCCCTACCTGCAGGGAATTATCGATGCGCCATTTCTTAACCTGACGCCCGGCACCCGAAGCGGTGTCATCCAGGATGAAGCCCTGCAGACGCTGGAAAGCGCCCTTGTTCCGCTGGAGCAGCAGCTTATCGAAATCATTGACGGGCAGCGCCGGGCTGAAGAAGAGCGCGCAAGCGTAAAAATTCTTCGCTCGGTACAGAATGCCCTCCGGGAAGCCGTTCTTTCACTGCCTGCCGAGCAGTATGACTGGTTTGATATTCATGCTCAAACCCTTCGGAAAATCGGCAAGCTCCACACCGCCTCACCCGATCTCAATGAACAGGATGGGCAAAGCCCGGATACCGCACTTTCACGAACGCCTGTCCAGAAGCAGTTCTTTGAGTTTGCGGGGCCGCTGTTCAGCGTTAAAATCGTACCACAGTCATGTGTTCTGCCGGTGGGGGAAACAAAAACATTTCATGCCGTCGCCCGGGATAAAAGTAAAAAACAAATCGATGATACTGTTTCATTTTTTTGGGAGGTCGCAGAAGGCGAGGGCGGGATCGAGTCAAGCGGAAGCGAAATAGCGGCATACACGGCTGCTCAGAATCCGGGGCTTGTAATAATACGAGTAACCGCCACGCAGGGGGATATAACCTGCCAGGCTGAAGCAATGATAACCGTTACCGAGTCGCTGCTGCCGGAAACCAGCAAAACCCCTGCCGTTACTCAGGGCCTTCCCGGCTATACCTTTAAAAAGGCTTCTGGCGAACTGTGGCGCTCGCAGTATCATGAGGAGCAGAACGTTATTGTCATCAATAACGGCCACAGGGATTTTGTGTTCGCGTCAAAAAACAAAACGCTTAAAATTCGCTATATTGCCCGGCTGTTTGCAAAAGAGCTTGTGTGCAAAAATTTCAAGGGCACGCCGCCCGATGAACTGCTGGAGCGCATGATCGAACTGACGCTCTACATGGAGGAAAATCTTTAAGAGCACTTTTTTTTACTATAGCCGGTTTACATGTTCTGTTGAAATGACAATGAGGCTACACCATTTAGGAAAAAGCTCTAACATGCTTTTTTGGGCGCAAGGCCGTGCGCCAAAAATCCTAAAAAATCAGCACCTTCGCTTCCCGCCAGACCCAATCCACAAGCGTTATGCCCATATAACAGACAAGTATCCAGTAGCCGTTGCCGAAGAGAAAGCCGCCTGAAAATATTTGTCAGTCCCGCATTAAGGTGGGCTGCTGGGGCATAAGTGAGAGAAAAAAAGACGGCAGGATCGCTTTTTTGTGAGCACCATGCGGGAATACAAACTGCGCCAGCGGTTCCCAAAATACTTATTAAATGCTGCAGGATATTCACATGCCCAGTACCGTCGTTATTTGAATTACCTTTAATTTATGCTATATAAATTTGGTTACACAATTTTGGGAAAAACATGGACTACAGGGTGCATAATTCAATTATCGAGCTTTTTCAGGGCGACATCACCAAACTGCAGGTTGATGCCATTGTCAATGCCGCGAATTCCCGTCTGGCCGGGGGCGGCGGGGTAGACGGCGCCATTCATCGCGCAGGCGGACCGGCCATTATGGATGCATGCCGCAAAATCGGAGGCTGCCCCACGGGTGAAGCGGTCATCACCACCGGGGGCAATCTTGCGGCAAAATATGTGATACATACTGTCGGCCCTGTCTACAGCAGCAGCGCCGGAGTGCCGAAGCTATTGCAGAATGCCTATGCAAACAGCCTGAATCTTGCTGAGAAACACGGCCTGAAATCAATGGCCTTCCCATCCATTAGCACGGGCGTGTATGGCTACCCGATTGAGGAGGCCTCAAAAATCGCCATCCGTACTGTTGTCGACCATTTAAAAGGGCAGACAATTCTTGAAAAAGTGATATTTGTGCTTTTCAGCTCCCCTGATTTAGAGGTATACATAAAGAGCATACAGGCTTTTCTATAACGCGCGTACAAGGAGACTCGAAATGTGGGACTATAATGAAAAAGTAAAAGAGTATTTTCTTAACCCGCGTAATGTGGGCGAAATAAAAAATGCCGATGCCGTTGGAGAGGCGGGCTCGCTTGCCTGCGGTGACCAGCTGAAACTTATGCTGAAGGTTGACGATAAGGGTCTTATCACCGATGCCAAGTTCCAGACCTTCGGCTGCGGCAGCGCCATAGCCTCTGCCTCGGCTCTTACGGAAATGATTATCGGTAAAACCATGGACGATGTGGCAAAAATAACCAATAAGGACATTGTGGACTACCTGGGCGGACTGCCGGTTGAAAAGATGCACTGCTCGGTAATGGGGCATGAGGCTTTGGAAGCGGCCGTAAGCAATTACTATGGCGAAAGCCCCGAAACACTTGAGGCCAAGAAGAAGCATGTCGTGTGTGAGTGCTTCGGCGTGACCGACCAGGAGATCATCAGCGTCGTGCGCGATAACAAGCTTCTGACCGTGGAAGATGTGACCCACTATACAAAGGCGGGCGGAGGCTGCATGTCATGCCATGATAAAATCCGGGCGATTATTGAAAAAGTGAGCGGCGAGGCTGAAAAGACCGTCGTGCCGAAGCCTGAAGCAAAAAAGCTCACGAACCTCCAGAAGGTAAAGCTTATCGAGGAAACATTTGAAAAGGAAATCCGGCCCATGCTGCGCGCCGACGGCGGCGACATCGAGCTGATCGACATCGAAGGCAGCCGCGTAACCGTGTCGCTGCGGGGCATGTGCTCGTCATGCACGAGCGCAAGCTTTACACTTAAAAAATATATCGAGCCCAAGCTTCGCGAATTTGTGAGCGATGATATTACTGTGGAGGAGGTGAAGCCGTGAGCCAGAATCTGGTCTATACCGACAACAATGCCACTACGATGGTCGCCCCGGAAGTCGTGGAGGCCATGATGCCGTTTTTCTCACAGCTCTACGGAAATGCTTCAAGCATGCATTTTTTCGGGGGGCAGATAAAAAAGTATGTTGACGATGCCCGGGGGAAAGTGGCCGCGCTCATTAACGCCGACCCTGCTGAAATTATTTTTACCTCCTGCGGCACCGAAAGCGATAATGCCGCCATTCGCGGCATCCTGGCGGCACAGCCTGAAAAAAGGCATATCATCACCTCGCGCGTCGAGCATCCCGCAGTGAAAAACGTCTTTCAGCATCTGGGGAAAAACGGCTATCGCGTCAGCGAAATATCGGTTGACCGGCTCGGGCGCATCGACCTGGACGAGCTGCGCGAAAAGCTTGATCATGAAACGGCCCTGGTAAGCATCATGTGGGCCAATAACGAAACCGGTGTCATATTCCCCATACAGGAAATAGCCGAGCTGGTCAAAAGCAGGGGTGCTGTCTTCCATACCGATGCGGTACAGGCCGCGGGCAAGGTCTCTATCGATCTGCACAAGACGCCCGTTGATCTGCTGTCCATCTCCGGCCACAAGCTGCATGCTCCCAAGGGCATCGGCGTTTTGTACCTGAGAAAGGGCGTGCACTGCGTTCCCTTCATGATGGGCGGCCATCAGGAAAGCGGTCGCCGCGCTGGCACTGAAAACGTGCCCTATATTGTCGGCCTTGGCAGGGCCTGCGAGCTTGCTCATGAGTTTATGTCAGTTGAGCAGCGGGAGGTGGCGCGGCTGCGCGACCTGCTGGAAAGCGAGCTCACGGAAAAAGCCATCGATGCATCGGTCAACGGCGATACCGAGCACAGGCTGCCCAATACGGCCAATATCAGCTTCAAATATATCGAAGGCGAATCGATACTGATGCTTCTCAGCGAGGTCGGCATAGCGGCATCTTCCGGTTCTGCCTGCACCTCCGGCTCTCTTGAGCCGTCGCATGTGCTGCGGGCCATGGGCATACCATTCACCCGCGTACATGGATCGGTCCGCTTCAGCCTGAGCCGCTATAACACCCAGGATGATATGCACTTCATCGTTCAGCACATGCTGCGGATCGAGAAGCGGCTGCGGGATATTTCGCCTTTCGGCAGGGATGAAATCAATGCACACTAAGCTGCCCGACATCATTGAGGGGATTCTTGACAGCTACAGAACCCACAGCGGCATCAATCACATGGAAGGGTCGCTTCTGCCCTCGCGCGGAGCTGTGGAGGAGATTGCCATCACCATGCTCAATGTGCTGTTCCCCGGCTACTATGAAAAGCAGGAGCTGCGCTTAAGCGATGTGAGCCTTTTTGTCTGGGAGCGCGTCGTTACCATCTACCACGGCCTTTCAAACGAGATCGCCAAAAGCCTTCGCGCGGCAAACGGACAGCCGGAACGGACAGATGCGGAAATATCACTGCAGGCCGTGGACAAGACCGTGCAGCTGCTGTCGCGCCTGCCCCATGTGCGGGAAAAACTGGCCGGTGATCTGCGCGCGGCCTATGAAGGCGACCCGGCTGCAAAAACCTTTGGCGAAATAATTTTAAGCTATCCCGGCCTGTTCGCCATTGCCATCTACCGCGTGGCCCATGAGCTCTATCATCTGGATGTGGCCCTCATCCCGCGCATTATGAGCGAATACGCCCACCGCTCCACCGGCATCGACATCCACCCCGGCGCCCATATCGGCGACAATTTTTTTATCGACCACGGCACGGGCGTGGTTATCGGCGAAACAACTGAAATCGGCGACAATGTGCGTATTTATCAGGGCGTAACCCTCGGCGCCCTGACCTTCAGAAAAGACACTGAAGGCCGCATCCTGAAGGGCGGCAAGCGCCACCCGACCATTGAGGATAATGTCGTCATTTACGCCGGCGCAACCATTCTCGGCGGCGACACGGTTGTCGGCAGAAACTCCATTGTCGGCGGCAATGTCTGGCTGCTCGAGTCCGTGCCCCCCAACACCACCGTGACCCACCAGCCTCCGAAGCTTTTCTTTAAAGAGAAAGAGCCCTCGCCGCGCGATGACTTTTACATGTATTATATTTAAGGGCGGTTTGGCTGGTTGAAATTAGTTAAATTGGTTGGATTAGAGCATTTTTCAAAAAGCTGTAGCCACATTGTCATCTCGACCGCAGGGAGAGATCTTAGGCTGAGGGACAACCAAGGTGTTAGGATCTCTCCCTGCGGTCGAGATGACAGAATAGATAAACTGTCTATAGTAAAAAAGGCTCTAAGCAATTTCCGGCTTGGTAAGGGGCAGGTAAATGTCAAATACCATGCCGCAGGGAAGGCTGCGCTGTAGTTTTATATGGCCCCCGTGAATCGCTATGATCTGATTGCATATGGCAAGCCCCAGGCCCGTGCTGCTTGGTTTGCTGGTGTAGAAAGGGTGAAACACCTTCTCCACATCCCCGTCGTCAATGCCCTGGCCCGTGTCCGCTATGGAAATTTTGGCCTGCCCGTCTTCAAGAGCAGTTGAGATATGCAGCACCCCTCCTTTTTGCATGGCATCGATTGAGTTATGAAAAAGGTTCTGCAATACCCGGCAGAACTGGTCGACATCGATTTCTATAACCGGGACGCCTGGATGAAAGCTGGTTTCGATTTGAATCCCGTGGCTGACGAACTCTGCTGAAAACCCCTTCAGCGCGTCGTCGATGACGCTGCCCAAAAATACGCTTCTAAGGACAAGTTTTCTGGGCCGCACAAAATCCAGCAGTTCGGCCAGAATCACTTCCAGGCGGTCTGTTTCCTCAATGATGATCTGAAGGTACTTTGCACTGAGCTCATCTGCATGCTCCTTTTTTTGAAGCCTGCGGGCAAAACCGCCTATTGAAACCAGCGGATTGCGCAGGCCATGAGCCACAGTGGCTGACATTTCGCCCACGGCGGCAAGTTTTTCCGAGCGAATGAGCCGGTCGCGATTGGCTTTGAGCTCACGATTGGCTGCATCAAGCTCGGCTATTTTCTGGTGCAGGCTTTGCTGTGAAGCAGTCAGTTCCGATGTGCGCTCATGCACCTCCTCTTCGAGCCTTGCCGTATATTGCTTCAAGGCCGCTTCAGCCATGGCAATTATACCCGTGTCTTCAACTGTTTCCAGCACGCCCATGAGCGTGCGGTCAGCGCCGTACAGGGGCGTGCACGAGACACGGTAATGATTCTTGCCGCCGGCGCTTATGAGGTCAAGCATAGCTGTATGTTTTTTACCAGTCTCCATGCAGTGCAGCGCAGGGCAGTTGGGGCAGGGCGTATCGGAGCCGGCATGCAGCACGCCGTGGCACAAAGGGAGACTGGCAGAGGATGCCGACAGGGTGAACCATTCCTTCAGCGTTGCATTTGCACAGACGAGACGCAGGTCGGGGGTAAGGATGGCTACACCACGGCCCGGGTCGTCTATAAGCCCTGCAATAAGGTTGGATGACTGCTGCAGCCGCTCAAGCTCTTGAAGCAGTGTTTGATCGTCACTTTTCGAAGACATATAAAATACCAGCAGAAAAACATGCGCCGTTCAAAGTTAAAGGTCCGCACCGCGTGAAACAAACAAAAAACGTAACTATTAAGCCCCCCCCGACCTTTGTTGGGTAATCGTTCTTCCCTCCCCTTGTGGGAGGGACTGAGGGAGGGGGCCTAAAATATGTTTTACTCCCTGTCAATGTGCCCTATAGCTACTTTTCCGGCGACGGACAAAATTTAGGATTTAAACCCCCTGCCTGTATCCCTCCCACCAGGGGAGGGAAAAAGAAAAAACAAAACCCTAAAAAGGCGCAGGGGCCTGCACCTACCATATATTTTAGTATCCTTAGTCATTGGCAGTTTTGCGTTGGATAGTAGATGTTCAGCTTTCTTGAACGTTGTTACCTGAATAGTTACAAAAAACAAGCTTACTTAAGGTGCTTTTTTGCAACCTTGGCAAAGCCTTCGGCAGCGCCCTCGATCATGCGGTCGTCAACGCAGTAGGCAATGCGGAAATAGCCCGGACAGCCGAAGCCGCTGCCGGGCACGACCAGAATGCGCTCCTGCTGCAATTCCATCACAAACTGCACATCATCAATCGGCGCCTTGGGGAACAGATAGAATGCGCCTTCGGGCTTGTGGAACTGATAGCCCATGCCTCCCAGCAGGTCGCAGAGCCGGTCGCGTTTGCGCTTGTAAAAGGTAATGTCGACAGACAGGCCCTGCAGGTGCCGCACGACGCGCTGCATGGTGGCCGGCGCATTCACGAAACCGAGCGTGCGGTTGCAGAAAATAAGGCCGCCCATCATCTTGTCAAGGGGCTCAAGAGCCGGGTTTACAGCGATATACCCAAGCCGCTCGCCGGGCAGAGACAGATCCTTTGAATATGACGTGACGATAAGGCTGTGCCTGTAGGCCTGCAGAATGCTCGGGACCTTCACGCCGTCGTAGATGATTTTTGAATACGGTTCATCGGAAATAAGATATATTTCGCACCCCAGTTTTTTGCATGTCCGGTCAAGCATGCCTCCCAGAGCCTTGATGGTTTTGGCATCATAGACACGACCCGTCGGGTTGTTGGGCGAATTTATGAGAACGGCCTTGGTGCGCTCGGTAATTGCAGCTTCAATGGCTGCTACATCAAGGTTGAAATCTTCTGTTGTTTTTACCAGTTTCGAAACGCCGCCGGCATTGTCGATATAGAAATTATACTCCACGAAATACGGAATCGGCACAATTACTTCATCGCCCGGATCGAGGATGGTTTTGAGCACAACATTAAGCGCGCCGCCTGCGCCGCAGGTCATGACGATATGGTCGCCGAATATTTCAATGCTGTGCTCTTCGGACATGTATTCGGCGACGGCCTGCCGCGTCTCCATATACCCGGCGTTGGACATGTAGCCATGCTGCAGGGGTGCGCGGTTATGTATCGCATCCTTCAGCAGGTCAAAAAACTTTTCCGGCGGTTCGATATTGGGATTGCCGAGGCTGAAGTCATAGACTTTATCGTCGCCATACTGTTTTTTAAGAATTGCGCCCTGCTCGAACATCTTGCGTATCCAGGACGCGTTCTCCATGAAATTTTGTACTTTTTTAGAAATTGCCATGGTGTTCTCCGATTGTTAATGTCTTCTGGTTTTAGGGTATAATATGCTATCGTAAAAAAAATCATAACGCAAGAACCTGATAGTATAAATAATCCGGTCAGGCAGGTTCAAGGTTATCGAAGGACTGTTGACCGGCACATAAAATCCATGAATTTTTTTTACTTGCAAAGAAACCATCATTGTAAGGGGGGCATGAAAACTTTTATAAAAATGCTTTTATTGCTATTTATAGTGACCGGGCCGGTACAGGCTGAACAACCCTCCTTCAATGTTCCGCATGCAACTATAAACAATACGATCTGGAAGGTCGTTGAATATGATTTTGATTATTACTATGGCTATCACAACATGGACTTTTATCTGCGCTATGAGGATGATGACTGGTGGAAATGGGATAGAGGATTTCCTTTTCCCCTCGGACTTTCCGGCTTTTGGGATAAACCGCGACAGGGTATGAGTTTCGGATTTGATTATGGCGCGGCACAAGACATGTACCACTTTCAGTATATTGAGTTTCAGCATGACAATTGCACTGCCGTTACGCATTGCTACCGGTTTCTCAAGGACGCATATTTCGGCAAAGATGCGCCGGATATTTCCTATGTGCTGACACTCTTTAAAATCTCAGACGATTGGGATGGCGTCTCCCCGCCGCCCCAGCAATGGGATGGGGTGCATAACCCCCTGGAATTTGATGCGGATTTTTGCGGGAAAAATCATTAGCTGCGAATTGGCAAACCTCTCCTGGCCTGCTTCGATTAGAGTATAAAAATGATCCAAACATACACCGCAGTTGCAGGCTCTGTCAGTGTGCAACACCGCCCCCACAGGTGTTTTTATTCAGCAACCGTTTCAAAAGGCCATACCGCCATCTATGAAGGCAATATGGGCAAACCCGGCGGCATCAATATTAAAAGGCTTTGGGGCAGCACCCGCCGGAAGCGCAGGGCGATGAGCCGCACTGCGGCCCTGTCTGGCAGCCAAGGGACTGGCAGGCGCTGCTGGCCGCAGTGGTGTGGACATTGGGCGCCGACAGCATTTTTTCAAGTCCGGCGTCGCCGCAGGAGGTGCACACAAGGGCCTCCTCCTGACTGCCATAGACCAGAAATTCACTCACGGCCCCGCATTTTTTACAACGGTATTCATAGATGGGCATACGTAACCTCCCTGTTCAAGTCGAAAAATCAGCATTTTTGTTAGACATGCTTCCTGTAAGCTGTCGCTATGAAAAAAACAGCAGGGGATTTATACGCCTTGCGTACAAATCCCCTGCATGATGGTCAACCAGTTCCTGCAGCACTCAGTCCATAGAAATAGCTTCGACCGGGCACTCGTCAACGCAGGTACCACAATCGACGCAGGTGTCAGCATCGATAGCGGCCTTATCGTCTTTCAGCACGATTGCCTCAACAGGGCATACTTCAACGCAGTTTCCACAGCCCGTGCATTTTGCAGTATCAGTTTTTGCTGCCATACGTATATCTCCTTTCTAAAATAAAAATATTTTCTTATATACCATTGATTTTTTCCTGCGGCAAATACAAAAGTGCTATTGTGGAAAATTCTCTTCAAGAGACCGCAGCAGGTTATAGAAATCACCTCGCGGGTCGATGCTGCGATTTTTCACTTTCAGCGTCTCCGAATTGATGAGTGAGCTGAAGGCAATGCCATCGATTTCGAGATTATCCCGCACCGTAACCATTTCACCCAGCCTGCTCTGTTCAATCAGCCGATAGGCCCCCACACCGAGCTGCGATGTCAGAAGGGAATCATAGAGCGACGGCGGAAGCTGCCGCGTTTCATACCCGGTTATCTGGGACTTGAAGCTCTTCTTGTCGCCGGTCTTTTCCCTGTAGATATGCGCAAGCTCTTTTGCCAGGTGCTCGCCGATTTTGGCCTCGGCAAGGCGCAGGTTGCCGAAGCGGTCCTTCTCCATTATGGCCTTTGCATCATCGGTCAGCATATCGGCTATTCCCTCGGCAATGCAGAAGACGCCGTACCCGCGACCGCGCTGTTCGCGCCTGATGACTATATCGACCAGGTCCTGGGCAAGCTCATCAAGGCTGAATGGCTTATTTTCATAGTCCTCGGGAATGATGGCCTTGGTGCCGCGGCCGTAAATGCTGGCGGCTGCGGTGTACCAGCCTGCCTTGCGGCCCATCAGTTCAACCACATGATAGCAGTTGGTTGCCTTGGCGTCATCATACAGGCCCCGGACGATACGGCCCGCAGCCTCGGCAGCGGTGAAGTAGCCAAATGTCCAGGGGATGCCGTAGTAGTCATTATCGATTGTCTTAGGGACATGCACCACACCCTGAAAGGGGAAATTTCCGTCCTCTGCAAGGCGTCTGCGGGTCAGCTCATGGATAAAATTGGCTGTTTTGAGCGTATCGTCACCGCCGATGGAAATAAGCGCGCCGACCTTCAGATATTTGAATGTGTCGATGATGCGGCTGAGGGCCTCGATCTTTTTCGGGTTATCAAGATCCAGGGGGCTTTTGATTTCCCTGCCGGGATTGGCCCGCGATGTGCGCAGGATGAAGCAGTTGGCTTCGATGGCCTCAGATGCAACAGTCTTATCGATATATATGAAATGCTTGCCCGGCTGTAAGTCCTGCGGCGGGAGATCCTGCAGATACTCATAGCCGTTATTAAATCCGATCACCTCTATGCCCCGGTCGAGAAACTGCTTGGCGCCGCCTGACAGCACTCGGTTGCCTCCGGGTGCCGGGCCTCCGGAATGCAGCAGGGCCACTTTGAGTTTCATGGATTTAAGCCGGGCAATGGCCGGTGTCAGCGACTCAAAATGAAAATGTTTAATACCCATGATACACCTTTTTCAGTTTGTGGGTTGCGGTGCAACGAAAACCATTCCGTTGCCGCCGGGGACCGTGTGCAGTACAATTTTCTGCCGCCGGAATATGCTCATCATCCCTCATGGCAGCCTTTTTTTCCATATTATACCAATACTTACTTTATATACAAAGTATTCCCCTTTTTTCAAACATATTTCTCGCAGACGAGAGCACTGCAAGGCGCAGGATGAAAAAAACCTGATGTATGCATGTCAAGTCCCTGCGTACTCAACGTATCATTTCGATCTGCCGCGCTGCAATAAATTGTCTCTAAGCGCTCCTTCGAAATGACCCGCTTAATAAAGACGTACGGCTTTAGAGCCCACCGTTTTTTTGATTTATGTAATGAAGAATCCTTTCCGGTGTGTCCGGATGCAAAATACGGCCCGTCTTTCGCGGCTGGAAAGCTCGGGAATCCAATAATTTATATAGGAACTATAAATACTTATATGTATTGACAGGGGAATGCTACGTGTGCTATAAATACTCCCTTTAATTAGAAAATGAGTGGGTTTTTGAATATATACAGGAGGACACGGTATGCTTGAAGTTCGCTTACATGGAAGAGGCGGTCAGGGCGCTGTGACGTCGGCCGAGTTGGTTGCGGAGGCCGCAATCAATGAAGGCAAATACGCCCAGGCTTTTCCCAGCTTCGGTCCCGAGCGCCGCGGGGCGCCAGTGCGTGCATTTATTCGGGTGGATGATGGCCCGATTCTGCTGCGCAATGAAATTGACGAACCTGATGTGGTGCTGGTGCTTGATCCCACGCTGATTCGGGTTGTCAATGTGACCGAAGGCTTGAAAAAGGGCGGGATTGTCATCTTGAACACCAGCAAATCAATTGCTGAAATCAAGAAAGAGTACGGCATTACGGCAAAAGTCGCAACAGTTAATGCCACCAGAATCGCAACCGAAAATCTTGGCCGCCCCATTGCCAATACCACCATGATGGGCGCCCTGATCAAGGTGACCAGTGTCATTGCTATCGAATCGCTTCAGGAAGCATTCGGGCATCGGTTCGGCAAACTGGGGGAAAAGAATTACAAGTCATGCCAGATGGCTTTTGGCGAGACTGTAATGGAGGGACGCTGATATGGCAAAAAAAGATTTTGAACTGACCTGGAAAGAGATCCCCGTTGGGTCCATCGTGCATGAGCCCGGCAATGCATCCGAATATCAGACCGGCGACTGGCGCTCGCAGATGCCAGTGCTGGACAAGGCTAAATGCGTGAAATGCGGCATTTGCTACCGCTTCTGCCCCGAGCCCTGCATCGTCAAAGACGACGAAGGCTATTATGTGGCGGATTTGTTTTACTGCAAGGGCTGCGGCATCTGCGCGTATGAATGCCCCAAGGATGCAATAACAATCGTGAAGGAGGAACATTAATGGCAAAACGAGTCGGAGCAGAAGGATCGTTTGCAGTTGCCGAGGCTGTCCGTCTTGCCGATACGGATGTTGTGGCAGCCTATCCCATTACCCCGCAGACACATATCGTCGAGCGCCTCTCTGAAATGGTGGCCGATGGTGAACTTAAAGCAAACTTTATCTATGTCGAATCTGAACATTCGGCCATGAGCGCCTGTCTGGGCTCTGCGGCCGTTGGCGCACGCACATTTACCTCCACGGCGGGCCAGGGCCTTGAGCTGATGCATGAAGTTCTCTACCTTGCCTCATCCATGCGGCTGCCGATCGTTATGGCGGTTGCCGACCGTGCGCTGTCGGGACCCCTGAATGTCTGGGGCGACCATTCAGACGCCATGGCCACCCGCGAATGCGGCTGGATTCAGTATTTCGGAGAAAACGCACAGGAGGTGTTTGACCTGACCCTGTGTGCGTTCAAAATTGCGGAGCATCACGATGTGCTCTTCCCGGTCATGGTGCACATGGACGGCTTCCATGTCTCCCATGTGGTTGAACCCTATTTACTGCCTGACAAAGAAGAGCTTGGAGATTTTTTACCCCCCATCGACTATCCCTATCCGCTTGACCCCAACAAGCCCATAACCATGGGCGCTTTTGCGCCGCCGGCCGTCTATTCCGAGTGCCGCAAGGCCCAGGACGTTGCTGTCAACAGCACCCACGGCACCATCGAGAATGTGTGGAACGAATTCGCCAAGCGGTTCGGCCGGCAGTACAAGCCCATTGAGACACATAAGACTGAAGATGCCGAAACCATTTTGGTTTCTATCGGCAGCTTCAACCAGATGGCAGGGGTAGCAGTCGACAAGCTGCGCTCAGAAGGCAAAAAGGTCGGCCTGGTCAGGATTCGCCTGTGGCGGCCTTTTCCGCTGCAGGCATTCCGCCAGGCAGTAAAGTCAGCTAAAAACGTTGTTGTTTTTGAGCGCTCCATGACCTATGGCGGCACGGTAGGCCCTGTCTGCGCCGAGGTAAAATCGGCGCTGTACGGTATAAAGGATGCCCCGCGCATTATGGATTTTATCGGCGGTTTGGGCGGCAGAGATATGAGCCCGAAGCAGTTTGAGGCTCTCTTTAAGCGCGCTCAGGAAATATTCGACAAGAACCTTGACATTCAATATGAAACGATTGGGGTGAGAGAATGAGCACTTTAAATACACTTCAAAAACTTAAAGACGCCGGTGAGCTTTTTATGCCCGGCCATCGCGCCTGCATCGGCTGCGGCGAAGTGCTTGCCATGCGCCAGGTCTGCAAAGCCCTGGGCAAAGACATTATCATCGCTAACGCCACGGGCTGCATGGAAATTATTTCATCGCCGTTTCCAACAACCAACTGGAACGTGCCCTGGATTCACGCGCTGTTTGAAAACACCGCTGCGGTGGCGTCGGGTGTTGAGTCGGGCCTGGATGCCATGAGGCGCAAGGGCAGAGGCCCTTCTCAGGACGTGACTGTTGTTGCCATGGGCGGCGACGGCTCTACGTTCGACATCGGCCTGCAGTCGCTTTCGG
>Ga0209083_1002841_pt1 | contig 15582 bp, 13 predicted proteins | sample AM7aDNAmetaG_FD_184132 | JGI IMG/M metagenome (GOLD analysis project Ga0209083, IMG submission 184132) | Freshwater microbial communities from Finland to study Microbial Dark Matter (Phase II) - AM7a DNA metaG (SPAdes) (version 3) | ecosystem: Environmental > Aquatic > Freshwater > Lake ...
ATTTTTAGTCTGTCATTGTTTGAGAAAACTCCTATAAATGAACTATTTATAAAACAAGAATACAAAAACCAAACTATTCAAGATTATAATCAACTGACTATCTTTGATTTATAACCGGACAGTAGTGATATTTTTTCTTTTCTATCGTATTTACTTAATACTTTTTCAGTTTTTATTTAATCGTTTAATTATCAATAAAATAAATTCAATACTGCTGCATGGAAAATGAAAAAACATCTCACCTCACTTTTAATCTTCAGGAAATCATTCAAAAAATTTCAACTGAACTTTTCGAATCTGAATTAAATCCCGAAATAACAGATAAAATCAAAATTGAAAGCCAGCAACTGGCACAATTTCTTGATGTTACAGAGCAACAAGCTTGGTTTTTTGCCATTATTTATGTTCAACAATCAATGTTCTTTACATGCGATTTGTCCGAAATCATGAGTGAACTAGCCATAAAAACATCCAAATTTGCTAAGTACAGACAAGATATTATTACTTTGATTGATAAGCGAATAATAAAGTCAGATTCAGAACGGGTTAGCAAGAAAAAGGTACAAAGAGCAAATTTCAAGTTCATGCGCATTTATGACAACGTAATGGAGGCAGTGTATCATAACATTCCAATAAGTGAAGCTAATAAAGCAGAACAGTTGGATATTTATGAGTTTTGTAATGCTATTTCAGACTTCATTGAAGAAAGAAACCAAAAAAATATTAGTACAGATCATCTTTTTGGCGAAGTGAGTGCGTTGGAAATGTATAATCCACATATTGAAGCTATTGATAAACTAATAGAAATGAATATTTCAATGTTTGACCGCACACTTTTATACGAGATATGCGACGATATGGTACGAGGAGGTGGCGAAACAGGGGTAGAAACTACTTTGAAAGACATATACGATTCTACAAAACAGAAATATACAAAAATTAGAGAAATAACCGAAAGTACAAGTAGGTTATTGGAAACTAATTTAATAGTAGTTAATAGTTCAAATTTTGTGAGTGATGTAACAATAACTTTAACCACAACAGCTATTGAATTACTGTTGGGGCAAGATGCCGAAATGTTTATCAAAAAACACACGCTCAAGGATGTGATTTCGGCAGATTCTATTGCCACCAAACAGCTTTACTTTGATGAAAAATTTCAAAAACAAATCGACTTTTTTCAAACCAGTCTGAAAAATGAAAAATTCACTGCAATGCAAACACGATTGCAGGAAGTGGCTATGCCCAAGGGGGTGGCAGCTGTATTTTATGGAGCACCAGGCACAGGTAAAACCGAATCGGTATATCAGATAGCCAAAGCAACCGGTCGTGATGTTTTGTACGTGGATATTAGCCAGACAAAATCAATGTGGTTTGGCGATAGTGAAAAACGTATTAAAGCTGTGTTCAGTGATTACACTCGCCTTTGCAAAAAAAATATAATAAAGCCCATTCTTCTCTTCAATGAAGCTGATGCTGTGCTTGGCAAACGCAAGGACAACAATGCATCCAACGTGGCACAAACCGAGAATGCCATTCAGAATATTATTCTTGAGCAAATTGAAAAAAACGAAGGTATTATTATAGCCACTACCAATCTGGTGGATAACTTAGACTCAGCTTTTGAGCGCAGATTCCTTTTCAAACTAAAATTTGAAATGCCAAGCGTTGAAGCCAAAAAACAGATTTGGAAAAGTAAACTGAACTGGTTGGACGACACACAAGCCAGCGAACTTTCTGCCCGCTTCCACTTCTCTGGAGGTGAAATTGATAATATTGCCCGAAAAGCTATTATCAATGAAGTTATTACCGGAAATCGTGCAACTATTACCGACCTTGTGGAGTATTGCGAAACGGAGCGACTGATAGGTAAAAATGGAAAGAAATTGGGATTTTAATTTAAAACAATATATTCATTATTAATCATTTAAAAAATTGTAAATTATGGCACAACATCCTTTCACAACAGGTAGATGGTTACAGGCAAACAATCTTATAGAAAATGAAAATTGGCACATTAAAAGAAATCAGCAAAATCAAGTAACAAGTTTTTGTTATGTACCAAACAATCAAATAAAAAGTATTTTTTTAGGCACATTTCCCATTTATGAGATTTCTGAAGGTGAAAATCAAGGCAATTTAGAATTCTTTTATGGAAGTTGTGAAAATAAGTTTTGGCCAACATTGAATAATCTATTTCAACAACCAATAAACACAGTTCCACAACGAATCAAATTATTAGATAGTTTAGAGATTGGAATTTCTGATGTCTTATTAGAAATTGAAAGAATTCAGCCAAGACTAAGTGAAGATAAAAACTTGCAGGACGTAAGATATAACAAAATTCTTGAAATAATTGAAATATATCCAACCATAAAGAATATCTTTATTACATCAGGTGGAGTAGCAGAAACACCAAATTTAGGTGCTAAAAATAAAAATGTTGGTACCTGGTTTAAGCATTCAATTCCTCCCAACTTAAGAAATGGGTTTAATAAAAAAGGATATGTAAAAGAAATAACAGTAAATGGTTTTATTTTAAAACTTATTTATCTTTATAGCCCAAGTAATTCTTCAAACATCTCAATAAGTGGTATTCTAAATTAATATCTAAATTTTGGAATACAAAATTTAGATATTAATTTGTTTCGTCAATATCAATGGAACTATTTTATTGACAAATATCATTTTAGGGTAGAATCTGATATCCCCATTCAATTAGTTGATTTTTTTGAAAATTAAGTTTATAAAAAAATACATCCTTTAAAGAATTAAACAAATGAAATCATTTTTTGAAATTGAAACAAAAGATATAGAGTTATACAACAGAAAGGTTGAATATATAAAAAATTTTGTGCTTAATTTTTATGATAAAGTAAAAGAGAAACCAAATGTTTTGAGCGCTTCATATTTAAATTCAAGACAAAAGAGTTTTAATTTTTTCAAAGTGTTATTTGATAACAAATATTTCTGTGAAAAGGATGAGATCTTTGGGTTAAAAAGTGGCATTGTCATTACACAACCCACTTATACTCATATAAGATCATTTTCAATTTATTTTATTTATGGTTTTGAGTCATTTGAATATGTAGATTGGGACGAGTTCGAGTTGAGTAGAGGTTTGGATTATATTTTGAACAAGGTCAAATCCAAAAATCGATTTAAAAAATATAGTGCTGAAGATGTAAATATTTTGAATGAATTCTTAAGTGAATTATATTTATTATCTAAAAAATTTGATCGGGATTTACAAAATGAATTAGATGATAAATTACAACTTGAAAAACAACAAGAAATTGAAAGATCTGAACGAATTAAGAAAGAAAAAGAACAGCTAAAAGAATCAAAAAAGACTATTATTCAAAAGTTAGACACAGATAATAATGGAGAAATTGACTTGATTGACAATGATTTCCCTAAATTGTTATCAAAATATCAGAAACAAATAATTGGTATTGATAAAAATTACATTCACCAATTTGTGAAGGTATCCAATTATATAAGCACCAAAAAGAATAACATCCAACTAATTTTCAAATCAATAGATAAAATAAACTCGAAAACCGATTTAGACAAAAGGATAAATCTTCTTAAAAATCAGGTTCATACTTATGATTTGTTTATTTTTCATTCACTAAATATGATTGAAGCATTGGTTTCAGAAGATTTGATTACTTTTTATGAGATATATGAAAAGTTTGACAAAATAGGTATATACAATTCGAATTGGGAAAATGAAGTATCCACTAAATTGACTTCTATTGGTTCAAATTTAGCTAGTTTAAGTGACAAACTAGATTCTTTACTAGATTCTATAGCAAAAATGGAGGAAAATATAGTATCCGAAATTGGTTATATGAATTATTCAACACAGGAATCATTTGGAGAATTGAATGATTCACTTACTTCAAGTTTGAAAAGCATTAACTCATCTGTGGATGTAAATAACCTGTTTACAGCAATAAATACCTATCAACTTTATAAAATCAACAAACAAACCAAATCGCTTTTGCCAAAGAAGTAATTTAATGATTATCATTATCCCCCAAATAAAATATTTAGGTATTTCCGGCATAACGCTATTTCCGTTTATCTTACTTAGAGATAGGTCTCTTAAAGTAGATAAACGGATTATGAATCATGAACGGATTCATATTCGTCAGCAAGTGGAACTGTTGGTTTTGCCGTTTTATGTGCTCTACCTTATTGAATATGCCATAGGTTTGATTAAATATAGAAACAGAAAGAATGCCTATATGAATATTTCGTTTGAAAGGGAAGCATATCAGCATGATGCTGATATGGATTATTTGAAGAAGAGGAAATTGTGGGGGTGGAGAATGTTTATTGTGTAGAGACGCAATGCCTTGCGTCTCGAATGTTGTGATTTTAATTTTTAAAGTCCAAACATGACGAAAATTTGTTATTTTTGTTTGGTTTTATGTAGAGACGTCATGCCTGACGTCTGACAGGGAAATGATGGTGTTATTATTTTTTGAGACGCAAAGCATTGCGAATAAATGAAATTATTGAATTGTTTTTTTTGAGACGCAAAGCATTGCGTCTCTACGCAGGAAATTATGATGAATAAATTTTTGAATAAATACCGAATTCCATCGGCAAGGTGGCGTGAATGGAATTATGGGGATGAGGGTGCATATTTTGTTTCAATTTGTTGCAAAAATCATGAACATTTTTTCGGTAAGGTGGTGGATGGTGAAATGCAACTGTCGGATGTAGGTAAAATTGCTGAACAGGAATGGTTTAAATCACCGTCAGTTCGCCCTGATATGAATCTGGATATGGAGATTTTCCAAATTATGCCGAATCATATTCATGGAATTATTGTGATTGGGCGGAATGAATATAATTGTTGTAGAGACGTCATGCCTGACGTCTTGAATGATGGTGAATATAATTGTAGAGACGTCATGCCTGACGTCTCCAATTTCAGAGACGCCAATCATGGCGTTTCAACGCAGGGTGATAATGAAATGTGTCGGATGATTGAACAACAGCCAGCAGCTAATCATTTTGGACCACAATCGAAAAATCTGGCATCTATTCTACGTGGTTTTAAATCGGCTGTAACAATAGAGGCACGTACAATTCAGCCTGATTTTAGCTGGCAGACACGTTTTCACGATCATGTGATACGCGATGATGATGAATTCCGCAGGATTGCTTATTATATATACGAGAATCCGGCAAACTGGGTTGATGATTTATATAACAAAGAGAATTAAAATGAAAATGCCTCAGAGAATTCTCCAAGGCATTTTTCTTATTAAGTCCCCTTTAGGGGATTTAGGGGATAATTAAGTGTTCATTCCACCGCAAACAGCAATTACCTGACCACTAACATAGCTGGATAAGTCAGAAGCAAGGAACAATGTAACTTTAGCCACTTCGTCAGGGCTACCACCACGGCGCAATGGAATTACTTCGTTCCATTTGGCACGTTGTTCATCGGTAAGTGCGTGAGTCATTTCTGTTTCGATAAAGCCGGGAGCAATTGCATTGGCACGGATACCACGAGAACCTAATTCTTTGGCAACTGATTTAGCCAGCCCAATCATACCAGCTTTTGAAGCAGAATAGTTAGCTTGTCCGGCATTACCCGAAACACCTACCACAGAGCTCATATTGATAATACTTCCTGATTTTTGTTTCATCATTACGGGGGTACAGGCGTGAATAAAGTTGAAAGCTGATTTCAGGTTTACATTGATAACAGCATCCCATTGACCTTCGCTCATACGCATCATTAAACCGTCTTTGGTGATACCGGCATTGTTTACCAGCACATCAATACGACCGAATTCTTTTACGATTTGGTCTACTACAGCGTGAGTTTCGTCAAAATTAGCAGCATTTGAAGCGTAACCTTTGGCTTTTACACCTAAAGCTTCAATTTCTTTCTGAGTGTTTAGCGCATTTTCGTCGATGTTCAAATCGGTGAATGCAATGTTAGCACCTTCGCTAGCCAGTTTCAGGGCAATAGCCTTACCAATTCCACGGGCAGCACCGGTTACGATAGCCGTTTTTCCTTCTAATAATTTCATTTAATATGTATTTTAAAGTTTATCCAAATTCACTTTTTCGGCTGCAAAGATAGTGCTTTTTCTCTAAAAACAGTAAAAAAACTGCATACTTTAGCCGGTTTTGTGCAAAAAAAGAGAGCACCCATATTTCTAAGTGCTCTAAAATTTAGTCAGAAATTCGGTTGTTAGTTCCTTTTGATAAACTGTGTAGAATTATGTTTCATGAACCTTGATTTTGTTTTTTGTGCTGGTGTTGCTTGTGCACTATTCGTATAGTTCAATGTGCCGTGATAGGTTCCTGAAATAGTATTTCCATAATAGTCAATTAGATTGTAGGTGATATCATATACGTTGTTTGTATTTAGAATTACCACATTGCCTACAATTATATCATTATTCGTTTTTCCAAAATACCAGCTTCCCCATGGATAATTCGCGAAAACGTATGCCGGGACCATTGTAAATGGCAGCAATTTGTCCTGTGCAAGCTTTGTCATCATATCATAAGTTCCTGAAGGGATAGAAGCTTTAGAAAGTGTATCTGTATTTAACTCAAGCATCACGCGATCTTCTGTACCGGATAAATAAGTATTAATGTTTACCAGCGGACTTCCCAGATAGATCACAAAATTATTGGATTCGTTATTTAGAAGTGAGTCTTTTTTAGTCCCGTAAGCATCGCCATAATAATATAAATCGCCATGTGAAATGATTGGAGCTATTTTGTCACTTACAGTTAGCTCACAAGTGGCCAACTTATCACCTGCCTGAACAGAAATGGTAGTATTTCCAGCTGTTATAGCCGTTATTACTCCATCTTTTACTGTGGCCACAGCAACATTACCCGATGACCATGTTTTGGGTAATTTACTAATATCGCCAGTCACTGTCATGTTGGCTACCAACGAATCTATCTGACCAAGAATCATAGCATCTGTCGTTTTATTCAGGCTAATCGTTTTTACTGTGTTGTTTCCACATGAAATAAGAATAAGCACAAAACATAGCATGGAAGTGCTTTTAAAAAAGATGTTCTTCATTTTTTCTGATTTAATAATAGGTTGACAAAGGTAGAATAAATTAGCTATTGACAATTGCTTTAAGTTTGTTTTATAAAAAAACGCCCGATTTCTCAGGCGATTTTTTATAAATTGATCATTTAAAATAAACTTAGGCGTTCATGGAAACAAGAAATTCATCATTGTTTTCAGTACGTTCCAGTCGGTCTTTCAAAAATTCCATTGCTTCAATAGAATTCATGTCAGACAAATGACGACGTAGAATCCACATGCGATTCAAGGTATCTTTGTCAAGCAATAAATCATCGCGACGGGTACTGGAAGCCATAATATCTACGGCCGGGAAAATACGTTTATTCGATAGTTTGCGATCGAGTTGAAGCTCCATATTACCGGTGCCTTTGAATTCTTCGAAGATTACTTCGTCCATTTTCGAGCCTGTTTCAGTCAGTGCTGTTGCGATAATGGTCAGACTACCACCATTTTCAATATTACGTGCCGCTCCGAAGAATCGTTTTGGTTTGTGTAATGCATTGGCATCCACACCACCCGAAAGAATTTTACCGGAAGCCGGTGAAACAGTATTATAAGCACGAGCCAAACGGGTAATGGAGTCAAGCAGAATAACCACATCCTGACCACATTCCACCATACGTTTTGCTTTTTCGTGAACCATACTGGCTACCCTCACGTGGCGTTCAGCCGGTTCATCGAAGGTTGACGAAACCACTTCGGCACGCACGCTGCGAGCCATATCAGTCACCTCTTCAGGACGTTCATCAATCAGCAATACAATCATATACACTTCGGGATGATTCGCTGCAATGGCATTGGCTATATCTTTCAGCAATACGGTTTTACCGGTTTTTGGTTGCGCCACAATTAAGCCACGCTGACCTTTACCGATAGGTGAAAACAAATCGACCATACGAGCCGAAAGAGTATCATTTTTACCGCTACACAAATTGAATTTGGTATCAGGAAAAAGAGGAGTGAGGTGTTCAAACGGTACGCGGTCACGAACGTATTCGGGCGAACGACCATTAATCTGAGCCACTTTAATCAGCGGAAAGTATTTTTCACCTTCTTTTGGAGGACGAATAGCACCTTTTACTGTGTCACCCGTTTTGAGTCCGAATAGTTTGATTTGCGATTGTGATACATAAATATCATCGGGCGAAGCCAGGTAGTTATAATCAGCTGAACGAAGAAAGCCATAGCCATCCGCCATCATTTCAAGCGTTCCTGTTCCTTCCAGAATGCCATCGAAATCAAATTGCTTTTCGCCTTTTTCTGGTCGTGAAGTAAATTTATTCCGGTTATTATTGTTATTTCCGTTATTCGGATTATTCGAATTGATAATCGGTTTGATTGGTTTAATCTCAGATTCTTCCTCAACAGTCTGAATAACTTCTCCGTTTTCCTCAGACTCTTCAACAGCCACTTCGGTAACAAACAAGGTTTCGTCCTCGGTTTCATCTGTAATTTCGGGTCTGTCTTCCAAAACAAAGACTTTGGTTGGAATAGTTTTGATTTCCGGCACTTTTACCTCGGTATTTTCAACTAAATCCACACCTGGTTTAATAATGATGGGTTTCGGAGAATTATGCTTTGGCTTATTATTTTTCTTTGCTGGTTTAAGCTCAGCAGGTGCTGGTTCTGCCTGTTTTGTTTCAGCAACGATAGCTTCAACAACAGGAGTTGCTTTTTGAATTATAGCTTTTTTAGGCTGATTTTCAGCCGGTTTGTTGGGCTGTGGGAACACTTTTGCTTCAGCGGTTTTTTTAATCGGTACCCGAAGGCGTTTTTTTCGTTCAATTTCCTGATTTTCGCTGGCAATTGTTTTTCGTTGTGCGTTTACAATGGCTTGTTGGTCAAGAATTTCGTAAACTAAAGTTTCTTTTTTGCTTGAATTGGAGACTTTTAATCCTAATTCGGTTGCGATGTCCTTCAATTCGGACAGTTCTTTCGCATTTAATTGCAGAATGGTGTAATTACTCATAAAATGATGAATAAACGTTTGGCGAGGTTTCCTTATCGGAAAACGTTGTGATTGTGAATGTTATGTAAAATAAATGTTGGTTGAGACAAAAGCAGGACTGCTATTGAGATTTGAAAACGTTGCAAATTTAATACTTTATTTTGGACAAACAAATTATTATCATGATTTAATTTAAAAAGTTTAATATAAAACGATTGCGGAGAAATAATTATTGAAATAATTGTCAATTATCAATTCCCAATTATGAATTATTATTTAAGTCCTTCATTCCCTGTGTCGAGAACCGCTTTCCATTCTCCTTTTGTATTTTTTTGCCAGAAAGTTGTGTAAGTACCTTCATCCAACAGCTTTTTTGTTTTGCGATCTGTTAATTTGTAGATTCCGTATGTATAACCCAATTCTCCCGATTGGGCAACTTTGGCAAATGAAGGATTCCAGGTAAGCATGTATGTTGTGTCTGTGTGACTAAGTAAGAGTTTAGTTAATGCAGCATGTCCTTCAATGGGTGTATGATGTGGACCAAGCATAACGCCCGCTGAATCAAAAAGTGCAAGAAATGCAACATTTCTGCCCTTTACTGCCGAAAGTGCTGAATAATAAAGGTCAGCTTCAGTTAGCGATTTAGTGTCAACTGGTTCTTTTAGTCTGCAGGAAATGAATAAAACAGTTATAAGTAATGCTATTGAAAATGTTTCAAGCTTCATACTTCAAATCGGATTATATTGGAGTTATTGATCAATAAATTGTCTATTTGCGTGTGTTTACTTCGTAAGAAACATCGATAATATACTTTAAGTAGAGTCCTGTGAGCCCTCCGATATTTTAAAAACTCAGTTCCGTTTCGGATTGAACCAGCAGACAACTTAAATATATAACACAAAATTTGCAAAAATGATTGGTCTACCAAAATTCTTTGATTAGTTTTGCAACTTAAACTCATTGCCATGAAACTAACACTCAAAACCATTCTTGTTCTTCTTTTCATATTTATTTCCGCTCATACTTTTGCTATAAGTTTGAATTCTTTCTCCCGTACAGGAGCTTATCATTCAGATGGCAGTTACATCTGGACTTATACAGCCAAAGTGACATCAGCATCGACTAAGGCAGAAAATTACACAGCGAAACTTAACACGCCATCCGATTTTCCATTTGATGTAATTGAATTGCCGTCAACACTGAGTGCAGACACCCTAAAGCCTGCTACGATAGAAATTAAAATCAGTGTTCAGGCAAAATTTATCACCGAACCTGCTAATCTAAAGTCATATAAGCTCAAAATAAGTCTGAAAGGCGAAAATGACAAAACTTTGTCTATTGATTTCTTCACATCATGCCCATTGCCTGAGCATCCACGTCTGTTTATTCGGAAAAACGAACTGACTGATCTGAAACGTCATTTTGCACATCCTGATTTCAATGATATCCGCAAAGTATTCAACGAACAAAAAAACTATAGTACGGATGGAAAAGTAATTTCTGACCAACCTGACGAACGAATTCGTCAGAAAATGGAAGCATTGGCTCTGGAATATCTTATGGATACTGTTCGAAACAAAAAGTCGGGTAGGGAGGCCATTAAACTGGCAATAAATTATATGAATTCTTATTCAATCAACCGAACAGTAAAAGCTGTTTCTTACGAAGAAAACACCAATACATACGAAGCCATTTTGGGTGGTTCAATTGTGTATGACTGGTGTTATGGCTTGCTGTCTGAAAAGGAGAAAGCTGAACTTTTTAGCGGATTGAAAAAAGTGTGTATGCTGGGTGAATACGGTTTGCCTGGAAGCTCAAAAGTGCAATATCTGGCGGGTCATTATGGCGAATGTGCTCCTACAGCCTTCTTGTCAATTGGCATTGCCACCTATGATGAAGACCCTTCATTTTTCGACTTTGAGTATAACGAGCAAGTGACTAAGTTTGCTCCTTCACGCAATCCAATGTATAAATCCGGAACACATCATCAAGGCGCTCAGTATATTCACGTACGTTATACGCATGAATTACTTCAACATTTTATACTGAATAAACTCGGGCTGAGTCCTTACGGAAATGACATTTACAAAGCCGTTTACCGGGCTGTTTATGGAAACATTCCGCAGAAAAAAGACATGGATGGTATACCTGAAGGCGATGGTCACAAGCATTTGGAAATGGGATACAGTCAATTGTATTATTTGGCTGCCAATCTCTCCCAAGATCCGGTCTTACAAACTGTTTCGAAAGACAATCTGCTGGCTAGCAAGCACCAAAGTGCCCGACTTTTTATATATCACAATCCCGATATTCAACCGAAACCGATGGACAGCTTGTGCCTGAGTCGCTTTTTTCCATCACCGTCAGGCATACTAATTGCACGTACCAAGTGGGATCTGGAACGCACGGACTTTTCATCGAATGCCATGGTGGTGCTGATGAATATGAAAGAATACAACGCTCAGAACCATACGCACATGGATGGAGGAAATTTTGACATCTATTACAAAGGCCATCTGGCACTCGATGCAGGTATTTATCAGGGCAAGGACGCTCAGAACGGCTGGGCAAAATTAAACTATACTAACTATTTTGCCCGCACAGTGGCGCATAACTCGCTGTTGATTTACGATCCCAATGAGCCGCTGCCGGGTGGTTGGGATAAGAAGCAAAAAGTAGTAGCTCGCGATGGAGGACAGTTTTTTCTGGGTGATCATGCGTGGGATACCAGTGCCGATATGTTTAAAGCCGGTAAATCGGCTACGATTTTAGCTGAAGAAATATCAGGCGGATTGCAACCAGATTACAGCTATTTTAAAGGAGACCTGACTAATTCGTACAATGTGCCGAAATTCATTGGTGTTTATCCGCCCAAAGCCGAACTGGTGCGTCGCAGCTTTGTGTTTCTGAATCATAAATCGAACGACATACCCGGAACACTGATCGTGTTGGATAAAGTGGTGTCGACAAACGAATCGTTTAAGAAAACCTGGCTACTGCACACGCAGAACGAACCCGAAATAAATGGAAATATAATAACGGCTATAAATACTACCGACGATCGCGCTGGAAAGTTGATAAACAGGGTGTTACTGCCTGAACTCAACCACGCAAACATTCAGAAAATAGGCGGACCTGGCAAAGAATACTGGTGCGACGGACAAAACTGGGGCAGTGTGACACAGGAAGATGCCGGATGTTGGCGCATTGAACTTTCGCCTAAAGAAAATGCTAAAGCTGATAATTTTTTAAATGTGCTACAGGCAATGAACGCCACCTACAATCCTACTCAAGGTATTTCAAAAACATTTTCCGAAAATAAGAATTATGTAGTGATGGAAATAAAGGACCGCATTGTAGCCGAACAATTAGCATTGGGAAGCAACAATGAGCTTATTAAGTTCAATATTGGAAGTCCAAAACTAAAATATAAGGTTTTGATAACTGATTTAAGTGCAGGAATTTGGAGCGTGAATACTAATAATCTGGTAGAAACTTTTAAAGTCACTGATGCTAGCGGTACTATTTATTTCGAAAGTTTCGGAGGCAGTTTTGTGGTGAAGAAGGAATAGAATATGATGTCTGAAAGAGATTTGACAGAATTAATAAATTTGCAAAAAAAATTAGAGTGATGCAAAAAGTTGAAATTTACGACCTGACGCTAGCCTGGTCTAAAAAAACGCTTTTCGAAATTAATCTTTCATTGCCCTGTCAATCGTTCGCTTGTCTTCCTTTTCCTTGAGCGATTGACGTTTATCGTAATTTTTCTTGCCTTTAGCGAGTCCAATTTCTATCTTAGCAAGTCCTTTTTCGTTGATGAAAAGCTTGGTTGGTATAATGGTGTTGCCGGTTTCCTTGGTTCCTCTGATTAATTTATTTAATTCACGTTTGTTTAGCAGTAATTTGCGGTCACGGCGAACATCGTGGTTATTGTACGTTCCAAAAAAATAAGTGGCTATGTGCATATTTCTGACCCACAATTCATTTTTGATAAACGTGCAATAGGTGTCGTTTAAACCGGCTTTAGCATCACGGATTGATTTAATTTCAGTGCCGTAGAGCTGAATGCCGGCAACAAACCGATCTGTTATTTCATAATCGAAGGTTGCGCGTTTATTTTTAATGACGAGATTTGATTTTTTGAACATAGTTGGCTTTAATTATCTTATACAAAAGTAGTACAAGAAATTAATAATAGACAAGAAAACCAAATTATTAACAAAGTCTGAAGGATTTATGAATAGAGTTTTCTAAAACTAGATGCATTTGCTATGTTTTACTGAAAATTGATTTTACTTTTAAATAAAAACTCTATATTTGTTGTCTTTTAAAAACGAAAATGAATAATTTTACCTGAAAATTATTGAGTTGAAATATGAATTCTGAAATTAAAATAGCCATTACGGGTTTAGTCTATAATCAAACTGTAATTGGTACCTATGGACTTGTGTTGAGCGAAGTGAGTGGAAATCGTCGTTTCTCTGTAATGATTGGCGAACCTGAGGCGCAGTCTATTGCTCTTAAAATGAACAATAAAAAATCGCCGCGCCCACTGACTCACGATTTGATTAAAAGCATTTTAAATTCTTTTGATGCCAAATTAGTCAAAGTGCTGATTTACGACATGATAAACGATGTATTTTACTCTGAATTACATATTAAAAGCGATGATAAACTTTTAATTGTGGATGCAAGGACTTCGGATGCAGTGGCACTGGCTGTGCGAACTGATTGTCCTATTTTTATCAAATCCGAAATCCTGGATATTGTGGGTACTGAGGTTGATCTAACACAAGAACCACAAAAATCAACTGTGGCAGAAAAATCAACATTACCCGAAAATACGGAAGACCTTTCGGACGATGATTTTGATTTGATGTCCTCCGAATCGCTGGAAGAAATGCTTGAAATGGCTGTAAATTCTGAAAAATATGAATTGGCTGTCCGGCTTAGGGATGCATTGAAAAGAAAGAGAATTTAGTTGGCAGTAGGCTAGTCGGCAGTAAGCAAAATAAGAAGTAAAAATTAATTAACAATAAATTATTATGGGATTAAAGTATCGTTTGACATTAATGAGTTTTCTTCAGTTTTTTGTATGGGGAGCTTGGTTGATTACTATCGGAACATATTGTTTCAATGCAAAAGGTTGGAGTGGTGCTCAATTTGGGGCTATTTTTTCAACATTAGCTATTTCGTCTATTTTTATGCCACCCTTAGTGGGAATCATTGCTGACAAATGGATGAACGCAGAAAAATTATATGGTATATTACATATCCTATACGGTTTAGTTTTGCTTTATGTTCCTTATGTAAACAACCCTGACACTTTGTATTATGTTATTTTAAGTGCAATGATTTTTTATATGCCTACTATCTCATTGTCAAACTCAATTGCATATACTATTCTGAAAAACAATAATTTTGATGTCATAAAAACGTTTCCGCCTATTCGTGTTTGGGGAACTATTGGATTCATTGTAGCTATGTGGATAACCAATCTAACAGGTAGCAAAGCAAATTCAAATCAGTTTTTGATAGCTTCTGTTATGGCGATAGCTCTTGGAATATATTCTTTCTCGTTACCAAAATGCCCACCTCAAAAATCGATTTCAAAGGATGCCTCAATTATAGAAATGCTTGGATTAAAGGCATTTAAACTATTTGGAAATTACAAAATGGCGGTGTTCTTTGTATTTGCTATGTTTTTAGGTGGTGCACTTCAACTTACTAATATGTATGGTGATTCATTTTTAGATGACTTTAGAAATGTACCTCAATATGCCAATTCATTCGTAGTTAAGTATTCAACGATTATTATGTCTATCTCTCAGATATCCGAAACTGTATTCATTCTGGCAATACCATTCTTCCTAAAGCGTTTTGGAATAAAGAAAGTTATGCTTATCTCAATGATTGCCTGGGTATTGCGATTTGGATTATTTGCTTACGGAAATCCTTCCGATGGATTATGGATGATTATACTTTCTTGTATTGTCTATGGAATGGCTTTCGATTTCTTTAATATCTCCGGTTCACTGTTTGTTGAAACAACCACTGATTCAAGTATACGGTCGAGTGCTCAGGGACTTTTTATGATGATGACAAATGGAGTAGGTGCATTTCTGGGAAGTAAGATAAGTGGGTTTCTAATCGACAAATACTTCACTCATAATGGTTTTAAGGACTGGCACTCAATTTGGCTTACTTTTGCCGCTTATTCGCTCGTGGTGGCCGTGCTGTTCGCCATATTCTTTAAACACAAACATGAACCCGAAAAACTCAGTACAATTAATCATTAATATAGGTTTGGTTTGATATCAAAAAATGCGGAGAGATTTTACTCTCTGCATTTTTTTTGTGCTGATTGAAAGTAGAATAATATCAGATATATTTTATTTACATGTAGTATTACAATAGTTCGTTAATCTTTCATTAACATTAAGCGGCAATAGTGCCGTATAATAGTAGCTCTTTGACATTTTGGCTATTTTTGAGTAAGTATGGTTTAATGGCAAACATCTCAATAAATCTTTCCAGC
>Ga0209083_1002844_pt1 | contig 15574 bp, 11 predicted proteins | sample AM7aDNAmetaG_FD_184132 | JGI IMG/M metagenome (GOLD analysis project Ga0209083, IMG submission 184132) | Freshwater microbial communities from Finland to study Microbial Dark Matter (Phase II) - AM7a DNA metaG (SPAdes) (version 3) | ecosystem: Environmental > Aquatic > Freshwater > Lake ...
GCGGAACTTGCGCAAATGACCACGCCTCAAGAGTTGGTCAATGTCACGCTCCAGGCATTGGCGTCGAAGGGTGCGCGCTCGGAGGCTCGGGCGTCCAAAAAAGAAGCGGCGGAGAAAGCGCGTATCCAAAAAGTACTTGGAACTTTGCAGGGCTCCTTTGCTATCGACAGTCTTGAGAAAAAGCACGTTGAATTGCTGCAGACGGGTTTGGAAGCCGGGACATTTGATTCCAGACAAGCGAAGGCGAAAGTCTGGGAAATGATGCAAATGACTTATTACTTATCCTATCTTGAAGGAACCTGGGATGCAAAGCGGCGGAATTTGTTAGGGGTCGCAAAGCAAATCGTCGGTTCTCAGATCCAGGAGCCGACTTTTTATGATCTCATCACGGATCTTGAGGTGATCGCCAGCGAAACTCCGCACGCTTTGTATGGCTTAAATGATGACTTTACTGAGGATGTGCGGCTTTTTACGATGCCCTTTACTGAGGCGGTCGCTGCGGTTTTGATGAATGTCTCTAATTCGGAGCCGGTGTTCAAAGACAATCACAAGGTAACAGCGATCGTGGCTCATATCCAGGCTCTGGATAAGTGGTACCGCGGCTTCAATCCTCAAGTCTCCGCCCGACAAACCCGCTCCGAAGCGCGAATTCAGACCACAGACCACAGACTACCGACTATAGACCTAAAGCCTGCTGTTAGTCTTCAGTCTCCAGTCTCCGGTCTCCGGTTCGATGAATCCCGCTCGGAAGTGCGGGTCGCAGAAACAACGCCTCCGGCTTATGAGGGGCCATTCGTGGTGAAAGGTTCTGAAGTCATGGCTCAGGTGATGAAATTCCTCCCGGTCACGCTGCCGAAAATTTTTGACAGCGGCACCAATAAAGTCCTTTACCTGAACCTTTCCCTGAATGGACGGTTAGCCCGTCAAGAAGATAAACGCCATGTCAGCGTGATGATCCACGGCTCGAACAACCGGCCGGATATCGAGTCCTATCTGCAACGGCAGGGGATTCGTTTGGACGAGGCGGCTTCTTACAGGATCGCACTCTCCCGTCAGCCCGAAAGCATCGATGTAACGCTTTATCTTACGGACATCAACACGCCGGAACGTGAAGCGGCGGCGCAGCAGGCAATTCGCGAGATAGAAAATCCCAATTGGAAGGATATCGAGTATCTATGGTTTGATTATTCCGCGGGAATGGTGCAATACCGGACAAGCAAGGCTAAGGGGTGGGATGATCGCGAACATCCTAACAGCTCGGCAGCCGTTCGATTAGTCAAGGGAATGCAAGCTCCTGTAATAGTTACGGTAGAAAATCCCTCCAAGATCTTTGCTAGCGAAACCGCCATGCTGGAACTCGCTTTTATTCTGGCGAATCCGCGCATGATCGCGGACACGATCATGGAGCGCCGTCTCTGGAGGAATGATGAAGCCGTCGCGTGGAATGAGCTCACAGCGGCCTATACAGGGAGACGAGGTTTTGATATGAACTCGATTATTTCCATTGTCGTTCAAACCCGCGAAGCCGCCAATAAGGCGCCGTGGCCGCTGCAATTAATTCCCGCCGAATCGCTCGCGCTTGGATTAACCTCCCAATCGCGCTCCGAAGCGCGGGCTGCAGGGGTGGAAAAGTGGGAGCAGCTGACTCATAGTGTGCCGGCATCCGTACCGTTGCAAGCCGGCACGGAAATCGTGCTGTCTCTCGCTGGGCTGGTCAGTTTGGAAGTTTTGCTATGGGATGATTTCCTGAAAAAATATCCGAACCTTGCAGTGGGGGTTTCTCCTGTGCAGGCGGTGGTGACCAACGGAAAAGACCTCATGCCCCTTACGGATCAGCCCCTTTCTCTAGGGGTCGAGACGCCTGGCAAGTTCAGTGACGATATCCGCAATCCGATTACGGGGGACGGCACTTATTTTTTATCAAAGCAGCACGTGATCCTGAAACTCGAACAGACAAATCTTGTGCTCATCGATACCAGCACCAGCGGCACTCAATGGGGAAGCGCCGCTCTTATTGCACAGTCCGCTGAAGAGAAAACATCTCAGTTAGCTAAGCCCACTGATACAGCAGTTCCGACGCTGCCGCAAACATCAGACTTTGCGACTTCATTGCCACTAAGCTCGGCCTCAGGTTCCGTGAACGCAGGAATTGCCGCGCAGTCCAAAACTCTGAAAGCTACGGCACAACTCGCCGTTCAGGAAGCAAACGCATTACCTTCACAGACGTTGCGTCTGCCCGCGCCTACAACGAAACCCGCGCCACAAATCGAGTCAGCCCAAGCCATGCTTGCGGCATTTTTTAAATCACTTTTTGAGGGAGCCAAAGTTAAGTATGGTGAGGAACATGTCTCACAGCCTTCGCCAGCTGAAGGCGCCAAATGGCTCGCCGCGATCAGCCTCAACGGCAAGGCTCCCGAGGCTCCGGACTTCATGGGTTTTGTTTTGACCACAGAAGAGATCGAATACCGCAACATGTCCCCCAAAGGTTCCATGATCTTCCAGGCGGGTCTCCAGGAGTCCGAACTCGTGTACATCGACGATCTCGGAAATTCTCATAGGCTTGCGGCTTATAAGGATGCTTTCCCGGTCATGGCCTTTGCGGTACACCGGAATACCCGGGACATGGTGATCGTGGATTGGAGCGGCATTTTTAGTGCGGAAAAATACGGGAGCGAGCAAACGCCGGGTGTCATCTCGGGTTTTGCCACATTCATCAAGTTTGATGCTTTTCGTCAGGATCAGCAACTTGATGACAATCACCGCCAATATTCGGTTTTAGGAGAATTAACTTCCACACTTCCCTCGATTCCAAGGATATCGCTTCCCGAAGCTCCGGGAACCCATCCCGAAAAACTTGGTGTTCCAATGAATGAACGGGCTACGGCAGCCGTACAACCTCAAACGCCTTCAGTTGTAAGGATCCCGGGTCTGCCTCAGGTCGCACAGCTTGCGAAAGAGCCACAACAGCTGGAACAAACGATCGCTCGGGAAGCAGCTCAGCCGCTGGCGGCAACTGGGAATTCGGGTGCTGCCGCAAAACCGGCGGCATCAGCCGCACAGATGAATGTGGTACCCACGGGAACCTCCGGGTTGACACTTGCCAAGCCCGCGCAAGTGAAGGCCCACGGAACACGCGCTGCTGGCGCTCCTGTGGTGGATGATGAAGGTAACGTTGTGGCGCCGAAGACGTCGGAGAAGCGCGGATTTAAAAAGTTTTTCCGCGCTCGCTCCGAAGTAAGGGGCCAGACGGTCGGCAGCGAAGAATATCTTTCGGTCATGTCCCCGCTGGCAGAAGCGATCGGATCATTCACGGCATCACCCAATACGCTGCACGGAAGAGTTCGTTCAGAATTGCGCTATTACAATGAGACGGTGAACGTGCCGAGATTGTCCCGTGCGCGTCACTTGTCGCCTGCGGCCTTGCGTGCCGCTTTGAAGGTTTCAAGCGTTGTCGTAAACAATGTCACAGAGTTTTTATCGCGACCGGTTTATGTGGCAGCGTTTTTCCCAGAGCGTGCCAACGGGATCGTGACGATGTCTGCGGCTTCTGCTGAGCAGAGCCGTAGAGCCGCGAGAATGGCGCTCGCAATCTCCCCGTCGACCATGGATAAAGTATTGGATGTGTTCATTCTCGGGAAAATTGCAGAGGATCCTGTCGTATTGGTTGGAATTTGTCAGGCCTATCCCAACGTGACTGTGGTAAAGATCGTTAAAACGCAGGAACAGCGTTCTGAGCTCAGAAAGCTCAATCTCCTGCTTGCGGCGAATGGCCTGGCGCCGGTTCTTGCCGCGGATCCGGAGAATCCTGGCGAACTTCGGGCTCTTCTCAGGACGTTGCGCAGCCGCGGCTCGCCGCAGGTCACAGGCTTGTTCAAAGGGTCTGAGATCGTTCCGGAGAAATTGAAAAATCTGATCCCTTATATCAAGGTCGTGACTCAAAGAATGATCGATAATTTCCGAAATGCCGTGGCTTCGCTTGTGAGCAGTCTCTTACAAACCCTGCGCGCGACCGCCAAGAGCGCGTAGTCGGCCACCGCATAACAGGTTCCATTCTTCAATTATCACCCACCTCTGACTCCCGGTGTCAGAGGTACAAACCCATAAGGGAATAGTTTTACTGTCGGACTTACAGCTCATGGTGTAGGGGATAATCGGACTGAGGCTATTTTGGATAATGGTGGTACCGCTAGCAGACATAGCCGCCCTTCGATCACCGGGTGGATGCCGGAGGATCAACAAGACGTGGAAATCTCAAAGAGCGGCGTGGGGTGAAGCGGTGACCTTTGCCAATAGCGCGATTCTCCTCTCTCCGTGGACGTACGATGAATTATTTACGTCATGGGCATCCAGAGCCTCAAGATGCCGCACGCGCGGCGTGGTGCTGATTTAAACGCTGAGGCTGATGGAATAAATCATGCCGAACCGGATTGTGCATTATCCACCGTATCCACAGTATTAACAAAAAAAAGTACCAAAAGAAAGAAAACGCTACGACTACTATTTTTCATCCAAAGATCTAACATCCCGCCTCCGAACCACCCCTTATCCAAAATGGCCCCGTTTCCCTTATCCCCTACAAGATGGCTCCAAAGACAAAAAAACAGCGAGCGGTCTTGTCCGATACCAAACGATATTTCGGAAATCACGGGCACCAGATGAACTATCCGCTCTACAAGAGGCTGGGGTTTCACGTTGGCTCCGGAGTAGCAGAAGGCGCTTGCAAACATGTGATTCAATCAAGATTTAAACGCGTCGGAATGCGCTGGTCGAGGCAGGGCGCCGAGAATCTCCTGGCATTAAGAAGTCTCCACGTCAATGACGAATGGGAGTTTCTTCGGAATTATCAGAAAAATTAACTGTATGAAGTGGGACGCACCCCATTTTTGCGTCCTCAATAATTTTCTAGAAACCCATCTCCCAATTTTTCATCACGCAACAGATAAGGGCCAATCGATAACCCGTCAAATTGCGGGGGTCTTGAGAGACGATTCTATTGCCAATCAATAGCGCCTGTTCATAATCACCGCGCGCGAGAGCATCATCACCCTGAGCCATGTGTTCACCGACATCTTCTGAAGAAAAAAAGGCGGCAATAGGGTATAGAGAAAAAAAATACAAAGACAAGAGCCGGAATAAGCAGCCGCGAGGGCTTAAAGTATCTGCAACGTATCATGAAGGACTTTTCCATCATACCGATGAACAAAATGAAACGAGATAGTCCATAATCGCGCTGGACTAGGGCTGCCCAAAAAAGATCCGTCACATCACTCTCCATAGGATGCATTGCGAATCCTGATACACTTCCAGCAAGTGCCCCCGGAGCTGACGTGTAACAGCTTCAAAGAAGGGACTCGGTTTTGGCATCAAGATAAAATCCAATTTAAAAAAACCAAGCTTCTTTTCGAGCGTCCACCCCTCACAGCCTGGTAATTTATCTAATAGTCCTAAGAGCAATCCCGTGACAAAATCCCTCCGGTAGGATGTCATGGAGGTTGTACCGCCTTCGCCATGCACGTAGAAATAGGATTTCAAGCCTGTCTGCAGGAATAGATACTCACAAAGTCTGAATTTTAATGATGCCGTCAGAACTACATCTTTTTTTCCCGAATGTTCTTTTAACCAACGATATCCACCATCAAAGGGATAGTGGCGCAGAGTCTCATAAACGGGAAGTTTCCAATAGCCTACCACTGCCATCAGAAGGATGACGCACCACAGAATTGTTTTCTGCGACACCCAATGCTTGACGGCATTAAACCTTACCAGAAGCAATACACAGAAAAGCATTACGAAAAAAAATTGAGCCACATAAACGAAATAATGAGGGCTCACCACAGAGAAGTAGTTGCTTTTGGTCTTAGCAGAAAAAAGGAGGAGCGCTACTATCAAAATGACAAGTATATAGTTAAAAGTCGAAAAGTACGGACTGTCCTTTAGCCAACAAAGCTTTTGATGGATCCAACCCAACAAAGAAAATGCCATGATGATAAAGAAATACCCCATATGCGCGGGAACATGCCGTACCGCCTGCATCCAAAAAGCGGCAAAATAGCACAAGACTCCAAAGGAAGTCCATTCGATCACCAGGCGGTCAAGCTGCGTGACATGCTTCTTCAGCCGCTTGTGAAAGAATATAACCACTGATGCGACAAACACAAGATAGAGTATTGGGATGAAGCAATAAAATAAAGAAGGCCGCGGTATATCACTATTTGCCAGCAATACGGAAACTGTATTCTTCCCCCAAAAAGCGTAGCACACATATATCAGCCCTGAAACAAAGCAACTCCCCAGTGAGCACACATAAAGCCGCGATTTTTCGAGTTCGATTTTTTTCAAAAGAGCATAACCATACTCCATCACACTAACCCACAAACCTAACCCTATCAAAAATGGATGCACCCATAACGCTAAGGCAGCTATAAGCGTGATCGCCACGAGATGACTTTTTTTATCCGGATTCCCCCTGAATATTAAAGAGATCCACAAAAAAAGAAGAATAACCCCATCCATGCCTCTTGCTCTAAACATCAATGGAAACATTGAAGAAAACAAAGTGCTCAAAAGAAGGATCAATGTCACTGCGGCACTAACACCAAGAGGGTAATTCCAAAGCTTCCAGCAACAAAGCATAATAAAGAACCAAAGACAGATTGGCATCAGAATTTGCCAAGCTGGGATGAACCATGTTAGGGGGAACCCGCTGTATTTGGCCAAGAGTCCTATGACTTCGGAAGTCGTGCAAGGAATAATATGCCGTTTTCCCTGCTCTTCAAAATAATAGGGATTCCCGTCGCACCGAGGTGTCATCATCCTGCCCTTGGCAACGCTCCAATAGAACAGATCGTCAGCATCGGATAGCACGTACTGCCAGGACGTCGAAACGTGAGCCTGCCTTCCCGAATGGATCAAGAATCCGATTGTAAATATAAACGCAGCCGCAAGCACATAGCTAAGCAAAGGATTGAATGAAGATTTCACCTCAACGGGATTTTTCATACACTTCCCGCCATTTCATTTCATATTCGTACAATTTCTCACTCGCGCTCTTCGCGCGTCCCGCTTGATACAATATCATCGGGACCAACCAATCGATCCAAAGTTCCGGAACGCCTTTTCTTTTCGCTTCCTCGACGACTTCATAAAAGCCTCTCTCTCTGCCAGTCACCGCACAAGAGATCAAAAGCAGCCTATACCCCTCCAAGTTGCGGGGGTCCATTTCCACGATCTTCTGGCCTATTAACAGCGTCTGCTCATAGTTTTCACGCCTCAGGGCCTCTTCTCCTTGAGCCGTCAGGGTGCTAACATCTTCGGAAGAAAAAAGAACACTACTCGAGATCAATAAAAAAACAGTCACAAACATTGTTGCAAGAAAATGCTTTGATTGTTTCCCCTTATTGTGGATGCCTTGCAAAAAGATTGGAACTCTGGTTTTCATGAAATAGAACGGTCCTTTTGCCGATCGGACACAGGCAATTCCCCTCAAAGAGTCCTTAAGAAAATAAAAAATCCATCGCCTGGTTCTCACAATCCTTAAGAGTAACAAAATAACTCTAAGCTGCTAATATCCGGCTCAGTATCTGCCTTCACATCGAATCTCTGAATGAGGAGTCGCAAAACGAAAGGAAGTCAACCTCAACTGATAAAATCGTAAGCGATAATACCAGACTTACATAAAACTGTCTCGGAAGAGTTGCTCAAGCTGCAGGAGAACGGATTCCTCTGAGACACAGCATAAAAGTCGGACGACTGTTCATTATGTCACTATTGATAAGAGGATCATTCGACTACTGAAGAAGAGAAAGAAAAGAAACGATTGACCCAGGAAAGCTTCGAGCATTAGAATTCAAACCTAATCTCAATCAACTTCAACGCTGAATTTGTCCTGAAACAGTGAAGTTGAAGATCTGCAGACCTACGAAAGGCAGTCCTGGTGAATGTTCTTTTTGTTTATCCCCTGACTCAACCGATTCTTTTTCTCGAAAACTCATTCCAAGGAAAGGGAATGAAAGTAGAATTCCTCAAGACTCGCGAAGCATTGAAGGTTCCCTTCGGGATCTTGAGCCTGTCCTCCTACATAAAGATGAAAAACAAGGAGCGGCTTGACAAAGTTGCCTTGTTGGACTTTAAGGCAAAGTTTGAAAGCACTCGCACTCAAAGCAGCCTGAATGATTTCATCGATGATTGCGTCAGAGCCGTCGATTTCTATCCAGACATCGTAGGGATATCTGCGCTCATGACAACGTCCCATCATTTCATTAACAAATTGAGCTACGTAATCAAGAGTATATTCCCTCAATGCGTAACCATTGTGGGCGGTTACCATGCAACCAACTACACGAGACAGATTTTGGAAACCAACAACAGCATCGACTACGCCATTCGAGGTGAGGGAGAAATCGCCTTAAGTTTGTTCATAGAGAGGGTTTCAAATCGCGCTGACCCAACTGATATCAGGGGCGTATTTGATCTTGCCAAATCCCGAAAAGCAGAATCAAAATCGGAACTCGGCGATTTCGTCGAACTCGACACAATGCCTGCACTGGATTACGGACTCTTGGATCTGGAACAATACTTTAAGAAATGCATGGAAACTGCTGCCATCAAGGACGCCACCAAATCATCTCAGCGGGCTATGCAGATCATGACCAGCAGAGGCTGTCCGGGAAGATGTATCTTTTGCTGCGCTCATACAGTACACGGAAGAAAAACGCGGTACTATTCAACAAAGCATATTATCGACGAAGTTAGCTACTTTAATAATAAATACAATATTAATATATTTTTCATCGAAGACGATCTCTTCACTGCGAACAAGAAACGCGTGCTGGAAATTCTAAGTGAGCTGAAAAAACTTGGTATCAAGGGTATGGAGATACAGCTCTCCCAATCCGTCTCCGTCAGCACTTTGGATGCCGAGATCATCGACGCCCTGGTAAGCGCCGGCATGAGATCTTGTTTTGTGCCTGTCGAATCCGGTTCACCCTACGTACAGAAATACATTATCAAAAAAAACATCGAGCTTGAAAAGGCAAAATGGTGCGTACAATACCTGAGAAGCAAAGGCGTCAGCGTCAGAGCCGGCTTCATGCTTGGGTTTCCCCGAGAAACAAAAGAACAAATGGCTGAAACCGTTAGTTTTGCAGAAACGCTCGATGCTGACTTTTTGGATATTTATGTCGCAATCCCTCTACTGGGAACAGAAATGGCCCAGGAGTTCATCAAGTTAGGATACATCAAGAATGAAGAGGAGCTGGTGGAAAAGCATTCGACTTCTTTACGGCAATTCGACACGGAGGAAATCACCGCCAACGAACTGAATGAGCTAGCTTACAAAGTAAATTTAAAATGTAACTTTATCAACAATGTTAAGCTCAGGGAAAAACGATGGAAGGAAGCCGCTAGCTTTTTTGAATCGATGGTGGCGCTGAACCCATTCCATATCATAGGCTGGCATTGTTTGGCAACGTCTTACGAGGGATTGAATCAATCAAATAAAATCGCTGCGATCGAGGAAAAGATTAACTCCCTCGTAGCGACAGATGAAAGATCCCACTCACTTGCAACAAAGTTTGGCTATTTGATCGGAATGGGTGATGGAAATCACCCTTATGCATATCCAAAGCGCCGCTAAAAGATAGACCTTCTTCCTGGCCGACAGAGATACGTTCTAAAGTCTCGGGCACTCCTCATAAAGGTAGTTTGATTTTCCGCTTCTTCAATTGAACGATCGTCCGCTTTACCCCCTCTTCAAAAGAGACTTCCGGAATAAATCCTGTATCTTCCGTCAGCGAACGTATATCCGCACATAAATGCATCACCTGTCCCGTCTGATAGGGGATATCTCCAAATCCGAGCTCGAGCCCGGGATCAATGGTATCACGGATTATTTTCACAAACTCCGAAAGAGGTCTTCCGATCCCGCTGCCAATATTATATACAGACTGATCCCTTCCCTTCTCACCCAAAAGATACAACGCTCGCGTTGCGTCAGCGCAATACAAGTAATCCCAGATCTGTTCGCATGCGGTAAGAGAGGGTTTTTCTTTTCTCAGCAACTTTTCGATGCAATAGACGATCATAGTCGCTGAGCTGTCATTGGCACCGTAAACACTGAAGAACCTAGCCCAAACATGCCGTATTCCAAGATCCCGACACAAAAGCGCAGACATATTTCCCGCTGCGTATTTTGCATGACCGTAGGCCACTTCGGGAGTTCCGGGCCGGTCCGGAGGTATTACCCCTGTCACCCGTCCATACTCTGCTTGTGATCCGGCGCCTGCGAAAAAAGAACATCCGAGTTTTTTTGCACTACGCACCGCATTCAGAGTGAATTCCACATTGGAATCCTGCAAAGCCGGATCACCGCGCCCCTCCCTATCCGTCGGCCCCCATCCCAAATGATAGAATTCATCCCAAGAGCCTTCGAGAAAATCGGAAAGCTTCTCGATCTCCCGCAAATCACATTCTACTGTTTTAATGTCCGCATATTCGGCAACACGATGTGCCTTTCGAGACCCAGGTCGAATAATCGCGGCAACCTTGTCCCCACGGCGCAAACATTCTTCAATAAAAGAGACGCCCAGCATGCTGGTAGCGCCCGTGAGGATAATCTTTTTCACCCCGCCCCCTATAATAACATCTAATTTACCTTAGCCCACTGCGATGCTAATAAGTCCTATTCACCCTATCCCGACTCAACATCTTCTAGGAATCAAAGTTAATGCGTTCAGCCTCCACCACCAGCGGGCGGTCCTGGACATAAGTAAATATCGTTCCTACGTATTCACCCACGATTCCAAGAAAAAAAAGCTGAACTGAACCGAGAAAAAAAATACCTATCATCATCGGTGCCATACCCGCGCTGAACGTGTACCAGAAGAGCAACTTGGCGATCAGATAGCCCATACCAAGAAGCAGGGAGCAACTGGCGGTAAAAAAACCAATCAGGGTCGCCAAACGCAGTGGGACTTTGGTGTAATTCGTAACTCCCAGCATGGCCAAGTCAAACAACGTTAAAAAATTATTCTTGGACTTGCCATGTCGTCGAACAGGCTGGGAATATTCAATCCGGGCCGAACTAAACCCGACATCTGAAATAAGGCCCCGGAAGTAGGGATAGGGTTCATGCAAACTCCGCAAAACATCCATCACTTTACGATCATAGAGCCCGAAACCGGAAAATTGCTCCAGGATTTCCACGGACGCAAGACGCCTTATTAACCTGTAATAAATGCTACGGAGATGGTACATCCACCAACTCTCGCGGCTTTTTGTTTTGATCCCTGCGACCACCTTGAATCCCTGCTCCCACTTCTGAATAAAATCTCTGATCAACTCGGGCGGTTCTTGGAGATCCGCCACTATGGGAATCACGGCATCTCCATACGCCTGGAGCAGTGCATGATAACCGGACCGTATGGTGCCAAAGTTACGCGCGTTAATGATAATTTTAATCCGAGGGTCTTCCGCGGCAAAACCTTTAAGGACAAGCACTGTACGATCTTTAGAGCAATTATCGATAAAAATATGCTCATAAACGTAGGCTGGAAACTCTGCCATAATGCTCCGGACACGTCCGATAAGCTCAGCAACATTCCCTTCCTCGTTATAACATCCGGTGACTATGCTGATTTTTCTCATTAGTTTGTCTCCTGAATCCGCGTCGGTTTTCAATAAATGCGATGTCAAAAAAAGCTAGTTAACTTAAATCCCGGCACAGCTATGAACATCTCAAACGCCACGCCACCAATCCTCCGGCACACAGCGGCAACCCAGCGTAAATAAACTTGCACCACGCGTCTATTTTCCCGTACCAGCATTGCCCGCAGCCTGACGCCGCATGAATTCGGCCTGTGCCAGACGCAACTTTGAGAACTTAATGTTCGCGCTCTCGCGTTTTCTTGAGACTATCGCATCAAACCGGTCCCTATAGGACTGCAACTCATCCAAACTCATAGCCCGGGGCTTGATAAAGAAACGCACCCCTTTAAATAAATGCGTTGTAAACCAATCTTTGTCCCATAGATCTTTTGTGGGAAAATCGAAGGTAAATAAGTTTTCCTCCTGGCATTGCTCGAATAGCCAGGTCTGCGGAAACGGCACACAGTTGCGCATATAAACATAATCGACATCCAGCTCCTCGAGCATTCGAACAGTATCTTCGAGAGTCGCTGCTGTTTCTTCTGGTACGCCCATGATAAAAAAAGCATGAATCATAACCTCGGGATGCTTGCGAAAGCACCTAATAACGGAAAAAACGTGCTCGTTCGACAAGCCCTTTCGCATGATGTCATTTCGAATATAGGCCGACCCGCTCTCAATGGCAATACAAGCGCGAATCATCCCTGAGGCATACATGGCATCGATCAGTTCCTCATCCAGCGTTTTAGTCATCAGCCCATTCGGGAATTCATAGTAAATATTCAACCGACGCTTGATGATCTCCTCACAGATCTGAAGGGCCCGCTGCTTATCGTAAGTAAAGTTATCATCCACAATCGAGAAATAATTAAGGCCGTATTTCTCAACAAGCAGCTCAATCTCGTCCACAACCTGCATGGGGCTTCGTGGACGGAACTGAGGTCCCATTGTGCGGAAAAGGCAGCAGAAATCACATTTATAGGGACAACTCCTGCTTGTCAATATGGGGAAAGCTAATCGCAGAGGCAAATGCTTGGGGTTATTCCAACCGCTTGTGTCCAAAGCATAATCGTTAAAATTAATCAGATCATAAGCGGGCATCGGCAAGGCATCCGGATAATCGATAAATATTTTTTTTTGAAGAATTTTAACTCTATCCCCAAGACGAATGGCAACACCATCCATAGGAACGCTCATGCGATCGGGATTGCAGAGAAAGCTCACCAATTCCGAAAAAACCTGTTCACCTTCCCCGAGGACAATGGCGTCCACAAAAGAGCAATGTTCCATAATATCGGCGGCATACAAAGTCGGATGCATCCCCCCGAGGACAATCTTTGCATCAGGAAAGAGCTCTTTAACCTTCGCCGCCAACCAGCGCGTAGCCGACCACACGATAGCTGCCAGACAGGTGATACCGATAACTTCAGGGCGTTGCTCCTCAATAATCCGTGTAATACGGCTTATATAGACTGGCTCCGGATCCGGGGGGCATGCTTTCTTTGGGAAAATAGTATTAAAATCGAAGATCTCGACAGAATCACCTTTGGCGCGTAATGTCCCGGCCAAGTAGAGCAATGCGAGCGGCGGAACAAAATTATCGAGCACACGGTCCTTGGGCAAGGGTGGAACAAGAAGCAAGACGCGGCGTTGACTATTCAACATGTTGATTCCCCGTGGAATCACCCTGAGCCGCGACATTCCCCTCATAAAATGGCAACAACCGGGTTCGACTCGCATCCAGATCATTTTCCATAGGCAGGCCTTTCACAAAAGGACAATCCGCGCAACACCTGATACACCTGCGCTCTCCACGAAGCTGTTTAACCCTGAACTGACGCAGTTTTTCACCTTTCCATATGTCCATCATCGATTCATGGCGAACATCTCCTGTCATTGCTTCCCAAGTCCAGTCCTCAGAACAGGCTACGATCACACCCGAATACTTCACCAACATCACATAAAAAGGCTGGGCACAAACTAACCGATCCGGTTTAAGCCGTGCTCCCTCGGAACCTTCCGTAGGGTTGGTCCCCAGCGTAAAATCAAACAGGGCAGGATTGGGCATCCCCGTAAGTTGCTGGATATTAAGCTGATCGGAAATAGGTCGAAAATCATTTCGAAATTTTTCAAGCTCGCCCGTAGAAAGACCGACATCCATGATCTTCGGATGGATTTGCATCCGGCTACCGAGCCGATCTCGCTCCGCGTAGAGCATGGCCACATTGCGCCGGATCAACTCATAATCGCCAAAAGTTTCCGTTAGCTCCAGATAACCTTTGTCCGTTACATGCTCCACTGAAATACGCATCAGATCAAGCCCGGCCTCAATCAGGCTCCTGGCAATTGAGGGGGTAAGCAACGCGGCATTTGTGGTGATCTGAATACTCTCGGCAACATCAGCCTTTTTTGCATAAGCCACCATTTCAGGAAGATACTGATTCAACAAAGGCTCGCCCTCGTGATAAAGGTAAAGCCGCTTGATCTTTTCGGGAAAGGCCTGCAGATCATCGATTATCTTCTTAAAAAGATCCAATTTCATTAACCCTCTGGGTCGCTTAACATTTCGGAGCAAATGGGGATGACCGGTGGGACAAAAACGGCATCGAAAATTGCAGAGGTTGCAAGGGTCGATGCCTATGGTAAAGGGTGTCTCCAAAGGCAAGCAGTCTGCCAATATCCGGAGCTTCTTCGTTTCGTCGTACCGTTTAAGATCTTCCGGGATAATTCCACGCAATCCTTGCTGCTTCTTCCCACATCCCGAAAACATATCCGGAGGCAAATTTTCCTTTGGATCAAACCCGCTCATGTTTTGTCCTTTTTAACACAATTTAAGCTATATGTTCCGGCACCCGGATAACCACATTGGACAAATGCAATTGATCACGGATTCGGTTCTCAATCTCAGATGCATGAAGAATCGAAGCGATTAAGATCGGCAGCGGCGGCCCCTTGATAAGCTCAGGAGGACTCACACGTACGCCGTGCAGTTTCCGTCCATGAAAAATCGGATTTGCATCTACAAATGATGCGATTTTAAAATCACGTAACGCCGTCATACCAAGCAATTTAAGGGTTAATTGCCCGGTCCCCCAGACGAGAATGTCTGGATAGCGGAACAATTCCTTTCTGAGCCACGCGTCGATTTGCCTGATCCGAAGATTGGATTTGGCAACATAGTCCTTCATACTAGAGATAGCAGCACTATCTCGGATAAACCGCTTCGTGTTCTTGTGATCTTGAGCCAGAGTAAATACGCCAAAAACCTCCGGAACTTCGCTGGGGAAGTCGCTGACGCAAGGTTTCTCATCACAGACCAAACTGTCAAAACCATAAGAGCAAAAAAGATTCCGCAAACTGTGGATCGTAAAATGATTGATATGCTCCAAATTAAAGTCTTGAAAAGGTGATAAGGTCTGAGAACAATAGCGCATGGCGTTGGGAACTTCGACATATATCTTTCCACCCGGGCGTATAAGTTTTGCGACATTCTCCAGAGCGGCGAAAAAATCCAAGACATGCTCTAAAACTCCGGCGAGGATGATTCCATCAAAAGAAGCCGGAGCATAACTTGGAGATGACAGAAGCCCCTGTCGCGCTTCGATTTTCAGCTCCCGTGAGATTCTGTCTACGCACGTTGCTGAAGGATCCATCCCCGAAAGTGCCGTGTACCCGCAAGACTGCATTAGCGCTAAGACATCACCCCTGCCGCAACCCGCGTCCAATAGTTTGGCATGCCGATCTGGAAAACAACGCATTACGCCACCGGCAATCTGCTCGACTCGCAGAGATTCCCACCCGGATTCCCCCCCCGCGCCGCCCGTCCGTTCGTCGTGATACTTTGAAAAATTACGATAGTAATCGTTATAATTTTCTTGTTTCAGCTCCGTATCAGCATAAACCATGTCGCATTGGCTACATGAAACAATTC
>Ga0209083_1002846_pt1 | contig 15551 bp, 11 predicted proteins | sample AM7aDNAmetaG_FD_184132 | JGI IMG/M metagenome (GOLD analysis project Ga0209083, IMG submission 184132) | Freshwater microbial communities from Finland to study Microbial Dark Matter (Phase II) - AM7a DNA metaG (SPAdes) (version 3) | ecosystem: Environmental > Aquatic > Freshwater > Lake ...
TGGCATCGGTATTCAGGGCGGACAGGGGGATGTTATCCAGAATAACGAGATATACAACACGGGCGGCACAGCTATAGAATTCTGGACTGGCTGGCAACCGATGAAGGACATGATCGTGCGCCACAATTTTATTCATGACATCTACGTCAAGGCCTCAACGGCCAGCTGTGGTATCGTCGTGTCCGGAGACAATGATGAATCAGTCGAAGGGCTTCGGACAGGATATTATATATATGGCAATATCATTCTCAACACCGGAATCGGAGCCACGGACCCGAGCTGGGAAGGTTGCGGTTTCGGAGCGAGCAATAAAGATCAGCAGTATATCTTCAACAACTCATTCTATGGCACGATACGAGGCATGAGCGCCAATGTCGTCGGGACGGGGGAAGTCCGGAGCCAGTTTTTCAACAATCTGGACGCTGTCGTCTCATCGCTTTTGGTGCAGATCCAATCGCCAACGACCATGGCCAATCTTCTTCTGGACTACAATATCTATTATTCCGTCGCTAACTTCGCGGATTCTTTCAGTGTCTATCCGGAAACCACACGCGATGCCCATTCAATAGCGACTGTTTCGTCTCTTCGTCTGACTTCGGAATCTCCGGCAGTCGCTTCCGATTTCTATCCCCTCTGGAACTCGCCTGTGATAGACGCCGGCATCGCCACGAGCTCGCTTGTGTCCGACTACGCTGGCAACCCGATATACGGACGGCCGGATATGGGCGCCTATGAATATCAGCCGCCCTTCACTTTGGGTACTAGCCTCCTTGACCCGACAGGAAATATTCGGATTTATGGCGATGGCAAATATCGCTATGTTTCGGCCACTTCGACTACCATGCACGCCAGTTTCTCGGTCGCTCCGGCTGAGGGCAGTTGGACCTACGGATCGGCAGATATTCGTCCTGAGTGGCTGAATGTCACGAATTTCACATGGAATACGAGCGACAACTATTCCAAGCGTTGGATCGCCTCAAGCACAATGGCCACGACAACGGTATATACTATAGGAGATCTGCTTCCGGACACTCAGTACGATTTTGCTATCGATGGTCTGGGCACCAGCACCAGCGTGGCAAACGGTTCCGGAGTGGCTACTTTCACCTATTCGGGAGGCTATTCGAATCATGTCTTCACGGTCACGCAATCATCCGGTGCTCCATCCTCTGTTCCTACTCTGACAACCTCTGTTGCCTCATCTGTTTCCACTTCTACCCTGACCCTGAATGCCAACATCTCCTCGATCGGCAGCGCGTCCGTGACTCAGCACGGTTTCGCCTATGGTACCGATTCGAGCCTAAGTACCGTAATCGCAACCACCACTCTCGGTTCGGGAAGCGCCGGTGACTTCAGCCAAGCCGTATCTTCCTTGTCTCCCGCTACCTCGTATTATTTCAGGGCTTACGCCGTGAATTCCGTCGGCACTTCAACAGGAGCTATTCTTTCAACGACCACTATTCCCATTGTCGGTCCGATTGTGACGACTTCAGTCGCTACCGATCTTTCCACCTCGACCGCGACTTTGAACGCCAATACGTCTTCTCTGGGAGGTAATCCGGTGACCCAACACGGTTTCGCCTACGGAACTAATCCAGGCCTCTCTACCGTCATCTCGACAACCACCCTCAATGGTCAATCGAGTACGGGGACTTTCAATCAGAACCTGACTGGTCTCACTCCAAATTCGACATACTACTTCAGGGCTTATGCCACCAATTCAGCCAGTACGACCGTCGGTTCGATCCTTTCTTTTGCCACCACCGATACCACCGTGCCTGCGGTTTCCATGACTTCTCCATCGGCTGGTTCCACCATTTCCGGTAGTTCGATCTCCCTTGCCGCCACCGCTTCGGATGACGTTTCTGTTTCCGGCGTTCAGTTCAAGCTCGACGGCACCTCTAACATTAACGCTGAAACTATCGGTCCGTATTCTACAACTTGGGATTCGACGGCCATCACGACATTGAGTTCCCATACCCTTTACGCCGTGGTTCGCGACGCGGCCGGCAACAGGGCGACTTCGACCGTGAGCATTACGGTAGACAACGTCAAACCGGTCATGGTCTCGGCCGTCCACAATTCCGACAGTCAGATCATCATGACCCTGAGCAAACTCTCCAACGCCGCGACTATCACCAAGTCCAATGACGGAGGATTTACTGTGACCAAGACCGGCGATCCGGCCACGACGTACGCCGTCTCAGCTGTTGCTCCGGGCTCCGACAACACCAAGGCTGTTCTTACCGTGGCTGACCTGTCCGCCTCAGGCGGAGCGGGAGTTGTCGTTGCATATTCCCATTCCGGAAATGGCACGGTTGCTGACACTTTGGGCAATCTTCTGGCCACCGATTCAACCGGCATCACCATTCCGCCCTGGAATACCGTCGCTCCCACGGTCTCAAGCATCTCTTCGACTGTTTTGAACGGTTCGTACAAGCAGGGCGCGCCGATCGACATCAACCTGACCTTCTCCAAAGCGGTGAGCTCGACAGGTAGCGTCACCGTGACTCTGAATACCGGAGGGACTTGCTCGTTTACCGTCTCCGATTCGAGCACGGCTTCCTGCACTTATACCGTGGGGACGGGGCAGAACGCCAATCCCTTGAATGTAACCTCCATCTCCGGCACCATAACCTCAACCGACAGCAATCCGATGACAAGCTTTGTTCCAGCCTTGAATCTCTCAGCCAACAAGACGATCATTGTCGATACCACCGTCCCGACGATCACTTTCACTGTGCCCAGCAATGGCGGAACGGTCTCCGGAGCCTTGGTCACTCTTACCGCCGCCAACTCTGATGCGGGTTCCGGCATAGCCGGAGTCCAATTCAAGGTTGATGGAGCCAATGCCGGCTCCGAAGGCTCCACAAATCCCTACTCGATCTCATGGAACTCGACTCTGGTCTCCAATGCTTCCCATACGCTTGATGCTGTTGCCTGGGACAATGCCGGCAACCGAGCCACCTCGACCGTCACCGTGATTGTGGACAACATCAATCCAGACACCACCCCGCCCACTGTCTCTGGCGGCTCACCCTCTGGAACTTTGGCCGTTGACACCGCTTCAGCCACTCTCCAGGTCACGACTGACGAGAGCGCGAACTGCAAGTATTCAACCATAGCCAATACCGCCTATGCCTCCGTGTCCTCCGATATGACCACCTCGAATGGCACTACCCATACCGCTGTCTTGAACGGTCTCACAAACGGAACCGGCTACACCTATTATGTACGTTGCAAGGATGCTTCCAACAACCCCAATATGTCCGATTACCCGATATCTTTCAGCGTCGCCAATCCTTCCCAAGCCACTAATCCGGTTGTCTTCTACGGTGGCGGCGGGGGAGGCGGAGGAGGTTCTCCGGCCTATATCTATCCTGTCGCGACAACTACCGCTTCAACTTCGCTCGCAAACATGTCCGGCGCTTCTCTTTGTCAGGTCACCATGTATCCCATCTTGACCAAGCCTCTCTTCCAAGGAATGACCGGCAATGACGTTGTTCTTCTCAAACAGATCCTTTTCTTCGAAAAATTTCTCTCAACGACAACTCCTTCATCGTTATACGATGCTTCAACGACCCTTGCCGTCTACTCGTTCCAGAGGAAATACGCGACATCCTCTGTGAATACCGCCGAATCGGGCACTGTCGGACAAAAAACCATTTTGGCTGTCAATCAACTCATTTCCCAAGGCAAATATCCCAGCCTAGCCATTTGCCTGACAAAAAATATCTCCACGGCAAAAGCATCCTCATACGTCTTTACGAGGAATCTCACTCTCGGCTCCACTGGGACGGACGTCAAGAATTTGCAGCAGTTTTTGAATGTCCAGGGCTTCAATGTGGCCAAGTCAGGCAATGGCTCTCCAGGACACGAAACGGCCTACTTCGGTCAGGCCACCAAAGCCGCCCTGATCAAATTTCAGGAATATTATGCCGAGGATATTCTAGTTCCTAACGGATTAACAAAAGGCACTGGATTCTTCGGAGCGAGCACAAGAGGGAAGATAAACTCCATGAAATAGTTCGCTAAATTATGCAACCGTATTGTATTGCGGGCTTGGTGAATAATGTCGACATTCCCCCTTTACCCGAGATCGACATTGTTCTTGACCGACCACATTGACCGACCACATATTGTGTCTTTAGGCTATTTAGGCTATATTAAAGGCCTACAAGTTAAACAGCGATTACCATGTCCCAGAACAGCCTTATCCAACTCAAAAACAAATCGACCGGCGAGGTCTATTGGTCGCGCAAGAACAAGAAGACCGTCGAGAAGAAGCTCGAACTCAAGAAATACAGCGCCGTCCTCCGGAAGCACGTGACTTTCAAGGAAGGGAAGAAATAATCTTTTAAATTTTGCGAATGGGAGAGAAAGAGGGTAGTATATGCAAGTACTATCCTTTTTCAAATACGAGGCCTACTACGCCCTCCAAACTGTTTTTCAGAAAAACTATGCGGGTGTGGGCTTCGAAGGCCAAGCGAGATTAGTTAAGTGGTATAACAGACGTCTCCAAAACGTCGGTCGGGGGTTCGATTCCCTCATCTCGCGCAGTGAAGTGTACCCCGCTAATCGCGGGGTTGCTTCGCAGTGCAAGCACATTAATAACAGAAAATAAAAAAACCGAGCCATAGGGCTCGGTGTGCTAGTTTTCTAATTTACCCTGATCACTTTTGGGCGCCCTGGATCAAAGCGATCTGCTCGATTCCCGAGGCGAAACTTATGTGCTTGTGCACCAACTCACTCAAAATGAGTTCCAGGAGACTGTTTCGAGCGTTAAACTTGTTTAAATAATTGAAGGCCGATGAATCTCCCGAATTCTTTTCAAAAGACCAGATGTCGAAAATGACCTTGAATATTGTGGCCTTGAGGCCGTAGCGGATCGCTTTCTCGGCTTTCTTGGACACAAATCTCGCCAATTGGCCTTCTTCGAAATTCCAATACATAGTTAAGCTGGGAATTCCTATATTACCAGCCAGACGGAAGAGGGAAACGAACATATGGATTTCTCCATTAGTACAGTCCTCCGTTTCCTTGGTTTCAAGCGCGAGAGTTGCCACGGTTGCTTGAAAAGACTTTAATTGCAATGATTCGGGTAGTGTACAGATGTCGCTCAGGAATTGAAATCTGTCTCCGGAATCGTCAAAACTCGTGTTGGCGGCGAGAGCGATATCCCGCACATCCTTTGATCCTAGGCAAGACTCGACAAATTTTTCATACAGGAAACGAATAATTCTTAGCCGCCGAATTTTGACGTCTGGCTCCAGAAGTATTCTGAAAGCCTCGACTTTGAGGCTGTTGCTCTGCTCCTTGAAGAGAATGTTGGTCATCTTCTCTATTGTCTCTATGTTTGTCATAAACCCTCTCGGATTCTGCCCGTCTCTGGGCACATTTTGTTAAGGTTCATTAACTCATCTCTGAGTCTGTCTCTCTCGAAACAGGCGAACCGTTACCGTGGGTGAATATATAATAGAAGAGGGGAGGGTGTCAAGCATTGCATACGTAACCCCTCACACCCCTCGTAGGTAAGCCCCCATTTCACCCCTTTGTTTGTAGGACATTAGAACCGAGCAGAGTATGGCCAGTGTCTCCGCAGTCTTCTCGCTGAACGAACCAAAGGATATCTTCCTCTTCAGTACAAGGTGTCTAAGCGATCTCTCGGCCGCGTTGTTGTCTGAAGCGACCTTCGGATGGAGGAGGCAAGTCAGATAATTTCCGGTACGTTCACTGATCTGCTTCTTGATGCGTACAAGTTTGTCTGGATCAGAAGGGTTTGAGATTGCAAATGATTTTAATCTTGCATACAGCGAATCATGGGCTGACTTCGGATTGTTGGATTTTCGAGCTTTTTCAATATCAGCATAGATTTTCTTGAATGTTTTGTACGCCGATACACAATGATTACGGATACTCTCGATGATCTCCGACGAACCGGCTAAGTCTCGAAGTTTTCGATTGGGATGGGCACAGCAAAGTTGGTGCGGGTTCTCGAGTTTGCGGTAGGCACCATAATCATCGGAAACAACGACGGCTTTTGAATCGCCGAGAAGGTCGGTCGCATTACCTTTACCTCTGGTTTTACCAAGGACAAAGACCGATTCGAAGCTTTCCCCTCCGGTCATTGTCCAAGCGTACGTCTTGCTGTCATACCCGAGGAGATTCCAACCTGTTTCATCGAGATGAATTGACGGTTCACTTCGGATGCTTGCTTTCAACCTCTCGTATTCCGGTCGAAGATGTTCTCCTTCTTTGTCCAATATCTTGGCTATTTCACCTTGGGATATATCAATATTGTACGAATGTTCCAGTAATACTTGTATTTGTCCATACGATTGTCTGCAGATGGTTGAGAGGTAGGTCACATATCGTCTAACGTTCGGACCGACGATCACCGACGTTGAAGGCAACGGCTCTTTTGTGCTCCAGCGCTTGCAGATATCGCAATATCCCTTTTCGACCAGATGTTTGACCACCATTTTCTTTTGAGGCAATGGGATGTCTTCAACAAAGTAGGTGACGATCTCTCGTTCCGAGATGTTGCCGCCGCAGTGATTGCAAGAATCGATGGGATGCTCCTTGGTATCCGTCACTTCGTTCTCTTTTGGAATCGCCCGTCTGTATGATTCGGAAGAACGATGATTGGTGATGTTTTGTCTGGGAGGTTCATTGTCATCAACATCGAACGGTTCTTCCTTCTTTCGTTTCTTGCCGAAGACAACTATGCGCAGCTCTTCCAATTGTAGTCGCAGATCGGCGTTGATGTTTTGTTGTTCCGTTAGCTTCGATTCCAGGGCTTTGATTCTCGTCTCATATTCATCTCGCATTTGCATAATCCTTTCCTCCAGGAAGATGACTTTTTCTCTGGCTATTGTATGAAGCCTACGAAGGTTGTGAAGTTCAACCATTCGTTCTCTGATTTCGTTGTCAGTTAAACTCATTACGACATATATTTTAACATGGATGAAACGAAACAACTGTGTTGTTATTCACAGGGCGGCGATTAGGTCGAGGAGGGGTGTGAGGGGTTACTTTGTTTGGTCGATCCCGCGCCGGCAGGTTGACTTTCGCGGGACAAAACAAATCATTGGCGATGCCTATTATATACCAAGGAGATAAAATCCTGATAAAATCTTGTTCAAGAACTGATAAAATTTTGTTCAAGAACTGATAAAATTCTTACCATGTCTGACATGGTAACGAGGTTATATCATGTTGATAAGTGACAACCTTACCATGTCAGACATGGTAAGAAAGTCCTTTTAACATTCTCTACCAGTTGTTCCCTCACCTTTTCCCCTTCTTCTCCCCTGATCTTGGCTATCATTTTTACCACTTCAATCACATAAGTCGGCTCATTTCGCTGTCCACGATGTGGAATAGGTGCAACATAAGGACAATCAGTTTCCGACATTATTCGATCCAATGGAATGTATTTAATGATTTCATCGTAATTCCTGGCAAAGGTAATGACTCCGGTGAAGGAAAAGGTACAGCCCAAATCAAGAAACAACTTGGTTTCTTCCAACCCGCCGGCGTAGAAGTGAAGATTGGCCTTGACCTTGGCGCGTTCTTTTAGGATTTGATGGGCATCCAAATAAGCGTTTGGCCCAGACTTATCATTTCCATTGCGGATATGAAGCATTAGGGGCTTATTGGCAGAATTGGCAACATCGATCATAACTTCAAAAGCTTGGCGCTGTTTATCGATTGAATCCTGATCCAGATGAAAATAATCCAATCCGCTCTCGCCAATCGCCACAACCTTCGGGTCTTTAGCCAATTCCAAATATGAATTGAAATCAGCCTGTTCTCCCCTTGAAGTAAACTCTTTCCCACCTTCACCCAATTCCTGCAAATCATGGTGAGACTTGGAAGTATGAATGGGATGCAATCCGACCGCGGCATACATATTCTCGTGCGTGTGGGCTAATTCTATTGCCTTCTTGGAAGTATCGATCTGGGTGCCGACAGAGATCATTCCAACTCCCGCATCTTGGGCACGTTTGATGACTTCTTCCCTGTCGGGATCAAATCCTGAGAAATTAACGTGGCCGTGAATATCGTAATACTCCATAAGTTTGTCTGAATTGTTAGAGATTAGTTGCAAATTTTTAATTGACCTAATTTCTAAGTTCTAAGAAAGCACCAAACCCCAATTTCCAAAATTCTGACATTGGGGTTTGGGATTTTCTTAGGTCAATTAGAAATTAGGTTAATTAGAAATTCCCCAACTTACTTCCTCATGAACAACGGCTCCTTCGGCATTTCATTCTTCTCCGTCAAATTTATAATCTTGGCCGCGGTTTCCGGCATTATAGGTAGCAACATTGTGCCAATAATATTCAGACGTGCCAAAAGCTCCTTGATGTCAGCCTCGCCACCAGCTTTGTCAGTCTTGATTTTCTTGAAGGGTTGGCGTTCCTGAACAATCTTATCCGTATTGGAAATCAGCTCCCAGACGGCATTTGAAGCGGCTTGAATGTTGTATTCATCAAATCCGGCTCTGTATTTCTTCTGTAAATCTTTGATTTCGTTTGAATTCAAAAGAGTTTTTAGTATCTCCTCGTCAAACTTAATCCCATTGGCCTCAGCCATTTTCATCACCCGAGAAACAAGATTACCCAAACCGTTGGCCAGATGGGCGTTGAAAGCCTCCTTGAATTTGTCCATGGTAAACGGACTGTCCTCAAACGGAGCCAATTCGCGAGCAACATAATAGCGCAAAGCTTCTGTTCCATATTCTTTAACGACTTCCAGTGGATCAACGGTATTACCCAAAGATTTGGACATTTTGATGCCACCCTCGCCGGTCACGAAGCCGTCGATGATGATCTGCTTGGACGGCGAAATCTTGGCGGAGAGGAGCATGGCCTGCCACATGGCAGATTGTTGGCGAAGATTGTCCTTGCCGCAATATTGGACGACGCCGCCGGTTTCCAGCCAGAATTTCTTGAATTGTTTCTCATCATCAGGCCAACCGACTGCGGAGATATAGTTGACCAAAGCGTCGAACCAGACATACATGACCTGGGTCTCATCGCCTGGTACAGGAATACCCCACGGCATCTTGCTAGCCAAGCGGGAAATGCTGAAATCCTCGAGGCCTCTTTCGACGAAAGCCCTGATCTCATTCAAGCGCGTATTTGGGACGACGAATTTTTCCTGCTTTTCATAAAGATCCATGAGAGGTTTCTGGAATATGCTGAAGCGGAAGAAATAATTCTCTTCCTGGATAATCTCCAAATCTTGGAGAGGATGCAAAGGACATTTGCCGTCGACCAATTCCGAGTCAGTCTTTTCCAGTTCACAGCCGATGCAATACTTGACTGAATAATTCTTTTTGTAGATAAGACCGTTTTTGTTGACGATCTTCCAGAATTCCTGGGCGGCCATGACGTGGTGCTTGTCGGTCGTCCGAATGAAATTCACGTCCGGCATCAGGCCCAAGAGCGGCATTATCTCACGAAATTTTTGCGCGGTTTCGTCGACATATTTTTGTGGTTCCAAACCCAACTGTTTGGCTTTTTGGTAAATCTTGATGCCATGTTCATCGGTTCCGGTGTTAAAAAAGACTTCGAAACCATCAAGCTTTTTGGCTCGAGCAATGATGTCGGCCCTGATGAATTCCAAGGCGTGACCGATGTGCGGAATAGCGTTCACATACGGCAAAGTCGTGGTGATGTAAAAGGGTATTTTCATGTACAAATCAGTCTACAGCGAGAAGGTATTGAAGGCAACCTGTCGAAAACGAGATGTTGCAAATTCCTAATTACCTAATTTCTAATTACTAAGAAAGCACCAAACCCCAATTTCCAATATTTCGCCATTGGGACTTGGGATTTTTTTAGAAATTAGAAATTAGGTAATTAGAAATTCTCATTCTTTCCCACCATCGCCCTCTCCGCCACTTCGGCCTTCTTGTACTTCTCAATATCCTTGACGTATTCCATGAAGGCCGCGGAAAGCGGAACGGCGATAAGGGCGCCGAGGACGCCGGCCAGCTTGGCACCAATCACCAAAGCCAAGATAACCACGATCGGAGAGATACCGACGACTTTCTTCACGACCAGCGGATAGAAGATCTGGCTTTCAAATTGATAGATGATGAGATAGAGGCCCAAAAGCAGGAAACCGGTGCCGATGCCGCGATCGGAGAAAGCCAGGAGAATGGCGGGAATCGAGGAAATGATCGGTCCGAAAACGGGGATAATTTCGAACATGCCGGCGAAGACGGCCAACATCAAAGGGTGAGGTATGCCTACGATGATCAAGACCAGATAGACCAAGAGGCCGACAACGATACCCAAGATCACCTGGCCTTGGAGCCAGAGAGCCATCTTGCGTTGGGAGCGCTTCCAGAGATCGATGATATATTCGTGATGCCTGACCGGAGCGACAATGCGCAGGAAATCCCCCACTCCATCTGATTGGACGGCCAGATAGAAAGAAAGAACGAGTATGAGAATGAAAGAAAGAACACCACCAAAGACGACGCTGGCAGTCTTGAAAGCACCGGCGCTGGAGCCGACAATGAAAGACTGGAGGCTGGAGATGAATTCGGAGACCGAAATGGTGTGTTGGGATACGGCTAATGAAGCGATTGTGTTATTGCCTCCTATAGAGGAGATCGGGCTCCAAAGATCTTCGATAGTAATAGTGCTGGGCAAATCGGCCAGGAAACTGACCGAATCGTTGACGACCAGAGGCACGAAGAATATCAGTATGCCGGCCAAAACAGCGGCGATCAGAACATAAATGATGACCACGGAAATGATCCGATGGATCCTCATCCGGCCCATCCGGCGGATGACCGGCTCGGCGGCCGAGGCGATGACGATGGCGGCCATGATGACCAGAACGACGTCGGAGATGTAGTAGAGCAGCAAAAGCAGGACGGCGATCGCAAAAAATCTGACGATAGTGCCGGTATTCACGATGATGTTGGCGCTGTGAGAGGAGTCGGACATGGGTATATTATAACATTGTGTGTCATTCCCGCGAAAGCGGGAATCCAGGATATCACCAATGACAAAATCCAAATGACAAATTTCCAATCAAATCCAAAGCTCAAATGTCAAAATTTGGATTTTGAGCTTTGACATTGATTTGTCATTAGAAATTTGTCATTTGTCATTCAACACTGGATTCCCGCCTTCGCGGGAATGACAACCAAATCACCTTATTTGAACCTAAAATACTCTCTCACTTCTTCACTGTCTTTAAACCTCCCCACCACCGCCAGATTCAGCCCTTCATTGACGAATATTTCCTTGGCTAATTTTTGGACATCCTTGGCAGTCACAGCATTGATCTTGGCGATGATATCCGCCGGAGACTCGATCTTACCCCTGATCACCTCCTGATCGCCGCAAAACATCGCTCTGGCATCGGAAGTCTCCAGACCAAGCATGGTCGTTCCGGCGATGTAATCTTTGACTTTTTTGAGTTCAGCATCACTGACCGATTCGTTCTTCAAACGTTCACATTCAAGAATAATGTTCTTGATACCGATTTCGATACGCGTATTGTCCAAACCAGCGGAAATGGCAAAGAAACCGTGATCAGTGAAGGCATTGTGTTCAGCCTTGATGTAATAGCAGATGCCGAGCTCGTCACGCATTTTGGAAAAGAGTCGGGAGCTCATGCCATGGCCGAGAATTGTGGCAAGGACATCCATAGTGGGAATTCTTTTGTCATGTACGGAAAATGTCCTCTGACCGATGACGATATGGGCCTGATCAGTCTCTTTGGCTTCGATCTTGATCTGCGGAGATTTTTGTGATTCTTTGACTTTAAGTTTTGAAGATTTTGCTGCGTCAGGAATCACTGAGAAGACTTTGCTGATCTTTTTCAAAACTTCCTTTTCATCAAATGATCCGGCAATCATGACAACCGTCGCCTTGGCAACATAATTCGCATTGCGGTAGGTCAAAAGCTGTTCACGGGTAAAAGCGCGGACATTCTCCTCGGTTCCGGCAATATTCCAACCAACCGGCTGATCGCCATAAATAAGTTCCATGATAACGTCCTGGACATGCTGTTGAGGCAGATCCTTGTACATCCGGATCTCTTCGACGATCACGCCTTTTTCTTTCTGCATTTCATTCTGGTCAAAAAGAGGGTTCAAATAGAGATCGGAGACGACATCGATGATCTTGTCGAGATGGCGGGCGTCGGCTTTGGCGTAATAGCCGGTGCATTCCTGGCCGGTGAAGGCGTTGTAATTGGCGCCGATGGAGTCGAGCTCGCGGGAGATGTCGCTGGCCTTCGGCCGTCTCGGCGTTCCCTTGAAGAGCATATGCTCGAGGAAATGCGAAAGGCCGTTGTCCTTTTTTGACTCATATTTGGACCCAGCTTCGACCATGGCAAGGATCGTCACCGACGGATTGTCGGCCATAGGAATAGTTACGATTCTGAGGCCATTTAATAATACACTTTGGTTGAATTTCATAGAGTCACTGTATCATAACCAAACGCAATTGAGAATTGGTTCAGGCTATTTCGAGCTTCCTCTCGAGGCGTTTGATGCGGGTTGAGTGATCTTTGAAGACTGCACTCTCAACATTGTCCATCTTAACTTCCAGACGATCAACTTTGACTTCGAGGATGTCAAAGCGTTTATCTACGGCATCAAATCGTTCATCCATTTCTTGACGTAATTCTCTGAATTGATGACTATTTTCATCGAAACCCTTCTTGACCATTAATGCCAGCTCTTCCAATGTAATTTTAGGAGTATTATTCATGATGAATATTATTAATATTAATAATGTCTGAGTTCTAACATTTTTTTGGTTCCTTGAGGATTTTATCAAACCATCTATCCATCATTGCGAAACCATCCTCAAGTAGCTTGGCAATGTCCTCTGTTGTAACCTTCGGTTTTTGTTTTTTGGATTTATCCTTCATATACTTGATTTTTATTCTAATAATATTTGGCTTACGAACTACAAATTTGGCAGGTTGTCACATATTTTACTCCTCAATTTTAATCGCACAACTTCCGCTCAAATAAAAAATGTTTCGCAGTGGTGTTTTTCATCATTACGAAACATTTTTATCAATCAAATCAAATAATTTTTTATCCTGATCAGCTTTCAATTTTTCTTTGAAGAAAATCGATCAAATCAGCCTCACTGACTCTTTCCTGTTGGCCTGAATCTCTGTCTCTAATCGTAACGCCTTTACCTTCTTCAATGGTTTCAAAATCGATAGTGACACAGAATGGCGTGCCGATCTCATCCTGGCGGCGGTAGCGCTTGCCGATGTTGCCGTTGTCGTCGAACTTAACTTTGCTTGAACCGTATACCTTCCTTAGAGACATATATATTTCCCTGGCTTTATTTATCAATTCAGGCTTATTGCGCAACAATGGAAAAACCGCAACCTTCACCGGAGCCATATTTGGGGCAAATCGAAGCACAATGCGCTTTTCCCCGTTCATTTCATCCTCATGATAAGCCTCGCACAAAAGCATCAACATAGTCCGATCAACCCCGACTGAAGTCTCAATGACATGGGGAATGTATTTTGTCTTTGTTTCTTCGTCGTAGGCCGACAGATCCACACCGGAAAACTTTTGATGCTGAGTCAGGTCGTAATCGCCGCGATAATGGATACCTTCAAGTTCTTCTGTCCCAAACGGAAATTCATATTGAATGTCCCAAGCGTCCTTGGCGTAGAAAACCAAATTATCATGGCGTTTCCAGTGCAATTTGTCTTTATTGACACCTAACTTCTGATAATAGGCCATTCGTTCGGTTCTCCATTCTTCATAAACCCTCAAGGCTTCACGAGGATGAATAAAATATTGCATTTCCATTTGTTCAAATTCCCGCTTGCGAAAAAGAAACTGTCTCGGACTGATCTCGTTTCGAAATGCCTTGCCGACCTGCGCTATGCCGAACGGTATCGAGTAAAAACCGGTATCAAGAATATTTTTATAATTAATGTATATACCCTGAGCTGTTTCTCCGCGCAAATAAACATCTTGATCGTCTTCTTCAAATTTGCCGAGTGTGGAAGTGGCCAGCAGGTTTTTTGCCCGTACCAAGCCAAATTTTTTTTCTCCACATACGGGGCATTTCAATCTTTCTCGATTCGCGTCAAAAATTTCATTTATTTGTGTTTCTGTCATCTTCTCATCAGCTTTGATTCCGATCGCTTCCAGTAAATGATCCGCGCGCTGTTTGGAATGACAGGAATTGCATACAACCAAAGGATCAGAAAATCCTGTAGTGTGACCGCTGGCTTCCCAAACTCTGGATGCCGTAAATATGCTCGAATCAAGCAAAGCGATATTTTCATGGTCTTTCATGGTGGATGTCCATGTATCAACGACATTTCTGCGTAATTCGACTCCGTAAGGTCCAAAGTCATATGTACCGGCAAAACCACCATAGATTTCGGACCCGGCAAACACAAAGCCGCGTCTTTTGCAGAGAGCGACTATTGAATCCAAAACATCGGATTTTTTATTCATGCGGGCATTGTATATAAATTATCAACTAATTGCCAGTGACTATCTCATACCCCTGCATGAAAGAAGGATCCGTGCTGAACCTGGTGGTCAGAGCGCCTTGCTGACTGCTGAGCGATGTGCCGGTAAAGCTATCGGTCGCCGACAAGGAAGCTGGATTGACCAGAGTCGGAGATTGGCCGGTCTGGGTGATGCTCGGAAAAAAGGAGATCTGGAAAGCAACCTCCCGACGCTTGGAGGACTTGAGGGTATAGGCGGAAACGTTTCCGACATTCCAGGTCACCAGACCGCTGTTCTGGTCATAGCTCACGTCTTCGGAAGCGGGACTGACGGAATTCAACCATTTGACGTAAGGCGGCAAAGTCGCCGTCACGACAGCCCCGCCGACGGCGCTCGAGGCATTGTCGACGTCCCAGATCACCGTGTAAGTCGTAGCTTGATCGACTCTGGGCGGTATCGGACCGCTGTTGGTGAACGGACCGCTAGTATGGACTAGGCGTCCGGACAAAGCGACGTTGGAGGAGATCTTGATGTTCCTGGCCACGGCCGCCGTAACGCTCTGCGAGACGTTGGTCTCCTGCGTCCGGTTGCCGGAGACGCTAGCGACCATGGAGACGACCGGATTGACGATGGTATTCGCCGACGTGCCGTTGTCTCGCGGAACTATCGAGAAAGTCACCGCGCCCCCTTCCCCGGCCGAAACCGAGGCGAACTCAGAATTGGTCTGTCGGCTCCAGGTGATGGTGTTGTTGGCAGAATCAAAATAGCCGCTGTCGGGCGTGACCGAGGCCCGATCGTAGGCCGTGCCGGAAAGTTTGACGGAAATCTGCATATTGGAGACTGAAACCGGCAGATTGTTGAGCCAGGAAATGATGATTCTTTGGCTCTGGCCAAATTGGCCGATGTGATCACTGGCGGTCTGATCGCTGTCAACGGCGATGCTCAATGAAATGAACGGTTTCTGAATGATGATATCCTGCTCAATCGAGGTAAATTGCGTACCTATGACTTTCGGATTGTCAGAGCTCTTAGTCCCCACGGCAAAATGAAAGGCCCGATTGTCGCT
>Ga0209083_1002848_pt1 | contig 15546 bp, 13 predicted proteins | sample AM7aDNAmetaG_FD_184132 | JGI IMG/M metagenome (GOLD analysis project Ga0209083, IMG submission 184132) | Freshwater microbial communities from Finland to study Microbial Dark Matter (Phase II) - AM7a DNA metaG (SPAdes) (version 3) | ecosystem: Environmental > Aquatic > Freshwater > Lake ...
CAGGCTTTTGTGCAGGCTATAAATGACGATTTTTTGATAGCCGCGGCCATAACTATAATTATAATTATTCCAATATTGTTTTTAAGGACGGCGAAGAAAAAAGCGCAGGCAGATGCAGCGGACCACATAGCGATAGAATAGAAATGGGGCCAAGAAACAAAAGAGGGAGAGGAAGATGAAAAAAATTGTTTTAGCAGTAATAATATTTATGGGGTTATTAGGTCCAACTAGGGCTGCCGGGCCGGAAGGGACGGAGCTTACCTTGTCAGTGGAGCGTGCTATTGAAATGGCGCTCAAGTATTACCCTTCGGTGAAACAGGCGGCATCAGACAGGGACGCTGCGTCGGCGAGGCTTTCCCAAAAGTATGCGGCTTTCTGGCCTGCCCTCGATATGGAAGCGTCTTTTGCCAGACTGGAACCTGATCCGCCTTTTTATTTTCCGGGGATGGGGTCCTTTCAACTTTACCCTGAGAACAACTATGATATGCATGTCGGCTTCAGGTACACGCTTTTTGATCTGGGCCGGACCGGTTCTCTTATAGATCTTTCCAAAGAAATGCTGGTGCAGTCGGAGAACGCTCTGGAACTTTCAAAATCCCTGATTTCCTATCAGACAGTCCAGTTATTTTACAGCGTTATCTTTCTTTCCCGGCAGGTGGATGTCTCTCAAAAGGAAATAGACTCGCTTACCGAGTATATGGAACAAACCAGAAACAAAGTAAAATTCGGGAGCGCCACCGACTACGATGCCCTGACCATACAGGTAAAGGTGGAGGAAGCAAAGAACGCCAAAGCTGACTTTGAGAATTCTTACAATAAGACTCTCCTGCAGTTGAAAAAGAACATAGGTTTTGACGGCAAGGTAAAACTGGCAGGGAAGTTTCCACAGGAGGCGGTAGAAATAGAGGAGAGCACTTTTATAGAAAAAGCGCTAAAGCAAAGAGCAGAATACCTTATGGCAAAGAAGAGTGAGGATATTGCAAAAGCCCAGCTATTGGTTGCGGAAAATTCTGATAATCCTTCACTTGGTATTGGCGGGACCTGGGGTTTTAAGAATGGGTACCTGCCGGTCCTTTCCGATCTTCAGAATAATTGGGTATTTTCGGCAGGGTTGAAAGTACCGCTTTTTGACGGCTTTAGAACGGTCAATATGGAGGCGGAAGCAAAAGCCGCGCTTTCTTCGGCGGAATACAAAGTTAAGGATGTTAAAGAAACCGTATCGACGGAGATAAAACAGTCGGTTTCGGATGTTAAGACCGGCTTTGAAAAGCTTAATGCTGCAGATCTTCATGTAAAACTGGCCGAAGAAGCCATGGCGCAGGCCAAGGTAAGATTTGACAATGGTGTAATAACCAATCTTGACCTTATTAACGCTGAGACCTCCCTGGCCAGAGCGAGACTTTTTTATTCGCAGGCGCAGTATGCTTATGTGATGAGTGTGTATTCCTTAAAACGCGCCATGGGCGTGAAGATCTGGTAGGCAAACTGCTTGGAAACATGGAACAATAATACAAGATAACAAGCTTACATAAATATCCCTCAAAGATTTTAGACCTTACGCTGCTAAAAGCGCAGTTGATGTCACAGATAAAAAAACAGATGACACAGATACACAATCTTAAAAATTAAATATTCCTCAAAGATTTTAGACCTTACGGACTTTATCTCGCTATGTCAACGGTAGTTGACATCTATATATCCTTCCTATCGAGAAAAGCTTTGCTTATAGACCTTTATGGACGCTTTTACTGTTTTCCTTTCGAATATGCTATGAACTCCGGGACTGTCTTAAGCGGGTGGTAATGTATTTTGTTTTCCCGGAGGGATTTTATGCCTTCGTCGCCCATGGTGTTGAAGTACTTGTAGCGGGGGAACTCACCGGCCATTTTCATAAAGATGTACTGCGAGGCGCCCTTCACTTCATGGTCGGCCACCTCGAACATTACACAGAAAGTCTTCTTTCCGAGAGGAGTTCCGAAGGTATAGGCGGCGACCTTATCGCCTACGGTCAGCACGCGGCCTTCCAGCCCCAGTGCTTCAAAATTCATAAAAGCTCTTTTGTGGGCTTTGTCGATATTTTTCAGGAGAAAACTCTCGTTATCGTTCGCGGCCTTTTTCTTCTTTTCAGAAAGCCACTTGAATAAAAGGTCGGCGCAGCCGTTTAAATGCTTTAAGGAATATTTTTTAAAAGCATAGTTCTTCTCTTTTTTAAAGGCGTTTATCAGCCAGCGGATATGTTTGAATTTATCGCCGCTTAAATGTTCGAGCTTCTTCCTTTCATAAAGGTATTCCTCGTCTTTTTTTACTATACGGTAGCCCGCTTTTTCGAGCTCACCGGCCCGGTTTTCCGGGATATTTTCTATTCTGGCTTCTGTCCTGCCTTTATTTTGGGTCTCCATTATTTCAAAACACCGCTCATAAACTGCGGTTGTGATCGTTTTTTCCAAAGGCAGAAGAGGGGGAATGGGCATGAAGGTATTATCAATATCCTTTGCGAAGATACACAAAGCGCCGTCAATAAGCTTCCAGTAGAATTTAAAGAAATCCTCCCAGACGAAGTGGTAGGCAAAAGAAAAAGCCGACAGGCCTGAATCCGCGGGCAGATAGGAGTTAAAAAAAAGTATATCGGAAGTTGTCAGTTCATTTAAAATATCATTGCTTATTCCGGTTTTCTTTAAGGCCTTTACCGGAACAAAGGTTTCTTCCCATTCAATAGGGTTCTTTGCTTCTATTTTAGTTTTTAGAATTTCTTTTTTTGTATTTATTTTTTTAGCGGCAGGACAGAGATGGTCCAGCACCAGCATGATGTTTTCTTTATCCGGGCTCTTCGCCGCAGCGAAAGGGTAGATTTTACAGTCCAGCGGGCGCTTTGAGTATTTAAGGCATTTCCCGGTCTTAAGATCAAAGGCTTCGCAAATAAAAAGCTCCTTATTCTTGATTAACTTAAATCCGGTTGGTTTAAGGTTGGGTTTTTCCTCGGGGAAACGACAGCAAATATCACAGGTTGCGCAAGCTTTTTGTTTTGTAAGGCGTATTAGTTTTTCCATAGCGTATTATTTCACAAATACCGCGCATTATCAATAATTATGCCGTGGGCTGATGACACAGATGGGCAAAGAGATGGCACAGATAAGAATCTTTATTTTATGTTGAAGATATATGGATATTTTTGTTATCATCTATACAGTTATATTTAGGGAACTTTTCCCTTTCAAAATTGTCCAAACTTGCAGACCGGAGGAGTCGTTGGTTTTTGAGCAGGATGCTGTTCTGATAAAGGGTTTAAAAGCGGGCAAACAACACTATTTTAACCAGCTCGTATTTAAATACAAGGACAAAATATATAATACCTCCTACAGGTTTCTTGCCGATTACCAGGAAGCCAATGATATTACCCAGGAATGCTTTATGGCTGTCCACAAAAATATCCGGAAGTTCAGGGAAGAGAGTTCTCTCTCAACCTGGATTTATACTATTACCGTAAATCTTTGTAAGAATAGATTAAAGAGTGCCGGCAACCGGATGAGAGAGCGGACTCTTCCTATAATGGAAAGGGCTCTGGATATAAAAGATGACAAGGGGAACCCGGCGAAATTTCTTGAAAAAAAAGAATTTGAAACAAAGATTCAGGCGGAAATAGAAAAGCTCTCCTCTGATATGAAAGATGTTGTAATTCTCCGGGATATAGAACAGCTTTCCTATGAGGAAATTGCAAAAATATTAAGTGTCGACCTGGGTACGGTAAAAAGCCGTCTGCACCGGGCCCGGCTGGAATTACGCACTGCCTTAAAAGAGGTGCTTTAGTGGAAAATAAAGAATGTACCGGTATAAAGGCTAAATTTTCGGATTATCTGGATGAGTTACTGCCGGAAAGCGAAATGGCCGAACTGGAAAGGCATATTAAAAAGTGTCCGGCCTGCGCGGCTGAACTCGAGGCTTTTAATAAAACAGTACTGGCCGTCAGAAATCTGCCGCGTTATACGCCGCATATAAATATTATCGTAAAAATTAATGATAGAATTCAAAAGAATAAGAATTGGTGGCAAAAGCTTAACACCAAAGCTTTTAGAGGGTCAGTGGGCGCTGTTTTTGCAATAATTATCGGCGTGCTGGGTTTACAGTATTACAATGGTACGGGTGTTGCCGGGATATTTAAAACCAAAGAAGAAGCTCTTTTATTTAAGGGTGGAGAGTTTTCTAAAAAGACTGAAGCGGATCAAAAAAATTTACCGGCCGGCAAAAATAAAGGCTCTGATAAAAATCCTCTGAGCGGGAAGCTGCAGAATTCACAGGAAACAAGTTCTGCTTTTAAAAAAAATAACGGTAGGGGAAATCAGCAGGCAGAGCAGAAAATGAGAAGCAGTTTAGCCGGCCTGAAAGAAGAAGATATTAGCGGAGCTCCTGCGCCCCTGCGGACAGAACATTTGATTATTGATAAGGCTTTTGAACAAAAAAGCCTTTATTGTGCAAATAGTATAAAAGAAAATCTGGTAATTAAGGATGAGGCGGCTTTTAAGAAGTTATGGGGAAGATGTTTCGACGGTCTGCCTGAACCGGTTATAGATTTTGAGAAAGAGATGCTTATTGCCGTCTTTCTTGGCATGCAGGAAACGGAACCTAAGGATGTAACGATAAAAGAAATAATACCAGGGGTAAATAAGTTAAAGATAAACAGCGTGCTTACCGCGATAATCAATGCCGGCACTCCGGAAAAGAAGCTCTCACCCTATCACCTGAAGGCCGTTAAAAAGTCAGCTTTAGAAGCTGAATTTACGCAGGAGTAAAACTCCACAGTCTCTTACGGAAGTGGTCAGCCTCGGATAGATTAAAACCTCCGGCATAATAAGCGACAACAGGATCCAAAGTTTATTAAGTCTAAGGTCCTGCATTAAGACAGCATTATATTAATATCTTTCAACGATTTTAGACCTTACGGACCTTCGACCTTATGGACCATTACTAGCTATTATCGTTTCTTGTTTACAAGAAATGAAAATTAGTGTTAAAATCTAACTATGCAGAAAACAAAAATATTATTTTCTCTGATACTTGTGATAGTTTTGGCCAATATCATATTTGTCTATTTTGGATATCAGATATTTAAGGTGGAAACGGAGTCGCTGGACCGGCGGCAGAGCTCTTATCAGCTTAGCGTAATGAATCTTATCAATAAGCGCCTGGAAAACATTATATTTGAAACAGAAAATGCAGTAAATAAAAAATTTTTCTCCGGCAAAGATATAGCGGCCTCGCTGGTAGAACTCCAAAATAGCAGAAACTCCCTGCCGTTTATCAAAAATGTCTATGTGCAAAAAAATATAGACCTTGACACGGGGGCTTCCTATATTGACCGCGCCTTAAAAACTCATAAACAGAAGCATTACGGCAAGAATAAAGTCAGGTACTTCGAGCTCGATGGTACGGCTAGCAGGGCGTTTAGCGTAATTGACGCAAAAAGTATCGGGTCGTTCATTGTTATAGACTACAATGTGGCGGAGATTACGGAAGCGTTAAAAAATTATATAAAAGAAATAGCGGGGCTCCTCGGGGCCTACATAGAAGTAACGGACCGGTCCGGAAAGCTTATTGCCTTTTCCGAAAAAATCGAGAAAGCGGGACGGCCGCCGACCAAGGACTTGAAGAGCATCTTCACAGATTGGAAGATAGGTGTAAAAGATAAGACTCTCGAGGATGTTGAACTTCAGAGGAAAAATAAGATAAAGATATACATAGAGATACTTGTCGTGCTTTCGGCTTTGATGATTGTAACGCTTTATACGGCGACAGTTCTGGTTGTAAACGAATCGACGGTCGTAAAGCTAAGATCGGATTTTGTTTCTACCGTCTCGCATGATCTGAAAACACCGCTTACCTCGATAAAGATGTATGCGGAACTTTTAAAGGGCGGCCGGGTTAAGGAAAAGAAAAAACTTATTTCTTATCTCAACATTATCGTCACCGAGAGCGAACGGCTTTCTTTTCTTATTAATAATGTGCTTGAGTTTTCAAGGCGGGAGTACCGGCAGAGTAAACGCATACCGGTTCCTGTGGATCTCGGGAAGGTCGCAAAAAAAGCAATACAGGTAATGACCCCGTATGCTTCCCGTTACGGCTATAAGATCAGGCTGCTGGCAGAAAAAGTTCCGCTTGTTCCCGGGGACGAAGTGGGTTTAAATCACCTTATTATGAACCTGCTGGATAATGCTATAAAATACTCGCCTAAAAATAAAATAATTGTTGTAGAGGCAGTCAAGGAGGGAGAAGAAGTCCGGCTCTCCGTAAAAGACCGCGGCATCGGGATAGAGGAAAAGGAACGGCAGGCCATATTTGAAAAATTTTACAGATCGAGTGACTCTTATGTTAAGACCAGTAAAGGCATCGGTATCGGGCTTTCCATTGTAAAGCAAATCGCTCTGGAGCACAAAGCGCGGATAGAACTTACGGGAAAAAAAGGCAAAGGCAGTACTTTCAGCGTCTTTTTTAAGCAGGAGAGGACCTGATGAAAACTATTTTAATTGTGGAAGATGAAGAACCCATAAGAGAAGGTTTAAGTGACGCCTTTAAGCAGGAGGGGTATAAAATACTTCCGGCAAAAGACGGAAATTTTGGGTACAAAGCAGTCCTTACAAAAAAACCCGACCTTGTGATCCTGGATCTTATGCTACCCGGGCTCAGCGGCCTGGATGTTTGTAAAAAATTAAGAAGCGGCAGCAATCAAACCCCGATAATTATGCTTACCGCAAAAAGTACGGAAGCAGATAAGATTGTCGGCCTTGAACTCGGCGCGGATGATTATGTCACAAAACCGTTTTCTGTCCGGGAACTTCTATCCAGGGTCAAAGCGCTTCTTAGGCGCTCGGAAAGCAGGAGTGAAAAAAAGGAAGGAGCTAAAAAACTGGTTTTTGACGATGTTAAGGTGGATTTCCTAAAATTCAAAGCGGAAAAAGCTGGCAGAAAACTGGAAATGTCAAAAACGGAGTTTAAAATACTGCGCTTTTTTGCGACCAGATGTGAAGAAGTCATCTCCCGCGAAGCCTTTCTGGATGAGGTTTGGGGTTATGACGAATTCCCCACCACCCGCACAGTAGATAATTTTATTGTAAAACTAAGGTCTAAAATTGAGAAAACCCCAAAAAAACCGAAGCATTTGATAACCATTTACGGTGTTGGTTATAAATTTATAACTTAGAACCGCAGTTTTCCTTTCCTTCTAAGACAATTCCTTTACTAAAAAAATACAATTTGATGACAATTTAAATCAGGGGTTTTGCTACATTAAGTCAGGAAAATTTTAAAGGGGGGTATGACATGAAGAAACAGAAAGGCTTTACGCTCTTGGAACTGATGATAGTAATCGCGATTATCGGATTATTGATAGCGGTGGTGATACCGGATTTGCTGAAGACGAGAGAGATGGCAGAGATAGAAGCTTGCAAGGCGTCCTTAAGAGGCGTGCAGTCCTCGCTGGAACTCTATTATACACATTATAAATATTATCCTGATAATCTCCAGGTTTTGATCACGGAAGGTTACCTGCAGGAAAACGGCAACAAGGATAACTGGAACAAAGAATTAAGATACGCACTTACAAGCGGCTCAGGTGCGGCGAATGAAGCAGAAGGCGCTCAGACGGCAAATAACTATTTAATAGGCAGTGACGGACCGGACGGGAAACAGGATACGGATGACGATGTCGAACCGCCAATTAACACCAAGCGGCATACTTTCAAGAAGAGCAAAGGCGATGATTCTTCCACCACAACCACGGGCGGAACGGGCGTCCAATAGCAAAATTTATATATTTAAATAAAACTAATTGTCCAATCTTTTCTTTAGATTTTTAGGTTAAGAAGAAAAGATAAGGAGGAGAGAGCACAGAACATATAATCATAGAAGCATCGATCGACCCTATGCCCGGGACGGCTGACCCCCTCCCGGGCTGTTGTTTTCAATTGCTAATAGCTAATAAATGATTGCTAATAATTTAAAAACTATATCCCTGTTTTTGTAAATAGGCGGAGGTTTTATCCCGGAATGCGCAGCCCCGCGACACGAAACTATCTTTTTATGCTATAATCAGATTATGAATATTCTTATTGCTCCGAACTCTTACAAAGGAAGTCTGACTGCATTTGAGGCCGCTCTTGCCATTGAAAAAGGCGTTAAAAAAATATTTCCCGGAGCTAAAACAGTAAAGGCACCTTTGGCGGACGGCGGAGACGGGACCATGGAAATTATGGTCTCCGCTACCGGCGGAAAAATAAGAACCGCAAAAGTAACAGGGCCGCTCAATCACAAAATAACCGCAAAGTACGGTGTATCGGGTAACGGCAAAACGTTCTTTTTAGAGATGGCAGAGGCCTCCGGGCTGAAGCTTGTGCCGGAGAAAAAGAGAAATCCGATGCTGACAACCACCCGGGGAGTTGGTGAACTAATTAATATTGCGATGCACGATGGGGCAAGAAAGATAGTTCTCGGTATCGGCGGCAGTGCTACTAATGACGGCGGAGCCGGACTGGCCGCGGCTTTGGGGTATAAACTCCTGAATAGGAACGGTAAAGAGATTGCCGGCGGCGGTTTTGGCCTGGTGGAACTTGACCGGATAGAAAACATAGAAATATTGAAGAAATTTAAGAAGCTTGAAATTATTGTTGCTTGCGATGTTAACAACCTGCTCTGCGGTAATTCCGGGGCTTCCAGGATATTTGGTCCGCAAAAGGGCGCCGGCCCTGCGATGGTAGAGGTGCTGGATAAGGCGCTTTTAAAATATGCGAAAATAATCAAACGGGATTTAGGCGTCAATGTTTTCGGGCTTAAAGGGGGTGGGGCCGCAGGCGGTCTTGGCGCGGGCCTTTTTGCCTTCACGGGTGCCCGGCTTCAAAAAGGCATTAATATCGTTATGGGTGTTTCGAATATTGAAGAAAAAATTAAAAATGCTGATCTGGTCATAACCGGTGAAGGTCAGATAGATACTCAGACTCTATTCGGGAAAGTGCCTGTTGGAGTTGCGCTCCTGGCAAAAAAATACAGGGTCCCGGTTCTTTGCCTGGCCGGAAAAATAGGTGATATGAATGAAAAAATTTATAGCGCAGGAATATCGGCGATTGTGCCTCTGGTCGACGGACCGGTAACGCTTGAGTTTGCTATGAAAAACGCCTCTGCACTTTTAACGGAAGCTACCGCCCGGACCTTCAGGATAATAAAAAAGATAAAATTAAGGGCGTGATTACTCGGTTTTAATTGACTAAATCCCTCCTTCCATATTATAATAAGACATTGTTCGGGAAAGTGTCTGGTCTTAATAGAGCGGAAAATAATTTCAGGAAAAGGAGAGGCCATGAAGTCAGTTATTCTTGCCGGCGGGTTTGGCACCAGATTAAGGCCGTTAACCTGTAATATTCCCAAACCTGTAGCACCCTTAGCCAATAAACCGATAATGGAACACCTGGTTGACCTTCTAAAAAAACACAATATTAAAGATATTATTTCGGCTTTGTATTTCCAGCCGGAGTCCATTATAAGTCATTTCGGGGATGGCTCAAAGTTCGGCGTTAAGATGGATTATATCACGACCGAAGCAGAACTGGGGACGGCCGGTTGCGTAAAATATGCGGCAAAACATATTGACGGGACCTTTATTGTAATGAGCGGTGATGTGTTGACCGATTTTGACCTGACCAAAGCGATTGAATTTCATAAAAAGAAAAAAGCTGCGGCGACTATGGTTCTTACCCGGGTGGATAATCCGCTGGCTTTTGGAGTTGTTATTGCGGATAAGAACGGTAAGATTGCCCGCTTCCTGGAGAAACCCTCATGGGGCGAAGTATTTTCTGACACAATAAATACCGGAATTTATATACTGGAAAAAGAAGTTCTGGACCTGATTCCGGCAGAAAGAGATTTTGATTTTTCAAAAAACCTTTTTCCTCTTATGCTTCAAAAAAAGATGCCGCTTTTCGGCTATGTAGCCAAGGGCTACTGGAAGGATGTGGGCAGCCTGTCCGAATACCGGATCTCGCATTATGATGTTATGGCCCGCAAGCTTGAGGTAATTATTCCCGGAACCAAAACGAACCAGGTGGGTAAAGGCATCTGGATCGATTCCGAGGTTAAAATCCATCCTACAGCTCTGCTCAAAAATCCGGTCATTCTGGGGAAGAATGTTCTTATAAAAGCCAACGCCATTATAGAAAATTCCACCATAGGCGATAATTGCATAATAGAAGCCGGAGCCAAGATAACCAACAGCGTGCTCTGGTCAAATTGTCTGGTGGGAAAAGAAACTAATATTTTTGAAACCATACTTTGTCACGGGGTGGAAGTCGGCAAAAAAGTCGTTATTCATACAAATTGCGTAATAGGCGATAATTGTATAATAGGCGATGAATCTACTTTAAAAGAAAATGTAAAACTCTGGCCGCATAAGAATGTGGAGTCGGGTGCCATACTTTCCACCAGTTTGATCTGGGGCGATAAGTGGAGCCGCACAATATTTTCCGAGCACGGAGTTATTGGCCTGGCAAATATGGAGATTACTCCGGAGTTTGCGGCTAAACTAGGGGCGGCTTACGGTGCCGGCCTGCCGAAAGGCTCCGCTGTGACAACTTCCAGGGACAATCACCGGATTTCCAGGATGACCAACCGGGCTTTCATGACCGGAGTACTTTCCTCCGGGGTCAATGTGTTTGATGTGGGTGTTTCACCAATAAGTGTTGCCCGCTATGTTCTAAAGCCTTTAAGAAGCGTCGGGGGAATCCATATAAGAATGTCTCCTTTTGACCCGGAAAAAGTTGATATTAAATTTTTTGATGACCAGGGTATAGATCTTGCTTCCAATAAGGAAAAGAGCATCGAAAGCCTGTTTTTCCGCGAGGATTTCAGGAGAGCTAAATATCAGGAAGTAGGGGAAATTTCTTTCCCTTCCCACGCTTTTGATCACTATCGAGAAGGTTTTCTGCATGAGCTTAACAAGGATGCCATTAAAAAACGGAAGTTCAAGCTTGTAATTGACTACGGATATGGCAGTTCATCCACCGTTTTCCCATCCATGCTCGGTAAACTAGAGTGCGAAGTAGTTTCACTTAACTCCTATCTTGACGAGAAAAAACTTACGAAATCAGAGGAAGAATTTAAGCATTCTATGGAGCAGCTTTCAAATATTACCTCCACGCTAAAAGCGGATATCGGCATCATGCTTGATGCCGGCGCGGAGAAGATATTTATTGTCGATGAAAAAGGCCGGGTTTTGACCGGGGATCAGTCCCTGGGACTCCTGGCCTATCTGCAATTTAAAATCAATAAAGGCGGCACGATAGCGGTGCCTATCTCGGCTTCTTCCGCAATAGATCAGATAGCGGCAAAGTACGGCGGAAAAGTTATAAGAACCAAAACCAGCTATAGAAGCATGATGGAGACGGCTATGTCAGGCAAGGTTGATTTTGTGGGCGAAACACTCGGGGGTTTTATCTTCCCCAAATTTATGCCCTCTTTAGATGCTATGATGTCCGTTGTGAAAATACTCGATGCGCTGGCTGTGGTGGATGAGAAAATTTCGGATATTCTTAAAAAAATTCCCGAATCCAGCCTTATTCGTGACCGTGTCGCCTGTCAGTGGGAAACCAAGGGAACGGTAATGCGGCAGCTCAATGATTTCGCCAAGGACAAAAAAGCCGAGATGATAGACGGAGTTAAGATTTATTCCAAAGAAGGCTGGATAATGATTCTTCCTGACGGAGAAAAACCGTTATTTCATCTCACCGCAGAAGCAAAAACCATGGAAGCGGGAAGAATGTTAATAGCAGAGTATGCGGAAATGATTAAGGCCTGGCAGGTCACAGGCAGCGACAAAGGAGAGTCCGTGTATGACGGAAGCGAAGATTGAGTTTGGCACCTCCGGGTGGCGCGGGATAATAAGCGACGATTTTACTTACGATGGGGTCCGGAGGGTAACGCAGGCTATAGCGCAGCATCTTAAAGAAAAAGAGTGTGCGCTGGTAAAAAACGGCGTGATTGTAGGTTATGACACACGGTTTCTTTCCGAGAATTTTGCCGCCGCTGCTGCAGGTGTGCTCTCTGCCAACGGCATTAAAACTTTTCTTACTAAACGTGATACTCCGACTCCCGTGCTCTCTTCGGAAATAATAAAGAAAAAACTGGCCGGAGGAATAAATATAACTGCCAGCCATAATCCGCCGGAATATAACGGGCTTAAGTTTTCTCCTTCCTCAGGCGGTCCGGCACTGCCGGAGACCACAAGGATTATTGAGAAGTATGCCAACAATCCCCGGCTTGCGGTTCCTTTAGAGAATAACAAAAATATTTATGGTTTGGAACCGAGTAAAGAATATCTGAAACTTATAAGAAACATAGTAGATTTTAAACTTATAAAAAAGGCCGGTCTTAAGGCCGGCGTTGATTTGCTTTTTGGAACCGGCAGAGATTATCTTGATTTGCTGCTTCTGGAATCCTGCCGGAAAGTTAAAGTTTTGCACAATTACCGTGATGCTTATTTTGGCGGGGGCGCGCCTGAACCTTCCAGGGAACGCCTGGGGAACTTAAAAGCGGTAATTAAAGAAGACAAACTGGACCTGGGTTTGGCCACGGACGGCGATGCCGACAGGTACGGAATAATCGACCGCGACGGGACATTTATTACCCCAAATGAAATATTGCCGTTGCTGATGGTATATTTAAAAAAGAGCCGGGGCTGGACGGGCTGCGTGGTGCGTACGGTTGCAACGACCCACCTCGTGGATGCGCTGGCAAAAAAATACGGTATAACGGTCAGGGAAACGCCTGTGGGTTTTAAATACATAGGGGAAATAATGATGAAAGAACCGATGATTATCGGCGGCGAAGAGAGCGGTGGATTAACTATATTTAAACATATTCCGGAGAAGGATGGAATACTGGCCTGTCTTCTCGTTTTGGAAATGGTGGCAGCGGAAAAGAGCAGCATTAAAGAAATATTGCACAGATCTTACGCGGAAGTAGGTTATTTTGCCACCGGAAAAGGGAATGTCAGTCTTGCCGGGGCAAAAAAAGAAAAACTATTTGAGGGGCTTAAAAAAAAGCCGCCTTTAAAGTTCGGCAATTACGCGGTAGAAAAACTTATAACTCTGGATGGTTTCAAATTCCTCCTCGGCGGAAAAAACTGGTTAATGATCCGGCTTTCCGGCACAGAGCCTCTGGTGCGGCTTTATGCTGAAGCTGATTCCGATAAACACCTTAATGAAATTTTAAATCTCGGGAAAAAATACATTTTAAGTTTTTAGCAGGTTGCTGAAAACTCTTTTTAAGAATTTTTCAGCAGCCAATTAGATTCTTAAAGGCGTTTCTTTGTGCTACAATATTTCAGGAGAAAAGTCAGATGGGCAAGAGGAACCGGTATAGAACATACAATGTCAACACTACTTCTGATTCTAGAGGCAGGTTCTTTAATTGGCTGTTCCGGGAAAAGGGCAAAAAGTATTTATTGCTTCTTTTATTCGGCGTAATCGTCTTTTTTTATTTCTGGGGTAACACCGGCATAATTCATTTGATTGACTCTAAATACAGACAACACAATATTCAAAAAAGCATAGCTCTGATGGAAGAAGAAAACCGGCGCGCGGCCGCAGAAATACAGGCGCTAAGAAGCGACCTGAAAACTCTGGAGCGTTTGGCCCGCGAAGAACTCGGACTGATAAAGAAGGGCGAAGTAGTTTATAAATTCATAGTAAAAAAAGAAGATAAAAATGCTAATTCTGGCGATAGAAACAGCAACAAGCGTTGAAAGTCTGGCGCTCGTGACAGAAGGGCGAACCCTGGCGGAAGTCAGTTTTGATAACGGACTTGCACATTCTCCGCGGCTTATGAAAAATGTAGATTATCTATTTAAAACCGCCGGTCTGGCTATTTCCGGGATTTCGGCCGTCGCGGTTTCCTCAGGCCCTGGCTCTTTTACGGGGCTGCGCGTCGGCTTTTCTCTGGCGAAAGGCCTGGCTTATGCAGCAAAAAAACCCTTCTTGACCATTCCTACCCTGGACGCTTTTGCCTTTTCTGTTTGCCGCCTGAACGCCGGTGTTACGGTAAAAAAAACCGTAAACAACAGGCGTAATGCATATTGTCCCGTTATTGACGCCCGGAAAAATGAATTTTATTTTTCCGCCTATATGGAAAATATTTCTACGCTGGTAAAACTCAGGGAAGAAAGCGCTCTTCCCGCCGCTGAGATGTTAAAAGCGCTTAAAACCCTGAAAGCGGCAAAATACTATTTTTTCGGCGACGGTATTAGTAAATGCGCCGGAGAAATAACCAATTCTATCGCTAATGCAGTGTTTCTGGAAGCCGCCCCGCGCGCTTCCGCCATAGGTGCACTTGCCCTGCTTAAACTTAAGGGGGGGGATTTGCAGGATTTTAACAAGGCGCTTCCCTTCTATGTCAGAAAGCCGGATGCCATAATTAATAAGGAAGAAAAGAAAAGCAAGGAATTCAAGTGCCGGAAATAAGAAGAATGGAAGAAAGCGACCTGGATGAAGTCGCAGCGATAGAGAGAGCCTCTTTTCCGCTTCCCTGGTCCAGAAACCTTTTTCTGAGAGACCTTAAAGAAAATAAAATTGCGTTTTTTCTTGCCGTCAGAGACCGCGGCGAACTGGTTGCTTATGGCGGATTTTGGCTGCTGCAGGAAGAGATAAATATAGTCAATGTGGCGGTGCATCCGGACCATAGAAAAAAGGGTTTTGGCCGGCTTGTTCTCGACGCGCTCCTGAAGGAAGGACAAAAGCAGGGAGCCACAATTGCAACTCTTGAAGTGCGGGAAAGCAATAAAGCTGCCCGCACTCTTTATGAACGGCTGGGTTTTATTCAAATAGCAATTAGAAAAAAATACTACTCTGACAACCGGGAGGATGCCCTGGTTATGTGGCTGAATCCTATTCCTAATATGAAGGAGCTGAATTGAACGCGCACAAAAAAGGTATTATGTACGGAATTCTCGCCTCAATCTCCTGGGGCACAATATGGCCTTTATCAAAGTATATTCTGGAGTGTTATCCCTCTGTAAGCCCGTTCTATATCGCATTTCTCAGGTTTTTCTCGGCTGCTTTAGCTATTTTTGTCTTCTTTGTTATTAAGAAAGATAAAGCCTGGTTTACAACTCTTAAAAAATACTGGCGGCTCTCTTTGGTGCTCGGTTTTTTCGGGATTTTCGGGATGGGCTGCCTTGTGTTTTTTTCTATTAAGTATACCAGTACCGTCAATTCCGCACTCTTGATGAACTCCAACGCACTTTTTATTATTCTGTTTTCTGTTTTTATAGGCGAGAGAATAACTAAAATAAAAGCAGGCGGGGCTTTACTCGGTTTTTCCGGCTGCTACCTTATTATAAATAACGGTCTAGCTTTTAATTTCTTTTCAAGTCTGACCTTGAAAGGTGATTTGCTGGCCATAGCCGGCGCTGTTTGCTGGGCGGTTTATACCGTTATAGGCCGTGCGAAAGTAAAAGAAGTGGATTCGGCGCATCTTTCCTCGTTGAATTTTTTCTTTGGGTCACTTATGATCCTGGCT
>Ga0209083_1002855_pt1 | contig 15527 bp, 29 predicted proteins | sample AM7aDNAmetaG_FD_184132 | JGI IMG/M metagenome (GOLD analysis project Ga0209083, IMG submission 184132) | Freshwater microbial communities from Finland to study Microbial Dark Matter (Phase II) - AM7a DNA metaG (SPAdes) (version 3) | ecosystem: Environmental > Aquatic > Freshwater > Lake ...
CTTCTTTGGTAAATCTATAGGTTGGAAAATAATTGCCTTTTTCTAGTTCTAAATTTGGAAAATCTATATTACAAATATAAATTTTCTCTTTTAATTTATTTGTTTTCATTGGAGTTTAGGTTATTTACTGCTTCTATAAGTTCGTTGATTTTGAATATAATTTCTTGGTAAGACGGAAGTTTTTTATAACCATTTTGTATCTTTTCTGTTTTTGTAGCTTTCATACAATAATTTCCAACACTAGACCATTCTGTCCCAACCTCAACTATATTCGGCTCTATTTCCAATTTCTCTATCTTCTTTTGTAATGTTTTTGATTTCATAGGGTTATCTTTTAAGTTATTTTTGGGCATACTATCACAACCTCTATAACAACCCTTTCTAATGCCAAATTTTTTACAACCTTTACATATTTCTTTCATACATTTTATACTTAATCTAATAAATTATTTGATTTCATAGGTGTTAGTTTTTTCTTTTTACTCTTACTAATTTAAACAATGTCCATTTACCACCAGTAATTGAATCTGTATAATCTTTAGTGTGAGAAAGTTGACTAATTCCTTCACTATGGGAAAAAGAATATCTTCTAATATCACAAGGATTATCTGAACCAACAATCATCCAAATATATTTAGCAGATTCTTTTGGTTTTTTCTTTGCTGTTTGATAACCGAGTTCATAAGCACATCCTGCACATCCAATAAAACAAGTATGTTGTGGTTTATTTTTCATAGGTTTATCTTTTAAGTTATTTTTGGGCATAGTTAGTAAATAAATCTAATATGGTCTAACCACCAGAATAAAGCAATAATTCCAAAAGCTATAAGTGAAATAACCACGATAACTCCATAATAAACTATTTTCGCCCAAACTTTTTTAATTACTTCTTTCATACATTTTATACTTAATCTAATAAATCGCACAAGTGATTGAGAGGTGGGGAAGTAGACTCGTTTCCTAAATAAAAGTAATTCCTTACGATTCGCCACCTAGAATAGCTATTATTTATTACTGGAATTTGTGCTGTCTGTTCCATTTCTGGTGATTCCCCCACCTACCAACCACTATGAATAAAGAACCTAGTGCTGATTATATGGTCTCCAGTCCTTTCAGGTAAGCGAATTACTGTTATTTAGACAAACGCTTTCCAATAGTTGCAACGTGAGGTAGGAACTTTTTACATAGGGCGAACCCCTCATACAATCAGCTTTAGATTCTCTATTCTATTGTAATCAAAGAACTATTTAACCTTAAAATATTGGGTTATCATACGGTCCAAAACCACCCGACTTTGTATTTCTATTCACCCAGTGGGGACTTAATTTTATTCCTATAAACTTCGACTCTGACGCTCCAAACTTTCTAGGCTCAAAAGAAAATCTGTCGTCTTTTGCTCCATAAGCTTTTACTTCTTTTGTGAAAGTGATATTTGCTTTTGCTTTTCTACCTCCGTCTGATATACACCAATTTTTATATTCAGAATATAGAGTTGGGGTTTCTATTGAACTATCAGGGTCAAGAACTACACACTGCGACAAGAACCCCTCAACAGAGGAGTTTTCCTCTCTGTATTCGTTTAACATTTCCGTTTGTTCTTTTGTGACTATGAAATTATGTTTATCAGCCAAATCAATTGCTCCCTCAATCATCCAATTCAATATTCCCGAAAGCTCCTGCGCTAATAAACCAACACTTGAACGTAATCTAAAGTTAGGGTTCTTTCTATAATTATTTCTGAAATGAACTGCGCATATTCTCCTCTCCGTTGCAGTTGAAGTATCGTCAACTCTTGGCAATAAGTTTACTGAGAAAACAAATTTTGCTTGTGGTCTGAAAGTAAACTGTGGCTTGTATTTAATATCAATTGTCACTTGTTCTCCCGATATAAGTTTTTTCAATTTATTACTCTGATAATAATTTCCGTGAACCTCCTCAATTATATTTAATCTCTTTCCTATAAGTCCGTGCATACCAAAGGCTCCGTAAAGACTTTCAAGGTCTATATGTGAAGTTGCTTTTGTTCCAATAACCATAGCAATAGTATCTATGAAAGTTGATTTACCGTTTCCTCCGTCTCCAACCATAAACAGCGCTCTGTCATAAAGCATAGAGGAGCTCAAACAATACCCACAGAACTGTTTTATCAAAGTAATTTTCTCGTCAACTTCGGGTCCAGACATCCAGTCTTTTACACAGGCGTCCCATACAGGACATACTGCGTTAGGGTCATAATCAACAGGATATTGTATTAAAGATACATAGTTTGGGTTGTGAGGTCGTAATACTTTTGTATAAATATCTAATAAACCATTTCGGACATTTGCGATATACCCACCGTCATTTGATATAACCAGTAAAGGTATTATAGATAAAAGACAAGCAACCTTATCGGACACATTCTTTTTTGTCCTATAACCCCAAAGCATATCGTCATATAGGCCGTTTAAAACCATATCGGACACCTCTTGGTCTGACATTTCTACATATACTCCATTTTTATAGTTATAGACAATACCTATCTCATTCTTTTTTAGAAACGGATTTAGCGCAAGTAATTCTCTTTCATAGTTTGAAAATCTGACTTTATCTCCCTCTTTTCTACTCTTTAAAACTTTCGTATAGGCCTCCTGTATCTTTTGATTTTCGCTATCGGACATATTGTGAGCGATAACCTCGTTCTTATATGAAAATGTATAACCATTATTGTAAGCGCTATTCACAGTATTCATTATTTCCTGTGCTCCTCCTCTCTCTTTTTCAATTCCGTGCCAACCAGTTTTCTCTAGGTTCTTTAATGCTTTATCTTTACTCCAACCCGCCTGTCTCATAAGTGTCGCGGTAATAAGTAAAGAATGATTTCTCATATTCTCTGCGGGTAAACTGTCGGGGTGTGCGGAAACCAGTCTCTTGAAACTGTCTCTGTCCTCCATAGGAAACTCCTCATTTACTTTATCAAAGAAAGCCTTTTTCTCTGCGTCTGAAACTTTCTTGGCCTTATCACTTATAGGGCTCAACTTTAATGTTAGAGACTGTTCTGTGTTTGGAAAAACACTTTCCACCGTGTCCATAGAATATGTATTCGCAACTCTTTTATAATTCGGTTTAATTTTGAATACACCTGCTATTCCTTTCTTGTATGCGTCTCCACTCTTTTTCCAGTAATATGTTTTAGGAACTCGTAGTATTCTTGTTAGGTCTTTTACTTTCAAATCTGCGTTCAAAGCGTTTACTAGGTTCTGTTCTATTCTTTCCCAACGGGTCACTTTCTCGGTCCACTCGTCAGGAGTCATTTCGTCTTTGTATATCGCCTCGTCCAATACCCAGTATATGTGCCAACCGTTCATTGTTTCTAGTATAAAAGTCGGGTCCAATTTCTTTTTGATTTCCTCCAACTCCTCCTCTTTTTTCCTCCCGTCTATATCACAAAAGAAAGCATTTATAGAACTACAATTTTCTTTCTGCGCGTTAGGAGCGTTTTTAAAACCGTTCACAGTAAAATAACTCTCATAACCATTTATGTTTAATTCGTCTTTTCTTTCTATGCTCGCCACTGGAAGTCTGCCCTCTCCTGTTTGGTCTATGTATCTGTATACGTGGTCGGGAAAGAATGTTAAAAATTCGTCTTTATTTTCTGTCATACATTTTTGTTTAAAATATTCGTAGCAAAACGAAAACAGCCACTAGGCTCATAGGAGGAAATGTAACTAACCCCCTGACTAATGACTGTTTTCATTTTGCTACTAATATTCTTTTTTATCGTTACATTTTTATACATTTGCGTTTAAACTTTTTTAAAATGGAATGTCCTCTGCCTCTACCTCTTTTCCATAATTCTCTAACTCGTCTACCTTTTTACTTTCTGCTACTTGTGGTATTCCTCCCAACTTTGGAACTATTGTTGTCATAACCATATCGTGTAAGAAAGCAATTCTCTTTGTATCGTCCCAAACTTTTTCTCCTTTGACCGTGACTTGTTCCATATCGGGCATACCGTTTGGGTTCTCTCTTGTATAAGCGTGTTTTAGCGCTACACCGTCTTGATTAATAAATAGTGAACTCTTATTTTTTCCGTCTACTTCTTTTACGCTTGGACTTACTTTCATTTCTTTTGTTAAGTCTACGTTTGGAAGCATTTTTAGAAACGCGGTTGCGAAACTATTTGAGTAAGATAATTGTAAAGTATACAATTCGTCTTTATCTTTGAAACCGAAATTCCAAGTCTTACCATACGCCCCGTCCTGAACCTTTATACTCACTAACTTTCCCGTAAAGCTGTCATAAAACTTTTCGTGAACTGTCTTACCCAACTTATTTGTTCTTGTAATTGCGCCCTCCGTTCCTTCTTGCACTCGCTGACAAAACTTGCCACCAAGAATTGTAATAAACTTTCCCTCACCTCGTTGTTCTAAACCCATTTGTTTGTTAGTGGACTACCACCATTTTTTATTATTAAACGGAAAATATCTCCGTCAGATTTTGTTCTATGACTAATAGAATAATATCTAGCACTTATTATACTCTTGTCTATATGTCGGCACAAGATAGACAACTGTTGATAACTTGTGTCGTGTTAGTTTCTAAGAAAAACTATAACACAAACTATCATTACGATTACTATAATAACGTTCATTTTACTACTGTTTTAGGTTATTCTTACTAAACTCTGCGACTTTTTTCTCTGCATATAAATCTGCATAATCTATCAACTCGTCTATGTCTAAGTTTGATAACCAATAATCGTAAGCGTCCTCTACATTATCTTTCGTTCCCGTATATTCCTCCATAAAACTCTCCTCCAAATACTCATTAAAGTTTTTTAAGTTTTGCATTTTGTTTTTTTATTTTTTTTAATAATCTCAACTCTCTATATCTCGCATTTATTTTTTCTTGATTTGCTTTTCTCCAAGCCTCTTGTCTTTCTTTCCACTTTACATTATTTCGTTGCACTCTACATTTCTCGCTACAATAAGTTCTAAATCGGGCCTCCGTAATTTCTGCGCCACAGATAATACAGTCTGCTCTTATATCTATTTTCATATATGTCTTTTTAATACTTCAATTATTTTGTCCTCTAATAAATAATACTCCTCTCCGTCTATTGCTTTACCCTCTCTAACCTCAATAACATTTTCTATCAAGTCCATAGCAATACCGACCAATTTGTCGTGTTCTTTGTCTTTCTCTAACATTTTTATTTCTTTATCTGTTTTTTTTCTTGCTATCTCTTTTTGTTTAGGGTTATGCTTACAATTCACATTATCGCCTCTATTATAACAAGCCCCGTCCTTACATAAGTTTTTTTCGTTTAAGTATCTTATATCGCCATCACTATCAACTACATTTCCATTATCTAATAGAAAAAACTTATAGTTATTATAGTGTTGTAATTTACTTATAACTATTCCGTATTTTTCTTTCGCTATCTTTTGTGATATTCGTTTTTTCATTTTAATTTGTATATTTAATTAAAACTTGTAAAAGTTTATTATAATCTCCGCTCGTTGCCTCTATCACTACTTTTGCTATTTCCTCTTTACTCCAACCCTCTTTTTTTGCTTGTCTAGTAAAAGCCCCTATAAGTGCAAAAGCGTTTCCGTCTAAACCCTCTAACTCTAAATCAATTTTTTTCATATATTTTATTCTTTTATTTCTCTTATTTCAACGACCTCGTTATCTGTTATGTCTAAATTATATTCGTCTAAAAAACTTGCGACAACTTGTTCCATAGCTTTTTGCCTATCTTTTGCAAAACAAACTTCTGTAAACTTTAAGTCAATATCTACCTCAAATCTTTTTTCTTTTTTCTTATTTTTCATTTTGTTTTTATTATGCTACTAAATAAATATCTGTTATATTTCCCGTTGGGTTATTGGTATGGACTTCAAAAAGCCCCCTATCAGTTTCATAAACAATTCCTTTCGGTATTCTCATATCTGTAATATAAATGTCCTCCATATTTTTCTCGGAAGCTATCAGTTTATATTTGAAAGAAGTTTTCATAAGCCCGCGACTTCTAATAAAATCGCCTCTAATTGTTTTTTCAATATCTCTAAACCGCTTTCCCTCCATTTTTTCTATTGGTATATGTTGAGCCATATTATTTGAATACTATTTCACTACTAATAACGACCTTTCGTCTTTCTAATTCTTTTCCAAGTGCATTAAGCATACGCAAGTCCGACATACCATAACAAGCGCTCTCGCCATAAATACTATCGTTATAACTTTTATAGTAATCTTTCAACTTTTTTGTCGTCCACTCGCTAAAATACTTACTATTGTCATTTTTCTTTTTCATTTTATTTTTTGTTATATTCTTTAATAAGTGGGTTAATCGTCTCTATATCTATTTCCTCCTCCTCAAAAATCTCACTCTCGTCTACATACGCTATTACTCCTAGCGCTATATATTTTTCTTTTGTTCCGTCATAGTTCAAAAATCTAGGGTCAATTCTATTCCAATTATTTCCCTCCTCGTCTGACGCTACTACCACTGTAAAACCGTCCTCCATAGCCTTTTCTATGGCCCTTTGTATTCTATTTATTGCTTTCGATTTTTCGTTTGTCATACATTTTTAATATATTATTTGTTAAATTAAACACCGACCTTTCAATTTGTTTTACAATTACTTTTGGCTTATCAAACTTTTCATATATGCCCTCTAAGTATTCAATTTCTTTTACTTTGTCTTTCAACTTACTATCAAAAGAAAAATTACATACGGGGCAATAAACCTCTCCCTCCTCTATCTCTTTTTCTTTCAAACAATTTTTACATTTTCTCATTACATTTTTGGCGGGTATATCGCTCCCGCCTAGCGTTTAGTTTTTAAATTATGCTCCTCTCAACTTATTCAACTCGTCTATTCTTTTATATAAAGTCTCCAACTCTTTTCTTATTTCCTCTCTAACTTTCGCAACTGTATCTGTACCTTGAAAACAATTTGTTCCTCTAATAACATTTTCCAACTGACCTATGCTATCTTGTATTCTCCTAATCTCTATATTCATTTCTCTTAATTTCATTTTGTTTGCGTTATAGTTATCGTCTAATAATTTTCGACCACCTCCTAACTCAATTTTGAGTGTCGTTTTTTGACCGAATAGGGTATTTTGATAAATTATCTAAACATATATAAACTGCTCTTAATTCTTTTTTGAAGTCCGTGTCTAACTCCCGCTCGATAAGTGTTTGTTATGTATGCTTTGTATTTATTCATAACATTTCTTTTTACGGGAAGTCTTAGTTCTTGTATCTTGGTCCGCGCCCATAGTGTCGCAACACTCTCTTGCTCTGCTCGTTTCATATTGCTTTTGTCTGTCTCAATATGGCCTATCTCGTGGAGGAGAGAAAAAAGACTTCCATAACTTTCCTTTATTCTCAACTTACAGATTTTGCGCTCCTTACAGTGCGCGTGCGTTCTGCTCCAACACTTGCTCTCGGGGTCCATTATTATTTTAAAATCTAAAACTAATTGCTCTTGTATTTTTTTATAATTCATTTTTACATTTTAGCCCTATTCGGTTGTCAAAAAACTTTCCCTCTATGTCTATGATAGCAAATGTGTCGCTTGAAGTCAATACCATATATGTGTTCCAATATATTTTTACTAATTGACAAATTAAATAATCTGTGTTATGTCGTTTGACAATTCTAAAATCTGTGTTCTAATGACTTGACAAACTCAATTTTATGTGAGAATTATTTATTAATTAATTTCTCTAATAATTCGGCCTCAGTCTCGTTATATCTGTATCTCATATAATCGTCTAGTAAATGTTCTTGCTCTGCGTCTGCGCTAGCATTATCATAAATGCGTATGTCCTCATTAAACCAACTACAACACTCGCTCTCTAACTCACTGAAAGTTAAATTGTTAAGGCGGTCATATTCTTTTTGTCTAACCTCTCTCAATAGTTCTTTTCTATCTTTCATATTATTTTTTCCTTAGTGTCGCTCTAATAAGTTCACTCTCTGTTAGTATAATTTTTATACCTCCTTTTGTGTATAATTTATATCTTTTTTCTCTTTTCTTTCTCATAGTTTTATATCTCTTTTATATAACAATAGTCCGCTATCTCGTTTACGGGTATGTGTCTAACATAACCGTTATAACAGACTTGTGAATAATAACCTTGCGCCTCATAGTTTTTGGTCCACTCTAACAACTCCTTTATGGCTTGTTTTCTGCTCCTATATATCGCTCCGTCCATATTTATTGGTATGTTATCGGGCGACAATACTTGATATTTTTTACTCATAGTTTTATTAATTTATAGGGTCAAAAGGGTCCTCAGTTTCATTTACATTATAAACATAGACTAAGTCCGTGCTCGTGTCTCCTACTTGATTATAGTGTTTGGTCCCGCTTACATTTATTCTATTAAACTCGTCTATCGCTAAACTCTGCGCCTCCATTTCGTCCTTTGCGTAAACGTCTATTATAAAATAATCTGTCTGTTTCAACTCAACTTTATATTTGTTTTTCATTTTATTAATTTGCTAAAAATACTGCTAGTAAAAATATTGCTATAACTGCTACTATTATTCCCTCCATATTATTTATTTATTAATTACTAATAACTTGCTACTTGCTCTGTATATCTAACCTCTCGGGTCCCGTCTCTAACCTCTATATCTTTTACTAACTCTGCTATAAACTGTAAAATCTCTGTTTTGTCTGCGTAATACTCTGCTTGCTCTCCTTTGCTAAAAAAACCGTCCTTTGTATAATAATCGGGCCTCTGTGTATCACTGCTATTCTGTAAATCTCTAACAAAATCTGCTACATTATTATACTCGCTCATAAAACCGTTATGATTATAATGCGCTATAAAACCGCTCATATTTATAACAAAATCATACGCGTCTTTTGTAAGCGCTCCTATGTCTTTTGTTTTTATTATTCTTGCTATGCTCTGTTTTATACCGCTTTTATTCAATAACCACTTGGCGTGGTGTCTTGGGTTGCTACAATTACACTTTGTGTTTGGGTTGTCTATATATTTCATATTATTAATTTTATTATTACTACTATTAATGCTCCTATAATTGCTCCCGCGCTAAAACCTCTCCCGTATGCGCTATATATTAATTTTTTATGTTGTTTTTGGTCCATATATTTATTTATAACCAATTTACACTCCTAATATAACTACATATCGGGCCGTCTATATTATCGTATTTATTATCTACTACATATTTACACAACTCATACTGTATATCGCTTGAAAAATAGTTATCTAATGCGTTTGCTATCTCGTTTCCTATCTCTCCATAGTTTATAACCTCGTTATAAAATGTTTTGGCGTTGTATTTTTTCCCGTCTTTCCTATTAAGTATTAAATCTATTATCATATTTGTTTATGTTATCGGGCTTGCGGGCCGTTATGGCCCGCGTCCCGCGTGTTATTAATTAAATTTGACTAGTGCATCTTCTAATAGTCTCATAAATTGCTCTCCGTCTATTCTCTTGCTCTTGTCGGGCTCGCACTCGTTAAGCAATTTGCCCGTTGTTGTACTCCAATCATTTTGGCGTGTAAAGTTATAATGTTGTATATTCTCCACAGTCTCGATTCTTGCGCTAAATGATACGGGCGTTTCATAACTAAAATATATCTTTATATTATTTCCGTTGCTCCCGTCTATCTTTAGAAAGTTTTTATTTACTGTCCCTAAGTTTTTTAATTGTATATTCATAATGTTTTATGTTATCGGGCTTGCGGGCCGTTATGGCCCGCGCGTCCCGTGTATGATTAAATGTTATTCTCTATCTCGAAAGCCTCTTGTAATAACTCGGCTTGCTCCTCCTCTGTCATATTCTCAACTTGATAGTCTATCTCCTTCTGGTCTATCTCTGCGTAAACTCCAAACTGTCCTAATGGGCTAAGAGAAAATGTTATACCTCTCTCTGTGCCTCCCGTCTCTGCTATAAAGCCTTTATGGTCTAGGGCTCTCATTAACTCGGCCTTTTTTAACGCAAACAACTTGCTATAATCTTTATGTGTTTTCTCCATAAAAATGTTTAAGCCATTTTTATTATTAACGCGTGCCTCATATTGCGATATGTGCTCGCTCGGCTTATGTATATATGATATATAATGTGTCTGTTAAAGTCAATATCATAAATACGCTATAACACAGATTTATATGCTCTGTCAATGAGTGCTAGGCTCGGGGGGTGTATTGCTAGGGGCTATATACGGGGGCGCGGGGAAGTTAAATTGTAATGTCGCACAATATAAGTGGTAGCGACACGCCCTAAGTAAATATGATATGTATGTCGCACAATAATTATGCTCTATATACTATACCTCAACGCACGCTTTAAAATTGATTAATAATATAATAAAAATATATAGACAGGCTGAAAGAGGCAGACGGGGTAACCCCTTGCCTAAGCCCCCCCTACAAAAATAAAAAAAAAGATAGTTACCATTTTCTGCGCGTGCACAAATTGGTCTTATGGGGATAACTTTGTTTATAAGTTGATAATTCTATTAAAAGTTGTCAAAAAAAATTTCTAAAAAATTTTACAATCTATGCACCTTAAAAATAAATCTATGCAAATTAGTTATGTCCAAGTAAAACATATAGATTTATAGCCTTATATTTACAAACATAGGCATTACTAGGCACAACTCAAATAGTTATGCCTATTCAATATATGGCTAGTTTATTGGTTAATTCTATTAAAATAGACTTAAGGCATAACTATTCTCTAAAAACTAGTATAGATATTATTATATATATATAACTATATCTAATACATATAATTATATATATATAATTAAATATACGAAGTCTCTATGCCATATTTTCTTATGTCGTGCCTATGTAGGTTGCATATAATTATGATATATGTTAAGATTAAAGTATGAAAAAATTAACAACGTTTTGGGTAGATGAGAATTTATTAAAAGAGTTTAAGGTTTGTGCGAGTGATAGAGGTTTATCAATGGCTTCGTTTATTATTACAATGATGAAAGAAGTTGTAGAAGATTCTAAACTTTCAAAATCTCCAGAATATAAGGAGGAGATGATAAGAGTTAAGGTTGAAAGAAAATTAAAAGCGGAGGAAGAGGAAATACAAGCAGAAGCGAGATGGAAAGATAAAGAAAGAAGAATTAATGATGGAACTTACGTATGGGGGTCTGATGCCGAATTCGAACAATCTCTTAAAGAAAATTTATAAAATTTTGACACTGAATTAATCGGTGCTATACTTATAATATGAAAATACCAAGAAATGGTTCATCACTGCAACAGACTGCGTATGCAAGGCGTATCTTCGGAGGGCAGGGGAAGTGTAAGAAGGATATTGCTATGGAGGTAGGATATTCTCCGAATGTTGCTAATTCGTTGAGTTCACACGTAGAGAATACGGTTGGTTTTCATAATGCTATGGCAAAGCTAGCGGCGGACTCAAACAATTTAGCACTGGCGGCTATGGAGGAGTTCAAGGCCAGAGGGTTCAAAGGATTTACGGATAAGAACTTAATCGGTGCGTTGAACGCGATTGGCTCTGCGTGGTCTCGGTTCAACGCGGTTACAAAGGATAAGGGGGATGGAGCGAAGTCGACTAATAAATTGCGAACGGTTATTCTCCAGCAGATTGAGAATCAGACGGTAAATACTTCGCCTGTGCCTGAGATAAAGGAGGTAGTGGTTAATGAAGATTTTTAATGGCTAATATATATAAGGAACATAACAATAAGGTGGTAGAGATTCTTACACAGAATCCTGACCTGATAAAGGACCAGACTTGGAGATTAAACAATTTGTATTGGATAATCACTAAGGACGGAGACAAGTCGGTTTTTTCTATGAACAGGGCGCAATTACATTTTTATACAAATTATCTAGCGGTTCCAAAACCGTACCATAGGCACGTGATACTCAAGTCTCGACAGTTGGGATTCACAACTTTCATTGACCTTTTTATACTCGATTCGATTCTGTTCTCTCCGAATAAGGAGGGACTTATTATTGCGCACAAAGTTCAGGATGCGACTGAGATTTTTGATAAAAAGATAGACTTCGCTTTGAGAAATATGGCGGAGGATGTGAAGGGGGCATTTTTTAAAATGGCGCAGAGAAGCTCTCGCAAAGTGCAGGTAGTTATTGATTATGGACCCGATGCTGGTTCCACTTCTTCAATTGCTGTTTCGGTATCAGGACGTTCTGGTACTTATCACTATGTCCACGTGTCCGAGTTCGCTAAGATGTGCGCGCTATTTCCAAAGCGTGCGGAGGAGGTGGAGAGAGGTACTTTCCCTACGGTTCCTTTTGATGGATTTATTTTTATTGAGTCTACTGCGGAAGGTATGGCTGGCCGCTTCTATGAAATATTCCAACAGAATTGGCTATCGCGAGATAAGATAAGTCCGCTGATTTCTCAGGTGAATTTCTTACCACACTTTTACAACTGGCAGTATGATGATATGGAAATGAAGAAAATTTATGAGAATATACCAGTGACTGAGATGGAGACTTGCGAGATTGACTGGGGGGAATATCAAAAGGAACATAACCTCACGGACAAAGAGATAACTTATTATTATATGAAATGGTTACAGTTCGGGGGGAAGAATAGTCCCGATGCTATAAAGTCACTGATGCAGGAATACCCTACAACTCAGGAGGAGGCGTTCTTATCCACAGGTCAGACCTACTTCTCAACAGCAAAGGTGGCGAAACTTTTACAGGAGGTTAAGCCAGGACAAAAAGGTGAACTCGGAACTAATGAAAAAGGAGATGTAATTTTCAACCCCGTATCCTCTGGTTCTTTGGAGATATTCAAACATCCCGAGTTGGGGACTAAGTATATAATCGGGGGAGATACTGCGGAGGGACTTGCGCACGGAGATGCTCAAGTGCTTTATGTTATAAATCACAAGACGGAAGAGTGTGACGCGCTCTATCGTTCGAGTGTGGCGCCTGATGAACTTGCAAACGAGGCTTATAAGCTCGGAAAGTTCTATAACTTCGCTCTTTTGGGGATTGAGGTGAACAAAGATGGTCTTTGGGTGAATGATGCCCTCGAAAAGATGGGGTATATCAATTTGTACTACAGAAAGGTCTTTGATGATATAACTCAGAAAGTAACGAGGTTTTTTGGGTGGAAAACGACTTCCGCTACCCGTCCGTTTGCTTTAGCAGCACTAAAGGCAGTCTTTTTTAGGAAAGAATCAGGGTTTCCAGCAATGATATTGAACGAAATGCTCACTTTTATAAGAAATATGAAGGGTAAACCTGAGGCAATGGACAAAAAACATGATGACGTTATCATGGCCGCGAGTATTGGCTATGCAATTCTTCAAGAACAGGGTAAATATGTCGCAGATACGACCGCTGGAGAAGGTTTCAGTCACTTAAAGTGCATTTTTGGAGAAAATAATGAGAATAAAATGCAGTATTAAACTTTTTTTTGATAAAAATTTGACATATTAAAATAAAAGCACATAATTAAGTAAATGAATAGTAAAAAATTACAAAAACAACATATAGCTGATAAAAAATATCGTTCTAAGGAAGAAAATATGGAAAAAATTAGAACCAGAGAAAGAGAGAGAAGAAGTCAGGTCCGAAAATCAGTAGTCCAATCTCTTGGTGGGAAGTGTTGTAAGTGTGGTTTTTCAGATGAGAGAGCTTTACAGATTGACCATGTTGTTGGTGATGGAAATTTGGAAAGAACCAAGAATGGGTATAGGTCAGGTTATTATGTTAGAGTCTTGGTTAGTTTTTTGAAGAAAGAGAATAAATACCAATTACTATGTGCGAATTGCAACTGGATTAAAAAAGTTGAAAATAAGGAACATAGAAAAAATAAGAATAAATTATAAACCCATTAATTTTAATAAAAACTCATGGCTAATGATATGACACCCGTCACAACAGAGAATATGACTTCACCAACTGGAAATGTTGGTAAGACAGATTCTGATACTATTAAATTCATCACTGACAAAAAGAAGGAGATGAAAAAGTCTCAGTATCGAGAAAAATTTGATGCACTCGCTTCTGAAATTGCTATTAATATAATGAACACTAATGTTTCGTATGGACAAAAACTTTACGAGAAGTCTGGTTGGGGTTCAATGGTATTTTATAACAAGATGGCGAATGGTGCTTATGATATAAACGTCTATCCACAAAAATTGACTGACAGAGACCAGAATCGTTCTGGAGTTCCAGTATCAGCTGAGCCAATAGCGTTCTCAAAGATTATGATTGCAACTAGCGTGCTTGCTGGAAAACTTCCTGACGCAACTGTTATTGCTGACGATAAAGTTTATGCAAAAGCAATGTATGAATTATGGAAAAGAAATTGGTCTATGACTGGAGCAAACGGAGCAAACACTTTAATGCTTGACTATCAGAACTTATTTACATACGGATGGTGTGCACACAGAGTTTACCCACGAAGAGTTCAAGTTACACGAAATGGAGTTAAGAAAATTTTATTTGATGATGTATACAGAGAACCACTAGATGTTACTAGAACTTGGTTAGGAGTTGGTTTTAATAATGGAGACATCTGGTCACAGATGGAAGTTTATTATGAAAAGGATATGCCGAAGGAAGATTTTTATACAATGTATCCTGATGCTAAGATAGCAAAAAATAAAAAGAAACTTGAATATTGTTCTGTTACAGAAGAATCAAAAGATGAAAATTATGAAAAAACACGTACAAGTGTAACTATTGGATATTATGAAAATGTACTTTTAAATAGATATATTGTTGTTTGTGGAAAGATGGTAATTTATGATGGTGAACTTCCAAATGATGGTAGCCATGGTTCAGTTGTAGTTGCTAGATGTTTCCAAAAAAATCTTAGTGACCCATACGGAGTAGGTCTTTATGAAATGATGAGAGGAAACACTGCATTATTCACTTATATTAATTCTCTTAATGCTCAACAAGTTGAAGCTGAAATATTCCCATTACTCTTCGGAGCTCAGGTTCAGAACGGAACAGCTTCGTATAAGAGAGGACCAAACATTGTAAATCCTAAACACCCAGGAACTGAAATTGATGTTGTAAAAACTTCAGGTAATGTCCAGCAAGGAATTATGTTTGGGGATAAACAAAAAGTATCAATAGAAGAAAATACTGGTATCAACAATATCGTTGCTGGTCAAAATTCAGAGAACACTCTTGGTTCAACCGTTATTCTAAAAGAAGCTGCTTACAATAGATTAACTGCTCCAAAGAATTCTATGATTGCAGGACTAGAATTAGATGCTCATATTGCAAATACTTGGATGTCACAGATTTATCCTGTCGATAAAATATTTATGATTGATTCTGAAGACCAACTTGCTGAATTTGCAAGACAAAATAAAGATTACTTTATAGAATCACAACCAGTTCTTGATGATAACGGAGTCCCAGTAGGATATGTCGCAGCCGCTTCTCAAAACTTGAGATTAAATTTCGACTTCACAGCTGAAGGAGATATTATGGAGAACGTCCCAACAAGACAAATTTCAACGAAAGGTTTGTTTGATGAAATGAA
>Ga0209083_1002857_pt1 | contig 15515 bp, 2 predicted proteins | sample AM7aDNAmetaG_FD_184132 | JGI IMG/M metagenome (GOLD analysis project Ga0209083, IMG submission 184132) | Freshwater microbial communities from Finland to study Microbial Dark Matter (Phase II) - AM7a DNA metaG (SPAdes) (version 3) | ecosystem: Environmental > Aquatic > Freshwater > Lake ...
CACCAGTAATCAACTACATATAAGATTGGCAGGGCTCTTATATATGACACTGGAGCTTGCCGCAGGCAAAGAACCTCCACAAACCCCTGTAATAACCTCGTATGATAAGAAGAACAGGATTATATTCTTCCTACCGAAAGTCGAGCCTATCGAATACGAGGCTCTTAAGAATGCTTACAACGCTGAGGTAAAAGCATTGACAGCGGCGTAGTAGAAAATAGGTAATGACTTAGTCATATAAGTGCGCGTGTCATTCTGGAGGAGGGCTTTAGCCCGACGAAGAATCTAAAAGCAAGATCCTTCCCCTTCGTTTCACTCAGGGTCAGGATGACGGAAGTTGATATTTCGCAATAGCCTCTTATTCAGTTACGGAGGTGGGCTACAAGTGTATCTGGCATATTAAAGATATTTAAAATGGATTTAGTCTTTTTCGAAAACTAAAAGAGCTATACATATGGATAAAATAAAACATTCACGTCTATTTAAGTGCATATCTTTCTTTTTAATCATAACCTTCCTGTCACTCGACATTGTCTACGCTTATCCTCCCGAGCATAATGCCGGGAATTCTACATTAGCTACTCCTTCTGTTTTGCAACAAGTGCCTATAAATCAGCAAGCTACACAGTTTCAGCAGTCTATATTTTCTCAAGGCGAGCTATTAAGCTCTATCTGTAGCATTGGACAATATCTTTTAAAAGACGAGCTCCCGATTAGGCATTTAGATCAGGTTATTTCAGCAGAGCTTGGGGATGCCACCACGAATATAGACTTATCTCGAGTTGATAAAACAAACGGTGTTGTATCAATCCCATGTTCAATAAGAGGCGGGAAACGTGTTATACAAATAGTATTAAAAAATACACTTAATGTACAGGATTTAGTCGGTAGCGATTGGTTAGTGCTGGATAGCTACGCTATTAAAGGACTTCCTGCAGAATATAGAGAACTATTTGCTAAATCTGCTAAAGATACTGAGATTTGCGAAGGACCTAAAGCAATTATAAGTGAACCGATTGCCGAGATCAGCGCAGTGAACACTAAAGCGCGTCAAATGTACGCCTTGACCGAAGAGGAGCTCCTGGAAGATTATTTGAATAAGCAGACAGCTTTGAAATTTGATTTGTTGCCGGAATCCACAGCATATCTTGATGGGAAGGTAATCATGATTGTAGGCGCTGGTGGAACGATCGGCGCGGAGCTATCTCGTCAGTTATCAGCCGGAAATATAAAACAACTCTTAGTAATCGATAATAACGAAAACAGTATTTATGATCTGAGAAGAGAGCTGAAAGAGAGATATGGAATACCTGATGAAAAACTTGTATATCATCTTGCAGATGTTCGTAACCCAAAAAAGATAGAGTCTCTATTTGTAAAATATAAACCTAATATTGTATTCCATTATGGTAATTACAAAAGTCTGTTGATGGGAAACGTTTCTCCTGGAGAATTTGCCAGTAATAATATAGGTGGTACGCGGAATTTACTGCAGGCGGCTTGTACTTGTCCTAGCGTAGAACGATTTATTTATATCTCTTCCGATAAAGCCGAAAATCCGAGTCAGAGCTATGGCAGAACCAAGCGAATTAACGAATTATTGGTTATGGCATATGCCCACAATTACCCGAAAATAAAATTCGGCTCACTTAGATATTGTAACGTGTTAGATGCGGCAGGGAGTTTCGCTATCCAAACATTCAAAGATCAGATTATAAACGGTAGGAAAGTCACGATCAGAAGGATGGAAAATGGCGATATCCCCGATCGGTATTTTATATCTCTTTCAACGGCTGCCAAACTCGCGATCAAAGCAGGCAATGAGTGCAATAGAGGAGAGGTATTTAGTTTAGATGAAAATGAGACTATACCCATAAAAATAGACGCACTGGTAAAAATGCTTGCTAGAAAACTAGGGGTAGGGGACGTTGATTCATGGTTTGATAAGAACGTTGAATTTATCAGCGGAGAGCGTGGTGAAAAAAAGTCTGAAGAACTGGGGATGGGCGATCATCTATTAGGCGCTCCCATGATAAAGATGCCAGTGATTGGCTATCCCGATGGAAAATTGCTAAATGATTATATTGACAGGCTTTTAAGTCTAAGTGATGATGTAAATACAGACGGGCAGGTAGAAAGGTTCCTACGGGAAATAGTAGACAATATTCATATTTTGTTTGGAGAGCATCAATCAGGCAAAGATTTAGACACCCATGACAGCAGCTATAAGGATAATCCCAATGACGTTGCCGTGGAAGGCTTGTCCGATGTTGCTTATAATATATTTGATCCAGTATATGGGGACCGAATGTATAAAGCGCTGCCCCACATCATCACGGTTGCGATTATTTCGTCGTCTTTAGATAGAACCCGCCAGTCACTGAAATTTATAAAAGAAGAACAGTCTCGAGCTCCCCCACATCATTTAGCTACCCCCGTTATTATCGGACTTGTTAACGGCGAAAGCGACCAATACCGTGAGATGGTGCAATCGCTCATCAAGGAGATAGGCATTAAGTGCGAAATTGTTAGTTCTGACGTAAATGATCGTTCGGACCTAATGTATAGATTAAGGGATAAGGCATATTATGAATATGGCGCTACGATATTAAGCGTTATATCAGACCAAACAGACTATAAGGCTGGAGATATAAATAAAAATATAAAATCACTAATGTATTATAGAAAACCATCCGTTATTGTATCTTTAGTAAGGAATGAACCAGATGATAAGGTGGTAAGCGATCCTGTAGATTTTACGTTTTATACAGATTCTTATTTCACGAGAGAGCGGCAGCTTGGCAAAAGTTTCATAGATCAAGTTGCTCCCCATATTATTTTAAATAATAAAAAAGATAACGAAAATCGCGTATCCGTAAGCTTGCAATCGGATATACGTTCTCGCTCCACTGCGCTGTGGAGCAAATCCTCTTATAGCGCATTTCCTTTGGTGCCTACCGGCAGAAGTGACGATCCGGATTTTCTTCCCAGCCACAAAAGGGTTCTTTTTTTCGAACCGCACCAGGATGATTATTGCCTGTCTGCTACTACCATATTAAAGGATCTAATTGTCAGAGAAAACAACGTTAGCGTTTTAGGCATAGATAGTAATATTGATAATGATTACTGGCCCAAAAGAGAAGAGAGCCGTGTCTTAGAAAATAAGAAAGCCTTTGAGTCGATTTATAGTTTGGCATCAGGAGTTAATGGTAATGCAAAGCCTATTAGTTACAATACGATCACTTTTAACAGGAGAGGGTCACCGAAATCTAACTTAGAATCTGTAGACTATGAATCCGGAAAGATTCTTGACTATATAATGTCAGTCGGGCCTGCCATCATAGTTATACCCGCCGCGGAAGACACGCATAGACATCACGTTAGGATGAGAGAAGCAGCGTTAAAAGCTGCCTCGGTGTATGTTCAAACAACGGGTAAAAGCCTTAGAGTCTTTAGTGTCCCGCTCTTTTCAGCGGAAGAAGTAGCATATGAGAAAGCCAACAGGTTTGTATCCCAGAGCACATTCGATATTACTGATAAACGTCACATACTGGATGTGTTCAAGTCACAATGGGAGTATGTAGGAGGGGAGCTTTACGAGCAGAGACACGGTAGGTTAATTGAGCGAGCGAAAGATAGGTCTAAAATATTAAAGTGTAACGGGCATGTAATTCCCGATAATATTGTCGAATACGAGTGTTTTACCGAAGAGGTGCTTCTTGCTGGAATAATAGCTAAGTCACCATTAAGCTTTAACGCGATGGGTCAGGATTCATTTAATCTATCGGTTGCACTAGATGGAGTCCAATACTTCATTACTTATACTAAGTTTAAAGCGGGGTTAAGCCTTTCTGCTTATAACGTAGCCACGCAACAACCTATACGGCCAGGCTTCAAGGCGCTGGAGTCTATTGCGGATATGCTTCTCGACGAGATATATGTGAGAGACAAGAAACGATTAAATGTACTGGACCGCAGAATTCTGGTTAATGGCGAATATCGCAAGCCTTTGGATTGGATGGCGGAGTTGCTAAACGAAAAACATGGCTTGCAAGGCCTGGATAACAACGAAAACGTAGTTACTGCATTGAAAGTATTATTTGAAAAAATTGTAAGTGAAACGGAGGAGATAAAGATAAGGGATGGTCTGTTTGATTCACGCCCGATTGCCACCGATCATGCGCTATATGAAAGTCGTGTGAAAGAAAAGCAAAAACTGATCATAGGTATTCCCTCGCACAAAAGCTCGGAGATTATAGGTGAACGGCTTAAGAGCATTCGGGATCAAATTCGTGACCTCCCTGAAGAGTGGCGTCATTGGGAGGTGGAAATAGTTATATGCGTAAACGGCACTCCGGAAGAAGTGGATGCTATGGGCAACGCGACACTTTCACAGATTCCCTCTGACATATTTAATGGTCTGCGTAATCCTGTCAGGATAGTGATGTTAAAAGAAAGATATCCGAGTTATTCAAACGCACTTCACGTTATATATAAGTACGCCCAGAAGACGAATGCTACCATGGTATCCATAACGGACGACGATGTTAATTACGATCGTTATGCTTTAAAGTATATGATAGAAAAGCTCCTGTTGTTAAAGGCTAAGTATCTAGTGGGTGCGAATTTTTATTGGCGACGGCGACCTGCCTATATCATATATCAGGAAGGGCTCGATAGGCTTCTTGGTGCAAAACCATTCAATAGATTGGCAATTCCTTTATTAAGCCTAATGACTAAAGTTAAACTTCCGCTCGATCTTCTTTGGCAGGAGATTGCGATATTCAGGAGACGTTCCGATATACCTTTTTCACCAAAAGGAATATTGGGGGCGGCATCGGTTAGATGGGCAGATGATTATAAAGGTATACCATATTGGATAAGGCAAGGAGATATTTGGGAGCGTTACAGGTACGCCCCATATGCCATTTTAGCAGAAGGAGCATCTGCCTCATGCGTTGCTGCGAGGACATTACTTTATTATCTCAGTAAAAGACCACGATCATTTTATGGCTTTATTAATGATATAAATGTCATATTTTCAGAAAATAGACGCATTATTCAGGACGATGGAGAAGTTTATTATCTAAAGCATGTCAAGGAACACGGTATTAAACAACTTCAGTTTAAAGACAAAGTGATATTAATATTAAACATTGGCTTGCATGAATTTTGCGAATGGCTATTTCGTAATTTTGAGTTTATCTTCAATAGGCCAAGCTTGTTCTGGAGCCTTGCCGAGAGAGGCACGGATGCCCGCAGCATACCGGTCGCTCAAACGCTATTTGGAGCTGATATTAACGTAATTAGTGAAAAATGGGACCAGTTGACTGTAGACCCTGCAGGAGTAACATTTCAATTCAGCGATACTGGATTGTCTGGGGGAAAGCATGTTTTTAGTGCAGAGAATAATATCTCAACAAACGATTTTGAGGCCAAATTATTGGAATATTTTGAAAATTCAACAGTTGACGATATGGGGGTTCCATTACTTCCGGAGTCACAACTTAACAGCCTGACGTATATGCTTTATAGGTTACAAGGCAGCGCGCGGCCTATAGATTTTATTAGATCTGTTATTTTAGTCTTTTCATATTTATATGCAGTTCCTGATGTCCGCGCTTCGGAGATCATGGCACGCTTTAACATAGACAAGCAGAATCTGATAGATGTTTTTGGTTTCATAAGGGACAACAATATTTTGCAAAGTCTTTTAATGAAGCATCCTATACATAGAAATTTCTTTGATAAGATAAAAGGTTTACTTGGTACTCCTGATCAGATCCAGAAAATGATAAATCTCAAAGCCGCCTTTCCATTGGCTACCGAAATCCATCCATCAAAAAAATGTAATTCGTTTTGCAAATTTTGTTATAGCAAGGGCCGATGGTATTACAAAGAAGAGAAAGACGGTATGAGCCCTTTAACCGCAAAGGCGTGGGAAAAAATTGTGGATGACGCCGCTGATAATGGGCTAAAGAGAATTTACGTAGTGGGAGGCTTGGAACCATTAATGGCGCCGGCAGAGACTACAGCTGTATTGAATAAGGCTAAAGAGAGAGGGCTTGAATCAGTTATTTTCACTAATGGTATATTGATTAATCCTAATAATGCGGAATTAATCGACGCCATGCTAAACGCAGATACCATTTTTGTAAGCTTAAGGGCGATGCGTGCCGAAACTTATACTAAGGTTACTGGCACAAAGGCATTCGATCATGTGATGGAAAACATAAGATATCTTCTTAGCGAAAGAAAAAAACGTGGATCCAACACGTCCATTGCAGTCGCATATTTTATTACGCCAGATAACTATAAAGAATTGCCTGCCCTTCTTGATTTCGCAGCAAAATCGGGAGTAAATATTGTGGGGTTAGGGAGCGATAACATGTCGGACTTGCCCGGATTCAGCGAGGCTCATCTTGCGGAGCTTCGAGAAATAATGCGGAAACTTTTAGTGGATATAGAAAATAGACGCTATGGTAAGTTGAAGATAAGTCTTAATGACACTCTTCTGGCTATGGGATACCCACGAGATACAATGCCGGAGATATATAGGTATAGGCTAAGGGATGCTAAAGAATGCCAGACATTATATCTAAAATCGGCTATTAATCCGTTCGGGAACGTATTTGATTGCTGTCTTCTGGCACAGCCAGGGTTTGCAGATATCGTTGAACCTGTGGGCCAGATAATGGGTGGACATTCAATTGTGGATATAATGCGGGAGAATCAAAAAAGGATCAGGGATCCAGTAACGTGTCATTCATGCAATCCATCGGAAAAAAATGGACTAATTGCATTTGCCAAGATAAAAGAGGATCAGGCGGTCGGAATACCTTTATATATGCAGCCTTTTTGCACCGGAAATACGTTAAAAGTGCAAGATATAAGAAAAAAAGAAGATACAAAAATAATACATCAAGAGATAATGAGACGCTATGATGTAGCAAAGGCAGAATGTTCTTACTATTTTGATTCGCCAAATACAGTAGTGTCAAATGATCCGGATGAAAAAATAGAGGTTAAATCAAAAATGGCAGGATTTGCATGCGGCTCCAGCATAAAGCTTGTTTATTTAAAAGGCAGGTCCGGTATCAAGCCAAAGCCGAACATACCGTTAATGGATTTTACCCTAGATAATAAACGATATAGACTGGTAGCTCGTAGTAATCCATACAGCGAAGGCCACATGATATTAGAAACCGTGGAACCCAAGTTACCGCAACGGCCTGACAGGGATGCCGTTGCAGCTGTTTTAGAGACAGCGCGTGTTCTTGGAGGGGAATTCGGAGGCATATGTAATTTTGCCGGGTATTCGGATGGAAGATTTCATGCACAATACTTGAAAACAACCTTACCGATATGGAGTTTTGATAAAGAAAAATGGCCTTTATACTACGAAGAATTCGAAGGTAAAGATGCAGGTAAATTAGCCGATATATTTCTTGAAAGATGTGCTTATTACAAGAAACAGGATTGTCCAGCAGACATCATTTTTAAATATGATGATGGACAACAAAAATACAGGATTTTGGTGCTACCTAGAAAGAGGGGGGATAAACACAATCAGGATGACGAGTTTAGTGGAATATCTGCCTTAGAATTGAGTGGATACGTGGTCTCAATAAGAGATGATGAAATCTTCGATGCATGGTGCAAGAATGCGTCACATCTTGAAGAAGCTTTCAAGGAGCGATCCGGAATCGCTGCTGTGGAGTATCCGCTTTCTGGAATAACGGAATTTATGCCTAGCAACGAAACGGCATCAGGTTCTGCGACTAACCGCAAAATTATGCGATCGAAAGTTCATAGCTTTGTCATGCGGCTGAGTGCACGCCTTCAAACACGTCTAAGCCTGGAGGTCGATGACAAGACTATCAAAAAAGTCATCACCGAAATAATGCAAAAAGGATTATTTGAATTCGCCAATCAAATTAAAGGCAGAGAGTCTTTTAAGTATCCCGAGTGCTCCATCGAAGATTTATTGCGGCAGGAAGCCAGACTCTTTATTTATGCTGAGCCCTCAGTAGGTGATATAGCGCAATCTGTTCAGGCTTCGACGACATGGAGCCAGGATGCGAGTATTACTATGAAAAAAGCCCGTGAGCAATTCGAATCAATGCAATTAAACGGTGCGACCGAATACTATTGGAATGAAGTATTACCTGGCACAAAAGGCATAGTGGAGAAGTTCAATCAACAATCTGGCAATATAGGAGTAAGTGTTGTGATTCTTGTTCTCGCAAGGAGGATAAGCGCCTTGCCTCATCGATTGAAAGAATTAAACGATACAATGGCAAAAGGGACTTACGAAGTTAACATTGTGCTGGCTGACCCTCAAAATCTGGATTCCGCTGCCAGGCAGAATGTCATTGACACTATTGCGAGCTATAATTTCCCAGTTAAACTAATTAATTCAAAAAATAATAGTATAGCAGCTGATCGAAATCTGGGTTCGAGCGAGTCAAAAGGAAAATATATTATATTTCTGGATGATGATGTGCGTTTGTCTGCGCGAACAATACCTGCGATGTTGGAGTCTCTGGAAAAACATCCAGAAATAGGGGTAACGCAGGCCATCACTTATGATGGGGAAACAGGAGCGCTCGACAGGCCGAAGATGTGGTTTTCCAAACACGCTGTTTCAATAGAAACAATGGTTACGAACATAGCTGTCGGCATGGTCGTGGCGACAAGAGCTGAAATTGTGCGGGCGGTGCCTTTTGCACCATTTTGGCCAAATTACGGGGAAGACGAGTTCTTTGGCTTGCAGGTGAGAAACTTGGGCTTCTATCTTTCCTTCGTCTACCCTGCAGATGCCTCCGTTACGCATGAGCATGTTACCGAAGAAAGTGCAACGCGGAGCAGTGTTACATTCAGGAATTCCTGGATACATCATACGTTATTATATTACTTAGCTCCGGATTATTACGAAGACTTGGGCCAGATAGAAATAGCTATGCGAATCAATAGGGCATTTCCAAAAAGTCCGGAAGCAGGGGAAGAGTTTTTCCGAGCGTTACGAGCCGGGATTAAGAATTTCTTAGAGGACAAAATTGCCGTTGAAGAATTTAAGAGCCTGCTACTGGGATTGGAGAATGACAGCTTTTCGAAACAAGTTTTAAATGAAATAACTGATTTTTATATCATGAATAAAAAAGATATAGTAAATTTCAAGAAGGCATGGCTTGGAAGGAATAAAGTTCTGAATAGATATGTTCAATCCCCTGATAATACGGTAGTCGTTAATTTCCCCGAAAGAGAGGCTGATAATGACCTGGCGAGTAGATTTTCAGCGAATGTGAATTCCTCTGCGGAAGCCCAAGCTATAGTTGACAAGATTTTGCATACCATGTGTTATAAAGCCGGCCCCAAGGTTAATATATATGCGAGGGGCACAGCCAGAACTTATCTGGAACGGGCGATTACTCGGAGCATGTCCAGCATAGAGAAGATCAAGAGCGATCTGGAAGGACGTTACGGGCCTGGGACTTTCAACATCAGTTTGATCGAGGGGCAAGATGCTGGCGAGACTAAAGATGAAACCACAACGCAAGTGTCAGAAGAGACGCCGCAGCTAAAACCTGATATTGCACAAAAGGCAACTCAACTCTTTGAAATAGTGGGACCCTCACTGAATAATGAAGCAGCAAAATTTTTAGACTCCGTAAATAAGCTTATTAATTCAATGCCATCCCAATTTGGTTCCGAAGCTGCTGCAAATATCGAAACTCTCTACAAGAAGATGTCGACGGCTGAGATTGCACGCAGGGCGAAGAGAGCCATAGAAATGGTTGAGGGCCCGGCCGGGGATGGCCTACCACAGGAAAGCAGGGACAGGGCCGATACATTAAAAAAGAATCTCAACCAATTCGAAGCAGACGGCGCGGTCGGGGCGCTGATAGTTCTTGCTCGTAAAGCTCAGCGAGATGGGCAGAAGCTCATCATAGGCCTCGAGACGGACTGGATACCGGGCATGAATACAGAAGGTAGTCTTCAGCGTAATGCTATCAGCGCGCTAATGAAAGAGATCGACTCCATAGGAGATACGCTAAGATCTATGGGATTGGATAATGTAGAGATAGTACGCGGAAGCGGCAGTGATCTATCCACTGCTATTATCGATATGGCAGATAAAACGCATACGAACATGCGCAATGTAGTGGTCATGGCCTCGAGCCGGACGATAAACTCAGAGAGCTTCCTATCTCTAAGAAATGCCAAAGATGGTGAAAAGCCGTTCCTGGCAGGCATAGACCCCTCCGAGCTTATAAGATTCTATTCGGAATTCGGTGAAGCTACCGAGAGACAGCTCTACATAGGGTTGACAGGATTATTGTACATGACACTGGAGCTTGCCGCAGGCAAAGAACCTCCACAAACCCCTGTAATAACCTCGTATGATAAGAAGAACAGGATTATATTCTTCCTACCGAAAGTCGAGCCTATCGAATACGAGGCCCTCAGGAAGGCTTACAACGCTGAGGTAAAAGCATTGACAGCAGCTTAAAATCGGGGTAAAAAAAAGGGGTCAGAGTCAATTTGTTGTGCCATGTTCGATTAAGAAACATCTGCACAAGCATCTTCAAAACATGAAGTGTGAAGACGCGGCCCCTACGAACTCATAAGAGGAGCATACAGATGGGAGCGATCAAATGTATAAAATAAAAAGATCCGTTTGCCATAGATTAATTTCATGCCTCCTAATATTCTCATTCATTTCGCTCGACCTGTCTTCAGCATATCCGATACAACACTCACCAAATACTAACTCACTGGCAGTTCCATTAGCTTCACAAACCCTTGCCATTAAAGATGATGCTAATTTTAGGGCCTCTATTCTTTGTATCGCAGAATACCTTTTAGGTAACCCGGAAAAAGGGATAAACCCGCTTCCGCTCAAGTATTTATCATATGTAATTCAAGCCGAATTAGGTGGGGTAATTCATGAAATAGACCTAGAGCATATCTCTTTTTATAATGGAATAATATCTATTCCTGTCGTTAAGAATGGTAGGAAATTCATCGTGCAACTCACCTTAAAGAATATGCCATCATTGCAGGGTGTGGAAGGTAATGAGCTAAGCCTATCGAATACCTACGCAATAAGAATTACCTCTGTAAATACGGGTCCAAGTTTTAGGCCAGATAAAAGTGAAGATACAGGGCATCTAATTATTGCAAAAGTATCTACGAAGAATGTAGCAGATATAACTCAAGAATTACAGAATGCTTTAGAGCGATTAGATAGGCAAAGCATTGATAATATGCTTAGCCCTGTCGGCGAAGACAATAGGCTCCACCTATTTTATATGGTAGATACTCTTATTAATGAAGTTGGATTTATAAACGCTTCTCCTCAATTGCGCTACAGCTTTGTCAAACTTTTAACCTGCGGTGATAAAAAAATGGTAAATATATCAGCTGTTTTAAGCCAGCTTTCCAAACAAAAATTGATAACCTTATTTAGCAACCCTCAAGATATAGATTTCGCTTCCGTTGCCATATTGGTACTTTTGTCTGTTGTGGATAGACAGGGATTTACTAGAATCAATAATACGGGTAAATTGACCGGAGCTCCAAAGGTATTATTAGTAGGTCCATACAAAATAGGCGATGTAAAGATAGGCCAGTTTCTTGCGCCGCCTATCGGAGCCCATAGAATAGCGTCGTTTTTAGAAGTATTTGGCATAGAAGTAGATGTGTATGACACAGACCTATCCGGAATGAGTGGGTTGGAGAAACTGGTCAGAGAAAAGAAATATGATTTTATCGGATTCAGTATGTTGCACCCGACATTGAGTAGCGATATTAAATTAATGTATCACATGAAGAAACTTTCCCCGAAATCTATATTCATTGCTGGCGGCCAAGGAGCCGCATTTAATTATGATATCTTATTGAATAAGGCTTCAGCCGACATAGTTGTAAGAGGTTTTGGTGAGTTTCCGATGCTTAATTTTGTGATGTCTTTTGATGAATCCAAAGATTTGATGCTTAATTATCGTAACATAAGAGGGATATACTTACGTGATAAAGGAGGGAAAATTATAAAAACCGATTTTGCGAAGCAATATACGGCTGATGATATGCATGTAATCTCACTTATATGGGATACGGCCGCTATCCCATATGAAACATACTGGCAGTATATGAGAGGGCAATATACTGATGAACACCTTAAGGTAATGAGGAATGAGGGTATGTTAAATACCGTAAGAATATATACAGAATCACACTGTCCGATGGGCTGTGCGTTTTGTTCTTCTACAAGATTTTGTGATGATGCGGTAGGTGGCACGCAGAAAGTTATCTTGTTATCAGCCGAAGATATTATAAGGATGATTAAAGAAGTGGTCAGGGCCCATCCCGAAGTTAATTCCATATATTTTAACGACGATAATTTTATGATAAACCGGGACAGGGTGAATAAATTATGCGACCTTATTGAGAAAGAGTTAAGCGGCCGCAAGCTTAATTTCTTCGCTTTATCGCGCGTAGATATGGTTGATTACAATATTCTGAAGAGAATGCAGCAGGTAGGATTTAAAATGATCATTTACGGAGCCGAATCATTCTCCAATAAAATATTAGAGGATATGCATAAAAATGTGAGGGGTGGGGATCAAGCCGCTGTGGCATTGAGGGCGGTAGAAGATACTGTGCGCGCAGGTCTGATTGCAAGGCTTAATCTTATACTTTTCTATCCGACGGCAAGGCTGGAAGACATAAAGGTTACTATTGATGAAAGTGTAAAATTGATGGAATTAGGCGCGATTATGGACCCATTTACTTATGTCGAGGCTTATTCAGGTGCAAAGATAACTACACAAGGGTTTGAAACTTTAAGCAGTAAATTTTTTATCGAAGGTACAGGCCAAGAAATAGAAGTCCCCGATATTATTCTCCCACAGGATCCCGATGTTAGAAAAGTATCCGAAGCAGCTATAAAATTAAAGCCAACGATTGATGAAGAAATCAAATCTAAATATGGTTGGAAAAAAAAGCTACCCGCCCCCGTTAATTCATTGTCCCTATTTAAGGCTATATATGTAGTAGCTGGTTTTGACACTAGCAAAATAGACGAGTTAATAGCTAAGTTAATGCCTAAACCTACGCAATTTGATGCGAGAATGATAAAAAACCAAATATTAATAGATGGGCTAATCCGTAATAATTTACCGGATGAATATCAAAACTCATTTGATATCCCAAATCTACCATTGGATTTTCACAGAGAAGGACCACAGCTCAGAGATCATCTTCAGGCGATGCTTAATGTTTTGGATAATCCCGACGCTTACAAAGAGATTCCGTGGCAATATCGCGACATACTTCGCGATCCGGCCAATAGACGATTCTTCGAATATTTTATCCTGCTTCATGATATAGGAAAGACCAAAATTCTGCCTGAAACTGTAAGTGAAGAAGGTCGACAATTTAAACTATATCCGAGGCACGAAGCTAAATCGGTAGAAATGATAGACTTTGATTCGCGGCTTGCCGGGGGCATGTCTGATAGGGATGTGCTTCGGGAGGTAGTAAAGCTTCACGGCGCACTATATTTTGCATCATCAGAAAAAACAGATTCGGGTCTATCGGGGGCGGTTACACCCGAAGATGTGGATAAATTTATCAAAGATAACAAAATACCTGAAAACATAGTGGAGAAGGTTATCCCATTATTGATAGCCTGCGATTTTTTGGACGTAATAGGCACGCACAGGCCGGATCCATTTCAAATACGCGTTTGGAGATTTGCACAGGCCTATCCGTTCCGTAAGATATGGGCCAGGACTGTAAAAGCTAAGGAAATAAAAAACCCGAAAATTACTAAAGAACGGATCACAACTAAGGGAACAGCTACCACAGTAATCATAGGCTCCCCTTTTCCCGGAGATATTATTAAAAAATTGGAAGACATACAGGGCACATTAAGTGCAAAATTAAAAAACAAATTCTCACCCAATAATCCGGAAAGTTTGCATATAAGCGTGGAAACTATAGCCGATACGGATGAAGACGCTCTTAGCGGAGAGCAAAAAGACGAGCTCACTACACTTGTGCAGGGATTAGCTAATAGTACGAGTCCATTCAATATCCGAATAAAAGGAATTACTGTGGCAGCATCGGGGGCAGTGATGGCGCAGTGCTATATGGAGACGTACGAGCTATTGAATATAAGAGCCAAGCTTAACGAAAAATTCAAAATTAAAGATCCGAAAAACATAATACATATTACTTTGGGGTATGTAACAGAACCTCTGGATCAGAAGGAATTCTCCGGTTTAATTGATATGGTAAAGACCCACAGGGCAGATGATTTGGGTCAGTTTACGGCGAGTGGTTTAAGTATTGTATTTGATTCCGGCCAGATATTTTCCAAAGATACGAACGAATTCTTAGTCTTTCCGTTTTTTACAGGGCATAACACAGCAGTCGATTCATTGACACGGTTTGATAAAGCCGAAACCTCTGTAAAGGGCAGGACAGTTAGCTTGAGTAGTTCCGGCAAAGAAGTGCTAAGTTCCTATGATCTAATTGTAGAGGCGGATAAGACAGAAAAGTTCGCAGATAGATTTGTATCCCACACAGCAGGAGCTGAATTTAAAAATGAGCATGATGTGCCAGGAGCTTCGGTAAATAACGAAAGGGCAAAATTTGTCGCATCCGGCAATAATTTGATAGCCTCGCTTGTTCGAAACGATGTGAAAGCAGCGATGGATTTTCTTGCTGCCAGTGATGAACTGCCGGAAAGGTGTGATGCATTGATGGTCCTCGGCAGTAGTAACCCGGAAGTTCCAAGGGCAGCCGCGCGTCTATATAAAAAGTTGAGTGAAGAAAACAGGGCGCCCGGTACTGTGTTATTCTCCGGTAAGGAAGCCAGAGCATTCTCTTCTGTGGAGGTACTGAAGAAACGACTTAATAATTCTGAAAAATATTCGCACATGAAGACCGAGGCAGAAATATTTCATAGCCTGTTCATCGATGAGCTTCATGCTGTCGGTTTCAAATCTGAAGATATAAAATGTCTACTTGAAATGGAGTCAAGGGATACAGGGCAAAATATGAATTTCTCTAAGCGACTACTCGAAGATCGTGGTATAAAACCGCAGTTTGACGGTCAAAATATCAGACCGGTCAATGTTATCTTAATGCAGACCCCCGCGATACAGAGGCGCGCCAAGGCTACATTTGAAAAGGAGTTCGGCGGCGGATGGAATTGCTCAAGCTATGCTCATATGCCCGATGTTTCACGGATGGATGACAGCGGCCTCTTGGTAGCGGCGCATAAAGTTATAACGGAGATAGAAAAGTTTGAATCGTATGGCCCCGAGGGTCATGGATATATCGTTAAAGTCGAGATACCCGCCGAAGTTTCAGTACCGAGTCAATCAGCGATTTTGACATAAAACAGCCAAAGAGTTTACTCGAAAATCGTCCTTTCTTACAACCTCTTCCAATACTCCGCTTCCTTCACTTTTGATACTTTCCACGTTTTGTAAAGCGAA
>Ga0209083_1002858_pt1 | contig 15505 bp, 7 predicted proteins | sample AM7aDNAmetaG_FD_184132 | JGI IMG/M metagenome (GOLD analysis project Ga0209083, IMG submission 184132) | Freshwater microbial communities from Finland to study Microbial Dark Matter (Phase II) - AM7a DNA metaG (SPAdes) (version 3) | ecosystem: Environmental > Aquatic > Freshwater > Lake ...
CAACTTTTATTTTTACCGGAGATGCACCGACTGATGTTTTAAATTATTTAGCAAAAACTGATGGCGGTAAATTAAAAAGTGATGTGCTAAAAGTGGCGCATCATGGCTCTAGAAATTCACTTTCACCAGAGTTTCTTTCTGCGGTTGCGCCAGAATATTCTGTTATTTCAGCAGCAAAAAACAATAGTTTCGGACATCCACATCAAGAAATATTGGATTTTTTGAATAGTATTAAAAGTCGAATACTCGGCACTTATGATTTGGGGGATATATATTTTGTTTCGGATGGACAAAATAGTTATCAACATTAAGAATTACGGGGAGGTTTTTGCTTTATTTGTTATTAGATATATAATTAATAGTCTATGAGAATAATAAAAATATCAAAGACAGTAAAGGTTTTTTGTTTATCAACGCTTGCCACAATAGTTTTTTTGTTTATAACTATTTTTACCAATTTTACCAATATAGGGACAGAATTTGCCTTTGCACTATCTACTAGTAGTGCGGTGGTGGTCACTCTAAATGTTGATGCTGGAATAGCCATTACCAGCCCAAGCAATATATCTATGAGCAGAAACTTATCTATGGTCAATATGACCGCAGTTGCTTCATCTACTTGGACAGTAACAACAAATAATATTACAGGTTATAACCTAACAGTAAAAGCAAGTACGGCTCCTGCTATGCAACAAAATGCAACAACTACCGTAGCCGATTATACTCTTGTAACTCCGTCCACATGGTCAGTTTCTGCTGGGGCAGCAGCATTTGGATTTTCTGCATACGGTCCAGATACTAACACCACTACTTGGGGAAGTGCGGGAACATGTCAGGCTTCTGCCAATGTACCTTCTGCTTTAAAATATCTAGGTTTTACTACAAGCACTAGTACTCCTGTTGTTGCAACAAGAGCAGCCACAACAACGTTTGCAGGAAGTGCTACGACGGTTTGTTTTGCTGTAGAACAAAATGCATTTTATATTCCTTCAGGAACATATACAGCAACGATTACTGCAACCGCTGTTACCATCTAGTTTAATTATTAGTTTTGTTTATTAATTTATTAAATAAAAACAATGGATTTATTTTTGAAGAATAGTTCTTTTTGTAAAAAAATATTTGTAGCAGTTGGTGTGTCAGTTTTTGCTTTGTCTTTTGCTTTTTTTGTAAAGGCACAAACTACAAATCTTCCGGATGTTAAAAATGATTTTGTTCTTGAGCCTGGAAAAGTAGAGATATTTGCAAATCCCGGAGAATCAATAACAAAATCAATCACAGTTACAAACAGAGCATCTTCAGAAGTATCTTTCAAAGTGGAAGTTGAAGATTTCGTTGGTTCTATGAACCAAGATCAGGCTGTTATTCTTTTGGGAGATGAAGAAAGCCCATATTCTTTCAAAGGTAATGTAGTTCCAGATATTAAATCTTTCTCATTAGTATCAAATGGGAGTATTTCTATTCCTATAAAAATAAATGTTCCAGCAAATGCTCAACCTGGTGGTTTTTATACTTCGGTTCTCGTATCAAATGCTCCATCGGTAGATGCCGGAGGACAGTCTAGCGAAGTACAAGGACAAACAAAAATTATTTCAAGAGTCGGAACTTTGTTTTTCATTAGAGTAAATGGCGTGGCTACTGAAAGTGGTGCACTTGAAGATATTAGAGTAATTTCTCCAACAGTAGATATTCCAGATTTATATAAATTTAATATATTATTTAAGAATGATGGTAATGTTCACTTAGTTCCTTATGGATGGGTGACAGTAAAAGATATGTTTGGAAAGATGATGATAAAAATTCCTGTAGATGCATATTTTGCGATGCCTAAGTCTATAAGATATCGTGAGGTAGAGTGGAAAGCACCGTTCCTTTTTGGTAGATTTGAAGCAACGGCAGAGATAAATAGAGGGTATGGTTCAAACTTAGTAGATACAAAAACAGTAGCGTTTTGGGTGATTCCTTGGAAAATAGCCGCAATAGCAATAGCTGTAATATTAGTTATAGTATTGGGACTTTATTTCTTCTTTAAAAAATTCAAATTTGTATCTAAAGATGAACAGCAACCACCAATAATTTAATATTAAAAATCACCCGCACATAGCGGGTGATTTTATTTTGCAGAATAATTTTATGACAAGCGAAGCTTCCAATTGCATTGAGAAGCTTCGCTTGTCATAAAGATGATAATAAAACATTTTGTTGGTATAATTAACCCGTTAAAGTTTTTACTAACACATTATGCAATATATCTAGTAAATGAAAATAAATATTTTTATCTTATCTGTATTTTTGTTGTGCGCGCAAGGCTTCGCCTTGCGCGCCGAAGCTGAAGCTCCTTGGTACAACACTAGCTGGGCATATAGAACAAAAGTTACTATTGATCACAATAAAGTAGCGAGCACCACATCTACTCTTCTTACAAACTTTCCTACTTTAATAAACACAACAATAGCTGCTCTAAAAGATACGAGTAATAGTGGTCACGTCGGTCAGTCTGACGGCGGAGACATTCTTTTCACTTCTTCTGACGGAGTTACAAAATTAAATCATGAAATAGAAAAATATACTCCTGGAACGGGTGAGCTTATCGCTTGGGTACAAGTACCTACAATATCTACATCCACAAATACAGAAATTTATATGTATTATGGCAACGCTACAGTAGCTGACCAGTGGAATGTAGCTGCAACATGGGACAGCAATTTTAAAGGCGTGTGGCATTTGGATGAAACGGGAACTAATCCGGTAGTGTATGACTCCACGACAAATGGGGAAAATTCTACTGCTCAGACATGGACGCCAACAATAGGACCGATTGGTGGAGCGGGATTATTCAATGGAACGACTCAACAAATAGTTATACCGGATAACGCACTTCCAGATACTACAGCAACTCGTACTATGTCGGCATGGGTACATAAGACATCGTTGTCGTCGGGCGATAAAGGAATAATGGGTTATGGTACCAATACATCGTATGAAGCATCGGCGTTATTTGTGCGTGGCAACAATGGTGGTATACAGGGGTGCGCGGGCATATCAAACTGGAATGATTGGGGTGCACAATCCTCGTTTTCTGTATGTGATAGTCATTGGCATCTCGTTGTCGGAACAATGAATTCTGGCACGATGACGTTGTATGTTGATGGCGAATTTATGAGTACTGTTAATACAGCGTTTAATACGGTTAAAACAGGAAATGCATACATCGGAAACAATGGTACTGCGGGGCAATATTTTTCAGGCTCGGTTGACGAAGTTCGCGTTTCCTCAATTGACCGCTCTGCAGACTGGATTAAAACAGAATATAACAATCAAAGTTCTCCATCCACTTTTTATTCAGTTGCGAGTGAAAATTCGCAACCGTTTTTAAAGCCAATGATGTCTAGTCTTAATTATCAAATTAAAACCGATTCAATAAATATTGGAGGAACAGAAAATAGTATATATGGAGAACTAGTTTTGTCCGACACTCTTGGAGAAGTGGGCACAGGTGTTTCTTCAAGTTCAAATTATTCAGTGTCCGCTGGTTATAGAATGTTGCAGGGTTCTTACATTTCTATTTCTTCAGCGCTAGATATTACTATGCCAGCTATGAGCGGTATGATAAGCGGAGAAAGTAATTCGTCAGAATCATGGATAGTAAAAACGGATAATTCTGCCGGATATGAAATGATGGTAAGGGCTGAGACTTCTCCCGCATTAAAATCCGACTATGGTTTCTTTAGCGATTACACACCAGCAGTCACAAATACGCCAGATTATATTTTTAATGTTGGGGCAGCGAGCTCTACGTTTGCATTTTCACCAGAAGGTATTGATATTAGTCAGAAATATTTAGATAATGGACTCGGGTCCGCTTGTGGTACTGGTAATACTGATACACAAGATAGATGTTGGGATGGTTTTTCAACGACAGAAAAAGTGGTTGCCCATAGAACATCTTCAAATCATCCTCTAGGAACAGCTACTACTATAAAATACAAAACTGCAATCGGAAGTAATAAAATCCAAGAGTCTGGAACATATACTTCTACAATAGTGGTAACAGCGGTGGCCTTATAAAAAAATGAAACTAAAAAATACAATAAAAAATAATATAAAATTTTTTGCACTATTCATAGTTATTTTGTTATTTATTTCTTTTGCCAAAATTTCCCAAGGTTCTATAAACGTAAATCTAGATGTACAGGGTTGCAACTATAACAATATTTGTGAGCCACCAGATGAAAGTAGTCTAAATTGTCCAAATGACTGTACTTCATGTAACAATAACGGAGTTTGTGAGCTTCTTAAGGGGGAAACTTCTGCATTGTGTCCTTCAGACTGTGGAGGAGGCAGACGACGCCCTAATGCAACGAGTAGCGATGTGGAAATACCTGTGGTAGCAGTAGGAACAATATCAAATGTAATTGTAAAAGCCGGTATTAATTATGCGATTATTTCCTGGAACACAGATGTGCCAGCATATGGTCAAGTGGGCTGGGGAATCGGAGACAGCTACAACTCAGGGAACATAAATGGATTAAACATCTCAATTCACCAAGAGATGGTAATTGAAAATCTTTCTGCGTCCACCACGTATTCATACTTGATAAATGCCAGTCTCCCAGAAACATATAAAGCGACAAATTCTGGTAGTTTTACAACACTTCCTATTCCAAAAATACAAAATATCCCATCAATTTATAATTTTACAGCAACTCCTACCAGCAATGAGATTATTCTAAATTGGAATAACCCAGAAAGCACAGATTTTTTTGGAGTAAAAATAGTTCGTTCACCATTCTTTTTTCCGACATCTCCATCTGAAGGTAAAATTATCTACGACGGTAATGGTATTTATGCCAGAGATTCTGATTTAGTTTTGGATACAAAATATTACTACTCAGCATTTTCTTATAATAAAGATATGGTTTTTTCTTCAGGTGTTTTGGTGGAAAGTATTTTAAAATCAAAAACCGCACCAATTAGCGAAGGGGTTGGAGGCGATACTGAATATTCAAATGTAAATATTTTACCAACTGATAAATACATTTTTATTCAGGGTGATTTGGAACTGCCAATGTCTTCAAGTAGCATTATTCAAATATATCCTTTCAATGATTTGAAGATAGTTTTTGATGCAAATAGGTTTCCACCAGACACAAAAATTTTGATATTAAAGATACAAGATACAAATGACAAATCAAAATACTACTCATATAGTTTTAAATTAGACCCAACAAAAAAGTTTTATTATACCGTCATCCCAAATCTAGGGATAAAAAATATTTATCCTTTCACAATAATCTCTTATGATTCAAACAATAAAGAGAGCTCCATAGCAAGAGGTGTGTTTGATGTTAAAGCAGTTCCAGAACCAAAATCAATTTCATATGAATGGGTTGTATATTTGATTATTATCATTTTAATATTTATTATTTTAAATTTTTTAGTATTTAATAATCCGCTACACGTTATATTTAAAAGGTATTCTACTAAATAATAGTTTCAAGTAGGGCGGTTTGGCTTCGCCAAACCGCCCTTTCTCCACCCTATTTTTATCCACAGCATTATACACATATTTAGCCTATCAAATGTGTCGTATTTACTTTATAATATAGGTAGTAAATCAGTTGCCGATATTTGAGAATTGTGAAATCTCGGATATCCGATATCCATAAGCTTTAATTGATATTATGGTCATTTCAAACGAAGTAATTAGTCTAAGAGAAGCATCAGAAATTTCTGGATATCATTCAGATTATTTGAGCTTTCTTATTCGTTCTGGAAAGCTCAAAGGGCAGAAAGTTGGGCGTGCATGGATATTGGATAAAAATGATTTTAATCAATTTTTAAATAACCACGAAAAGTCTGCTGACCTCGTGGCAAGCGAAAAAAAGTCCGAGAGTAATCCTACTGAATCTATTTGTTATTCCAGTGTTTCTTCTTGTCATTCCCGTGTAGACGGGAATCCAGTATTAATTCAACCCACACTAGATTCCCGTCTTCACGGGAATGACAGTAAGGGATGCGATAATGACAAAAACAATTTTGCAAAAATTCTACATATCTTAAAAAAAAATTCTGCATCTTCAAATATTATTTCAGTCATTTCTAAAAAGACAAATAATATTTGTTTGTTGTTAATAGGAAAGTGTAAAGATATAAAATTTGTTAATTCAATTGTGAGTTATTGTCATTCCCGCGCTTCTTTTTGTCATTCCCGTGTAGACGGGAATCCAGTATTAATTCATTCCACACTGGATCCCCGCATTCGCGAGGATGACACAAACAAAAGTTGGAAAAGTTTATTTGGTGGAAGTAAAAACAAAAAGCCAAAAAATACTTTGATAATGTTTTTCACTTTTGGTTTAATTTTTGCAATCCTATCTATCACTTTTGTAGCAAAAGCAAACCCAGGTATTTTTTCCAAATTTTTTGGTAATTTTGCCACAGCATTTTTGGCTGGCGAAAGTGCACAAACAAATTATCAGGGTAAGCTTACAAACAGTGCTGGCGTAGCCGTTCCAAATGATACTTATAATATTAAATTTAATCTTTACGCCAGCTCAACAGGAGGAACATCAGTCTGGGAAGAAGAATATTCAACCACAAATAAAATTCAAATCACAAGTGGCCTTTTTAGTGTGATGCTTGGTTCTCTAAATACTTTGTCAGGAATCGATTTCAATCGACCTTTATATTTGGGAGTCACGGTCGGTGGCACAAGTACACCTGCTGGCTGGGATGGAGAAATGGTTCCCAGAAAAAGGATTGGTGTTGTGCCTTCAGCTTTTGTTGCAAATACTTTAAATGGAGTTTCTGATACACAATTCATCCGCTCTGATACTTCAAACTCAACAAGTTCAACTGGTGCAATTTTGACACTTACTCAGACAGGTGCAGGTAATATTTTAGATTTGGTTTCTGTTGCAACAAAAGTGTTTAGTGTTACGAGTGCAGGCAACGTCGGAATCGGCACCACTACTCCATCCACTGCACTCTCTGTCATCGGCACATCCACCACACAAGGATTAAATATTTCAAATCTCGCCAGTGCATTTCTTGCAGTTGATGCAAGTGGAAATGTGGTGGCGACAACAAGCCCAACGAATTCACAATGGACCTCAACAAGTACAAGCATTTATTATAATGGGGGAAATGTGGGGATTGGGACGGCGGCACCTTCACAAAAACTTGATGTTTCAGGAAATATAAACTTAAATACAAACGGAACTTCTGCTTTATTTTCTACCTATAAAGGTGCTAATTCAGATGGACGTAATATCTGGATAGGTGGAGGTGGACAGAGTTCGGTAGGTGCAATTGGAGCAACTTATCAAGGTAGTCTCAACTCTGCAATAGGTGTGAGTGCTTTACAGTCCAACACAACAGGATATAATAACACAGTAATTGGTTACAATTCTCTCTCCGCCAACACAACAGGATATGATAACACAGCAATTGGTGTGGATTCTCTCTACACCAACACAACAGGTTACCAGAACACAGCAATTGGTTTTAATTCTCTCTTCGCCAACACAACAGGATATAATAACACAGCAATTGGTTATCAGGCTCTCTTCGCCAACACAACAGGGGTTGAGAACACAGTAATTGGTTTGACTTCTCTCAACTCCAACACAACAGGGAGTAATAACACCGCTATTGGTAGGAACGCAGGTCGTTATTTCGCAGATGGAACAACTGCTCTCACAGACCCAGAAAACTCTGTTTATATAGGTCATAGTGTGAGAGGCAAGGATAACTCTGATAGCAATAGTATAGTAGTTGGATATTTAGCAATAGGAATGGGAGCAAACACAGCAGTATGGGGAAATACATCAATACTTAACCATTATTTCTCTGGTAATGTAAATGTTACTGGCAACATCGGCATAGGAACAACTTCTCCATCTGCTAAACTTGATATATATGGCACATCATCCGCACCAACAACAGATTTGTTCGGAGTTTCTTCATCTTCAAATGCAAGATTATTTACAATAAAGAGTACAGGAAATGTTGGAATAGGAACTTCAACTCCAGCCACTGCACTTTCTGTCATTGGCACATCCACCACACAAGGATTAAATATTTCAAATCTCGCCAGTGCATTTCTTGCAGTTGATGCAAGCGGAAATGTTGTAGCGACAACATCTCCAATTAGTGGACTTACAAGTGGAAGAGTTCCTTTCGGCACAGCTGGTGGATTATTAACGGATAGCGCTAATCTAACTTATAACGGCATAACTGAAACAATCACAGGAACGGCAGCAACCGACCAGCCCACTCTATCAGCAGAGTTCTTACTTGGCACAGGTTGGACTTCTACTGGTTGGACTGGTGATTTTGCAACAGGTTGGACTCATACTTCTGGGAATACTACTGCTTTAACACAATCAAAAGCAGCGGTAAGCACAACTAAATATCAGATAACTTATACTATTAGTGGTGGAACAACTGGAACATTTACAATCTCGTTTGGTGGTCAGACAAGTGCAGCAGTATCAGCCAGTGGAGCGTGGGGACCGACTGCTACATCTACGGCAAGTTTAAGTATAGCACCAAGTAATTTATGCGATAGAACTATTGTAATAAGCATAAAGAGTATAACGGCAGTATCAACACCTGTGATGTTATTCAAGACGAGTGCTGGAACATCTGTGGTATCAATACAGCCTAACTCCTCTACTGGAAATATGTTTATGGGATTAAATGCAGGAGAGAATAACACAACAGGAACAAATAATACTGCGATTGGTGATTTTGCTTTTCAGAAAAACACAACAGGCTATTACAACTCTGCAATAGGTTTGTATGCTTTATACGCCAACACAACAGGATATGAAAATTCCGCAATAGGTGTGAATGCTTTATATTCCAACACAACAGGGTTCCAGAACTCTGCAATAGGTGTGTATGCTTTAGAGAACAACACTACTGGGTATTTAAACTCTGCAATAGGTAGGAGTGCTGGAAGATACTTATTAGACGGTGCAGCAAACACAACTGGAAGCAACTCTTTATTCCTCGGCTATGACACAAGAGCCAACGCAGACGGACAAACAAACCAAATAGTAGTAGGTAGTTCTGCAATAGGTAAAGGTTCTAACACAGCAGTATGGGGGAATACATCAATAATCGGACATTATTTTAGCGGTAATGTAAATGTTACTGGCAACATCGGCATAGGAACAACTTCTCCATCTGCTAAACTTGATATATATGGCACATCATCCGCACCAACAACAGATTTGTTCGGAGTTTCTTCATCTTCAAATGCAAGATTATTTACAATAAAGAGTACAGGAAATGTAGGTATTGGAACTTCAACTCCAGCAACAGCACTCTCTGTCATCGGAACATCCACCACTCAAGGATTAAATATTTCAAATCTCGCCAGTGCATTTCTTGCAGTTGATGCAAGTGGAAATGTGGTGGCGACAACAAGCCCAACGAATTCACAATGGACCTCAACAAGTACAAGCATTTATTATAATGGGGGAAATGTGGGGATTGGGACGGCGGCACCTTCACAAAAACTTGATGTTTCAGGAAATATAAACTTAAATACAAACGGAACTTCTGCTTTATTTTCTACCTATAAAGGTGCTAATTCAGATGGACTTAATATCTGGATAGGTGGAGGTGGACAGAATTCGGTAGGTGCAATTGGAACAACTTATAAAGGTAGTTCCAACTCTGCAATAGGTGCGAGTGCTTTACAGTCCAACACAACAGGCTATCAAAATTCTGCAATAGGTTTGAATGCTTTATACGCCAACACAACAGGCTATCAAAATTCCGCAATAGGTGCGAGTGCTTTATACGCCAACACAACAGGCTATTACAATTCTGCAATGGGTGAGAGTGCTTTATATTCCAACACAACAGGCTATTACAATTCTGCAATGGGTGAGAGTGCTTTATATTCCAACACTACTGGGTACAACAACTCTGCAATAGGTATGAGTACTTTATATTCCAACACAACAGGCTATTACAATTCTGCAATAGGTAGGAGTGCTTTATATTACAACACTACTGGGACTTTCAACTCTGCAATAGGTATGAATGCTGGAAGATACTTATTAGACGGTGCAGCAGCAAACGCAACTGGAACCAACTCTTTATTCCTCGGCTATGACACAAGAGCCAACGCAGACGGACAAACAAACCAAATAGTAGTAGGTAGTTCTGCAATAGGTAAAGGTTCTAACACAGCAGTATGGGGGAATACCTCAATACTTAACCATTATTTTACAGGTAATGTAAATGTTACTGGCAACATCGGCATAGGAACAACTTCTCCATCTGCTAAACTTGATATATATGGCACATCATCCGCACCAACAACAGATTTATTTGGAGTTTCTTCATCTTCAAATGCAAGATTATTTACAATAAATAGTGCAGGAAATGTGGGAATTGGGACCACAACTCCATCATCATTACTAACTGTCGCTGGAAATGGATATTTTGGGGGAACACTCACGACAACAGGTTCAATAACCGCAGGCGGAAATTTAATACTTGGAGCAAATACATTAACAACATCAAATACAGGAGTTGTTACAAACCTTAACGCAGATATGATTGATAGCGTTCATTCAACTACAATCTATAAAGATGGTGATGTGATTATGCCTACCAATCCGTTTGGTGGTAGACAACTTTTTATTAATTCAACACAGAATGCTTATTTTAGAGCTGACAAACGATGGGTAGTGACAGCAAAACAGTATAAAAAATCTGATGACTCACTAGTATCAACATATGCCGCCTCTGTCGTCGGAAATTTGTTTGATGGAAATTATGAATCCACACTTGACATTGCGGCTGGTAATTATGCTATAGTAAATATTAATTTTTCTACTGAAACGAATGGTTATTATCCCCAATATCCTTATGGAAACTTTTATGTTTCACATTATTACACATCATTTCCAATCGCAGCTGTAACAAACCTCGATACACTCAGCGTGTATTGTAATTATGCTCCGCAAACTGTAGGGTGGAAAACAATGTCTTTTGCCGATTTTCTTCGAACAACAAGTCTTATTACAAAAGCGAGCAATAGTTATTATAATATTTCTGAAGCTGAATTTAAAATATATGCTGACGATACAAGCTTGCGGTCAATAACACAGATTGATATGCAATTAAGTCGACCCTCCTCAAACGAAATGCCAATACTTGATAAATTTAAAACAAATATTTTGTATGACAATTTACAATTTGAAAGTGGTACGAGTATAACAAAAGTTTCAATAAGCCCATCAGGAAATAGTTATTTTAATGGAGGAAACGTCGGTATCGGCACCACTACTCCATCTGCTAAACTCGACATCTATGGCACCGCAGGAAGTGCAGATATTTTTGGAATCTCCTCATCTTCAAATGCAAGATTATTTACAATAAAGAGTACAGGAAATGTTGGAATAGGAACTTCAACTCCAGCCACTGCACTTTCTGTCATTGGCACATCCACCACACAAGGATTAAATATTTCAAATCTCGCAAGTGCATTTCTTGCAGTTGATGCAAGTGGAAATGTGGTGGCGACAACGAGCCCAACGAGTTCACAATGGATTTCGACAAGTACTGGAGTTTATTATAATGGGGGCAACGTCGGCATCGGGACGACGGCACCTTCTCAAAAACTTGATGTTTCTGGTAATATAAACTTAAATACAAACGGAACTTCTGCTTTATTTTCTACCTATAAAGGTGCTAATTCAGATGGACTTAATATCTGGATAGGTGGAGGTGGACAGAATTCGGTAGGTGCAATTGGAACAACTTATAAAGGTAGTTCCAACTCTGCAATAGGTGCGAGTGCTTTACTTAACAACACAACAGGCTATCAAAATTCTGCAATAGGTGTGAATGCTTTATATTCCAACACTACTGGGTATGCCAACTCTGCAATAGGTGCGAGTGCTTTAGGTTCCAACACTACTGGGTATTTCAACTCTGCAATAGGTGGATATGCTTTACAGCTCAACACTACTGGGAATTACAACTCTGCAATAGGTGGATATGCTTTACTTTCCAACACTACTGGGTATTACAACTCTGCAATAGGTGTGGGTGCTTTACAGAACAACACTACTGGGTATTACAACTCTGCAATAGGTGTGGGTGCTTTATACACCAACACTACTGGGTACGAGAACTCTGCAATAGGTATGTATGCTTTATACACCAACACTACTGGGTATTACAACTCTGCAATAGGTAGGAGTGCTGGAAGATACTTATTAGACGGTGCAGCAGCAAACGCAACTGGAAACAACTCTTTATTCCTCGGCTATGACACAAGAGCCAATGCAGACGGACAAACAAACCAAATAGTAGTAGGTGCTTCTGCAATAGGTAAAGGTTCTAACACAGCAGTATGGGGGAATACAAGTATAACAGACCATTATTTTACAGGTAATGTAAATGTTACTGGCAACATCGGCATAGGAACAACTTCTCCATCTGCTAAACTTGATATATATGGCACATCATCCGCACCAACAACAGATTTGTTCGGAGTTTCTTCATCATCAAATGCAAGATTGTTTACAATAAAGAGTACGGGAAATGTTGGAATAGGAACTTCAACTCCGTCAGCCAATCTTACAGCTAGTGGAACAGTAAGATTTACCTCTTTGGGAAGTGCAGGGGCAACTTTGGTTACAGATAGCTTAGGAAACGTTACCGTTTCTTCAGATGAAAGATTGAAAAATATTCAAAACAATTATGAAAGGGGTTTGGCGGATATCATGAAAATAAATCCTATCCAATATAAATGGAAAGAAGAAACTGGTTATGATACTGAAAATGTATATTCTGGATTCTCTGCTCAAAATATGACGCTCGCTATTCCCGAAGCAGTCGCTACAAGCTCGTCTGGATATCTGACTATTGCAGACAGACCGATAGTCGCGGCCCTTGTAAATTCTATTAAACAGGTTGGTTCATTTATTACAAAAATAGCCGGAGGAATTGCATATCTAAAAAATATTGTAGTAGAAACTTTTGCTGTAGGTTCAGAAAAAAGTCCTTCTGGGATTACGATGTATGATGAAACTTCAGGCAATCCTTATTGTGTAAAAATTGTAAAAGGAATTCTTGTAAATGAAGATGGTGTATGTAAGGTAAGCACAGGACTTACAGCAACAGTATTAGATGCAGAAAATGATAAAACAATTGAGAGGATTGCAACTTCCACATCGGACACGGTTTTGGAAGCAACTTCTACTCCAGAGACAATTTCTACATCAACCTCAGAAACAGTCTCTACCTCAACGATTGATTCAAATATTTCTACAACAACGGCAACCTCTAGCGATATCACAGTAGGTGTTTCTACAACAACAGATTCAATTTCAACAACAACTCCCGAGACTGAAACAAATAATTCGCAATCAAGTACAACTCCTGAGATAGAAAAGGTAGCAAGCAGTACCGAGATAATTTCAACAAACGCAACTACTTCGGCGGAACAAATTTCTACTTCTACTGATACGTCTTTGGAACAAGCAACTAGCACTACTGATACTACGAGCAATGTTGTTCCTTACACAGAGGGAGAAACTTCAGTTACAACTCCGGTGGAACAAGTAATAATCCAGGGAGCAAGTGAGGCGCCAAAGGAAAATAATGGGGATACTTCTGGGAATACAAATACTCAAACAGAACAAAATACAGAAGTGGCACCAGTAACAGAAACACCAACAGTCGTGCCTGAAGCAACACCAAGCGAGGATTCACAACTTACAGCTTCTGTGTTCGGTGCAAAATTACCTCAAGGGATGTTGTTGACGATAGTTTTGATAGTGCAAGGTTTGATGCTCGTCGGATTTATTGGATACGTTGTTTACAATAAGAGAAAGGTGAAATAAGAGGGGAATATGAGTGGGGCGGGGCGACCGAAGGTCGCCCCGTTTTGCATTGAGTATTATTTAAAAATAACCTAGACCAGGCTTATCTTTTACAAATAATCCACAATTATTCCTTTTGTTTATTGCATATAATTGTTATATAATATATACACAAAGTTTTATGTTGCGTGAGGGTATTTTTAGTTATAATTTTATTAATAGTCTATTTTTAATAGATAAAACAAAATAATTATGGAAGAAATAATAAAAGTAAAAGGAAAGAAATTGTCAGTACTTGTTTGGTTTATAATAGGAGTTTTGGTAGGAGCCGGAGCACTTTTCGCTTGGAATTACTATATGGTGAAAAACCCTGCGGCTGTAGCTACTCAAATGGAACAAGCACAAATAAAAGAATTGGTTGCTAAAGTAGGAAAGCTTATAATCCTTCCTACAGGTGAAGAGCCAGTTGTTGCTACAATAAATGATGCCGCAGCTTTGATAAAAGACCAAGTATTTTATAAAGGTGCAAAGAATGGAGATGTTGTTTTAGTTTATCAAAAAGCTTCGAAAGCTATTGTATATTCTGTAGAAAAAAATGTAATTGTAAATGTTGGTCCAATATATTTGCAAGATCAGCAAGCACAAACACCAGCTGTTAAGCCAGTTGCTGCAACTACAACCGCGACTACAACAAAAAAATAATTTCTAGTTTGTAGGTGATAAAAATACAAAACAAAAGGCGGGTTTGCTTCGCAAACCCGCCTTTTGTAATTTAATATCTTTGGTGAATTATTTATAGTATAATGAGATAAGTTGTTAGTAAGTTAATTTTAAATAAAATATGAAAATAAATACTAAATTTCAAATAAGTGTACTGTTTATATTGATAAGTATCTTTGGTTTTGCATTATTGGCAAAAGCACAAAATGTAAGCAAGAAACCAAATCAACCTAAAGTGCAGGCGAACTCAACAATCAAAATTATCAAGCCTGTTATTAAGATGGAGATTAAGCCTCAGATAATGATTACTCAAAATGGTACGACTTCAATTATAGGTAAGTTGATTTCCATAAAAAATAATACATTAGTAATACAATCATGGGGTCTTACTTTCACAGCAGACTTATCAAATATTAATAATATGCAAGGCATGTCCCTTTATAATGTAGGTGATTTTGTTAGTGTAAGGGGAAAAATTGATGTAAATAAATCAGAAATTATCATTGCCGATTTTTTTCAAGATTTTTCAGTAATACCAAAAATGAATGTTGGAAATATCAACAATAAAATAAGCTCAACAACACCTATTAATAGGATTGTAAGTTCAACTACAGTAAATATAAGTACTACAACTCAACCAAAACAAGAGGCACCGGTAGGTACTGGTGGAAAAATAGTAAATTTTATTAAGGGGATATTTGGAAATTAAATTTAGAAATAAAAAGAGCGGCGCCTACGGCGCCGCTCTTTTTTATTGATTACTTGATGATTCCTGCTTTCTTTAATGTAGCAAATGCCCCATTTTTCTGAATAGTTTTGATTCCTCTTGTTGAAATATTCAAAACGAAAGTTTTTTTAAGTTCAGGAACGTAGATTCTCTTTTTCTGAAAATTTACTTGTTTTCTCACTTTTCCTGTAGG
>Ga0209083_1002859_pt1 | contig 15494 bp, 16 predicted proteins | sample AM7aDNAmetaG_FD_184132 | JGI IMG/M metagenome (GOLD analysis project Ga0209083, IMG submission 184132) | Freshwater microbial communities from Finland to study Microbial Dark Matter (Phase II) - AM7a DNA metaG (SPAdes) (version 3) | ecosystem: Environmental > Aquatic > Freshwater > Lake ...
GCCAGGCTACCAGAAGGATGCAAGTTGGGAATGTTCTTGAATCGCATGGAGACTGAATTAAATGCTAGAAAAAGAATGTAAATATCGGAGTGGAGTATATAAAGTCCAAACATTCAGGACTACACACCCCCATCTTTCAGGGGAAAAATTTATATCTTTATCGCCACTCCTTTAATTTGAGCGGGTAATTCTAGTTTTTAAAATCCACACTGAACCCCCACTCTCCTACCCGCTCACTTAATAAATTAATGGAGATTGCATTCAGTCAGAGGATAGTTGTTCAATTGACACGTCATCAAAAGATCTATTAATGCCGGGGTACTAAAGTTCTTAGAATGAACTCCTCTCTACAATTGGGAAAGATAATGGGGATACCCATTCGGCTGCACTGGACTTTTCTCCTGGTCATCCCTTTAATTGCCTGGTCCTTTGCTTCTATCAGCCAGCAAGGTTATGGCATGACTTATGGTTTGGGAAGCATCGAACCCGTCAGCCTTAGATGGACCTATTCCCTGATCTTTGCCGTAGTGCTTTTCGCCTGCGTGGCTCTGCATGAGCTGGGCCATTCCTATATCGCCCATAAGAACGGCATAATCATACGGAGCATAACGCTCTACTTCTTTGGCGGAGTCAGCGCAGTTGAAGAGATTCCCCGCAATCCACGCCTGGAGTTGCAGATGGCTTTCGCCGGGCCGGCAGTCAGCGGCGTCATCGGATTGATCTCGACTCTTTTGGCTTCTCTGCTTCCAGAAAGCAGTAATGCCGCCATCATGCTCTGGACCCTGGGACTTATGAACATCATACTCATGGTCTTCAATCTTATCCCTGCCTTTCCCATGGACGGCGGCCGGCTTTTGCGGGCCTGGCTTGCCACCCGCATGCCGTACATAAGAGCTACCAGAAATGCGGCAGGTATAGGAAAGATATTCGCGATCCTGATGTTTGTGCTCGGCCTGTTCTCCTTCAACTTCATGCTGCTATTTGTGGCGTTTTTCGTCTACGTCGGGGCCTCGGAAGAGGAGAAGGCAACCGAGATAATTGTCAGCCTGGAGGGCATCAAAGTCAGAGATATTATGTCCGCCCAGGTGCGCACCATCGGCCCGGATATGACACTCAGGGTGCTGAAGGAGCTGATGTTCAAGGAAAAGCATAGAGGCTACCCAGTTATGACAGGCGATGAAATGCTGGGAATTGTCACCTTAACCGACCTGCAGAGCGTTCCGGATGAGCAGCTTGACCATACCGTCGTCGAAAAGGTAATGGCAAGAAAGTTATATGTGATTGCACCTGTGGAAGAGGCATCAACTGCCATGAAGATGATGAACGAGAAGCAAATTCGTCGTTTGCCTGTGATGGACAACGGCCGGCTGGTGGGCATTGTCTCCAGGGAGGACCTGGTCAGGGCCCTTGAGCTAAGCTCCGGGCAGGATATGAAGAGGTAATCGATTTGGAGAACTTGGAAGAAAAGAAAGAAGATGCAGTGCTTCCCTGCCAGATAGTGGAGCCGATAGCGTCCGGGAGCCTGACAGAAGGCGAATCTCATGAGATAATCATAGTAGGAACGGCACATGTATCCGAGAAGAGCGTCCAGGAAGTAGTAAGCAAAATAGAGGAGATCAGGCCCGATATCGTGGCTGTAGAGCTCTGTCCTGCCCGATACAGAGCTCTGACGGGCCAGGAAGAGGAGAAAGAGATCAAGATCAGTGAGCTGTTGAGTGGCGGAAGGCTCTCTTTCTTCCTGGTGCAGTTGTTCCTGGCCTATATCCAGCGAAAGATCGGCGATGAGATGGGGGTCAAGCCGGGCTCGGAGATGCTGGCTGCCATTGAGGCGGCGAAGAGAACGGGCGCACGCGTCGCTCTCGTGGACAGGGATGTGGGCATAACCATTCAACGCTTCTGGGCGGCTATGGGATTTTGGGGTAAGATCAAGCTGATCGGTTCCTTGATCCCGGCAGCCATCGGTTGGGGCGATGAAGAGATTGATATCGATAGCATCACCCAGGAGGACATAGTCTCCCAGTTAATCGGAGAATTTCGCAAGATCTCACCGGGAGCCGCGAATGCGCTCGTCGATGAGCGGGACGCCTACCTGGCCAGGAACCTGATTTTGCTCTCTAAACAGGGCAGAGTGCTCGCCGTTGTGGGGGCAGGACATAGAGAGGGCATCACTAAACATCTGGCACATCCTGAAGATATTCCTGCCATAGAGGGCTTGAACGAGAAGCCGGGCAAGAAGAGGATAACCTTCGCCAAGGTATTCGGAGTACTTATAAGCCTCCTCGTCCTGGCGATTGTCGCACTGGTTCTAATAGTCGCCCAATCCAGCCATAACGGTCTCCAGGCAGCTGTTATCTGGTTCTTTGTCACGGGAGGGTTATCTGCTCTTGGCGTTCTGCTGGCCGGAGGTCACCCGCTCTCCGCGCTGACAGCGCTCATGGTGGCATGGCTTACGACTCTCATTCCTTTCATAGCAGCAGGTTGGTTTGCCGGGATGGTCGAGGCCTGGAAGATCAAACCAACCGTGGCAGATCTGAAACGCCTGGCTCAAGCCGATAGCTTCAAGCAGATGATGCAAAACCGCCTCGGCAAGGTCATATTGGTGACCGCATTATCAAATTTAGGTGCCATGGCCGGAGTGTTCATTGCCGCTATCATCTTTCAGAGAATGGGGCTTATCGATCCGCATCAGATGTGGAGCCTGGCAAAGGGGATTGTGACGGGGATAATATCACGAATAGTCATATAAAAAAGGATTCGCGATCAGTCTACCGCTCAGAGACGATGGTTATTCCTGCTTCCTTGATCTTGTTCTTGCGGGCCACATTGAGCAGCATGGGAGTCAGGCTTTCCACCAGAGAAGAGGCCTCCAGAGGGCCCGCTTTTAGCGGCCGCAGCATCTTTATATCCCCTGTCAGGCCCACGACGAGATCTACGGCCCCGGCATCGTCACCGCATATGAGAACGTCGGCCTTAAGCACCCGGTCCCTGGCTTGCAGAGCCGCAGCGCATATGGTATGGAACGCAGAGACTATCCTCATGCCCTCCGGAAGCAGAGACTTCGCCCGCATGGCCGCGCTGCCTTCGGTGGGCGGATTGAACTGGAAGAACTTGCCGTTGTAGCTCATGGGGACTACGGGAGAGACTACAAGCTGGCTGTTGTAGGAGGCAGAGAGATCCGAGGTCGCTGAATTCAGATGTTCATAGGGCACGCAAAGCACGACGGCATCAGCCACGGCAACTGCGCTGCCGTTATCGGTGCCCCAGACATTCCCCTTGGGCCCGGCCAGCTCCAGGATCGCATTGGCACTTTCCTGGGCCTTATCGGCAGAACGCGAACCTATAATTATCTCGTGATTTTGCATAAATCGTACAGCAAAGCCTGTCCCAATATCGCCGGTTCCGCCAACAAGAGCAATCTTCATGGCAAGGGCAATATCTCACACTTATTTTATAGTTTTGCGCTTCAAGCCAAAGCCAGGTTAAAACTGATATAAATAGATTTAAATAATTTGCTAAAACGTAACAAGGGATGGCACGAGATGCGAAAGGGAGTAGCAATGAAGGGGGTAATAAACGTCATCCCGTGCCGCGATTTCCTGCATTATCATATCATAATGCAGCTATCACTATTAGGTCACTTCTCCTTTATTAAGTTTTAGGTGGAAAAAAGGGTCTAACTTTTTATAATTTTTAAAAAATCAAGCTGGCTTTAAGGCCACTTCGACCTCCTGAAGGGTGGCGTCTGTCTTTATGCCCAGCCCATTAAAATGGGTGCGAGAAGCCTGGCGGCCATTCAATCGCAGCCTTTCCACAATATCGTCTATCTTGCCGGGGGTGATGTTTAGCCTCTCGCAGATACTATGATGGTCATAGTACATGGGCGCCTCCACCTCGCTCGCGCAGGTACGAAGGAGCTTTTCGGCCCTCGGGCTCAAGCCCTGGCAGGCGAGGGCCATATGGATAATATCAGGCTCTTGTATACGGCCTAGCCATAGGGGCCCTGCCAATGTGGTCGCTGCACGACAATGGCCGCAAACACCTTTTGGATATGGATCACTGAGCAGGACAAAGCCGCCGCAACTCCTGCAGTGCTCGACATATCCCAGGGATTTCAGGCATTTGTCGGCAGCTTTTGCGCCTTTGATCACGCGAAGGTAAGTACGCACATAGTGGTCGGTAACGTGGGTTAGCATGGGAACCGGGCTCTTATCCAGCCGCGCGAGCTCCCTTGCCGCCAGGCCGAGCAGGACTCTGGCCCCCATCTCCCGGTGATAGTCCGTGCGCAAAGGCATTGTCATGTACTTGCGTATCCCGCTCTTGAGGTGAGCACCGCATAGAGGAGCCGTATCAGTGGCGGTGATGAATAGATAGTTGAGAGCGGATCTGCTGGCAGCAGGAAGATAAGGAGAGGGCGAGCCGAAGGGGTCCAGGTCCACCGCCTGAAAGTGCTGCTCATGCAGGAGGATATTGGCATTGCGGCAAGAAACGGTGCAGGCAAGATCGTTTTCGGCCACATTTTTCACAAGAAGCTCGTAGGCCTGAGGGCTAACGTCGTTCAATGCAACGTTCTCTACACCCGCCTCTCTCGCCACCCGCAGCCCGCGAATGCCGCTGGCAGACATGGCGTCCAGATACTCGGTCAGGCCCAAGGCCCGGCTCATCGTCACGCCGATATCCCGATTGAGCATCATCTTGGGATTGTAGAAGGCCCCCTCGGTCTCGAAGGTGATGGCACCTTCCGTGTGTTGAGTCATTTAATTCAAAAACACCGGGCAGAGGATATAATTCTTCCCGTTTGCATCAGCGGCCTCAGGTTTCAGAAACTGGCCAGCTGACTTAGAAATCCGGCTCCTTTTGGAACGGCGGAATAGTCACATCGAACGGTCTTGATTCCGGCCATTTTGGTGGGAGGCCTGACGCGTGGGAGGATATAACCATGACACCATTCACCTTTCTGGTGAGTGGGATCACTTCAGGGGCCGGCCCAAACGTGGCGTATTTCCTCACCGCATCCCTGAGCGCCGCAAATCCCAGATCGCCCCCCCGGTTGGGACGAATAAGTGGCCGGTAGTCGAAGGACTTCGATTCGGGACCCGGCAGAGAATAGGGCTTATCGCCGATGCCGTCTCCATTCATATCAAGGCCTCGGTAGTCGCTGTAGTAGTTGCCGATGGTTGTGTTCCAGACATTGAGGCTGGTATTCTCATAGGCATTGATATCGTTGTTAAAGAAGTTGTTCCCGAAGATGAGGTTGTTCCTATTCTCGTTGAGCCTTATACCGTGCGAATTTTCCGAGGCGTTATTGCCGTAGACGGCATTGAACTGGCAACCCCGGGAGACCTCCAGGCCGTTGAAGTTTCTTTTAGCAGTGTTTCTGATCAGAATGTTATAGCTGCAGTTCTCTTGCAGGCTGAAGCCTATTCCAAAGCCCTTCACGATCTCGCTTCTGGTGTTATCCAGAGCCGAATTATCCGTGATGTTGTTGTAGTTCGACGAGGATGTTACCAGGAATCCATAGTAATTATGATCGGCTCGGTTTCTCATCAACTGGTTGTGCGACGCATTCCAGAGTGAGAGCCCGAATGTGTTTGTGGAGATGACATTATCCTGAACCGTGCACCCATCTGTCGCCTTCAAGAGGATTCCGCCATTGGTGTTGTTTACGATGCTGTTATTGTCAAGCACTGTATCGCGGGACTGTTCGATATCAATGGCATATTTTTTACAGGTGGTAATTTTGCAGCCCTCCACTTTTGAGGCGATGCAACCGGTGAGAGATACACCAGTATCGCAGCCGTCCATAGTAGTATTTTGAAGAAGGAGATTGTTCACATTCTCAGCAAGGACACCCACCTGGGATCCGAAGATGGCGGAGTTTTCGAGCCTGAAGTCGTTGCCGCGGACAATTATGGCGGCATTGGGCTCGTCGAGACGCTGTCCCGCTGCGGCCAGGGGATTTTGCATATAGTAGTTGAACTTGGCATTGGTATCCTTGCCCACTCCCTGAACCCTGAATCCGGAGATAGTAACGCCATCGCTGTTTACTTTTATGGCAGGCATCTGCATACCGGCATGAAGCATCGGCCCGCCCTGCCCCACAATAGTCAGAGGTCTGTCAACATCGAAGTTGCCATGGTCTCCTGGGCCCACGATTATTATGTCTCCTGCCCCGGCTGAGCTTATGGCCGTTTGGATATCCTCGCCCGCCTGGATAGTTCTTCCTGATGCAACCACAAATAGATTGGAATTGCTGAGCAATAACGCTAGAAGCGCAATTGACGCCAGGGCCCGCGCCCGTACCCATGCCTTCTGATCAGGTTTAGTGCCTGAAGTGGCGCATACCCGTGAAGACCATGGCCATGTCATGTTCATTGGCGGCATCTATCACCTCTGCATCCCGGATGGACCCGCCGGGATGAATTACCGCAGTCGCTCCCGCCTGGAAGGTTTGATCCAGGCCGTCCCGGAAGGGAAAGAACGAATCCGTGGCAGCCACTGTTCCTCGGGTGGACAGGCCGTGCTCTTCTGCCTTCTCCGCCCCAAAGCGGGCTGAATCCACGCGGCTCACCTGCCCCGATCCTATGCCGATGGTCTGGTTCTCAGTGGTGTAGACCAGGGCGTTGGACTTCACGTACTTGGCAATCTTCCAGGCAAATCGAAGGGCTCGGGTTTCAGAATCCGTAGGAGCGCGTTTGGTTACGACCTTCCATACCAACAGGTCACCAGTATCATAATCCTGGAGCATCATGCCGCCGAATATGCTCTTTTGGTAATAGCCTCGATAGAGCTCATTCTTCCTTTGCAGCATATCTCCTATGTCCAGAACTCTGCGATTGGGCTTCTTCTCCGTTAGCAAAGACAACGCGTCGGGCTCAAACCCTGGTGCCAGCAGGACCTCTACGAAGCTGTCGCCGATGGCCCTTGCCGTCTCTATGTCCACCGTTTGGTTGAAGCCTATGACTCCTCCGAACGCGGACTTTGGATCGGTGGCAAAGGAGAGCCGGTAGCTATCTGCCTGAGCCTCGCCATAGGCCACACCGCAGGGATTGGCATGCTTCACGATGATCGAAAGCGGCTTCTGGACAGGGACTCCATCGCACTCCGATAGGTCGATCAGCATCTCCAGCACCGTTTCCGCATCGACCATATTATTGTAGGACATCTCCCGACCGTTGAGCTTGCGGGCTTTCGTCAGGCCCAGGTCGTTCTCTTTCTGATATAGTGCCGCCTTCTGGTGCCAGTTCTCTCCATACCGCAGATCCTGCACCTTCTCATAGGCTGCTGCCACATAGCGAGGCAGACCATCCCCGGACTGCAAGACGGCCAGCCGTTGGGCGTCGCTCTGCAGGCACCTGTAGAGGGCGTACGCCTCCAGGTCGTTCTTTGTCTTTGACGAAAGGCCGCCGCTCTCTCTGATCTCTTCCAGAACCACGGTGCTCCGCACGCCATCCAGAAGAACCGCACATCCGTTGCCCAGGGCCTGGCGCAACGACCCGGAGCCGTTTTGAGTCTCAACGTAACCAGGATCGCATACAATCAGGCTATCCTTGCCATCATCCTCGAAAGAAAAGTGATCACGAATACAAATCTGCAGGCCAAGCTGCTCCAAGCCGGAAAGAATGGAATCTGCCACCTCGGTCTGACCTGTCAGGACGACGATTTGTTTGATCTTCATCGAACCTCTGGACTTTCGTCGCTGGCGCTATTTTAACTTGTTGCCAAAACGGTCGCCTTGGAATTAGATGGCTCTCATCCCATCATATCCACATCCTCCGGCAACAAGCTTTAAGCCCCCAGGAGGCATCTATGGAATGATGGACCAATGCCCGGCGGTCGAGCCCCATCCTCTTGGCTGCATCATCCGCTTTGAAGTCGTGCCCGGATCTTCCCGGCTGGCTGTGCCTTCCGGCTTCAACCCCTGGCGGCGATCTCTGGAGGCCCGGTTGACGGAGGAGGCTAGCAAAGGAAAAGCCAATCGGCAGCTTGTGTCGGAGCTAGCAAGAGTTTTGAGCATATCCGAGTCTGATATAGAACTATTGAGCGGGCACAAAAACTCGAGGAAGGTTCTGCTGGTAAAGGGCGTGGAAAAGGATAAGGCCATCTCGATCTTGAGGTCGATATTGATGCTTAAAGTCGGATAGATGGATAAGCATGACAGAACCGGAATTGAGCTGGTGAATACAATGGTTTGGGGAAGAGCGTCCGAAGAGTGTCGTCCCAAAAAGACCTATGATCTGGAGGCCCTGGAAGAGCTGATAGCCGCCCTCCTGGAGGCATCAAGTCTTGGTGCTGCGATCATTGTGGAAGGAAGGCATGACGAGCTGGCCTTGCGGGCCCTGGGCCTCTCCGGGCCGGTGATGATGGCCTCGCACCGGCGGGCTCTGGATCTGGCAGAGGAGGCCGCCCGAAGCTTCTCAACTATCGTCCTCTTAACCGACTGGGACAGCAAAGGCGATGAGATGGCCAGGAACATCGAGCACCACCTGCGCTCCATGGGCTCACGCCCTGACTCCGACATGCGCAGCCGTCTCAAGAAGCTGGTCAAAAAGGAGATAAAGGACGTGGAAAGCCTGAGCCATTATATGGAGAGGATGAGGGAGCTGTATGGTCCTTAGAATCGCAGTCACGGGTCACCCGGGCATCGGCAAAACCACACTGGTGCAGAAAGTAGCGGCGTTGTCGGGCGTGCATGTGGGCGGCGTTTTAGCCCGTGATAAGCGCTACAAAGATCGGCGCATCGGATTTGAGCTGCTCGATCTCGGCTCCGGGGCCACGGGAATGCTGGCCGACGAGACAGGAGACGGGCCGCAATTGGGAAAGTACCGGGTCCGTCTGGATGACCTGGATCAGGTAGGTGCGAAGGCCGTAGAAAGCGCCCTGAACTCGGACCTCATCATCGTGGATGAGATAGGGCCCATGGAGCTATCCAGCCGCAGGTTCATCCTGGCGGTGGAGAAGGCGATCGCCTCGCCAAAACCCATGCTGGTGGTGCTGCACGAGTGGTCTAACCACAGGCTGGCCAAGAAGATTCGCGGCTCGTTCCAGGTAATAACCGTGACAGAGGAGAACCGGGATGCTCTGGTGGAGGAGATTGCGAAGGAGATCAAGGGGAAAAGATAGGGATTTGGGGACCTACATAAGCCCATGAACTATCTCATTTCATTCTGTATCTCTACAATTTTTGCCTTCAGCTCCGGCAGCTCAATACTAACTACATCCCAGGTAGATTCTAGGTCTACGCCAAAGTATTGATGAATGTGGATATCCCTCATTCCCGCCATCTTTCTCCATGGAACTTCAGGATGCTCGTCTCTCAATCATCAGGAAGATTCTTCACCGCCTCACCGATTATTTCAATTCTCCGGATAATCATATCTTGCAGAGATGTTGAGGCTATAAAGTCCTCCAAGGTCTTTCCATCCGAGTAGCTTTCAATTAGGCAGATGCTCTCCCGAATATGATGTACGAAGATCCTTGGATCTTTCTTCATAGTATCGGAACCAGGCTCTGCGAGAATCCGATCTTTAAGCAGGGATGCAGCGATCTGTATGTGAGAAGATCTACTCGCCTTTCCAGAGCATCCTCAAGATCGAGCTTCAAGCCGGCGAGGTCGTGCAGGCTCTTTCGACCTTCGAATTCAACAAGGATATCCATGTCGCTTTCATCGGTCATCTCTCCTCTCACGATGGAACCAAAGAAAGCGGCGCGCCGGATCCCGTTCTGCTGCAAAATCTCTAGCACGGTCTCGCGTGCGGCTCGTATCTGCTCGTTAATAAATCTCCAGATTTTCAAACGAATGGACTCAAAGCATAAGCTTAAGCTTACCCTTAATGGATTCCTTTAGTGAGAAAAATTTATCGGTAAGAGCCAATATCAAGAATGCGCAAACAGAATGGCTGAGAAAACACAGGACCCGCAGATTCATAATTGTTCCCCGCGGACGCGGGGTTAGGGGGGCCTGCACGGCCTTGAGTGCGCCCTCGTCACCCCAGCGCGTCTAACCGCGCGGGACCCGGAAGAAGAAGCGGGATCAATTTTTTGCGGGCTAGATGAAAGATACGCCAATGTCATTCAACTGCAGACGGGACAGTGTAGGTGCAAACGAGAACGGCTTTCCTCTTTTCTTCCGGAGTGCCGCGAGTCGGCCCTGCTGGCCTCCCGCGCTATGGTGGGGGCGCGGCTTATGGCCGCGGCCGGCCGAGCGACGGCGGTTAAGCTGCAGACTAGTCGGGAAGGCTAATGTCTGGACGGATCCACGACTTTCACGGGCGTTGGCAGTCCACTCCCGCTGTTAATGGCAAATTGACTCCCTGGATCTGATGTTTTTAGCCTAAGATATCGTTACAACCAGCCGGCTCGACCAGATAGATGTGGCTCCTTTGCTATCCGTTGCCATGACTCTAATCCGATGCGTCCCTGTCTTGCCCCAGGTATGAGATGAGCTTGCACTTGCGCCCGATTTGACCGACCTTGTCACGGAGGTTACCCCGTCGCCCCAGTCGAAGGTGTACTTCAACATATCTCCATCAGGATCGGTAGCAGACGTTGTATATCTATATGTTCTTCCTATTTTTCCGGAGCTAGTACCAGATGGCATGTTCGGCATATTGGGGGGATTGTTAACTGCGGTGTCCGCCGTCGACGAGCTCGATGATACTGACGATGCATCAGCATTTGGGACGCTCTGATCGACATCGTTACAGGGACAACCGCCAAAAGCAATACCGACGCCGAAAATTAGAGCGATCAGCATCATGAGCAAATACTTACTCAGACTCCTATGAACACATATACTCGAACACATACCCAAACCACTCCATATCACAAACTCGCTTATCTTCCACAATATTTATGTCTATTCATATTCTTATAAAGGAGTGTAGTCCTGAATGTTTCGAGACAATACAAGCCACGGCAAGAGCAAGAAAGATTATAAACAAGGGCGACGGAGTTACCAGTAGATGGCAGACGAGGCAGGAGATTTCGAGGCACGCCGGGAAAAGCTGAAAGAACTGGAGCGCCTATTGCAGCAGGGAGAAGTGCCAATGTTACGACGTCGTGAGGCCGAGGGATTTAAGGACCTTCCATTCCTGATGTTGAATGGAGCGCATTACGAATCATGCCTCCCAGGGACGGTTCATGCCCAAAAAGGACTGGATGCTGCATTCTCCCTTGACAAAGCTTGTGAAATATCTCCCAATCAGATTCAGATCAAGATTCCCGGAAGGAAAGCAGTCTGTTTTGCAGACATAAGTGACGCCGAAACAGTCGGCACAATGACAGAAAAGATTGCCGAGAGTCTGGGAGTCGACAAGCGAAATTGGGGCTTTTATGCGATGGAGCCCAAAAAGCAACTCGAATTTCTCCCCAACAGCGCAAAATTATCTGAGATCAAGATCGACCACAATCGGAATTTGCATTTCCTTCCAAGAACGGCTATCAGATAAAGTAATGGGTCGAATCCAATTAGCGAATTACGTATCCCATTGGAATTTTGCATTCGCATCCCCATTCAGAGGAAGCCGGCGTCTCCATATCGAAATGATGACGCCTGCATCATATAAAATCTGCTTCAGACTTTGAACCCGAGTTCCTTGGCTTTGGCGAAGGCATTGGATGCATCAGATTTTTGACCTAGTTTCTTGAGGGCAAGCCCTTTGTGATTCCATGCAAGCGCTGATTGAGGATCGATACGGATCGCCTTATCATAATCCGCGATAGCGTCATGGTACAGACCAAGTTTATATAAAGCGCTGCCTTTGTTGACCCAGGCACTTGCATACTCTGGATCTAGCTCCAGGGCCTTATCGTAAGACTTGATGGCTTCATCGTAATTTCTGAGGGCAAAGAATTCATTTCCATCTTTGTTCCAGTCCTCCTTGGTTGCCTGCCCACGAGAAGCTCTCTTTAAGAATTCATCATGCTCCTTGGACTGTTTCTCTTCGGCCAAGCCCATAACTAAGATGGCAAAACCAGCAATTTCAGGTAGAACCCATATGTAATATGTATTACTAGTATTCGTATAAAAATTTGAATATAGCGCATAAAGCACACCACCTGCAAAAAGTACTGCGCCAAATACTATTTTATCATTCATAATGACCATATCGAATTTCATGCTGATAATTCCTTCGATGCCGTAATCGAAGAATAGGATCGTCGTCTATCAAGCCAAATTCGTAGCAGTGGAATATGTGACCAAATCGACTCCTGGAAGAGAGTCTGAGAAAAGAAATTCTGTAACCAACGGAATCTGGCGAAAATGTATTATCCATTTTATCAGATGAACCATAAGGGTTATATTCTCGGAAGTATTAATTCGTTGATCGTCGAAAAGCACAAGCAAACATTGTCGACACGTCAGGGACGAGATCGGCTTTGCTTTGCCTTTATTGCAATGAGGCTGATGTTTTGATGAAGCGAATTTGCAGGTCAAAGAAGCCCGGGAAACTTATCCGGATCTGCAAAAAAACACATCAATCAGATCCAATATTGCTTTTGACCATTGACATTTCCTGCCGGCAACCGCCTGGCCGTAATCTTGATGCTCAGGGAGGGGTTGAGTGATCAATATCGTAACGTCTGAAGGCTTCGTATCCGAAGAACTTCTGGGCCTGACCGAATACTATAGTTGTATTCTCAGCAATACAGAATTGCTCCAAAAGGAGTGCGAGTTCAGATCAAAAAAACTTGGCTTAATCCTGGATTTCATCAGAGCCATCGAGATCCCGGAGAGCCTTGAAAGCGAATTGACGACGGCCATCATTAAATCATGGAGGCTGGAGATACCGGAAACGACTCTTATTCATCTAGAGAATGAGCAGAGAAATATGATGGGATCCATTAACTGCATTAAAAATGTTGTCCGTTGGATGGAGAGACATAAAGCCTCCCCAAATTCATTGCAGCTCAATTTTAGAGTGCTATCGAATCTCCCTCTAACGCCGTCGGATCTTCAGCCAATGGATGCTCCAAGGATCTATAATCTGATCAGCCGTGTTATGGACTGTTGTACTTCATTTATGGAGGATGGGCTCAATCACCGACACGATGCCAGCTCGCTCTGACCTCACTATTTCTCTATTTTGCCTATCAAATCATGTAAGGGTTTGGACCCGCCACCTAGAATTATTCCGCTAACAATAACATCGAACCAATGTGGTATGCAGGTAATACCAACCAAGGCAAATAGTCCGATGAAAAAATAGCTAAAAATTATTCCAAGGCCGGACGCCGCCGCCCATAACCTAGATTGCCTTGCAGACTCCAGACAATCTTGCCTATCCATTGATTTTTCGAGTTCTTCTTTCTCAGATTCAAGAAGGCCGAATGGGACAGTCTTAAGACTCTCTTTTATCCCGTAATCCCTCTGCTCTATCTCTTTTTTGAGCTTTGCTATTTTATTCGTATCCTTGAAGAGAGGACGGATATTGCTGATCAATTCAACGATTCGTTCGATAAATTGGGTAATAAAATATATAACTACAAATATTGTTACACCCTGGACAACATTTCTTGCGTTTTCACTGGAGACCATTCCATTTTCGTGGTACATAGGGAAATATTTCCAACACAAGAACATCGCTACTGGAATTGCTATGTAGACAACTATTGCCGTAACGTAGATATCGTAATCCCCACAGACATCACCCTTCAGCGATTCCAGGAACTTATTCCACCTATCATCATCTATCCACAGATATATGAGTCCGGCCATAAATACTACGATAATACCTAAAAGGATGTACGCAATCCATGGACCAGTGCCCTTATTCTCTTTTCCCACCAGTTTGAAGCTGTCCTGCGTGATCCAATCAGACATATTCGCATTCAAAGCCTTCCACTCAACCAATGCAGTATTATTGCTCCGCATGGTTACAAGAACGTAGCCTGAATCGGTATCGTTATGGAAATCCCCCCTCACAGAACCGTCTTTATAATCCGGCATCCATTTTTTTTGCGGTGCTCCACAAGATCCGATGACCATCTGGGAAATATTGTTGCCTGAGCTGTCAGGAATGTGGGCACGATCGTAAAGATGATCATGCCCGCAGAAATAGATCTGACATCCGGCTTGGCCGATGCTGTTCCAGAATCGGCTGCGATTCGCCGAGTAGTAGGCCAGGCAATCCGGATGATTGATCTTAAAAGCAGGTTCGTGACCAAAGACGAAGACGAATGGCTTTGTGTTGCTCTTCAGCTGATCATCAAGCCATTTCTGGTTGACTCTGTGGGGCGTGGCATAATCGTCAAGTCCCACAAAGAAGGCGTTCTCATGAGGGATACTGTACGTAAAATTCACTTCGCCCACAGGTCCGTTAGATGGATTTCCAATACCAAGCGTCTTATTAAATCCAAAAGTTCTATTAAACGCGCTTATCAATTTAGAGTCTGGAATAATATTGTAGGGAGGAACTTCGCTTCCGTTCGAATAATCTACTGGACCAACTTCATGATTGCCCCGCACAGCATATATGCGAATATTATTTTTGTACACCGGGCCCATCGCCCTGGCCCAGTTGCTGAATTGACCCTCATATGTGGTATTGCCATGAGCCCACCATCCATTGATCATATCGCCTGGAACCAACACCAGATCGCAATGCTCCTTGACTATCTCCTCTGCCAGAGCTTTTGTGATAATGTCATTGATGCCCGACTTTCCTGTGGTATTTATATCGTCGCCCCTGGTATCGCATAGTACGGCAAATTTCCAGCCATTATTTTCAGAGGTGCTGAACGGCACAGACACAGCTCCGAATAATATCATTAAAAAGGATAGTAGCGCGATGAAGAGCACCGTATTTGATTTCATATTATTTTCATGGTATTCATTATAGATTAATAAAGTTTCCATGTTCCAAATTACATATTGCATATATCTGTTTCCTGATACATTTATGGACATGATTGCAGACAATATATTAGCTATGAGCGAGGGATGCCTGAATGCATGTAGCGACCTTATTGGAATCTCTCGTTTAACAAAAATAATTAGACGGATTAAAAGTCTAGTGGAACTCTGGGTCCAGGATGGAAAAGGCCATCTTTTTGTGCAACGAAATTGGATAATTAAAAAAATAGAAATGAAAGATACTATGTCGTAAATCTATACGCGATAGTGTTTGCCTCAATGGAATTGGGTGAAGTTGTGCTCTTAAACCTATTTGACACAGGGGTTATGCTCATGGGGTTCTTTATGGCAACTCCGGTACTGCCCAGGCTCGTCGCATTAGTCGCATTAGTCTCATTTGAGACGTTTGACTGACTTGAGATATTCCTGGTCAAACTCCCAAGGAGAAGGACTTTTCCAGCAGTTCCGCCTACCTGTACCGATTCCGCCAAGCTAATAAACATTAAGAGTATCGTACGTGTTTAGCTCCCACTTAAGTCTCTGAAAAATTCCCTCAGAATTCATTTGGACCAGAAAAATTAAGTAATATAATGTCAATATTCTTTAATTGGGATTATGGACGAAGGAGAGATAATTAAGC
>Ga0209083_1002861_pt1 | contig 15484 bp, 10 predicted proteins | sample AM7aDNAmetaG_FD_184132 | JGI IMG/M metagenome (GOLD analysis project Ga0209083, IMG submission 184132) | Freshwater microbial communities from Finland to study Microbial Dark Matter (Phase II) - AM7a DNA metaG (SPAdes) (version 3) | ecosystem: Environmental > Aquatic > Freshwater > Lake ...
CTCGTCATGCCCGCCGCCTATTCCCGTTCCCCTGCGGCGTCCTACAGCGTCGAGTTCATCTATGAAGATAATGCACGGAGCGTTCTTTTTACCGGTGTCAAAAAGATCCCTGACCCTGGCCGCTCCCACGCCTACGAATAATTCAACGAAATCCGAACCGGAAATAGTAAAGAACGGAACCCCGGCCTCGCCGGCAACCGCCCTGGCAAGCAGGGTCTTGCCGGTCCCGGGCGCGCCGAGCAACAGCACTCCTTTAGGGATCTTCGCGCCCATTTTCTGGTACTTCCCGGGTTCCTTAAGAAACCCTATTACCTCTTTTAATTCTCCCTTGGCTTCATCTACTCCGGCGACATCCTGAAAAGTAACTTTGCTCTGGTTTGAAGAGAAGAGTTTTGCCCGGCTTTTGGAAAAAGAGAACGCCGAATTTCCGGCCCCCTGCATCTGTTTTATAAACATGTAGCCGAGAACGAAAAGGAGCAGAAACGGAAGCACGTTTATCAGAATAACCGTCCAGGACAGTGTCTCCGGAGGCTTTACGTCCACTTTTGTTTTGGCAGCCTTAAGGCTCTTGTACATTTCAGGATCGCTGCCGATGAAAACATAATAAGAATCGCTCTCGCTGCCCTTAATCTTTATTTTGTGAGAAAGTTTGCCATCGGCTCTAGAAGCCGCTTCGTTAAGGGTGACATTTATCACTTCCCCCTTATCAACCAGTTCAAGGAATTCCGTATAACTGAGTTCCACGGACTTGCCTTTCCCGTTGCTGAAAGTGCTAAAGAGCAGCAATGCCGCCACGATTATTACGACCCAGATAAGAACTGACCTGAAAATACTTCCCACAAGAGCCTCCTTGTAAAATTCAAAACGCAACGATTAGTATAACTAAAAGCCTGCGTCTTTGTCAATCTAATGGCTTTAACCCCTTAATGCTATGATAACCGCTTCAATAACAGTATGACGAGGAACAGGTAGAGTCTTCCCCGGGTTTGATTTATTACAGGTAGGAAATCTTCGGCTTTTTCTTATCTTTTGGCGCCGGCGGAACTGCCGCCGCCTGCGGAGGCGGCGCCTCAGGCGCTTTCGCGGATTCGCGGATATTCCCTGAATCTATTACAGACGCTTTTGCGTAAGACTGTTTTGCCTCTTCTATCTGATTCAGGCTGGTATAAAGATCGCCCGCGCGCACGTATGCGGAAGCCGCCTCTTTCGCAGCTCCCTGCTTTTCCAGAATGAACGCGTATTTTTCCGTTATCGCGGGCTCATCCGGCAGATGTTTTAGCGCTTCTTTTACAAACGTTATTGCTTCTCCGTACTGGCCTTTGGCAATTAAACCGTCTATGGCGGCGCAAAAACCCGCGGCTGCTTCCCTTGAAGAAACCCTGCCTGCGGGCTCACCTGAGGAGGACTCCAGCTTCAGCGCTTTCTGCAGCACCGCAAAAGCATCCTTATTCTTTCCGGAGGCAAGATAAACTGACAGGAGGCACTGGAGCGCCTTCTGGTGGTTCGGCTTAATCTTTACGAGCAGTTCAAGTTCGTTTGCCGCTTCGGAAAAGTTATTTTTCCTGAAGTAGATTTCTCCGAGTATGTACCTGGCCTCGATGCTCTTCTGCGCTATGGCCTTTCTCGCGTACGCCTCCGCGTTTGCAAGATCCCCTATGTTCAGATAACTCTCCGCGATGTTAAAACATTCCAGCTTTGCCTCTCTGTCCATTCCCAGCGCCAGGTAGATTTCCGAGATCTTAACCCTGATCCCGACAAGTTTCGGATTAAGCTCGACAGACCTTGAATAATATTTGAGCGCGTTTTTCAGATAGCGCCCCTCGTAATAGGCGTCCCCGAGGAAGGCGAGTTTGCCGGCGGCTTTCTCGTTATACCCCCTGGAAGCGTAGAGCTCGCTGAGCCTCTCGTGATACTCCGCGTTGCCTTCATCGCCGGAAAGGAGGGATTCAAAGTTTTCAATGTCCCTGTCAAGTTCGGAGTTCCTGGCAGCTTCATCCTGTTTTTTCTGCTCCTCTTCCAGCCGCTTCTGTCTTGTTTCCGGGTCAAGAGATTCAAGCTCTTTTCTTAAACGTTCCTCCGCGGAAGACCGCAGGCGCTCTGCAGCCGCCGCTCTTTCAGCTTCTTCCAGCAGGCACTTTTCTTCTTCGCGCTTTCTCTTCTCCGTTTCCAGGGCCAAAAGCTCCGCCTCAGCCGCTTTGGCCTGTTTTTCCGCTTCCTCGGCTGCGGTTTTCGCCAGGAGCTCTGCCGCTTCCTTATCGCGCTTTGCCTGGTCCGCTTCCCCGCGCGCTTTCTCAGCATCTTCAAACTGTTTCTTTAAGCTTTCTTGCGCCTGTTGATTGGCGGCGGCATTCTCCGGGGCATCTTTTCCGGCCTCAAGCTTTTCGGCCTGAAGGACGGCTTCCTTTTCAAGCCTTTCCGCAGCCTGCCTGGCCCTTTCCTCCAGCTCCGACTCGAGCTCAACCTGCTCTTCTGCCTCCTGCCTCGCCTTTTCCTTCTCTTCCGTCAGCTTAAGAACCGCTTCAACCTGCCCTGCGCCGTCAGGCAAAGACCGGGTGGAGTCATTTTTTATGATCTGCCCGGAAACAGCGTACACGCTTCCGCTCATTTTCTTGGCGTCATTTAGAAGTTTTCCGGCCTCAAACATTACCCGTGAAATATCCTTCGCGCCGGAAACTGAAGTATCAACGACTGCGGCAGTTACCTCAAGGGCATACCTGTAGGCTTCTTCGCAGAAAAACCGCGCCTGCGCGTCCATTTCCGCGTTCACCCTCTTCAGTATCTCTTCCGCGCAGCCTGAAGAGACAAGGACAAACTTGTCTTCTCCGTAAAAAAAAGCTTCATCCCCGCCGCACCCGGAATCAGCGACCGCGGCTCTGATAATTCCTGCAAGCACTCTTACGGACTTCTCTCCTTTTGAGAAACCGAATGTGCTGTTATAAACCTGAAAATCACGAAACTCGATAAAAGCAGCCGACAAACCTTCTCCCAGCGAAAGCACTTCGCGGATTCTTTTGTCGCCGTTCATCCTGGTTCGCATCCGGGTCTGCTTGTCGAGGCCGGCAGACAGAAGCCTGTGGCTAAAGAGCTTCAGGCAGAGCAGGAAAAAAAGAAACGCCAGAAAAGCAAGACAGAAATACTCGGCAGGCATGAGCCTTTCCATTCCGGCGGTGAAGCCTATACCGGCACTGGCCGCTTTGCCCGAGAAAACTTTTATCACGTTATCCCCGTTCCCAGGAATGAAACCTATTGCCGCTTTGCCGTCCTCTCCCGTGACCGCCCAACCGCGTTCCAGGCTTCCACTGCCCTCTGACACACGGAAAACAAGATAAGCGTTGCTCACAGGTCTTTCCTTATCATCCGTCAATTTTGCCGTGATAATAGTTGTTTCGTTTGCATAAGGATTCTGTTTCTCGGGCCAGCCGACTAAAATATTGCCGCCGTCAGAGGAGGCGCTCCAGGAGTAAAGCAGGATGCCCAGGAAAATCGCGCCCGAGCTGAACCAGCCTATCCTGTACCTTTTTTTGTCTTTGCCGGCCTCAGGACTCACTTCTTCCGCCTCATGCGGAAAAGGCGCGAGCTTGGCGCTCTTCTCCAGGCGCCCGGCTATTTCAAGCAGTTCATTGAGCGAGCGCGCCCGGAATTTCTCGCTGTTATAGATAGCCACGGAGGGCTCCGCAAGTTCAACTTCAACCTGCCCGCCAGAGTCGTCAACCAGGCATACAGCGCCCCGCTTCAATTCCTGCTCGGGATAAAAGGTCAGGATCGCTTCCCTTATTTTAATAATAATAGCCGAGGCCAGTTCCCTGTAATCTTTTCTGGCGGTTATCACCATGAAATCATCGCCGCCGAGATGCCCGTAGATCTCCTTCTTTGAACATTCGTTTTTTATGACGCCGCCCATAATCTTAAGCAGGGTTTCCGCTTTTTCGCCGCCAAAAAACACGCTGAACGCGCCAAAATTCTTCAAATCAAAGAAGAGCACCTTGAACTTTTTCCTGTTAGTTATAAGGCTTTTCAGTCTTACCCAGAGAAAGAGATCGGAATGCATGCGGTTCAGGTTGTCCAGGTCGGCGATCCGGATCTTTTTTTTCCTGTAAAGATAGACCATGAACAAAAAAAGCACAAGGAGGCATAGCGGAATAATAACGTAGAGCCTGGGAAGATAGGCGTGAAGGCCTATCTCTGCCGGACTCAAAAACCCGGCACAAACAGCCTTAACCCTTATCTGCCCTATCATATAGGAGCCGAGCTCACAGGTATATTCGCCGTCCGCGCCGGTTATGCCGCGGGGGTTGTTAAGCCATCCTTCCCCGGAGATTATTTCGAAGTTTACGGCTGATCCTTCCACGGGATTATTCTCCGCGTCTGTAACCAGAGCGCGAAGCTTTATCGTCCCGCCAAGAGGCAGTGCTCCCGGGAAAGCCAGAAGCTTGACGCTCGCCGGAAGAGTTCCGGCTGTCCTTTGCGCCCTTATATTGCCGGCTGTATCTATTAAAACCTCGACCGGGGACAAATCCCCGGACTTAACAAGGATAATATTCCTTCCAGGCTTCCTGCCGGCCTTGAAAACACAAGAGGCCCTCCCGTCCCTGGCGACTGGCGTCACGCTGCTGATTGTTCCCTCACCGTCTTTAAGCAAGAAATAAACCGGAGCCCCGCTTACCGGACGGTTGTCCTTGTCCAGCACTTCCGCGGTTATTTCCGTTGTTTCATCCGCCGGAGAAGACGGACGCGCTGCCGAAGCCTTTAGCAAAGCCGGTTCGGGAGGCTTAACTCTGGCGACCGCTATTTTTACCGTTTCAGACCGGAAGCGGTCCGCCGCGCAATTTACGAGAATTTCACTCTCCCCCGCTCCGCATGTCAGGACAGAAAAAACCATTCCGTCCCTGCCGGTCTCCGCCTGCGAGGGGAAGAAACTGCCGGAGCCGCCCAGTAGATTGAAATCAACTTTAGCGCCGCCGACAGGCTTTCCGAAATCATCGAAGACCACGGCCTTCAAAGTAGTTTTTGTTCCGGCAGCAACGCTTGGCGGATTTGCAGAAATAGAAATAGAACCGACCCGCGGGGAAAGGATTTCAATTTTTTCCGCCTTCTCCAGAGCTTGTCCGGCTCTTATTCTGATCTCTTCGGCGGCTGAAGGCGTTTTTCCGGCAGTCACTGTAAAACCCAGCTTACCGTCAGCGGAGGTTTTGCCGGAGGAGGGGAACACGCTTAGCCCGTCTGAGGACAATATTGCCACAGTGACATCCGCGGCAGCCTTTCCTAGCGTATTTCGCACCGAAACAGAACCCGCAAAACTCCTGCCGGGAAATACCCTGGTTTTTGCCAGGCCCAGGACCAGTTCCGCCGGCGGCGAAAGCTTGCCCTCCACGGACACCACTTTAGGCGTGACTCCGGCCATATATATTTTCACTTCATTTTTCCCGGGCTTTTCTCCCGTAAGAAATAGCGCCTTGCCGGCTGATCTGGAATTCAGACTGAGTTTGTTGTCGGAAAGTGATCCGCCTCCCGAGAGCACGACGAGGCTAACTTGATAGGAATCCGCGGGGAAGTCATTCTTATCGGCGACGCTGACGCTTATTTCCACGGCTTCTCCCGCAATAACCGTGACGGAAGCAGTCTTTGCGCTGAGCGCGACCTGAGCATTTAAGGAAAGCGCTGCCGCGCCTGCAAGAAACGAAGTCAGAAGGTATTTCTTCAAAAATCCCTCCGGGGAAAGTCAGGCTGTCTTTATCAATATTACCCGCAACTTTTGATGTTTTCAATCAGAAACTCGGCGGGAAAACGCAAACTAGGACTTAAGCAAGGTCAGATGTATTGCTTTTTCTGTGCGCTTTGATATTTTCACGGTGTCATCAATCCGGTATCCCGCCACCCATACTACCTTCCCGGAACTGTCTATAACAACCGGAATAGAATCCCGCTCGAACTCCGGCAGTTTAAGGTCTACAAAAAAGTCCTGAAGTTTCTTTTTCCCTTTCATTCCAAGCGGCGTAAAACGATCCGCGGGCCTGCGGCTCCTTACACAAAGAGGCAGGCTGACCTTATTCAAGTCGAGATAAGCGTGGGAAGGGCCTTTAAACGCCGATGGCGTTTTACCGGAAACGGCTTGAATTTTATATTTCCCGGCCTTCGTTATCCCCGGCAAAACCAGCGGGACAAGGCTCTGCTTTACTCCGGTTTTCAGGCGAAGATACAGCCTGCCGGAGTGCACCTGCGCCGCAACATTTCCGGGAAGATCAGTCTTGCCGCGGACCAAGAAGAGCATTTCCGCAAGTTTCTCAAAATGCCTGAACTCCAAGCCCGTAAGGTCTCCCTTCACCTGTTCTATCCCGGCACGCAGCACTCTTTTAAGCAAAGCAGGATGCAAGGCGTGGAGTTTAGCGCAGGGAAAAGAACAGCTGCCTTCAGCAAGACTTTTCAGCCTGTTAAACGCTTTTCCCGCAGCTTCGGACAGATAAGAGTTTTCTTCATTCAGTATGTGAAGCAGCCTGGTTGCGGCTTCGTCGAACCCGCGGTTGTATTCACGTTTAACCAAAGGCACCAGTCTAAGCCTGATTTTATTCCGCAGATATAGCTCTTTCTTGTTTGAACTGTCCTGCCTTGCCCTGATCTTATTTTCCGCCAGGAATTTCTCTATCTCCTTTCTCGGAACCTCTATAAGGGGCCTAATCAGTCTCATTCCGCGGGAAAGTTCCCTGGCCGGCGGTATCCCGGCAAGCCCTTCAGTCCCTGAGCCCCGAAGAAATCTCATAAGCATAGTCTCAACCTGGTCGTCACGGTTATGGGCAACAGCGACACACGCCGCCTTTGCTTCCGAAGCCTTTACCGAAAAGGCCATGTAACGGAAGTTTCTGGCGGCGTCCTGGATGGAGCCTGTTTTCTTTCCGCGGGAGAAGTCGGCTTGAACAGCTTCAAAAGGCACCCTGAAGCGCCTGCAGAGATTTTCCACAAACTTCTGGTCGCCGTCAGACTCGGCGCCGCGGAGATGATAGTTGATATGCACAACTCTAAGTTTAAGCCCGAATTCTTTCGAGAGCATTGAAAGCGCCGCGAGCAGAGCCGCGGAGTCAGGCCCGCCGGAAACGCCGGCCAGAACCGTTGCGCCGTGAGGCAGCATTGAATATTTTTTAATTGTTTTTTTTACCGCTTCAAGCATAATTCCTCCAGCATTTTCCTGCCGGTAACGATGCTGCCGGCCGGGGACTTATGGTGAATCTCGAAAACCTTCAAAACGGAACTCCTTTTGAAATACTTTATGAATTTCGAATAATCTATCTCTCCGGCTCCCGGAGAATTATGGTCTTCAGTGTTTTTCACGTCATGCACATGCATTCCAAGCAGCCTGTCCCCAAATCTTTCAAGGTATTCCATTTCAGCTACAAAACCCAGCTGTTCCTGACAGAAAGCGTGCCCCATATCATGCCAGTAACGGAAACTTCCGCCCTCAAACCTCCTGAAAATGTCTTCCATTTCATCCGGGCAGGCGAGCTCTTCAAAACGAAGCCTGGTTTCCAGCCCCAGCAGTATTTTCTGCCTTGCAGCCCTCTCATTGAGCTCATCCAGGCTTCTTAAACCCTGAGAATAGCATGCTGGCATTCTCTCCGTTCTGTTTTTTATTATATTATCAAATACTTCGGCATATGCGGTTGTGCCTCTCAGGCCCTTTCTGAAAAGAGCCGTAAGATATTCCGACATCGGGCCGGAATATTCAGGTTCCCCAGCGTGCAGGACTACAGCCTTGGCCCCGAGTTCGGATGCGTTATTTATGGTATCAATGCTGTACCTCACCGCGAGCTTGCGCTCTTCCTCGTCAAGGGCAGTGAGCATAAAGGCGTTGCCTTTCCATCTTCCTTTTGGCAGAACTGGCGTGTCCGGGACAAAATTGTGCAGGCTGTCAACCTTCCCTGCGGTAAAACGGCGCGCGGCAGGGTCTTTTAGTTTTTTGAATTTTTCCGGAGAGAGCCATGCGAGTTCAAACCTTTCAAAACCAAGCCCGGCAAGTTCTTCAAAAACACGGGCAGGTTCCGTATGACGGTCAATATTCCAGACTGTTGAAACATTAAATATCGACACTGAATACCTTTGCCTTTCCTTTTTCGCCTTTAAGAAGGAGAACCCTTGATTTGCTTACTTTGAAATATTCCGACAGGGCCGAAGCAACTGCCTTATTGGCTTTGCCCTCAACGGGCGGCTGGGTAACACGGACCGTGTATCTGTTTGCTCCTTCGTGCGAGACTTCGGTTCTTCTTGATCCCGGCTTTGCCGAAACCTCAATTATCATTTATTCTTTTTTTGCGCGTGCCACTGCCCGCCGGATTTTTTTTCCTGTTTCTCTGGCGTCACTTCCACGGCAGGGGTTGTTTCAGGAAGCTCAGGTTCAGCAGGCTTAAAAGTTGCGAGTAAAAAAGCCGTGCCGAAAGCAAGCAGCATCCCGGGAACAAAAACCCACATCCTGTTCGCAAAAGCGACGGGGGGGACAGTTCCAACAGGGTAGAACGGATAAGGGGAAGCAATAAAAGCCGCGGCGAAAAAACCTATCAAGACCGACAGTATGAGATGAGTTTCAGTCTTAAAAAACGAAACACAGAGCCCGATCAGGGCCCCTGCAACAAGTCCAATGACCGCTCCTCCGGCAACCGTGTTGGTATGAGGGTATTCAGCTTTAAAATTCTCATCAAGATCCTTGTTTATTTTGGAATCATCCGCGCCGGGGAAGTTATAGTCGGCATTATAGTCAAGCGCCTTCCTTCCGGCAAAATTGCCGGCGACGCCAAGGAGCAGGCCTATGGCGGCTCCGATAAGGATTATTTTCAGCACATTATTCATATTATTACCCCCGTTTGAATGTTCCGTATTATACAACAACAGGACAGGTATTTCAAATTACAATTGATTTTTTAGCGCTTTAAGAAGCTTTACGGCCAGCACCGTCATTCTATCCCCGTTTTTAAACTCATAATTCCAAGGCTTTGCCCCCGCATCCCATTTGTATTTGTTGAAATCTTTCACTATGACAAAATAGGTCTTAAAATCGTCGGTATTGGCGATAACCGCAGTATTTGAGAAGGGGGAAAAAGCTTTTACCTTCTTAGTAACCATGCCAAACGGCTCTCCCGGCCAGAAAGAGAGAGCCTGCCCGTTTATTGCCATTGCCGACATGACGGTCCTAGTGTAAATCTCTCCGCATTTTCCGGCCTTTCTGTCGGGAAGCATTTTGTAGGCGGACTGGCGCGCCGACACGGAAAGTTTATCAGAATACTTCATCTTCCTAACAGCCTTCAAGATTTCTGCGGCAAGCTGCTCCCCCATTATTTTCGCCGCCCTATGCCCGCAGTCAAAATCCCTGGGGTGCTGATCCCCTATGGTTCCCGGGGCGAACATGCAAAGCCCGCCCAAAGTTTTCTCAACAGTTGCCGCCGTGTATGACGGATAATCCGCGGTAATAAGGTCAGACTTGAGACAGACACAGATGCAGTGCGCGCTATTGGTGTAAAAGACGGCAAGAGTCTTACCGGTAATTTGTTCGCGCACGGCCATAATAAACATCTCGTTGAGCGGCTTTTGGTTGGGACGCATTCCGGCGTGGTCAGGGATATATCGCATTAACCTTCCTGCTTTATTCCACCTTACGATATTATATTTTGAACGCCCCTTGCCAAACCCGATCTCCGCTTCAACAAGTGATTTGTCCGCCTCATAAACGGCCCGCGCTATCTTCCGGCACGAAGCCTTCACATGCAGGACAAGCTCGCGCCGTATCTCTTCCATACCCTTACAGTTTTCATAAAAGCCCAGATCCGCAGTTTTACGGAGAACAAACAAGCCCGGGGTTGAATGGGAATGCGACGAGATAATCCTGATATTTTTGCCTTTGATCACGGTGCGTTTCTCAACCAGCGCCTTCAGTTCCTTCACGCTGTCAAAATCCATATAATTCATATCAACCGTGACCAGAACGTATTTTTCCCGGCCGTCATAGAGAACAAGCGCCTTCGCATAAAGCCGGTCATGCACTCCGCAAGGCCTTGGCCGGTCCGGTCCCATCCCCGTCATCCAGGTATAAGCCGGCGGAGTAATGTCAACAAAAGCTGTGCCCGCTTTCAAGTTGCCTCCACGAACTCTACAGATTCCACTTCGACGCCTTTTTCCCTTCCTTTCTCAGTTCTTTCTCATGACGTTTAAGTATGGCGGCTTTATCGGTGTCTGAATCCGCCAGCACTATCAAACCTCCGGCGAGCATCATAGGGCCCATAAGCGTCATCACGCTGATGTACTCAAAGAGGGGGACTCCGCGGACAAGATCAACCGCAAAGATAACCAGCGTGCCGAGAGAAACAAGGGCCCCCGCCAGCGTCATAAGGAGTCCAAGGACTTCTTCAAAAGAATTTTGATAGTAGTTCTGGGAAGCATCCCTCTTCAGCACGGTCTTGAGCGTCTCTATCACGAGGTGGACTCCGCCTGCTATCAATATTACTCCGACAAAACCTACAAGCGAAAACCAGCCCTCCCGTATCACCACATAAAGGAACATGCATATCAGCAAAAACAACAGAATAACAAGGATGTTCCTCAGCGCCAGTGAGATAGCCCTCCGGTCAAGGATGATAAGCAGCCCGATCAGGATTACCAGGATACTTACATAGGCCAGGCCGTAATAACCTGCTTTCTCAAAAATCAGATAGATAGAAGGGAGGCCGGCAAGAAGCATAGCCGAACCGAGCACAACCTGCGCAACAGCCATAAGTTTTTTATTGGTCATTAAGTTTTCCCTAACCGACAACAACCTTATTCCTTCCGCCTTTCTTCGCCTCATACATCAGGCTGTCAGCGCGCTTCATTATAGAAGCCGCTGTATCATGCGGAACCGAAAGGGTGGCGCCTACGGAAACCGTTACATTGATTTTTTTTCCATCCGCGAATATCTCGGATTTCTCCACGAGCAGGCGCAGCTTATCGGCCCTCTCCAGAAGGTGGCCGGGCTCTATCTTGTCCATTAGCACCGTGAATTCTTCTCCGCCAAGCCTTGATACCAGATCGAACGGCCTGACATTGTTCTGCAGGGTGCGGGCAATCATCACCAGCACCCTGTCGCCGACAGGGTGGCCGTAAGTATCGTTTACCGACTTAAATTTATCAATATCAAGGAAAAGCATCCCGAAAGGAATTTTGTATCGTTCCTGCTGTTTCAGACGGCCAAAAAGGTTTGCTTCAAAGTAACGCCTGTTGCCAAGTTCAGTCAGAGAATCAAGCAGCGCTTCTTTCTGGAGCTGCAGCAGCCGTTCCGCCATATCCGACTGCGGCAGGCTCTCGGTGAACAGCTCAAAAGCCCCGAAGACCTCGCCCTTTTCATTCTTCACGGGCAGCACATGCACCCGAATCGGAACCCTTGAACCGTTTCTGTGGTGCATGTAAACCCTTGCCTCGCATTCCTTTCCGTCCTTCATTGCTCCCAGCAGAGGACACCCGTCGTAACAAAGATTCTTGCCGGCATTATCCGTATGCATCAGGATATTGTCAAAACAGTGGAAACCCTTTACTTCCCCGGAGGAATAGCCTGAAATGCGTTCCGCGCCCTTGCTCCAGAAAAGTATTTTCCTGTTTGTATCAACGAAATAGACGCCTTCGTACATGTTGTCAAAAAGCGCGCTTAACTGGGATATGTTAGGCAGCATTGCTTCAAAAGTGGTTTCCATTTTTCCCCTTCGAGCAGGCGCGCAATCTCCCCTCTTTCAAATCATAGCAAACAAAGGAGGCGTTGTCCACCTTGTCAGCCGGAAACGGCAAACTTCCCGGGTTTGAACTTAAAATAGACGACAGTATACATTAATAACGTCAGGCAGAGAATGACCAAGAATAGCAGTTTCGGCGCTGTAGTGTAAAGCTTGCCGGCTATCATACCCGCGGGAGCCACCAGCGCGAGCTGGATGGTAATGTAAACGGAGAGAATCCTCGCTCTGGCCTTCTCGCTCATAATGCTGAGAGAATAGCTCTCTGCAATCGGCCCCCAGAAGGATCCCCAGATGTTGTTTATTACAAAACTCACAAGCACAAACACAATGGTTCCGGATGGCGTCAGCACAAAGAGCGCGGCGCCGAAAACCGGAAGGGCAGAGAGCATCAGCAGGGATTTTCTGTAATGCTTCGGCTTAAGAGCCGAGATGGAAATCATTGTTGACGAAAGAAACACTATAGAGGTGATAAACGGAATAATAGAAATATCCGATTTATTCAATCCCAGACCGCGATGCTTGTCGGCAAGGAAGACTGGATAGAAAGTGTTCCACATGGTAAAGGTAAAGGTTGTCAGCACCTGCAGAATCATAAACCACCTGAAATTCGCGTTATTCCATATGGTCTTCAAAATATCCAGGTAATATTTCTTGAAATCTATGCCTTTCGCCCGTTTGGCCTCTTGGGCAAGCCGGCTGCTCACAGGTGAATCTTTAAGCGTCAGCCAGCGAACATAGATTCCCGCGCAGACCGTAAAGAAGAGTATTGAATACATTATCCTGCAGGCCGTGATAAGCCCGAACCATTTTACAAAAAAACCGCCAAGCGGAGCGCTAAGCCCCGAGATAGATCCTGTTATCGCCATTAGAGAGAATACCCGTCCCCTCTGCTCCGGTTTTGTATCCTCAATACAGAGGCATTTCCAGGCGGGATTCGCGAGCATTCCAAAGCTGCGAATGATAACGGATGCCACAAAATACCAAACATTTTGCGCGAATATCAACAGCGCCATCGAAGGTATCCAGGTTACGATATCGGAGATAATCAGGAGTTTCTTTCTGCCGACGCGATCCGACAGATAGCCGCCCCAGATTATTGTTAAAAGCTGCATTAAGAGCGATAGAGAACCTATATTCCCGATATCCTGTGGCGAAACACCGAGGTCATTCATATATATAGTAGCGTAGACCCCTATCCAGGCGCTAGGGATGGTCCAGAAGAAAGTAGTCCATATCATGACCCAGGCATTGCCTTTCATTTCTTTGACGGCCTTTACTGTTTTTAAAACGTGCCGGCTAATAAACCGTACCGGCTCGTCAAAGACATTTGAGACTAAACTGCTCAATTCGTCTGCGAAATACATTCATACCCGCCCTGTAGAATTAAATTGATATTGCAATTTTGTCATTAGGCCTTTACTATATCTCCCATTGGATGCCAGCCGTCTGCCTCGGCTCCTTCGGAAGCAAACTTCACGCTTGGTTTGTCTGTTTCCTCATGCACCAGCGCGACAGCTATCAATATTTTCCCGCGCTTAAACTCTTTAGGCACCCGTGCCTGCTCCTTAACCCAGATGTCGCCCGGGAGCCAGCCGCGCATATCATGATTCAGGCGAAGTATCTCTGTTCTTTTTCCCTGCCGAAATCTCAAGGCAGGCGTGTACAGGTCACGGTAAATCGGGGCTACCCCGACATTTTCTATCCACATATCAAAAAGGAATTTTCCGTTCTTGTCAATATTGCGGTTATATTTAAAGGTCCTAAGCACATATCTGTACCCGAGTTGATTGATGAACTTCATCAGCCTCGCCTTATAGGCCACGGGGATTAAGGAATACTTAGGCATAAAGAGAGAACAATGGAACTTCAACCCCTGTTGTAATATAAAATCCAGATACTCCAACGGCATACCGTCTTTGTGCCATCGCAGAGGGTTGTAGCACGTCTCAAAAACAACCGGCGCGCGTTTCCAGCTGTCACAAGCTCCTGCCTCTATCACCCTTTCCGGATAGCTGTCAAATTGATGATTCCAGCCGAGCCCGTCCGGCACAATTCCGTGGCCGTAATTTCTCATATCCCCAAAACAATTCATCCGCCAGCCGGTGCCTCTTTTTGCGCCGGCAACCATTTCATGCCCGCTGTCCACTACAAGCCTTTCTGCGGAAACGTGTTTAAGATAGAGTCCGGTAAATTCCCTGCACCTTGAAAAACTCATATCTCCCGCGCCTTCCCCCCACTGCCCGTTAAAAGCGGTGTCTATTATGTCTATATCCGGATGCCTCCCGTAAAGTTTAAGCGCTCTCTCGATTAGGCCGCCCCAAAGATTGAAATAATCCCTGCTGTTGTGGTCCGGCTCCCAGTGAGCGCCGACTCTTCTTACTTTGTATTTCTTTCTGTACCATTCCGGCAGTTCCGGGCTTCCGCCGCTTCCTCCGGAATAGGGCATCAGTCTAATATGAAGCGATTGCCCGCGCAGTTTGGCGACTTTCAGGGAATTCTCTATTACAGAAAAATCAAATTTGCCTTCTTCCGGCTCAAAAGTAGCCCAGTTCCAGCGGCAATAAGCGACAGTGGACGGAAGGTGCCCCTTCACCACGGCAGGTATTTTTCTTTTATATTCGAATTCGTGAGGCCCCTCCTCCTTCCAGGTTATCCCAGGGAAGAGCGGATCTCCGTTAAAATGCTGAAAAGTCTCCAGGCCTTTATGCGGATTCCCGAGGTATTCAAATGATTCTTTTGGCCTGAATTTACGAAAAGGTTCCCCATTTGCGTAAGAACCCGTAATTTCCTTAAAATAGTATTTCTTAGTTACATCCATAAATAGCTCCCAGCTCTATTGCGGTTACTCCGGGTAAACCGCCTGCTTGCCGGTAAAAGCAGGTATCATCATTTCGGCTATGGCAATATGCCCCACATAATCCGGATGAAACTGATTCGCGTTCAGGGAATAGGCGAACTTAACGCCGCGGTACAGGGAGAGTTTTGTGTCGTCAAACGCCGCGACCCTCTCTTCGGAAACGATTTCTTTCAGAGTCTTCGTAATCTCGTCAGAATATCTTTCTATGCCCGCTCCATAGGTTATACCCATAACAAGGATGTTCTTTGTTTTGGCTTTCACTTTCGCGATAAGTTTTTTTTCGTCGGCCTTCCAGGCGGCAATACTTGTCCTGCCCATAAGGTCATTCCCGCCAAACTGAATTATCACAAGGTCGTCCGGCCCGGCTTCCTTGATAACTTCCTTGTCGGCGATGCCGATACCCTGAGCCGTGGTCCACCCGCCGTGGCCAAACTGAACCGCCTTTATCTCTTTGTAACCGAACTCATCCCGCATAAGCCTTGCGAGGTGCGAGAAATACAGGAAATCAGAAACCTTCTTGTTTTTATTCAAGGCCCACGTGCTTCTGAAACTCTGCGCCCCGGCCGTAACCGAATCGCCAAAGGCTATCACTTTAAAACTTTTTTTGGCCTTAAGATTATTTATGACAGCGGAAAGATTTTCCGCTCCATAGATTAGTTCTTTGCTTGAGATAACAGTGTCGGGCCCTGCCTGAATATCCAGTCTTGGTGAATTATCGAATGCCGGGGATTCAAAACCTATTCTGTCAAGCCACAGGACTATCTTGCTTTCAACAGGATATTTTATCCCGAATTTCAATTGCCAGGGAAGTTTTGGATTGTCCCGGGTCGCCCCGAATTTTTCCCAGGGGATGTCAAATTTCTTCCATTCTGTGGTTACCGCGCAATCGGCTGTC
>Ga0209083_1002862_pt1 | contig 15482 bp, 12 predicted proteins | sample AM7aDNAmetaG_FD_184132 | JGI IMG/M metagenome (GOLD analysis project Ga0209083, IMG submission 184132) | Freshwater microbial communities from Finland to study Microbial Dark Matter (Phase II) - AM7a DNA metaG (SPAdes) (version 3) | ecosystem: Environmental > Aquatic > Freshwater > Lake ...
GATTTCTCAGGGAGTCTGCCGCGGAAAGCGCGCACGTGATATCGGCCTTTCATCTTGTCGAGCATCTTGGAGCGGGGAATCTGGTCGCTATGTTCAGAGAAGCCGTGCGGGTGCTAAAACCCGGAGGCCTTGTAATATTCGAGACTCCAAATCCTGAGAGCCTGCTTGTAATGTCCCCGAACTTCTATCTTGACCTGTCTCACCAGACCCCCATACCTCCCATGACCCTTGAATTTCTGGCGGCTTCAGTAGGGTTCGAAAAAATAGAGATAAAGAAGGTGTCACCGGTGAAATTCGTTGAGGTGGCGGAGAACGACAGGCTCCAAAATGTCCTGGAAAAATTCAACATGGCTCAGGAATACGCGCTTATCGCCGCGAAGCCGCGGTGAGGATCAAATGAAAGCCCTTATCGCGTTAAGAAGTTTCAACTCCGGGCAGGCAATCCTCAAGGATATTGACTGGCAGAAAAACCGTTTGATAGACGCGGGGTATGAGGTTGAAATATGCGCCGACGGCAGCCCCGATGCGCCGCGTCTCGCCGAAAAAATAAAGAAATTAGAAGGGCTGGAAGATTCCCTGCTTCTGCTTAATTACTCGGAAAAGTGGGAGAGCGGCTGCGTTTTGCTTGCCGGTTCTGCCTGCAGAAAAGCGGTCAGGTACTTCGGTGAATACCCGGTTTCTCCTCAAAAAGCGGCTCTGGCGTCAGCCGGAATGTACTACTGTGATTCCGAGCGCTCTCTTGAAGCCTGCGCGGCTGCCGGTATTGAAAGGAGCAGGTTGTGCCTCCTTCCGGTAAACTATGACGCCGAGTATTATGACGGGATAAAAGCTGACATGCAGTATTTGCACGGGCTGGTAGACGGAAATATCAATGTGCTTATTGAAGCCGCCGGCGCCGGTCCGGATTTACTTGAGTTTGCCCGTCTTGCCGCGCGGAAATATTTAAGGTTCTTTGAAAAAAGCATCAGGCTCTTGATAGTTGATAGCTCTCCCGGGGAAGAAACCGCCGGAGAAAGACTCAAAGAATCTTTTGATTTCTCCGGCAAAATTGTGCAAATAGTCCGCCCGAACCTCAGCCGCAGGAAGGCAATCTTTCTTGCCTCTCACATTCTTCTATTACCTTCGGCCTGCGGCTGGAGGACTGAGCGCGCGCTCGAGGCCCAGTATTTCAAAGTGCCGGTTCTGTCGTTCGGCAAGAACGCGGTTAAGAATGCGGGTGTTTATGACTGCGGCGATTGCGTCACGGAAGAACTCGCGGCAGCCATTTATACTTTCTTCCATGATCTTGACTTGCGGGTTGAACTCGCCGGAAGGGGTACCGAAGAATACAGGAAGCACATTTCGTTGGACAGGGACAGCCTTTTCCTGGGCCCGCTCAAGAGGATATTATGAAGCGGATAGCGGTAGTGGTCCAGAGGTGCGGAGAGAATGTCTTCGGTGGCTCTGAGACCTACGCCCTTGCGGCCTCAAAGGTGCTTTCGCGCCATTATGATATAGAAATACTGACAACTACCGCTAAGGACCATGTCACCTGGGATAACTATTTCCCTGAAGGAGACGAGAGGGTTTCCGATAACCTGATTATTAAAAGATTTCGGGTGGATATCGGGAGGAGCTCGTACTGGCACAGGCTTGACGGTTTGTATATGAGTTCAATACCCATAGATTTTTACGCGAATACCACAGGCAAAAAGAGGGAAAAAGTTCTGGGCTCCGCGGCCTATATGCCGCTTTCTTTCTGCGAAGAATGGATAAAGAACGAAGGCCCATATTCAAAACGGCTGCTTGAATTCATCAGGGCGAATAACGAGAGGTATTCTGCCTTTATCTTCATGACTTATATTTACGCCCAGACTTACTTTGGTGTCGACGAAGTTGCTGACAAGTCAAAGGTTTTTATGATTCCGACTTATCATAATGAATCTCCGGTTTTTATGCCGATATTTAGAAAGTACAAGGACTGCCAGCAGTTATTTTTAACGGCAGCAGAGAAGAAATTCGCCGAGGAAGTGGTTTTTAAAAGCCCGCTCAAAGGTTCGGTAATAGGTTTTGGCCTGCCGGACAAATTTAATTCCGGCGCAAGTCAGAAAAAGTCAAATGATTATTTGCTCTATGCCGGCAGGCTCGAGGAAAACAAAGGTGTTCTTGAACTCTTCAAGTTCTTTGAGCATTATTACGAACATCACAGGAAGATAAGACTGGTAACTATAGGCGACGGCCATCTGAAGAACTACCGGCATGAAGGGATTGAATACCGCGGCTATGCGTCGGAGGAAGAAAAATTGTCTCTTATGCAAAACGCGGCCGCCTTTATACACCCGTCCAGATTTGAGAGTTTTGGGATAGTGCTTATTGAGTCATTCATGATGGGGACGCCGGCGCTGGTTAACGCGCGCTGTGAAGTTTTAAAGGAACATATTGATAATTCCCGGGCAGGATACAGCTATGCGGACAGAAATGAATTCTGTTCCAATCTGGACAAGATCTTGGACGGCAGCGCAGGCAGCGCCGTTCTTTCCGGTAATGCAAGGGTATATTTCGCGGACAATTATTCAATAGATTCGTTTTATGAAAGACTAAAGGAAATTATAAGCTAGCAGGGAGAGGCCATGGAAAATAAACGGCAAATATTAAAGGAAGCGCTATGTTATTTGCTGGCAGTAGTAATCTGCCTCGCAATGTATTGCTATGTTACAAAGTCGTGGAAGCAGGATCTGAATATCCCTGGCAGTTATTCGGGTGACAGTTTTTTTGGCGCGGCTGTTATGAAAGGTTTCCTTGAAAAAGGCACTTACCTGGTCAATAACAGAATCGGCGCTCCTTATGGAGCCAATTTCAATGATTTCCCTTCATCTGATTCACTCCATTACGGGATTGCCGGAGTCCTTTCACTGTTTACGCATAAATGGGAAATAATGATGCGATTAATATTCATTGTAAGTTTCCCGCTTTCTGTTATTTCTGCAATGTTTGTTTTCAGGTACTTTAAACGCTCCATTGCCGTTTCAATCGCAGGCAGCGTGCTGTTTGCGCTTCTTCCGTATCATTTTTTGCGCGGCATCAATCACCTGTTTCTTGCCTGCTACTTTACTGTACCGCTAAGCATTCTTATCGCGATAGAACTGATGAATGGAAAATATATTGTGAAATTTAACGAAAAAACAAACACCTTGAAGTCTTTGCTCTTTATATGCGGTTGTATTTTGATAGGTTGTTCCGGAATATATTATTCCTTCTTTTCGTGTTTTTTGTTTGTTCTGGCTGGAATTATTTTGACTATCCGGAGAAAGCCTTTAAGAAGCATTCTTTTTTGTTTTGTTCCTGTGTTGTTGATATTCCTGACGGTAACCGCAAATCTTGCAAACAGCGTTGTATACACTAAGATCAATGGAGTCAATCCCGAAGTTGGAGTCAGAAGCGCAATTGAAAGCGAACTTTATGGGCTGAAGATTACACAGTTGTTGCTCCCGGCAACAAATCACAGACTGGGTTTTCTTGCCAGAATCAAGGACCGCTATCGGGATTTTCCCCTTGTCAATGAAAATGATTCGGCTTCGCTGGGCATAATTGGAAGCGCAGGTTTTATCGCTCTTTTTATAATGTTGTTTGTTGAAAGAACCGGGAGTACAGGTAATATCCTTCTAAAGAACATTAGTGAATTGAATCTGGGCGCGCTGCTTCTGTCGACAATTGGCGGTTTCGGCACTGTTTTTGCAATGCTGGTAACACCGAAAATAAGGGCTTATAATCGCATAAGTGTTTTTATCGCGTTTTTTTCACTGCTGGCTGTCATCACTTTGTTAGATATGCTTATCGAAAGCCTGCGAAACAAGAATTGGAAATATCTGACTGTAATAGCAATCTCTGCTATTTCCTTGATAATGATAATAGGTGTTGCAGATCAAATTCCAAAAACAACACCAGGGATGGATATTCAAGGAGAATACAATTCCGACAAAAACTTTGTGCGGAGTATTGAGAAAGTGCTTCCCGCGGATTCCATGGTCTTTCAGCTCCCGTATGTCCCTTTTCCAGAGAACCCTCCTGTTTTCCGGATGAGAGACTATGACTTATTCAGGGGTTACCTTCACTCAACCAGACTAAAGTGGAGCTATGGGATGATCAGAGGGCGGCCCGGTGACATTGTCTACAGGAATATATGCGAGCTGCCTGTGGACAAGATGGTTGAAGCTGTTTCGCTTTTCGGATATTCAGGGGTATATATAGACAGGTTCGGATTCGCCGATGAAGGGAAGGCAGTTGAAGCGGGGCTTCAGCGGTTGACAAAGAAAAAACCGCTTATAAGCGAAAACGGAAGACTGGTGTTTTTTGATTTGTCGGATTTCAATTCGACACTGTTGAAAATAAATGCAGGGGTGAATGCCGCGGAACTTAGACGAAGAATAAGCGGACTTAACCGGATTAACCTCATTTGGCAGCCGGGTTTTTACGGAGAAGAAACCAATGACGGCAGCAAATGGCGCTGGTGCTCTCAGCAGGGCGATTTGCTGCTAATAAATCAATTGAGTCAACCCATTAAAGTACAAATAGAAGCAATAATCTATTCGGGAGTTAGAGAGAGTTCGGAGTTAAAGATATATTACAGAACCAACAGGGATATTGATCAATTGGAAATAAGTTCAGCGCGCACACAATTTAAAAAAAATATCACGCTTAACCCGGGAATGAACAGAATTAGATTTGTGTCAAGAGCGAGAAGCTTGAATGCAGGGAATGACCAGAGAGATTTGAGATTTGCGATTGAGGGTTTCAAAGTTTTAGAGAGCGACTAGAATCCCGGGAGTGGAATGATTAGGATGAAAAGAGCCTTAATAACAGGCATATTCGGCCAGGACGGGGCATATCTTGCCAGGAGCCTTCTTAGGTCGGGATACCGCGTATTCGGCGGCGATCTCAACACCGCTCCGGAATACTACTCGAATCTGAAAGTTTTGAAAGCGGACAAAGACGTAACGGCCTTCAAGCTTGACCTTACTGACAGCAAAAGCATAATAAAAGCATTGAAAAAGTCCGGGCCTGACGAGGTGTATAATTTAGCCGGGCAAAGTTCGGTCAGTCTGTCATTTAAGAAGCCGGGCCTGACAAAAGCAATAAACGCCGATGGCGTCAACAAACTGCTCGGAGCGGTCCTGTCAGAATGCCCTGAAGCAAGAATATTTCAGGCCTCCAGCGCCGAGATATTCGCGGGCCTGAAGAAAGGAGCAGTAAGGGAATCCGACAAACCGCGTACGATCAGCCCCTACGGAGAATCTAAACTTATGGCCCAAAAGCACCTCGAACGATGCAGGGATAAATATGGCTTATTCGCCTGTTCGGGGATTCTTTTTAATCACGAGTCTCCGCTTAGAGGCTTGGGGTTTGTAACAAGAAAGATATCGCGGGGCGCGGCTGCAATCAAACTTGGTTTGGCGGACAAAGTCGTGCTCGGGAATATAAATGCCAGGCGCGATTGGGGCTTCGCGGGAGATTACGTTGAAGCCATGAGGCTTATGTTGAAGCGCGAACGGCCGGAGGATTTTGTCATCGCTACCGGAAAGAGCCATTCCGTGCGTGATTTTATCGAAGCCGCTTTTGGATGCACCGGCGAAAAACTGGTGTGGAAGGGAACTGGAGTCAAAGAAAAAGGATTGTCGGGCAAAACAGGGAAGGTAATTGTAGAAATATCAGAAGAGTTTTACAGACCAGCCGATACCGGGGCTCTGATAGGAAACCCGGGGAAGGCAAAGAAAGAACTTGGATGGGAGCCAAAAACTGATTTCAGGACAATGGCAGGTATGATGGTTGAAGCCGATCTAAAAAGCATGAAGGCGGGGAAGAGATGAAGATACTTGTGAACGCCCAGCCGTTGTTGACAAAAAAGACAGGGGTCGGCAATTACGTGCTTAAAATCTCGGAAGAGTTCCTTAAGAGCCGTCCGGTGAATGATTTCTTTTTCTATTACGGGGGGCTTTCCGTAAACTCCCTGGCTTTTGCCTCGGGCGGAGTGTTGGAAGTAAAAAAGCTTGAGGGTATAAGAAAGTTCATTATGAGCATCCCCGGGGCGCGCGGACTTTACGGAAGAATTAAGAAAATTGCAAGCAGCCGCACTCTGCAAAACGAAGAGTTCGATATATATTTTGAGACTAACTTTGTTCCTGAGCTGTCAGTCAAGGCAAAGAAGACAGTAATCATGGTCTTTGATCTTTCCTTCCTGAACAAAGCCTGGACGCCGGACTACCGCTATGAATTTTTCAGCAAGAACTTTGTAAAGAACATTTCCAGAGCCGACCTGATACTTACCTGCTCGGAAACCATAAGGAAAGAGATAATCGAACATTACGGGTTTCCGGAGAGGAAAGTCAAAAGCGTGCACCTCGGGCTTGACCTCAATACCTTCAACGATAAAAAAGATGCGTCCATTAATACCGGATTGAGCGGTAAATATATCCTATATGTTGGTTCCATTCAACCGAGAAAGAATATTTTAGGGCTGCTTGAGGCGTATAAAAAGCTGCCGCCGGCTCTAATGGCAGAATACAAGCTGGCACTGGTCGGTTTTGACAGCTGGAATATTGATAAAAAGACGCTGACCGCGGACGGCAACATAAAACTGATTGATAGCGTGGAAGACGACCGTGTCCTCGCTGAAATCTACAGGAATGCTTCGTTGTTTGTGATGCCTTCTTTTTACGAAGGGTTTGGTTTTCCTCCTCTGGAAGCGATGGCCTGCGGCTGCCCGGTAGTCTCATCAACCGGAGGAAGCCTTCCGGAAATCTGCGGGGAAGGGGCTGTTTATTTTAACCCTAATTCCGTTCCTGAACTTGCCGCAAGAATGGAAGAAGTTCTTTCAAATGAAAAGCTGCGGCATTCACTTATAGAAAATGGCAAAGAAGTGTCTGAAAATTATACCTGGGATAAATGCGGGAAAGAAACATTGAAAGTATTCAACGAGCTTACTGCGGATATACATGCCGTCTGAATGGGGGTTTTTTTGAACAGATTGTTTCGGAGCATAACTGCTCTTTACTGCGGCAGGGAGAAATATGTACACCTGATCTTGATTGCCTTGTTTGCTTTCCTCTGCCTCAAGCCGATGCTGAATAGCGGCTATTACGGGGATGACGCGATAAATTCATTGAATCCCGCCTGCCTTAAGTATGAAAACAAAAGCATGCTTTCCAGTAATTATGGGCTATTTTTGCAGTGGGTAAATAGTCAGGGGAGATTCTACCCGATGGCCTATTATGGCGACATGGTTTATTCTATATTCACGACGCCCTATTCCTACAAATTTTCAATAATGGTTCTTGTAGCCGCGGATTTGGCGCTTTTTTACCTCTTGCTTGTTGAATTTGGTTTCAGCGGTTTGTTTTCGCTGGCCGCTTCAATCTCCGTTGCCGCGTTCATTCAATTCAGGATATTCCATGATCCGGTACTTCAGTTTCACTGGATGATGCAGCTCGTGTTCGGATATTTTATCGTTTCTCTTCTGCTCTTCATCAAAGGCCTGAAGAACGGGCGCGGAATATACTTCTTTTTCAGTGTTCTGTTCTATCTGCTCTCAATGCTGACCTATGAGATCGCTTACTTGTTCTTTCCGTTCTATTTTCTAGCGGCTTTCTATTACGCGGGCAACAGGAAGGAGGCGGTGAAAAAATCGCTCCCGTTTATCATAGCATCCTGCGCGCTGATAGCCATTGCGTTTATACTGCGGAGTTATCCGAGCGGCATAGATCAAAGATATCTGGTTAACAGGGATGCAGGCGCATATTTTGTGACTCTTGGCAGGCAATTAATTGCTGGATTGCCGCTAAGCTATTATTATGTCGACCCGAACAGAATATTTACCAGGCATATCATTGAGTATTTTGGTAATGCCAAACATTCCGATTTATTCGCGGCGGCTGTGTTAGGAATTGCAATTTTAATCTATATGTCCGCGGGACGGGAGAAAGAAAATGGTTATTTCCTGCCTGTATTTGGCTCCCTGCTCTTTGTGCTTCCGGCTCTTTTAATCGCCTCTTCGGTAAAAATACAGAAAGATATAGGGCCCGGGTTCGGGTACATTCCGGTATACCTTCAGCAATTTGGGTTCATGGCTGTGCTTTTCGCGTTATTTGAACTGGTAAAGAGAAAATTAAATTCTAATTGGATAGTTGCGGCGCTCGTTGCCTGCGTAATGGCCGCTGTCCTTCTGATTAACTTGCATAACAACAGGACCGTTGTGGAAACTTTCAATGCAGGCATGAAGTATCCGCGCGAAGTCCTGGGGAATTATCTCAAAGAAACAGGCGCCTCTGATCTTGACGGAAAGGGTATTATTATTGTAGACGGCGGCGCTCCATGGGAGAACAAATACTTTTTTTACCAGCAGACTGGTAGAAAATATAATGTTCTGACGGAAAATGAGTTCAAAGCCCTCCCTTCCGCCGATTACCGCAGGGAAGCAATAGTTATTAAGTATTGGTATTGCGGAAACAAGAAAGGTATAGTTAATTTATACGGGTTCTCCGGCGCGGGAGGCTCAGGCGCCGCAAAAAAACTTATCAAGCATGTTCAAGTTGAATTGTAGAATGAGAGGAGCGTCGCTTGCCTGAAAAGGAAAAAAAGCGCATAGACCCCGCAGTCATACTGCTTTCGGCAGTTTCCGTTCTTTCCTTTTTACTTTTCTATTTTAGCGATTTCCTCCGTCCAGGCGGCGCGTATAAGCTCGGATGGTACGAGACCTGGGCCGACCAGGGCGCATATCTTGATATGGTGAACGGCATGAGACACGGCGGACTTGGGGATTTTAATTATCCGGTGCTTTATCCTTTCTTTGGGTTCCTTGGATCATTTATAACAAAGGCGGACCCTTTTGTGCTTGTCAATCTTGCCTGTTTTGTGGCTGTAATAATACTGAGTTTTAAAGTATTCGTAAAATATTTTGACAGGCAGTTGAGCCTTCTGGCCTCCGTGACGCTTGTTATGCTGCTTACAGGGATGTTCACGGTGCCCTGGACGACAACGCTGACTTCGCTTTGTTTTATGTATGTGTTTTATGTCTTTGCCTATGGAAAGTATGAACTTTTCCCTGCTATCCTTGCCGGCATCTGCGTTGGTTCCGCCTTTGCTGCAAGGTTTGGGGATGTCCTGCCTGTCGGGGCGGCGTTTGCAGTCTATTCCTTCATAGGAATAAAAGATAAAAAGAACTTAAAACCGCTAATTTACGGATTGTCGGTTGCGGCTCTGATAATAGCGGTCGACCTCCTGATAAATTATGACTTCTCAGGCCGGTTCTTCGGGAACTATTTTGCGTCAATAAGCGGTTCAGGATTCAATTTTGAAGGAATACCGTATAAGTTTTACGGATATGTTGTTGATTCTCTTGCTTTCCACAGGGAAAATCATCCGTTTGCTGTACCGTTGTTGCGTTATGCTTTTGTTTTTTCAATAGCCCCTTTAGGCCTAATCTTGCTTTTAAAGGAAAAAACACTTCGGGCTGAAACAATCTTCTCCGCCTTTGTGCTAATCTGCTGGTGCGTCATATATTTACCGTTTGTCGCGGTTACCGGATTTACACTAAAAAATTTCTCGCTGCATTATTCAAAAATGCTCTTTCCCTTGCTTATGTTCCTAAGTCTCTTCGCGATTAAGCTCGGTTTAAGCGAGAGGAGAAACGCTGGGAAGTTAATACTATTTTACTTTGCGGCTGTTGCGTTGGTCACGATTGTTTTCGTGAAGGAATTCAAGTTTGTTCAGATAAACCTGGCGGAAATAGCCGTTGCTTCCGGGAACGCTGCCTCAGGCAGTGAAATGTCTGTGAACACTGAAGCCTGGAAAGGCTGGGCCGGTAAGGGCATACAGGCCCCAGGCATGGAATGTGTGCTGGAATTAAAGAAAGAAAAGATGATAAACAGGATAATTCTTGAATCCAGAGGTACTGAGATGAAATACCCGGAAGAAATTGGTGTCTACATCCGTTCCGGCGGGAATGAATGGAAGAAAATTAAAATTATAGGGTTCTTCTCAAAAGGTGAAGTCTTTGATATGCTCTTTGAGGCGGTAAACATAAAAGCCGTGAAATTCGTCATAGAAAAAGAAAAGCCAGGAAAGAAATGGATAATAAACAACTTTTATGCTTTTGTGCGAAAGCACTAACCGGAGGTTATATGGTTTCGTTATCCGTTTTGATCCCCTGTTACAATGAAGAAAAGACGCTGGAACAAATAGTCGGCCGGGTGCTTGCGCTTAAAGGAATTGAACCTGAGATAATAATCATTGACGATTATTCAAACGACAGGTCCCGCGAGATTATCGGCAGGCTGGCTGCGGAAAACAGCCTGATAAAACCGGTCTTCCATGATAGGAACCTCGGGAAGGGAGCAGCGCTTAGGTCAGGGATTAGGCATGCTACGAAAGATTATGTTGTAATTCAGGACGCGGACCTTGAATATGATCCAAAAGAGTACGGCAAGCTGCTTGAACCGTTTATTGAGAATCAGGCGGACGTGGTCTATGGCTCAAGGTTTCTCGGCGGAGACAGGAAGCGGGTGCTGTTTTTTTGGCATATGGTCGGCAATAAGTTTCTTACTATTCTTTCAAACATGTTCACTAATCTTGACCTGACGGATATGGAGACCTGTTACAAGATGTTCAGAAGGGGGATTATTCAGGGCATCAGAATAGAAGAGAACAGGTTTGGTTTTGAACCTGAGATTACCGCGAAGGTATCCAAAATCAAGAACATCCGGATATTTGAAGTCGGAATTTCGTATAACGGGCGTACCTATGATGAAGGCAAGAAGATTGGATGGAAAGACGGTTTCCGGGCGCTTTACTGCATAGTGAAATATAGGTTCAGGAAGGGATAACTTGCGAAAAGTCCTGCTTTGCTTAATATTTATTGCATGCTTCGCCGTTCCGGCGTTTTTCTCTGTGTACGATGTTGACCCGCATCACGATGGCGCAATGTTCAAGCCTGCATGGGACCTGCTAAACGGGAATATGCTCTTCAAAGACACTTATTCTCAATACGGAGCTTTTACAGTTCTGCTCCAGGCGCTCGCAATGGCTCTATTCGGGAAATATCTGATTGTACTCAAGCTGCTCACAGCTGTATTTTACGGCATGATAGGCGTATTGCTCTACAAGTTAAACGAAAAGATACTTCCCGGGTGGATAAATTTGCTCGGGATAATGTTCTTTATCTGCCTGGCCCCCTATTACATTTGGACTTTTCATGTCTGGTCCTCTGTTTACGCTCTCTTTTTTCAATTGCTTGCCGTTTATCATTTTGCTTCCTACCTTGAGACCGGAAGCAGGAGGAACATATTCCAGAGCGGAATTGCGGCAGCTTTTACTTTCTGGTTTCGCCAGCCTGTCGGAATATTCCTATTTGCTGCGCTGTCGTTTTTTGCTTTCGTTGAACTGGTTCTCTCAAGAGAAAAGAAAAAAAATGCTCTTGATTACTCGTATTTTTTCATCGGGTTTGCCGCCTTCATATTGATAGTCCTTGTTTGGCTTTCCGCGACACACGCCTTGAAGGATTGGTGGAAGCAGTCTATTGTGATGGCCTATTCTTTCGGGTCAGGATTCGGCACTGGAATTAAAAGGATACTTTGGAGCCTATTCCCGGAGATTGGCCTGCTTTGGTCTATCCTCCCGATTTCGGCAATCGCCGCATATCTCTGGTATATCAGGAAGCGTTTCATATTGAGGCTGAAAAAGCCTGAGTTTGCGGTGATGGGAGTGCTTGCTGCCGCGGGTCTCGCCTCCTGGCTGCAGTATTATCCCGTAACTTGTTACAGGCATGTATACTGGGGAGGGATACCTTTAATCGGCTGCTTCCTCGGATTTATTTATATGCTGCTGCAGGGCCGGAAGCCAAAGATTTTGGTTGTTTCTGTGCTGGCAGTTTCGTTGGTTTTCCTGCCTGAAATTTGTTTCAGAATTAACAAAGCCGAGTCAAAATTATCCGCGGTTTACTACCAGGCAGATTCAGGGACCATCCTCAAGGGGATGAAGTTGTCTGAGGAAAATCGTGACATTTTTGCGGACATAAAAAGTGCTTATGGGCAATTCAAGGCCAAAGGCGGAATTGAGTTTGTTAACATGAACCCCGACGCGCTTTTTCTGCTATACCTGGAACCTGAACTGCCGTCGCTGAAAGGATCAGGATTTAAACCCTATGTCAGGCAGTTGTACGCGATGGAGCAAATCTATCCCGGATATTTTAATAGCGAGCTTGAATTCATTAGAGTTCACAGCCCAATGATTCTTGCCAGGCCTGAATTCGAATTGCCTAAGGGATATTTCGTAAAGAAAGAACTAAGGAACGGATTCAAGATATATTGGCCGGAGAAAATTAAATGAAACTCGCGATTATACATGATTACTTAAACCAGTACGGCGGGGCGGAGAGGGTTGTTGAGGCGATGCATGAACTTTTTCCGGAAGCCCCTGTCTATACTTCCGTGTACGACAGCGGGAAGATGCCGGCATCTTTCTCGAAGATGGATATCCGCGTGTCATTTATGCAGAAGCTGCCTTTTATCAAGTCGCAGTCGAAAAAATACTTAATGCTGTATCCCCGAGCCTTCAGAAGCTTTAACCTCTCAGGGTTTGATGTCATACTTAGCAGCAGCAGCTCGTTCGCAAAGTTTGTCATAAAGCCGGCTGGCGCGATTCATGTGTGCTATTGCTACACGCCGACAAGATTCCTTTGGTATTATGACGAATATATCAAGAGAGAAAACATCAGCGGGCTCTATAAAATGGTGCTGCCGCGCCTGATAGAAAGTCTGAAGACGCAGGATCTGGCTGCCGCCGGCGAAGTGGACAGGTATATCGCTATTTCCAACGCGGTTGCCCGGAGGATTCGTGATATCTACCAGGCGGATTCCGAGGTAATATTTCCTCCCGTTGACGCGTCTGAATACTCCGCTGTCTCAGGAAACGACGGGTCCTATCTCATAATTTCCCGTTTGAGAGGATACAAACGAATCGATCTTGCCATCAAAGCCTTCAACAGGATAGGAAAGAAGCTCAGAATAATCGGTGACGGAGAGGTAATGGGAAACCTCAAAAAGATTGCCGGGAACAATATTGAATTCCTCGGACGGCTGGACGAATCGGGGAAACGCTCGTATCTTTCAAAATGCAGAGCCCTGGTTTTCCCCGGGGAAGAGGATTTTGGCATAACGCCTCTTGAAGCCCAGGCCTGTGGAAAGCCCGTTATTGCTTATAGATCCGGAGGTGCGACAGACACGGTAATTGAAGGAACTACCGGTGTTTTCTTCAACGAACAGACTGAGGAAGAACTCTTGACGGCCATAAACAGGCTTGAAGGCGTAAAATGGAACGCCGAAGTCATACGCAATCATTCTTTGATGTTCGACAAAGCCTTTTTCAAGCAAAAACTCAAAGATTTCCTTTCAAAACTGCCTGTTTAATACTCTCCGTGGCCTTTAACTGCCATTAGTATTGATTTTATTGCATTTATTTAATAAAATGTAAGATACCCTAAAATCAGGGGTGTCTCTGCTGTAGTGTAAACATTATTCGTGCCAAGTTTCCACCGGAGGCGGGTTGATATTTGGCACAAGCGGATAAAAACAGGCTGAGTAGGGGGTAAAATGAAAGTAGTCATTCTTGCCGGCGGTTATGGAACCAGGATCGGGGAAGAAACGCAGTTGAAACCCAAACCTATGGTTGAAGTCGGGGATAAACCCATCCTCTGGCACATCATGAAGATTTATTCCCATTATGGCTTTAACGACTTTATTGTATGTCTTGGCTACAAAGGGTACATGATAAAAGAGTATTTCACCAATTACTTCATGCACCAATCCGATGTTACGATAGACCTGAAGAACAACAATGTCAAGGTACACAACTCCAAAGCAGAGCCCTGGCAGATAACGCTGGTAGATACCGGTTTAAACTCTATGACGGGCGGCCGGATAAAGAGGGTCAGCAAGTATATAGGCGGTGAAACTTTTATGCTGACTTACGGAGACGGGGTGGGAGATGTAAACATTCCGGATCTTCTAAAATACCATAAGAGCCACAAAAAACTTGCGACAATGACTTCCGTCCAGCCTTCAGGGCGCTTTGGCGCTATCACGATAGACGGGAAAGACAGGGTTGTGTCTTTTGTTGAGAAGCCAAAGGGAGACGGCGCAAGGATCAACGGCGGTTTTTTTGTGCTTGAACCGGGTGCAATGAGGTATATAGAATCCGATACTACATTCTGGGAAAAGGAACCTCTGGAAAAACTTGCGGCCGACAAAGAACTTTTTGCCTACAAGCATCCCGGTTTCTGGCAGCCGATGGACACGCTCCGCGATAAGAACCTATTGGAAGAGATGTGGAACGGCGGGAAAGCGCCGTGGAAAGTTTGGTAGTTATGATGCGCTGACGCGCGGAGGCGCAGATGCGCAAGAACAAAAACAAGCATGAAGAAATGGGGGATGCAGAATGAATATGTATCAGGAGCTTGAAATCTGGAAGGAAAGCGTAAAATTGATAAAGGATGTGTACAAGGTCTCAGAACAATTGCCAAAATCCGAAGAGTATGTCTTGAAACAGCAGCTTAGAAGGGCTGTTACTTCTGTGGCTCTTAATATTGCTGAGGGAAAGAGCAGAAAGACTGCAAAGGACTTTGGGAGTTTTCTGGTAATTGCGAATGCTTCACTATCTGAAGTTGATGCGATAATAGCGGTATGTGAAGAATTGGACTACCTAAAAGAAGACAAGATACTGAAAGAGAAGATTTATGTGCCTGGGAAAAGGATCAATGCTCTCAAAACAAAGCTATTTAGAGGTTATTGATATGAGTAAACGGTTTGCTAAAAAGAAGGATGAGCATCAGTCTTTGAGCTCATTTGCTCAAACAACTGCGCATCCGCGCATCCGCACATCCGCGCGTCAATCACAGCGTGCATTTTGGAAAAACAAGAGAGTATTTCTCACAGGACACACGGGGTTCAAAGGCGCATGGCTTAGCATTTGGCTCACATCAATGGGAGCGCGGGTATGCGGATACGCATTAAAACCAAACACGAAACCGAGCCTGTTCACTCTTGCAGGTATAGGGAAATTGCTGAAACATAACATAGGAGATATTAGGAGCGAAAAGAAGCTCAAGTCGGCGCTAAAAATGTTTAAGCCCGAAATAGTTATTCACATGGCCGCGCAGCCGCTGGTAAGGCAATCGTACAAAGATCCGGTCGAAACTTTTCAGGTTAATGTGCAGGGCACCGTAAATCTGCTTGAAGCGGCCCGTTCCTGCGGCACGGTCAGAGTTATCCTGAATATAACCACAGACAAAGTTTACGAGAACCTTGAGAAGCATCATAAAGGTTACCGTGAGGGCGAAAAACTTGGCGGGTACGACCCTTATTCGGCAAGCAAGGCCTGCTCTGAAATAGTTACGGCATCTTATCGGAATTCTTTCTTCAATGAGGGTGAGTATAAGAAACACAAGGTTGCTGTCGCGA
>Ga0209083_1002867_pt1 | contig 15436 bp, 30 predicted proteins | sample AM7aDNAmetaG_FD_184132 | JGI IMG/M metagenome (GOLD analysis project Ga0209083, IMG submission 184132) | Freshwater microbial communities from Finland to study Microbial Dark Matter (Phase II) - AM7a DNA metaG (SPAdes) (version 3) | ecosystem: Environmental > Aquatic > Freshwater > Lake ...
ACAGAATATGCGGCGAAGAGTGCTTGTATTACTTTTAAAGCTAATGACGGCGGCGAATTTAGATTAATCTGGACACCTTCTAAACAGTGGGGACATACTGCTAAAACAGAACATCGGGGCCAGCGCACTGGATTTGCTTCTGGGTACGGATACGATAAATAGAGTGCAGTTATAGCAGACTTTTTGCGCTTCCTTGTACCTGAGTGCCATCAAAACGGCGGGGCCGGATTAAACAGCGTCCAGAACACTCTTTTAAAACACGGTTGGAGATTATCTCAGACGTACAACGGGAAAAGTGAGGAAGGGTATATTCTATCAAGAGAGGCATAAACTTTAATCCGTAGCCGGTACGGATATAACCGGCAAAAGGGAAAAAATGAAACAGTTAAAATCAACAAAAAAATACCAACTTATTAGAGATGGGGAGCTATTCAATCGAGTCTATGATTATAAATGGGAAGCGGCCTTCGCCGGAATAGAATTGCAAAAAATGGGATTAATTAAGGATTGGAAAATATATCATGCCGTAGCTAATTGGCTGCGAGTTAAATAAATGGAGGTGCATAAATGGATATTAAAAAAGATGACCAGCCTATGGAAGATATAGGCCGATCGGTTTTTGAGACTCTAAAGGCCAATATTAGGGGAAAACAAGGAATAATCGACATGCACACAGATATCGAAGTTGACCTGCGAGCAGAAATTAGCAGACTGAATAAAATAATAAAAGAAATGGGAGGGAAACAATGCTAAAAAAAATTAATGGTTATTGGTTTGAATTATCTAAAGAGAAAAAGAAAAAGTCATGGCAGGATATAATTGACCTGATTATCGTAATAATGGGACTACCGGCGTACTTTGCGATAATTTACATACTATTTTTGAGGTGATAAAATGATAACAAAAATAAATAAACCTTGTGTTAATTGCGGAGCAGACAAACCATCTGATTTTAAAGAATATGATGGAATGTTAGGATATGAAGCGATAATCTGTAAAAAATGCGGCTGGTTATATGATGAAAGTGGAGCATATCCCCCGGAAGAGGTGAACAATGGATAAACTCATAATACTAATAATAATTATTGCCGTGGTGGTATTGTTCAAGAGATAATATAACATAAAAAGCCCAACGTTGGGCAAGGGGGGGGGACATGAATAAAGCTCGTAATTTACGGGAGTCGCTGGAAGAAAAACAGGCAGAGTTAGAAAGACTAAAAGACGAAAGAGAAGGCATCGAAGAAAGAATTGACGATCTGCAAGATGTTATTTCCCGGCTTGAGGCGGAGTTGGAACTTTATCAATAAAAAGTAAAATAAAAGTTGCATTTAATTTTAATTAGTGTATGATGTTTTTAACGGAGTGAGACCCGATGGGAAAAAACCAAAATCAATTTAATAAAGTCACGTATTTAAGCCCCTTGTTGCCGTATCTCCCGATATGGGTCTCACCTTCAAGGGGCTTTTTACGTGGCGAATGAGATAAGATGCACCGTGGTTATATAAAAGTATGGCGTAAAATTGCCGATGCAGATTGGTTAAAGAACCATAAACTATGTGCATTTTGGTTGTGGTGTCTTATAAAAGCAAGCCACAAAGAATATGATTTAATAGTGGGATCACAACAAGTTCATTTGCTTCCGGGAGAATTTGTGTTTGGATTAAAATCCGCATCTAAGGAATTAAAGATGTCAATTCAGTCAATACGTACTTTGCTCAACTTTTTAAAAACAAGTTCAAATTTAACACTCAAAACAACAAACAAATTTTCTATTATTTCAATAGTAAATTGGAACACTTACCAGATACAAGAAAATGAAATCAACACACAGATCAACAAACAACTAACAAACAAACAACAAACAACTAACAACAAACAAGAATGTAAAGAATTAAAGAATGTAAAGAATAATACATACACGAGTGAATTTTTATTATTTTATAATTCCTATCCGAAGAAAAAAGCAAAAGATGATGCTTATAAAGCATGGAAACAACAAAATGGAAACAGACCGTCTATTGATATTTTGTTATCGGCTATTGAAAAACAGAAATATTCAGATGATTGGTTGAAAGAAAATGGAAGGTTTATCCCATATCCGGGAACTTGGTTGAGGTCTGGAAGGTGGGATGATGAAATAGAAAACGAAGAAAAACTATCTTGCGAGGTTAATTAATGCAGATCATAAACTACCTTAATAAAAAGAATATTAAATATCGGCGAAGAGGTGAAGAGCTTATTTATAATTGCCCTTTTTGCGGTGATAAAGAGTGGAAAGGAAGCATTAACTCAATAACTGGTGCGTTTAATTGTCTTCATCTGAATAATTGCGGCGTAAAGGGAAGTTTTTACGACTTTCAGAAAAGGCTGGGTGATGAACCAGATAAATTAAATAAGAATAGAGTATTTGCTAATAAAGTAAAAAAAGACTTTGTACGCCCACAAAAAGATTGCCCACCCATGAAAGATATTCAAGTTCCTGTTTATAAATACTTAAAAGGAAGAGGCTTTTCAGATGAAACAATAAAGTTTTTTCGTATCGGCGCAGAAGAAAACACTATTAAATTTCCTTACTTTAAAAATGGCGTTCTAACAAACATTAAATACCGTGATATTGTTAATAAAAAAACAATGCGACAAGAAAAGGATGCTGAACCGTTACTATTTAACCGGGATAATGTCTTTGATGATATTCTCGTTATTTGCGAAGGTGAATATGACTGCATGGCATTACACGAATTTGGAATTGAATCGGTATCAGTTCCTAACGGTGCTGGTGGTTTAACATGGGTTGAGCAAGAATGGGAATATCTGGAAACATTCAAACATATAAAAATATGCTTTGATAACGATAACGCAGGAAAAGAAGGTGCAGCAGAATTAGCGGCAAGACTTGGATTGTGGCGTTGCAGCCTTGTTGAGTTACCATTTAAAGACGCAAATGAATGTTTAAAACAAGGTTTGTTTGCTGAAGATATGAAGAAATACTTTGATAATTCTATTGATTTAACACCTGAAACAATAGTTTCACCTGATTATTTTACTCCTAAAGTTATTAGATTGTTTGAAATGGGTGCAAAGTTATTTGGTATGCCAACAGCATGGGAATCACTAGATAATGTTCTCAAAGGTTGGCGCATGGGTGAATTAACTATCTGGTCTGGAAGGAATAGTTCGGGTAAGTCAACAATTTTAAATCAAGTTGTTTTGGACATTGCAAAAAAGGGTGCAAAGACATTAATTTATTCAGGTGAAATGCCTCCTGATAGATATTTGAGATGGGCAGTTATTCAGCATAAAGAAAAAGAACATCCTGAAGAGTATGAAATAGAAAATTCTTTAAATTGGATGACCGGAAAACTTTATTTATTAAACGTCACTAATACCATAACACCAGATAAACTTCTTGCCGATTGCGAATATGCTTCCAGAAGATATAATTGCACTCACTTCGTTGTTGATAGTTTAATGAAGATAAGTCTTAATGAAAATGACGAATATAATCAACAGAAACAATTTGTTACCAGACTTTTTGACTTTGCCATGAAGATGAATGTCCATGTTCATTTAGTAGCTCATCCGAGAAAAACAGCATCAGACAATGACGAACCAGGAAAGGTTGATATAAAAGGAAGTTCTCATATTACAGACTTGGCTTCTAATGTTATTGTTTTGTATCGGTCGAGTGATGAGCAAAAAGAAAAGATAAGAAAAAAAGGGAAGATTGCTTCTGATATGCAGTTATATGTTAAGAAAAATCGTGAGTTTGGAATAGAAGGCATGGTTCATATGTGGTTCAATGGAGATACTAAAAAATTCAGATCGGAGGTGTAAAATGGGAAAAGCTCATATTGATTGGAAAAATAAAACAATAGAATTAGATAAAGGTTGGGGTGCTGACTATGATGTCTCTTTATTAAGAGCGCAAACAGCAGAAGATATTATTGACTGGATTTTGCATATTAAAGCCAAAAATTGGGGAACACCAGAAGTTATTTATGATTTTATTAACGAGTTAGAAAGAGCATATAAATCTTCTTTCGGTCACGATATGAGATATTGGTTGTGCCAATCACCAGATAGAAAAGTTGATTGGTCTAAAGCCAAAAGAGGTGATTTAAATGAATAATTACGCTTGCACATTCAATTATCACGGTGAAGTTACTGTATTAAAAACAGAAGCTGATACGCATTATCAAGCAATAACAAAATGCTTGAATGTTATGGCAAAAAGATACGGTGTATCAAAAAGAACTATGATTACACACTTCACGGATGACAAACTAAACCATGAAGTGAAAGAAATAACAGACGAACAAATACCTTTTTAGGAGGACTACATGAAACCTATTTGTGTTACTCAACCACAACCCCAAAAAAAGTCTTTGCAGTCCTGGCGGGAATTTTACACCAAAAAAGGAATAGAAACAGAAGTTGAAAAAGGAATCGACAGTAAAGACCGGACTTACTATAACCTGTGGCGTGATTTAAGCATGGTAGAGCAAATAGAATTAAGATCAGGACTTACAGAAATAACCAAAGCACATACTTTGTGCTATAAAATAAGCGAGAAATCCAAAAAACCTATTATGAAGGAGAGAAGAAAATGCTAAAAGTAGATCAATATTCATCAGTTCAGTTGGAAGAATACAAAGGTAAGTGGAGCTTAATACTTGGATACGAGGACAGAAGCGGCGCATTTAAGCCTAAAAAATAAACTCTTGACAAACTTACTTATGGGGTATATAGATAAGACATGAAAATTAAAATATCTAAAATCAAATGCAAGAGGTGTTTTCATGAGTGGGTTGCCAGAAGTGCAGATGTCCGCCGATGTCCAAAGTGCAAGTCCTTCTATTTTGATAGAGAAAAGATGTACAAAGTGCGGGAAGATAACAAACATATTTAGACAGCACAAATGCGGTAAAGATGGGTTGAGTAGTTGGTGTAAGGAATGTGAGCATGAAGAATATAAAAAGTGGATTAAAAACAATCCAAATAAAAAAAAGGAATATGCTCAAAAATGGTATAAAAAATATTCAGAGGCAGTAAAAGAACGGAGTAGAAAACAACGGGTTAATAATCCTGAAAAAGTAAAAATATATAAAAAAGAATGGGAATTGAAAAATAAGGAATATGTAAAAAACTATGGACGATTACGTAGAGAAAAAAATAAGGAAAAAATAAATGAATATAGGAAAAACTGGTATAGAGAAAATCGTATCTCCATTACGGAACATAGAAACAATAACCCACAAGCTAAACTTTCAAAAGCTATGTCAACAGCTATATGTTTTTCATTAAAAGGGAACAAGAGTGGAAGAAAGTGGGAAACATTAATAGGATTCACCATGAAACAACTTCAAAACCATCTTGAAAAAAAGTTTAAGGAAGGAATGACTTGGGAAAATTATGGAAGAAACGGTTGGCACGTTGACCATATAATTCCACTTGTGGTTCATAATTACACAACTCCAGATGATATTGATTTTAAGAAATGTTGGAGTTTAAAAAACTTACAACCATTATGGGAAAAAGAAAACATAGCTAAACATGATAAGTTATTTAAACCATTTCAACCGTCACTAACTATTTAAAGGAGATTAAAATGATTAAAACAACAAAATGGGACGCAGTGGACATTGAAACTTACAACGGCAAATATTCACTTGTATTAGGATGGGAAGGCCGGGACGGAAAATTTAACGCAAAGTGGGCGGAGTTCGAGATGGGTAAAGACAAGATAAAAAAGAAAATGCCAGTAAAGATTCCTCTCGGTGATTCTAAAGAAGAAGCGGCGGCAGTGCTAAAGACTTTATTTCTTGAGATGAGTGAATAGCCCAACGTTGGAAAGGAGAAGTATGCAATGGAAAAATTCAATATTGGCGATAATGTTTATAATGCCAGATGCCAATGGGCAAGCAAAAGAGAATTATGCCCTATATGTTTTGGGAAGTTGCAAGTAACTTTAGTGCTTGGAAACAACGATAGTGTTATACTTCCTTGTAATTATTGCGCTCCGGGGTTTGAATACCCCACTGGGTGTATTAGTATTTATGATTACATTATTGAAGCTGAATTAGTTACAATTACTGATATTAAGGTTGAAATTTCGTCATCTGGTGAAATATATAAATATCATTCCGGTTGTTATAGTTATGACACGGAAAATCTATTTACAAATAAAGAAGATGCTTTAAAACGTGCCGTAGAGTTAAAAGAAGTATTAGACAGAGATCAAGAGAAAAGAATTGATTGGATAAAAAAAGATAAGAAGAAAAGTTTTTCTTGGGACGCTGGCTATCATCTGCGCCACATAAAAGACCTTAAAAAAGAGATTGAACGGCACGAGCAAAAAGCAGTTCTTTGTAAACAACGAGCAAAGGAGTAAGTATGCAAGACTTTATAAAAGTAATAGACGAAAGAATGGACTGGCGCAAGCGCAAGATGCTAATTCCAAAGATGGTTGAATTAGGAAGCATGGCATACCTTGCCGCCGGGAAGCTCCTAACAGATGCTAAAATGTGTGAAGATTGGAAGTTTGATGACTCTGGTGCGACTGACTTCTATTCATGGGCAGATTTCACGCTAGGATACCGCAGGACGAACATTCAGCGCATGGTTGATATATGGCTAGCCTTTGAAAATTCCTATCATACAGACAAGAACCTGATAATGTCGTGTGACTTTTCAAAATTGGCACTCATCGCCCCTATCTGTAAAGATATGGCAGAAGAAGAAAAGCTGGACTGGATACATAAAGCTCAAGTAAATTCTTGCCGACATCTGGAGCTTTCGGTAAAGGAGCATAAAGGCTTACCAATACCACAAGAGATGTGCCTTCATAATAAGCAAATTATCTTGATCGAAAAATGTGGTTTATGCTCCAAAATTCTCTCAGTTTCTAAATCAGACGAGGACATAAAATGATTAATTCTTTTATAAAACCAGTCAAGAAAACCAAAGAAGAAAAACTGCAACTGAAATTCGCCAAAATGAAGTTGAAGCAGGAAGAACGCATTGCCAAGCTGAAAGACCGGATAAAAAAGAAACCAAAGAAGCAAACTCAAATTCCACTTATTACCTTGCGGAAAAATGCTTGGAAGTTATTTTCAAAGATTGTCCGTGAAGAAGAAAAATATGTCTGCTACACCTGCGGCAAGGATATGAGCAACGCCAAGACAACGGCTGATGCCGGTCACTACATACCCCAAAGCAAAGGCAATATACTCCGGTTTGACAGAAGGAACGTACACTGCCAATGCACAGCTTGTAACCGATACCTGCACGGAAATTTAAGCACATACGCTTTGAAGCTCGAAGCTCAATACGGACATGGGATATTACAGAAATTTGAAGATATAAAAAACCAGCAGAAAAAATTCACAAGAGAAGAACTTGAAGCAATGATTGTTGATTATAAGCAAAGACTACAATCTATATTAGAGGAAATGAAATGCCTAAAACCTATTACACAGTAGAGATATTCTTGATTAACGAGGATATGCCAAATGGAAATTGGTGTGTTTCCAGCCGCCACAAGAACGAAGAAAATGCTCGCATAAACCTTGATATTATTACTAAAAGCCGCAAATGCGAAGGTAGAATAATATTTGGTGGGCAGATAATTGAAAAAAAATAAAAGAATTTACTTGACAAACATATACTGCTAGGTATATACTAACACTAAAGGAGCAATAAATGACTTTAAAAATTCTTAAATGCAAGAGGTGTGAACATGAATGGGCAAGCAAAGATGCAAGAAGTGTTAGAGTGTGTCCCAAGTGTAAAAGTCCCTACTGGGACAGAAGTAAAACCACTTCACAAAAACTCACTAAAGGGGCTTAAAATTGGATGGGAAAGAAGTTCTGCTCAAAAACTACCACCAAAACCATGCCTTCTATGCGGTAAAGATGTTTTTTATAAAAGAGCAAATGCCGATACGAGAAAATTTTGCTCACGGCAATGTAAAAACATATTTCAAACAGGGAAAAACTTAATCAGAAAAATACCAAGAACTGGTAAAACAATAATTTGTACGGTTTGTGGTAAAGAATTTTATAAATATACAAGTGAAATTGAACAGAGAAAAAGAAGGGGATGTGAAATATTATACTGCTCTATTGAATGCAGAATAAAAGGTGGATATACACGAGCAAGAGGCGAAGAATGTTCATGGTGGAAAGGTGGTATTCAAAAAGATAGAAAGGGATATTTACGGGAGAGAGTATATACCGACCATCCATATAAACAAGTAGGGGGTCATGTAATGCAACATCGGCTAGTTATGGAAAAACATATAGGTAGATTCCTTTTGCCAACCGAATCTGTTCATCACAAAAATGGAATAAAAGATGACAATAGAATAGAAAATTTAGAGCTAATAGCAACATCACCGCACATTGGTAAGGTTCATTGTCCACATTGTAACAAAGAATTTACAATAAGATAAGGAGAAAATTATGACAGAAGAACACGCAAAGGAAAGTGGTCATTTTTACACGAAGGATGGAAAAGCGGCATATACCTACTTGAACAAAAAAGGTGAAACAAAGAACACAACATTGCGACAAGCTAGAACCATGAATTTAGTTCCAAGCGTAACTCATATCATTGCTTGTGCGGCTCGACCTGGTCTCCAGAGATGGCTCCAAGAGCAAGTCCTATTATCTGCTTTAACCAGCACCCGCAAAGATGATGAAAGTGAACAAGACTACATCAACCGGATAATTCTGGAAGCTGGTGAGCAAAGCAAGAAAGCCCGTGAAACCGGAACTGCTATTCATAGCTGGGTACAGGGTGGGTTTGAACGTGAGCAAATTCACAGTGACGGTGTAAGATACTTTGAGTCTGCCAGAGATACTATCTTGAAAGAATGTGGTGAGCAAAAGTGGGTCTGTGAGGAGTCTTTCGCATGGTACGGATACGGCGGGAAAGTTGACATTCATTGTGATGATTTCTTGTTGGATTTTAAAACTACTTCAAAGCCACTTGACGGAATTAAGATGTGGGACGAACACTACCAGCAACTCGCAGCTTACAAGGCTGGTATCGGACTTGATGACGGAACTAGGTGCGGAATCTGTTGGATAAATACGGATACCGCAGAAAGCAAAATAACGTGGGCAGAACCAAAAGACTTGGATAAAGGCTGGAATTGCTTTAAGCACCTGAAAGCTTATTGGTATAGCAAAACTCAATTAGGGGAGGAATAAATTATGACAGACAAGAAAACGGGATTAGAATTATTACGAGAGCCGTTTCCGTTAAACCAGATAAGCAAACTACCAAAAGGAACAAAAGCACAGAATGACTGCCCGCCTAATGAAAAGAAGAAATGCGCCATTTGCGGTGGCTACCATCACCCGCAGGTTATTCACCTTGACTATGTTGGTCACGCCGCTTTAACAGACAGACTTCTTGATGCTGACCCTTTATGGACATGGGATCCGCTTGCACTTAAAGACGGACTTCCCGCTTTTGACCAGACTGGTGGCCTGTGGATTAAATTAACTGTTTGTGGACATACAAGAATTGGATATGGACACGCTGCCGCTTCAAACTTCAAAGATATTGGAAGCCGTGAAAAAGAAGTTATCGGCGATGCTTTGAGGAACGCTGCAATGAGATTCGGGGCTGCTTTAGATTTGTGGCATAAGGGTGAGCTTCATATAAACGAAGAAGAAAAAACGCCTGTAGCACCAATTAAACACGAAATAAAGCCAAAAGAAGCTAATGTCCCAATACACGAACCCACAACGACTAAACTGGTTGAAACTATAAAAGAGCAAGTACCTAGTGCTAAAGTATTTGAAGCTATTGCGGCGGCAACTAAGCCAACTGAAAGCGAATTTATCACAGTTCCGCAACAGAAACGTCTTTTTGCACTTGCGGCTCTTTCAAAGATATAACCTTTACAAGTTAAAGAATATCTTATGAAGTATTATAAGACAGAACATTCGGCACAGATTAAAAAATCCGATTATAAGGAAATAAGTAGTATAATAGAAAGTGCTGAGAAGTTTTCACACATGATGAATCAGGAGTAATATCATGGATATAAAAAAACGTGATAAAGGAGAAACAGTAAAATGTTTTATTTGCGGTGAGTTTTTTGTAACATCAAACTGTTGGAAACAAGATTATTGTGAAAAGCATGACGACAATAATGGTTACCATTGTACTTCCCGTAAAGATTGGGGAAATATTATGGAATTAAAAGAAAGGGGATATATAGAATGAAGAAACCTGGTACAGGTAGCACAGTATTCTCAATTTCTATGACGAATTGCCTTCTCAAGAAGGTACAGGCAGCGGCAGATAAGCTGAAAATCACAAGAAATAAGTTCATCGTAAACCTCATAAAGAAGGAGGTAATCAAGTGAAGAAATTGATGATCTGGTTATTACGAAGAATGAGTTGGGAAGATATAAGGTTTGTAATAGATGAAGTGCTTGACGGTACTGGTTGTCACATCCACCGCAATCCACCTAAAGGGAGGGCAAAATGAGCAGACCATTTGGGCAGACGTATAGACTAAGTTTCCTTCATCCCGGCAAGGTGAAGTGTTGCCATTGCCGCGAGTTTAAAGATAAATCAGAGTTCTATCCCGACAAGCATACAACTCTTGGCATCGGTGGTTACTGCCGGAAATGCTCGTATCTGGTTCAGAAAGTCGAACCTTCTGTTTGCGAGAGGCCGAAGAAGTTAGAGACAATAGACCGAAATACACTAAAGGGGTTTATTCGTTACTTCTCACAACGTCCTTATATTTTCTACACGACATTTCACCGGCCATATAGTATTGAGGTAGCCAAAGAAGAATTTACCAAACGCAAGAAACTAAAACTTGACGTATCTAATTATAACTTTGGTTACGCCCCAGGGTGCAGTCAGCGATCTGCATATGCACCACATGCTTAATTCCCTGTTAGAGCCACAGGACAACAACAGGCTCGGTCGTAAGAGGGTAGCCAAGAGTGGTCGGGATACTGATCTTGGCGCAGACAATAATAGCAGGTGGGGTTGTACCCTGACAATGTTCTCCATGTGAGTAGTTGTTGCAGACAAACTGCCCTGCTTTAAAAGGAGAGAGGAATGAAACTAAAAATAGGTAGATATATTTATACAATCAGTAGAAACGGTACGCCAGATAATACCTTATGGGACGCTGGCTATACAGTTTGTTTATATGCGAAAATCTTTTGTTTTTATATTCTCAGATATTGGAAACTGGAGGCTGACAATGGACAAAATAACTAATGAGGAATTGGTTGATGAATTTATTCAAGGTGTAACTTATAGTAATCCGGATTGTATGGAAATGAAACATGAACTCCTTTCCCGCCTCGCAAGAGTGCAGGAGTTGGAAGCCGAAGTGGAGAGCTGGAAAGACACAGCAGTACTTGAAGCAGACGGGCTTGAAAGCTGGAAGAAAGCTTATGAGAAGTTAGAGCAGCAGCTCGACCGCTTGAAGAAGGAGAACGAGGAATTTCTCGGTGTGTTAGATATAAATAACGACTTGCGAATAGATATAGCTACTCTTCAACAAGAGAACGCCGCACTAAAAGACTCCACGCACCACCAGTTTAAGAACTGCGGCGATGCCCATGTTAAGATTGTGGAGTTAATTGCTGAGGTTGAACGGTTAAAAGAACAAGTAGATTATGAACGCAACAAAGCCGGACACCTTGAATGGGTAAAAGGCCAGCGAGCCGTTGAGAAGCTGGAGAGGATAAGGGTATTAGTTTTATGGCTAACAGAAGATACCGAACCACCTTATAGAGTAATGCCAAATGAGTTGATAATTGATAAAATTAGGAATATTCTCGCAGAGGAGGGATAGGGGATGAGTGATAATTATGTGGCTTACTGTCGGTATAAAAAATCAGTATTTGATAGTCTTATTATAGAAACTTGTAACCAAGACGATTACGGTGCGTTCAAGGTATACAGAGAAGCAGATGAACTACTCAAGGCAGCGGTAGAATTTATGAGAGGCTAAATGAGACAAATACTTGATTGGTTTATCTTGATTATGTCAGCAGGGGTAGTAGCTTATATCTTGATACTACTGTCTGATCCCTTTATGGGGTGGGTGGTAAATACTTTTGTTCGGAGGTAAAAATGAGGCGCAAAACTAAATCTTTAATTAACTTATTTTTAATGCTTGGAGTATTGGTAGGAGCTACTTTCTTTGGATTATTCGTGGCTAATCGTCTGTTGTGGTTGATAACTAAATAGACATAATGCGGCATTTTCCCCTGATTGGCTCCGAGATCGCTTTAAGAAGTCAATCATAACTAGGCTAGGTTCATCTTGCGAGATGGGTACTTATAATCCGAGCTGTTAAGCCAGCTCAAGCGGTGTATAGGTGGTTGGACAGAACCATCTTGGGGAGTCGCCTAAACTCCCCAACCGCTTCCTTTCACTTTGTAACATCAGGTCTGGGTTGTCAGCCGCAAGACAGCGCCCACATTTTATGTCCGGTGTACTTTCTTCTTCTTCCCGAAGGCGATTAAGCAGAAGTAGGTTAAGGCTCAATCCTTTAGAAACGACAAAAGCCACACTCAAGTTAATGAATGTGGCTATTGTTGTGAAAAGCAAGTAAGATAGGTTGGTTAGACCCATCGGGAGAACAATATTCTGTTGTGTTAGTGAGGTAACCAGCCTCATAAATCCTCCTAATTACTTGCTTGTCTTTAAAATAAATCTTATTTATATTTTTGTCAAGATGTTTTTATTCTTCCCAACGTTGGGCTAAAGCTAACAGCTATTTATGCGCTCCCCCAAACCAGAAGTCGAAAACCGTGCTGTATTTAGCAAGGAATATTCCTGTCATGTTGCCGATTAAGGTTGCGGAAACTGCATCAAGTAACTTGGCTATTGCCAGATAGGTAGTAATACAGAAAACCCCAACGGCTACAATAATCCCCAGCCACGACATCACTGTTAAATTGATATTCCGCTTGCCTGTTGCTTGGGTTTCTTTAACCATTGCATCTCTGGCGCTTTGGACATCGGCAAGTTGTGCCTGTAATTCCTTTATGTCTTGTTCTCTGGAAGCTAGCTGAAAGGCTTGTTCTGCCTGAACCAACTTAATAGGGTCAGCCGCTTGTGCCGCCGCTAAAATAGTTTCATGCGTGGCTTCTTCTGGTAATCCAAAGGTCTTTGCCAAAGCTCCTAGAGCTGCTACTGCCGCTGCCGCTGGTGCGCCCACACCTGTTGCCGCAAGTATCCCTGCTATCCCTGGGGCATACGAACCCACATAACCTGCTATCTTCTGAAAAATATTTTCTTCACTCATACATAACCTCCATATATTATCTTTTCCAGTTTGTCTATTTTATCCCTGTTTACGTTGTGCAGATTCCGCAAGGACTTTATTTCAAAGATTGTCTCCATCCAGTATTTGTACCAAGCGTAATACAAGTCAAACATAATTATACCTTAAAAACATGGATTCTATCAGGAACTTGGAGTAGGTCCCAATGCACCCAATTAACATTCCCTTCAAGCCGCATTATCCGCTTTAGTTTAGGATTATCCTTATTCTTTAAAATGAATTGTCGGGCATCCTCGGCAGAATATCCCTTAATGTCGCAGTCAAAAGCATTGCCCTTGGCGTGTTGGGAGTTGGGGGATCCGAGTTCCTTTGCTTTTTCGGGTGTGCGATAACCTCTCCATTGAAACTCCCCACCGGAGTGCCAAGTGTTTATAACGATAGAGACCCCGAAGAAGTCCCTCAAGTCATCGAGGGCTTGGAGTGCTTCTGGATTAAACAACGATAGTGCTGTTTCGCCTTTCTCTTTAAAGGTTTTCTCGTCAACGAGTTCATATGCCTTGAAGTATTTCACTATTTCCCCCTAAAAAATCTGGTTAAGTCAAGTTGGTGTATCAATACCATCGCCCCAAATACAGATAGAATAAGCCAGAAGATTGCCTTCGGAAGATTGTTCCTTGCGGAGTTCATCCAATCTCTAAACCATTGAAAATCTTTTAGTTCCTTTACTTGCTCTTCCATTTTTACCATACTAGCCCTAACATCTGCCACTACTGTGTCGTAATATTTAATAGTCGCGTCTCTTTGTTCGTTCATCTTTTTAATGTCACAGGCAAGGTCTTTTATGTCTCTATCGGCCTTGTTAAAGCCGCTTTCCATCTTGACAGCCATAGTGGCAATGGCAATTTTTATTTCAGTGAGGATATCCTTTGCTTCGTTGTGCTTGTCGTAGAGGTCTGTTATTGACCCCCCATGCTCTTTTAGTTTTTCACAGTTTCCTTCGTGAGCGCCGCAGTGATTGTTTTCCATTGTTTCTCCCATGACCATACCTCAAGTTATTTTAACTTTGCTCTTTCTGTTACCGCTTCTTCTTCGTACTGCTGAATATACTGCGTATCCCCCGCCCTTATAGCTCTGATGGACTTCTTGTCTATCTCATCCAGTTTGGCGTAGATCGGTGCATTAAACTCATCATTCTCTTTTTTCACCCTTCTTGCTTCTACCTGTTCCTTGCTTCCATGTGCGAGGACAACTGCGGTTACTGCTTCCTTATCCAGTTCTCCGTCAATCGGATAGACGGTGATCTCCACCTCTGCCGTGTCGCATCGGGCATTGAGAGGTTTCAGTTCATCATAAAGAATACTTGCATCAAATCCGTAGAAGTCACCTGTTTCTGTTCCTGATATATCTGTTTTCTTTTTATAGAATCTTAACATTATTCTACCTCCAATATGGTGAGAATCTTCCTCGCTGCGTATACAACTGTTGTGTTTCCTCCAACGCCCATCTTGCCTTCTACTTTGTGCAGACTAAAAGTCTTAGTTGGCAAACCTATGGAAGTGGCAGTAACATCTTTTGCCGCTACCTGTTGTTGTTCTGAATTATTACTCGATTTATCAACGACTCCATCACATGATATACCTATGTTAGTAACTTGGCTATTTGTGTCGTTATAAAAACCACTAACAAATTCCACATTAAATTTTTCTCCATAAATAAATCGTTCCATTTCCGAAAGTAAAGCAAGGGATGTTGAGGTTACGGAATTGCCTATTATCCCCTCCTGTTTCACATTCTGCTTCACCCACTTCACATAATTCTCTGCCACTCCGCAGTACTGCTTAACGCTTATCCGTGTCCCTGCGTTGTATAGAGGAAGAAGGATAGAGGTCATATTGCCTGACCAGAGAGCAGCTTCACTTAATGCGCCAGAGTTGAACTGAGGGAGAATGGCAGCTGTTTCATAGTATTTCCAATAATCAGAAACTACTTCTGCGTTAGAACTAGCTGTAGCGTCGCCATCACCGATATATATTTCGGGAGAAGTTGCGTCCGCCGACGTCATTAATCCTGTACCATCAACAATTAATTTCCCGTCACAACAAACATAGAAGTCAGAACCTTTCCCAATAAAAGTAAAAATATGTTCTTGCT
>Ga0209083_1002870_pt1 | contig 15425 bp, 20 predicted proteins | sample AM7aDNAmetaG_FD_184132 | JGI IMG/M metagenome (GOLD analysis project Ga0209083, IMG submission 184132) | Freshwater microbial communities from Finland to study Microbial Dark Matter (Phase II) - AM7a DNA metaG (SPAdes) (version 3) | ecosystem: Environmental > Aquatic > Freshwater > Lake ...
TTTCTACTACAGCTTGATTTACCATTGTTTCTTCAGATATGGCTTTTTCCATCAAGCGTCTCATCGCCTCGTTCATGTTGCCGCCGAAGTAGGGCTTGACAATCTTTAGGGCGAATTCTTTTAGCATTTCAGCGCTGAAGTTGTGGAGCGTCAATGACACGAGTAGGTCTTCTTGGGGTTCCATTTGGTTTTGGGTCATTTTTTCTCTACGGAGGCACCGTTATCGTGAATAATGCTTAAAAGGCGGGTGCAGAAGCGACTCTGCGGGTGAGTGGAGGGGTCACTGAAAGTGCTTCACCGCAGCAATGCTTAACCAACAAACGCTACACCTGCGCGGATGAAAAAACCAAGCCCGACGAAGAAAAAATTAAGGCAGGCTCAGTAATTTTCCTCTATAACCTCGACGACAAAAGCCTTTGGGGTCTTTTCACGGCTATGCGGGAAGGCGGCGAACTTGACGCAGGCGCATGGGCCATGGATGTCGACACCCACATTCCTTCAGAAGATTTGAAGATAAACTGGGAAGACCTGCATGTAATCAAGAACGCACCCGACAGCCTCCCGTTCCTCAAAGACCCTAAAACCTGCAAGCTTACAACTATGCAGACGCAGCGGGCGTTTGATATGCTCAAAAAAGGCGAACTGTACCTCTACGCAAAAGACAGGTAGAAGGCAATTATTTAGAGAATTTTTTTGCTTCTAACTCCACGATTTTGTGGCAGTTAAGGCACCTTGTCAGGTTGTATTCGAAGCCGTTTAAGATGTCGAAGCGTCTTTGCGTGTACAATTCCTCTTTTTGATGATTACAATTAAGCTGGCGCATAGTAAACAGTGTGTCTTCTTCCATTCTCCTTCTTCTCCTCACTTAAACGTAAAAGAGAGGTTGCTTAAAAAAACTGTTCCGAAAAAAAAACTATGCAAGCACTGTGTTTAAAAAGGAAAAAAAATTGTTAAAAAGGCTCACTGTGTCGCCTTTATTTCCACATCTACTTTAACGGGAACTTGGTCTTTGAAAACGAGCATCACAGGGCAACCTGCTTCTGTTCTTCTCCAGGCTGCTTCAACCAAGCCTTTCCGCACTTTCGATTCAATGTTAACTTTCATGGTTACATCGCTTAATATTGGTGAACCGGGTGTTTTTTCTGCTTCCACCGCGATTTCGATGTTGCCTGGGTCGATTTTGCTGTTCTTGCAGACGTCAGCGTAGATTACGACTCCGCAGCCAGCCAGCGCCATCAAAGCCAGCTCCAGCGGGGTTGGTCCAGCGTTTGTTCCTCCCGCAGCCTCGGATAAATCGCAGACCACACTGTGTCCACGGCCATTGTCTGTTACTAATTTGACGTTTTCTAAAAGTTTCGCGTTAGCCTTTAATTTTGCCATTAAAACCACAAGTTAACAATGGTGATTTGCTGATTTAAAGTTGACTTAGTTTTCATGGGTGTTTGGGGAGCATCTTTTTTTAACTGTAGTCACCAATAACCGTTCAAAGGAGCGAAGTATTGGTGGATTCATTAACGTACAAGCCGATCGGCATCGTGCATTCGCCGTTTAAAGACCCCAAAAACATTCCCATACAAGCCGCGGCGTCAACAGGCGCAAAGGGAACCATCGAAATCTACGTAGAATACGCCGAGGGCTTAGTGGACCTTGAAGGCTTCTCACACATCATGCTACTCTACCACTTTCACCTAGTCAAAGCCGGTTCTTTGATGGTTAAGCCGTTTCTGGACGACAAGCTCCACGGAGTATTCGCAACCCGCGCCCCAGCCCGACCTAACCCAATCGGCATATCCACAGTGAAACTCACAAGAATCGAAGGCAACACCTTGCACATTCAAGACTTAGACATCATCGACGGCACCCCGCTGATAGACATCAAACCCTATGTCCCAGAGTTTGACTGCAGAAAAACCGATAAAATTGGCTGGTTCACCGAAAAAATCAACAAGCTCTCGTCAACCAGAGATGACGGCAGATTCTGCAAATAGTAGCACAAAAAAGAATAAAATAATTAGATTTGGCGATTCATCTTAGTGGTGGTGTTCATGGGCATGTTCACAGCCGCCGACCAAATCTTGGAGCTTGCCCAATTTGAAATTCGCTATCACTTCTTTAACCGTGGTGCCCTCTGCTTTTAACACCGTGACGCCTGCGTTTTTGAAGCTCTGTAATCCGCCGGGTCCCATGGCGCAGACAATCATGTAGTCTGGTTTTTCCGTCAGCAGGGTGTCGTGCGGGTGGCCTGTTCCGCCCATGTGTTCGTTTGTGTTTGCTTGGGTTTTAACGTTGATTATGTCTTTGTTCTGGTTTAGTTCTATGATGGCGTAGTTGGGTGCTCTGCCGAAGTGTTGGGCAACGGTTGAGTCGGGTCCGTTTTGGTTTTCGACGGGTATTATGATTTTTGTCAAAATGTTTTTCTCCTTTTTTATGTTGATTGGTGGCTGTTTAAGTAGTAAACATTATTAATACTTTATGTTTACTTTCTAAACATAAGTGATTAACCGTGGACGACGTAGACAGAAAAATAATCACCCAACTCCAAAAAGATGGCAGAACAACCCTTGAGGAACTATCAAAACTAACAGGCTTCACAAGCATGGGAACCAAAAAACGCCTCGAAAACCTAATAAAAAAAGGCATAATCAAAATCTCAGCCCTGATAAACCCAAGCGCCCTCGGACTCTACCCCGCAATCGTAATGCTCGAAATGGAAAGCGCCGAAGCAATGCAAAACGTCCTTGACCGTTTCGAAGAATGCCCCAGGATAATCCAGATATTCAAAACCATGGGCGGCTATAACTTAATCGCGCTGGTCGTGGCTGAAACAAAAGAAACCCTCGAAAGCATATCCATGGAAAAATGTTCACTGCGATGCAGCAAAGGAATTCGTCGCTCAGAATTCTACCCAATAAGCGACACGTATTTCTCGCCCTTTCTGCAAATAAGGGAAAACCTTGTGCATAAAGAAAACAAGGTGGCGCCCTGCAAAGTAGAGTGTGATCCATGCAGTCGGTTTGAAAACAAAAAATGCGTCGGGTGCCCCACAACCATTCATTACAGAGGACCTCTTTAGCGGGAGTGGCGTTGGAAATCAAAAATCTTTTGCTTAAAGAAGCAACAAAAATAGAAATAATTAGTTTGGTAGATAATTCGATAGATTTTCTCTCCAGTACCCCTCGAAGGGAGGTTCAGCCGTTAAGACAGTGGACCAGAGAACGGTTCGGCGAAGAATGGAGTCAAACCCATACCGTTCTGCCTATTGCGGAACATGGTTTTTCAATGTTTGTTCGCGTTTTCGGGGAAAATAGTACCTGCAGTATCCTGTTCGATACTGGGGTCAGCTCTGACGGGGTCGTAATGAATGCTCAGCGGATGGGACTGGATTTATCTGAAACAGACTATGTTGTTCTTTCACATGGGCACTACGACCATTTTGGCGGATTGCAAAACGCAGTGAAAGCCATTGGAAAACCTGAATTGACGATAATCGCTCATGAAGACATGTTTAAGATCCGTGGAACAGCAAACTCGCATGGAGCCTTAAGGCAGCATCCCCAATTCCCAACACCAACCCAAGTGCACCCTGCCAAAATCGTTAACACAAAACAACCTTACCTAATAGCCAACGACTTCGTTTGCGTAACTGGCGAGATTCCGCGAGAATCAGCGTTCGAGAAAGGGTTCCCGCAAAACAAACTTTTAACGGGCAGCACATGGCAACCTGACCCCTGTGTTTTAGATGACCGCGCCCTCGTCGTCAACCTCAAGAACAAAGGCTTGGTCGTTATTTCTGGATGCGCCCACGCAGGCATAATAAACACAGTACGCTATGCCCAGCAAATTACGGGAACAGCACGTATCTACGCGGTATTGGGCGGTTTCCACTTGGCAGGCAAAGAATACGAAAACCGAATCCAACCCACCCTTGAAGAACTAAAAAAAATCAACCCCAACCTCATAGTTCCCTGCCACTGCACAGGATGGCGGGCTAACCATGCGTTAGCAAAAGAATTCCCCGACGCATTCGTCAACAACAGCGTTGGAAATCGTTACCAACTAAAATCTTCAAAGGATTGAAAACTCATGACAAAACATGAACCGTTAAATACCGAAAAAACCGTTTCTAATTATCCCATAAAGACCTCGGAGATTAAAGGCTTGAAAAATAAGGGTCCCGTACTCATCATTCCCTGGCGATGCACCTTCGCATGCGACAGCACCTGTGTCCACTGTACTTCAGCGGGAAAACCAGCCGCATCAGACGAAATCGGCACAGAAGATGCTAAAAAAATCGTTGACCAAGTAGAGGATTTCGGCGCCAGCTTCTTTGGAATCACAGGTGGGCAGCCGTTTCTGCGTAAAGACCTCTTTGAAGTGCTAGATTACGCAAAAGAAAAAGGGCTCTGCACAAGCATAATCACCGACGGACGGCTCCTCGATGAGGATGCTTTCAAAAAAATTGTTAAGAACCAAACTAAAATCTCCGTGAGCATCGACGGCGCGGAGAAAATCAATGATGCAATTCGCGGCAAAGGCGCCTACGAAGCAGTGGTTTCCCTGATAAAGCGGGTGGCGCAGGAAAAATTGTTGAACGTTCTCGTTTACACATTCGCTAACGCTGGCGACGCCACCAACGTTAACGAAGCGGATATGCGCCACGTTTTAGATTTAGCTCGTCAGTATGGAGCCCGCTGGGTTGTGTTCCACGGCTTAATCCCATACAGCAAAGACTGCCTCAAAGCCGACCCAACTCCCGCCCAGTACGAGTGGGCATGCAACAAACTCTACGATTTAACCCAAGAATACAACGGCACGCCAAGCATCAACGTTTACATTCCCTTCTACGCACGCGTGGCAAAGCAACGGGGCATGCCAGACTTTGACAAGTGGTTCAACGGCTTCTTCTTGGGCAGATGTTTCTTTGGCAAATTCATGAGTATCGCGGAGAACGGCGACGCCATCCCCTGTAGCTACAACGACTTCTACAGAGTCGGAAACATCAAGGACAAACCGATAAAGCAGATTTGGGATGACATGCAAAGCAGCGAGTTCTTCAATAAAGTCAAGGACAAAGCTAACATCAAGGGCAAATGCGGGGTCTGCGAATACAAGGAGCTTTGCGGCGGATGCAGGTCTGCAGCACTGTTTTATACGGGCGATATCCATGGGTCTGACCCAAGATGCGCCTACATACCTGCTGCTCATAAAAAAGACAAGTCTTCTGCTCGCTGAAACTAGTATACTGGGCGATTTTCTTTTAGGATGGATGCGACTGTTGCCGCGGTTCTGCGCCTACGCCTAACAACCACAACGACAGCTACGAGAACGACTAAGACAGCGATGACAACGACAATGAGTATCCAGTTTGTCGCGGCGGGACTTATCGTCTCTTCTAAGGGCAGCGTCAAAGTGAAAGAACGTTGGCTCTGAGCATACACGCAGGAGATAACCCACACGTCGCATTGCGATTCGCTGTTAAACGCAACTGTTCGTCCATCTATGCCTAATTTCATTGTGTGGGAGTCGTTTACGAGGGTTTTTGGAATTCAAACCTGAGCATAACCCGTTGTGCTTGAGTTCCCGTTTGCGTTGAAGATGAGTTCTCTTGTGGTCGAGTTGTAGCTGAGGTTGGATAACGTTGAGTTCGACGCCACCGAGAACTCGTTGCCCGAAGAATCGGATATAGTAGCCAGGTTGACTGTTGCGTTCATCCAGTGCAACGAATCGTTTCCTGACCATCGGGCACACAGCAAATAGTTGCCTGTTGCGTTGGGTGTCCAGACCGTTTGGAAGCTGCCGTCAGCGTGGGTTTGTATGAGCGAAAAGTTTTCCCATTGATTTCCACCATCAGCGCTAAAACCGACGTATACGGCTGTGCTGGGGATACCTGTTTTGTTGTAGGTCAATGTGCCTGTTACTTGGACTTTGAGGTTGCTTGCAGCGGCTATGCTTATGCAGTTCAACGTTACTGTTGGGTAAACTGTGGGTTCTGGTTTAGGCGTTGGGGTTGGGGTTGGTTCAGGAGTAGCTGTGGGAGTGGGCGTTGGTGTGTCAAAAGGAAAACCGCCCTGCATTGGAGTATAAACAGGGTTTCCCATTGTTTGTTAAAGTAACTGTGGAGGCAGCTGCAAGGGAAGTGCAGGCTGAAATCACGAGGGCTATTGCAAGTAAACCTAACAACTTTACACTTTTCATTGGTACATCCACACCATATCGCTTGTTTTCCTATGGCATCCAAGCGGTGATATTAGGCAGTGGAGATTTAAGGGTTTTTAAATTTCAGCGCAAATTAAAACTCCGTGTTTATTTGATGTACCTTTTACTTGTTTTAGCGTTTTTACGAGTTGAAGTTAGTTTTTGCTAATATACAAGTTCATTGGGTCAGTAAGAACTAGTGGCGGTTTGCACAACCAATCTGCAGTCCAACCTGACGCTGAACACAAAACACAATTTGCAGTCCAGCCTGTTGGTTGTTGTATAGAGTTTTCTGTTACAACTACTAATAAAAAACAGATAAGCGGGAGTGGCGTGCACCCAAAAACTATTTGGAAGAGAGAGGGTAAAGGAACTTTGAGTGCACGTCACACAGTTATGGGCTTCTCAGGTGCTGTCGGAAGAGAAATCCGTAGGTTCGCCTGGATCGGCTATAGTTTTGTTGGGCTTTGGTTTTGGGGTATGAGAGTTTTTCTGAGCCTTTGCTAGTTATGAAGACTGAGCCGCCGTTCTTGAGGTGTTCTTTAACCTGGAAAAAATCCACTTCTTTGGATTCTTGAACTTCAACGTCTGCACTGTCATCTCTGTCAAGCAGTAACACTTGGAAAACAGAGGGTTTAGTCCTTTTCTTGAGCTGGATTGTCAAAAATGCTTCTTCCTTTCAGTTTGAGAGTGAAGTTATATCTCTTCAAAAAATGTTTAAAGCTATGTTGTTGCGTATGCGCTACCACAAGGTCTTATAACCGAAAATAAACTGGGCGATTCGGGGGTCTTTTAAGGTTTTAACTATTAAATCAGGCTTTTCTACGGCAAGCTCTTGCTCACTGTAGACACCCGTTGTAACAGATACGCAACTCATCCCCGCGGCTTTGGCGGCTTTAACGCCGAAAATGGAATCTTCAAAAACCACGCATCCACTCGGCTTAGCCTTCAGCTGCTCAGCAGTCTTGAGGAAAATCTCAGGGTCAGGCTTAGAATGTGAAACCGCCTCGACAGTTAAAATGGTGTCAAAGCAATCGGCAATATCGTTGATTTGGAGCAAATGCATAACCACAGCGCGGTTATTCATAGACGCCAAACCCACCTTCACCTTACCATGCAACATCTCCAGAAGCTCCCGTGCACCCTCAAACAGCATCACCTCCTCGGCTAATTCGATTTGCACTTTACTCTTGCGCTCAACAAGTTGCTTCACAACTTTCTCATCAACCCGCCTATTTGCGGCGTTTAATATTTCGCGGAAAGTCTCCGATGCGCCGATGCCGATTCTGCGTTCAATGTAATGGGTGGGAACTTCAAGGTTGATTTCTTTGAGGGCTTTTTGGAATGAAACCACTATTGCTTTGCGTGTGTCGGCGAGGGTTCCGTCCCAGTCGAAGAGAACCGCTTCAAACATTGTGGATCGCTATGTGAGGTTGAGTTTCTCGCGGATGGTTTGGCTTTTTTTGGTGGCTTCTTCGATGGCGCGTATCATGGCGGGGCGAATTTGGGATTGCTCAATTTGGTAGATGGCTTCGATGGTTGTTCCGCCAGGCGTTGTAGTCATGTCTCTTATTTTAGCTGGGTCTGCAGGTAGGTCTAGAACAAGTTTGCCAGTGCCCATGACTGTTTGGGCTGCACATTTCAAGGCGATTTCGCGTGGTAACCCAACCTTTAATCCAGCATACGTTAATGCTTCAACGATTATGGACATGTATCCTGGTCCACTGCCGCTTATCGCGGTGATGGCATCCATGTATTTCTCATCCATCTCCTCGCAGATACCCATCATGTTCAGTAAACTTTTCACAGTTTCTTTGTCGTGAGATGTCACGTTTTCTGTGCAGCAATACGCGGTATAAGCAGCCTGCACCATGGCACAGAGGTTAGGCATTATCCTGACGATTTTGCTTTCGGGCGCATTCTTCTTAAGAAAACTCAGGGGCACTGTAGCCGCAACAGATATTACAAGTTTACCTTTGATTTCTTCGCTGATGTCTTTTAGCACCTTTGCCACGTCGCCGGGTTTAACGATGACAAAAACTATGTCTGCCTGCGCCACGGCTTTGACGTTATCACTGCTTGTTTTGACGCCTAAAGCCTCGAACTCCTTGAGTTTTTCAGCTTGAATATCAACCGCTGTAATGGTAGAGGGAGAAGTTTTGCCTTTAACGAGACTTTTGATTATAGCGCCGCCCATCATGCCGGTGCCGATAACTGCGATTTTTTGAGTCATGACTGTTCACTTACCCTTTTAGAACATTGGTTTTGCTCTTTAAACTTTTGTTGCTAAAAACAGTTGGCTATTTGGCTGCCACGATTTCTTTGAGTATTCTATGCATTGCCAAGGCTGGTGCATCTGTTTTAATGCCCCTAGTGTTGAAATGGGTGGGTACCGCTTGAAAGCCGCCGTCTTTGAGGGCGGATAAAACTGATTGAACGCTGGGCGCTGGCAGCTTAAGTTTTCCGCCTAACTTATCATTCACGAAGTAGGTGGCGGGTGCCAAGGCTTCATTTTTTGTTAAAGCTAAAAGTTTGGCGATTTTGGCGCTGTCTTTGAAGGCGGTGCTTTGGTTTTCCTTAATCACCTGCTCATTAAAAGCGGAGTCAATGATGCTGCCAGTCCACAGTGGTCCTGCGTACTCCATTTTTGAGCCGCATTCAGGGCATTGGGTGCTTTTTCCGTAAATCTGATGCGTGATTTCCCTGTGTAGGCAGTCGAAACAATGCAGGATGTAGCCTGTATTCTTTAGGCTTTCGTCGCCTTTTTGGCAGCCGTAGCCGATTTGGGCGTAGACGCGGATGTAGTGGTCGCTGCTGTGGCTGAAAAGGATGCGGATTCCGATATCATGCTTCGCCGCCACCGAAGCCATACAGTTAGCCAACAATCGCACAGCCAACTCTTGGCAGTACTCTGTGCGCAGGGGTTTGCCGGTGTATTTGCGCACGCATGCCTTCGCGTGGACTCCGCATAGGGGAGCTAAATCTGTGGCGGTTGCAGCGAGTAACCCGTTGTTTTTTAGGGCTCTAAACGCGGAATCCAAGTAGGGCACGGGGGTGCCGAATGGGTCAATGTCTACTATGTCGAAGCGTTTTTTTGGTGAAGCGTAGTTGCTTAAAACGCAGTTGGCATCCTTGTGTTTGAGCGTGATTTTTTCTTCCAGTTTGTTTAGTTCAACATTATGTTTTGCAAGTTCCAATGCTTTAGTACTGATGTCGCTTGCCAAAACCTTCGATACGCCGTCAACTTCCGCTGCGAAACGGATTCCGCGTATACCCTGACTTGTGAAGGGTTCGCATATGGTGATTTCATGGTTAACCATGTGCTGGTAAGCCTTGAACGCTAAAACCGATACGTCGCGGTTGAACTCCATGACGGGGTTGTAGAACACTGGAGCTTTAGAGGGCGCATAATCCGAAGGCACAACGCCGTAGGCTTTTAGCTTTGGCACTAAAATCTGTACTTTGCCTTCCTTGATTACTTCGCTTGGAAAATCCGCTACATAGCCTTCTTTATTAGCCATTCTTGCATGCTCCAGAGGTGTAGGTTATGAAAACAATTTAATCACCATATTAGACTTATGGTAGGGTTGATGCAAAAGATGAAAATGAATATGTCGAGAGTTCTGATTTTGACCGGTGCTCCAGGAGTTGGAAAAACCACTTTGCTCACTAAAATAGTGGACGCATTAAAAGCGAAGGGTGTCAGCGTCGGCGGCATGGTTAGCCATGAAGTTCGAAAAGACAACGTGCGGGTGGGTTTTGAAATCCTGGATTTAACCAGCGGCAAACATGGGTGGCTGGCTCACGTAAATGGCGATGGCCCACAGGTGGGTAAGTACCATGTCAACCTCGGTGACCTTGACCGCATCGGCACTGCAGCCATCACTCAAGCACTCGAAAAATGCCGCGTCATAGCCATCGACGAAATCGGACCCATGGAGCTTTACTCACAAAAGTTCAAGCAAGCAGCGGCGCAGGCATTGGAGAGCAAAAAATTGGTTTTGGTGGTCGTGCATGGAAAAGCCAAAGACCCACTCGTAACTCAGGTTAAGCGAAGAGTTGACGCCGAAATTTTCAACGTGACTTTTTCCAACAGGGAAAAATTACTTGAACAGTTAATCAGTAAGGCTCTGAACACGATTTAATTTTTGGAGTCCATATTTGGATCCTAATATCCAAGGGTATGCACAGGACCTATAGAGGGGAGGCTATGCGCCACGAACATATTTGGAGCCTAATAGAGGTTCTATGTTGAAACCTATAGGGGGTAGGTCAGTATTGGCTCAAAACCAGCGCATAAGCATGATAAAACCCGTGTCAAACGAAGAAAGAACGTAGTTTACTGTTTTTTAGTTTTTTCCTTGCGCTTGACTTCGGATGTTGTTGCTGGTTCGTCCCAATACTTGTCGAACTCTTCCGGCGTCATGATGTTTAGACTCCTTAGCTGCTGGCTGAAAGAATCTAGCGCGCAAGGGTTGCCAAGGTGAGCTCGGTAAATCTCTATAAGCATATCAACTGCCATCGACGGCGAAATCGGTTTTTTAGCCATCAACGACAATTCCTGTGAAACCTTAACTAAATCCTCATGAACCCGCAACGGCAAATCAACAGATTTAACCATACCAAACACTCCTACAATAAACTCTTAGCTATCTGCTCTGCGTCCTTTTTAATTTTCGCCAACTCATCCGCCGATGGTTTGCCCCTGAGGTCGCCAAGCCTGCCCAAAGTGCTCATGTCCAATCGTCCGTGGAACTCGCTTGGAATGTACCATTCGCCAACAACTGTGAAGCCGAAGTGCTCAAAGTACTGCCTCATGGTTTTCCCCGCGGGCGTTGCTTCCTCGATGCCGGTGTGGGGTCCAGAATAAGTGACGAAGACCAGCGCGTTTTGTCCGGGAACTTTCGGAGCGCATGGCTTTATTTTTCCTTGACTGCGGTAAAGGTTCAGTTTAGCCTTCAACAGGTCCGCCATGGGTTTAGCTGGCTGCCACTCAATCGAGGGTGAACCTACACATATCAAATCGTAGCCGTCAAAATCTGCGTCGGCGGCTTCTTGGGGCGTTTTCAAATCGACAGCGACGCTTTCTTTTTCGAGCCCTTCTTTGATGGCTAAAGCAACTTTCTGGGTGTTTCCTGTGCTTGAAAAATAAACGATTAACGCTGACTTCAACTTTGGCACCTAACCTAATTGATGCTGCTTGAAATAAAAGTGTATTCGCCAAAAAAGCATCCGTGAAGAGTTAAATAGAAAGTAAACACTAGATAAACCGAGTTATAGGTGACTTTTTTGAGAATTGGCTTTTTTGTTTATGAGTATCCGCCTCAAATCGTCGGGGGCTTAGGAACCTACGCCGAATACATCACGCAGGAATATGTTGATTTGGGACATGACGTTTCCGTTTTCACATTAAACAACAACGGGCTCAAAACCCGGGAAATAATGAAGGGCGTCGAAGTCCACAGGCCGCAGATTGCTGATGCAAGCAATATTTGGCCATTTTTTGTGGTGGACGATTTAAAGAAATGGGGCACTAACATTAAACTCTTCAACGACATATTCATCTACAACATTTTGAGCGCGACCAAATTCATCAACGGCTTAATAAAAAAAGAAGGCTACAAATTTGACGTTGTCTGCTGCCACGATTGGCTAAGCAGCATCGCTGGTCTAGTCATTAAGAACGAAACCAACATCCCAGTGGTCTTCCATGCCCATAGCACGGAGTGGGGTCGAAGCGGCGGACCAGGCTCCGAAGTGGTCTCGCACCTTGAACGCGCCATGGCTCAGAACTCGGACAAAATAATAACCGTCAGCTACGCCATGCAAGACGACTTGACACGGCACGGGTGGCAACCGGGCAAAATCAGCGTAGTCTGGAATGGCGTAGACCCTAAACGCTACGACCCCGCCACCGTTCAAAAGCAAGATGTCGCCACAATCAGGCAGAAATATGGGATTCCCAACGATTGGAACATGCTGCTTTTTGTGGGGCGACTTGCCTGGGTGAAGGGCGTACGTAATCTGCTGCAGGCGATGCCCATGGTGCTCAAAGAATACCCCCACACTAAACTGGTTATCCTTGGCAAGGGCGAAGAACAGGGCGACATCGAAGAAACCGCTGACCGCCTCAACATTAAAGACAACATCGTCTACCGCTTCGACTTTGTCTCCGAAAAAGAAAGAATCCTCCACTACGCTGCCTCAGACGTCTGCGTTTTTCCATCAGTCTACGAGCCCTTCGGAATCGTCAGTTTAGAAGCAATGTCCATGGAGAAACCCGTGGTGGTGGGTGCCCGCGGCGTCGTCGGCTTTAAGGAGCAAGTTGTGAACGGCGGACCAGACCAGAACGGCGTGCACATCAACGGCGAAGACCCCGCTGACATAGCTTGGGGCATCAAAGAAGTGCTGCGTGACCCCGCAAAAGCGAGGGACTGGGGTGAAAACGGCAGGCGAAGGGTGCTGGAGTATTTTACTTGGGAGAAGGTGGCTTTGCAAACCAGCAAAATCTACGAGTCACTGATTTAAAAAACTCGCGTTTAAATCGCGAGCATTTCCGCCACTTTCAACAATCGCAAATCCAGCACCTTCTTGTTTGTTGCTGACTTTTCAAGGTCAAAGCTGGTGATTGCGCCCTTCTGTAACCCAACTGCCATGTTTCCCTTTCCTTCACATATCAACTCAACCGCTCGCTCCGCGAACAAACTAGCCAGCAATCTGCTGCGTGCGGTTGGGCTGCCGCCTCGCTGCGCATAGCCAACGATGGAAAGCCTCACTTCGAACTCGGTTTGCCGCTGCATCTCCTGCGCCAGTTTGCTCGAGTCCCCGAAGCCTTCTGCAGCCACGATTATTCCCGCTCTCTTGCCTTTCCGGGCGTTATCATCCATTATGGTGCATATGTCTTCAGTACGCATTGGGTTTTCAGGAATCAAAATAACTTCTGCACCCACACACATACCGACTTCCAGAGCCAAGAACCCCCGTTTGCGACCCATAACCTCCACGATAAATACGCGTTCATGGCTGATTGCGGTGTCCCTGATTTTGTCAATTATGTTAACAGCTGTGTTGACTGCTGTGTCAAAACCTATGGTTTCGTCTGTGCCGTAGACGTCGTTGTCGATGGTGGCTGGAACTCCAACCATTAGAGTGTCGCTTTTTTTGCCCAGTTCCAAGGCGCCGCGGAAGGAGCCGTCGCCGCCAATAACCACTAAACCGTCGACGTCGTTTATGCGCAGGGTTTCGGCGCCTGTTTCGGTTCCGCCTGGCTGCTCAAACGCGGGGCATCGAAGCGTGTGCAGCATGGTGCCGCCCAGCTGGATTATGCCTCCGACGTTGCGTGGAGTCAGCTTTTTGCAGCAGTTAGATAGCAATCCGTCCCAGCCGCGTTCGAACCCAACTACTTGAAGCCCCATCGAGTGCCCCACACGCGTGACCGCGCGGATTGCTGCGTTCATGCCTGGTGCGTCGCCTCCAGATGTAACTATGCCGATTGTTTTTGCCATTTAAGTGCGCCTCTTTTCTTAAACTCTTCTTGCTTGAAGATTAAAACGTTTAGTACGTCATAGAACGCGCAGTCGATTCCAAAACACATAAATTCCAATCTTCTGTCTTTATGGTCTTTGTCGGGAGGTAGCTCAGCCTGGCAGAGCTCTCGAGCCCGCTGGCAAGTCCAGTGGACGGAGAAGCTGTAGAGGTCTACCCATGGTGGGCTTCATTCTAGCCTGTCTAGGCCACAGATACCGAGCTGTCGCAGGTTCAAATCCTGCTCTCCCGACCAATTTACGCTAAAATATAATTCGAGGAATGCATATGACTACCGAATTAACGCAGGAATTCTTAGAAAGCCTAAAAGTCTCAGAAACACCATGAGCGCCTTAGAAATTATGGGTGTAAAAGTATCTTATTGAACAATCTTGAATTGGATAAAGAAATACATACGCTTAATGAAAGCCTACACTGAAAACATCAAACCTAACGTTTCAGATACTTTCTGTGCTAATGAAATTTACATAAAAATCGGCGGAAACATGAAGTATCTTTTCGCAATGATGGACACCCAAACACGCTTTTGGATAGCTCAAGAGGTAGCGGAAACAAAAGAGAAACACGATGCTATAGCGTTGTTCTTTAGAGCTAAACGATTAATGGGTAAACAACCAAAAACCCTGGTTACTGATGGATTGTCTTCTTATTCTGTGGCTTGCGAGCAAGTGTTTGATGGAACTAAACATATCCGCAAAATACCCTTCACCGGCAAGGTACACAATAACAATAAGATGGAAAGGGTAAACGGTGAAATCAGAGACCGCGAAAAGACCATGAGGGGATTAAAACAGAAACGCACAACTGTTCTAACAGGTTACCAACTTTACCACAATTATATTCGACCTCATGAAGGTTTGAACGGTAAAACTCCAGCGGAAGCTTGCGGAATACAATAGAAGGACAGGATAATGGCAAACCCTAATGGAGAACGTAAGCAAACAGTGCCGCTAGTAGAGAAGGAACAGATTCACCCGTTCTGTCTAATTGTTCGACTAATACCTTATCGAGACTAACAATTGACAAAGCTTATATCGAGAATTAAGTAACAAGATATTGCAGGTGTTCGGCGTGGTAAAACCAATCAATAGAAGAAAACAAAACAAACTCAAAGTGTTTCTATTAGCACCCCTATGCGCGATTGTTTTCATCGTTGGTTGGAGCCTTTATTGGATAGGGCAGTCAAAACCAAAGCAAGCACAAAAAACACTAAGCAAAGTGCCCTCAAAGCAATACCAAGTCGAATTAATCATGATTCCTCTGCAAGAAAACGAAGCACTAACAAACTAAACCACACTCCAACTCAATGCTTAAGAACTCGGTATACAGACGATAAGTAACATGGGAACCACAACAGAAGAAATGCCCGAATGCCCCATCACCCGAAAGTTAACAGCCCCTTTTCAAGAAATAGAAAATAGCAGATTTGTCACCCGAATTTTAACAGCTAAACCCATCGCCCACAAAGTTACCAGAACCAAATTTATCAAATTAGTCATCCTGCTTAGTTTGTTTTGATGCATATTTTCCTCAATCGATGCGTTTCACAACACAGGTGTATTGTGTAGTAAGTATTGATGTACTGTACAATAAGTATTGCTGGACAATATCGCAGATAAACAAAACCTCGACATTCAACACATTAGCTATGCATCCAAACTATCTCACCAGGAGCAAACCAGATA
>Ga0209083_1002875_pt1 | contig 15393 bp, 15 predicted proteins | sample AM7aDNAmetaG_FD_184132 | JGI IMG/M metagenome (GOLD analysis project Ga0209083, IMG submission 184132) | Freshwater microbial communities from Finland to study Microbial Dark Matter (Phase II) - AM7a DNA metaG (SPAdes) (version 3) | ecosystem: Environmental > Aquatic > Freshwater > Lake ...
AAACCCTGATTTACGGAGAAATCCGCACAAGGGCGCTTGTTTTAAATAATTAAAAAGAGTTTTGCTGTTTACGGGGACTTAATGCCTGTAAGCAAGCATATGGGTTTTGTGTGCGTCCATTCGGTGGTTGCGCAGTTCTTCGGGAGTTTGAAAACTGGATGAACAGATTCTGCATTTAAACCTTTCTTGGATGAGTTTTTCGTAAGTATACATAGTTTTGCCTTCTCTACTGTTTTCTTGCAAAAAACGGTTCTTTTACAAGCCAACTTATAAAGGGTTGTGCATGCTTATAAAGACACAAGATTTTCCGTGCAAAACACGCATTGAACCAGTCATCCACGCACAATGCTCTTTATTTTTATAGACACACTCAAATAGTTACGGTGTATTGTATAGCACAATTCCCCGTTGGAGACCCAAGGAGGGACTATACCCTTGACAAAGACAAAATTGAAGAGCAAAGGAGTAAAATACTACCAGAATACTCATGGCAAAGTCTACAGAGTAAAACCTAACCCTAAAGCAAATAAAAGGAAGGTTCTGCAGAAACGCCAGAGGAAAATAGATGCCCAGATTAAGGCAGCGGCAGAAGCCTAATTTTTCCCTCTTAATTCCGACTTGAATGTAGTTTTTCTTTTTATTTCTTTTATTTAATTAGGCAACCTCTACCAAATGAAGAATTTGTTAACCAACTAACAAAAAAGACAGCATGTTCAACTCTAGCTCTAAACGCTTGAGCACTGCGCCTTCAACAGTTGGCTAACCATAAACCTGTGGCTAAGCCGTGCCTTTTGGGTGCTTCTGCATCCAATCTACAGCGAAGGCGTCAGCTTTAGATTTAGTGGGGTAATCGGGCGAAATTGTTTTTCCCTCATCTTTGCCGCTTTTTCCGCTTTCAAACAGCCGAACATGGAAGTCGCAGCTAAACTCCTTTTTTAAAACAACCACGGTCTGGTCAGAACTCTCGTTTAGGTACCCACAGTCGTGGCTCAGCATCTTCCAACCTTTAATCATCTTCATTCTAATCTCTTCCAACCATTTTATATGCACACATGCATTTAAAAATTAAAACAGACTGCAAGATTGCTGAAACAAAGAAAATCCAACTTGATTGACAAACAAAAAAATAAAACAAAAAGAAAAATTTTGGATGCTTATTTGAGCATCGTTTCCCATCTGTTGAAGAGTTCCAAGACTTCGTCGCCGTTGTGACCTTTGAGGAATTCACGTTTTTCCTTGTTGGCAACGCATCTCTTCTGGAACTCGGTGATGTACTCGGCTTTCTCAGCTAAGAAGATTATGCCGTCTACGCCTTGGCGTGCAACTCGGGTGGCAACAGTCATGATTTGGTCTGCTGGTGCAACGGTGTCCCATGTTTCGTTTGGTCCGCGGACATAGAAGTTTACGTAGACTGGTTTTTTGAGGAAGCTCTTGTAGCCTCTTGCGATGGTTTCCCAGTACCACGGAGTCGGATAGGCTTTGCTGAACATTGGTATGACAAAGTAGTCTGTGTACTGTGCCATGGCTTCAAAGTCGTAGCCGAAGCGTTCCTTGCCCATCAATGGATCAGGGAGGCAGTTGACGAAGAGTGGTTTACCTGAGACTACTTCTTTGACTTCAGCTAGGAAATCGGTTACTGTTTTTGCTCGCCATTCCGTCCAGCTTAAGCCGCTTTTTGCCTGCTCTTTGATGCATCTTGGGCATGTGCAGAAGTGCTGGTCTGCAAAGTGTTGGCTGCTGATGCTGATGCCTGGAGATACTTTGGCGCAGTCAGCGATGATTTTCAAGTTGTATTCTCTGGCTTCTGGGTTAGTCATGCACACGACGTCCCAGCGCAAGTTGTAGCGTTTGTTTGTGCGCAGTGCTGGACCCCAAGAGCTAACAGAGACCCAGTCGGGGCGTTTAGCCGCCATGTGGTTGTCGCCGAAGCACGCGATGTTAGTGTACATTTCAGGATTTACTTTACCTACAATTCCTGATTCAGATTTTAAACGGTAGAAATTGTAGTCGACGCCTTCAACAGGCTCGGGTTGATACAGAAATACGCCGAATTTCAAGTTTAATGCACCATTTGTTATGTTGTTTTTGTTTACGGAATAAAAGTGCAAGTTATTTAAGTCTTTTCAGTTACCGCATAGATTGCGCGTCCTTCACGAGTTTGATTAGGGCGTATTTTATGAAAGGCGGCAAATCGACTGAATCATAATTTGGCAGTTTTTCGCAGTTCTGCTTAGATTGAGTTATGGCGCCAAAGCATTTGCTTATCTCTGTCCAAGCTGTGAAGTCGGTGGGCAGCAAGTTCTTTTTGTAGTCATCATCCATCTTTACCGCCGCCAAAAGCCACACCCCAGCCGACGGGTTCTTGCTAAGGATTTCAACCAAACCATCAGCGGTAACCGTTAAGCCTTCAACCTTGGAAACTTCCGCAGCCAACTTTTCAAGCGGCAGATGCCTCTCTTTGAGCCTATCCAACACGCTTCGGCAAACCCAAACAGGCTCCTGCTTGAGTAGCGCTTCCGTAACCGCGTGCCTTGCACAGTATCCCACAAGTTTGCCCAGTTTTGAGGCTGGACCACCTAAACTCAACGTTTTCCCGTGGCAAGGTGAGGCGACAGTGACGCTGTCGGTAATGGAGCCCGTGGCTGAATCGCCCGTGTAGCGGCTTCGCACATCAAAATCCCTCAGAGCCGCCGACTTGGCTTCTGTCGCGGTGATTAATGCAGCGACCATGCAGCTCTCCGACGGGTTCCCATCGATGAAAACGATAATGTTTATGGTTCCCAAGATTTCTTGGACATCCATCTCTTCGCCCGAAGATTCGCCATGTGAGCATCCGGCTGTGGCGGCTACATGGACAGAGAAATTGTCGCTTTTCTTTGAGACTAAACTGTAATTTTTTATTTTCGCGGCGGTAACCATGGCAAGGTAATCTTTGGTTAATCCCACCTTAGCCGCGGATGAAGTGATTAGTTCCAGCGGGTCAAGGTGCAGGGAATGGTCACTATATCCTTCCGGCACGCCAATATTGAGGACAGCTTTAACCTGTTTGCTCCCGCCATTAAAGATTGCAGAGCTTATTGTCTTTAAAACATTATCACAAATTACAGCTAGTACGTTGTCTTTAACGATAAGTTTAGTGTTTTCTGCAAGGGCAAACTCTTCCAAGCCGCCAATCCCCATGTCAACTATTTTTTGGGTTTACCATCACTTAAACTGATGGCTTTGGTTGGACACAAGTTCACGCAGACCCCACACTTCGTGCATTGAACCACTTCGATAACTTGGGGTTTTCTGTTCCTTCCCTCTTCCAGGGCGCCCTGCGGACAAACGCCGATGCAAATCTGCCCCGTGCAAGGAGCACACTTTGCAGGATCGATTGTGATGGCTGATTTATGTTTGTCCATTTGAATCAACAAGTAATTAAGCGCCAAGAATATATTTGTTGCGAGCAGAAGGGTTATCCATGCAGATAGGGTTAGTGACGTACAAACCTGAACATGTCGAAGGCTTTGACCCGCACGTTTACTATAGCAAATGGGCTGACGGTCAAGCTTTTCCAGCGGCAAAAGGCATGCAAAACGACGTAACAGTTTTCTGCGACGCCAAAGCCATCCGCGAAGACCCAACAATCGTCTCCACCTCACCCAACGGTCCAGCGCTAAGGCGTAATAGAAGAAATAACTTGGCTTTTGACTTCGTATGCCCAACCCACCCACAGTACCGAACTAAAGTCTACGAATACCTCGACCGCATATCCAAAGAAGACATCGCGGGCGTCACCTTAAACCTCTATCACTTCGCCGACGAAGGCTACTGCACATGCCCAAGATGCATCAAAGAGCAGGCAAAAAGCGGCTTAAGCTGGACGGAATGGCGAGCAAAAACAGTAACGGAATTCCTAAAAGAAGCCAAAACCCACACGAAAGGGACATTTGCAGTTGAAATGTTCCCTGATCCAGTTCTAGCTAAGGAACGGTTCGGAATAGATCTTGGCGCAATCGCCGAATTGGTTGATTATTTCCATGTGCCTTTGTCGTCTCGGGATTACTTCACAAACTATTGGGTTGACACTATTGTTCGAGACTTCGTTGCAACTCTCAAGAAGCCAGTGGTTGTAGAGTTAAGCTCCGAGTTGCCGACTGACGAAAAACTCGATGCTTTGCTCAAAACAGTTTCGTACATTTCCAGGCATAACCTCCAAGCGGTGCTGCTTCTTGTCCACGACTCAGAAAATGCACGTCAAATCGCGCAGTTCGCTGTCCACAACAGTGATTTTCGCGAATGGCTCGACACCTACGAATTCACTAAGATGAAGCAGATAGTTGATAACTGGGCAAAAATTTATTGATGAACTCAACCAAAATTTCATGCTTTTGAGACACTATTTTTTCAGTTTAGTCCTGTATTCCTTTAACCGCTCCATATCTAAATCCGCCGACAAAACCGAATCCTCAGGCTCATCCGTAACCTCACCCAATATTCCCCATGGCGCGATGATTGCGCTTCTGCCGCCCCTCATGTTCGAGCAGACGTTGCCGACTTTTAAGATGAACATGCCGTGGTCCCTTGCGATGCCCTCGGTGAGCGGGTGCCCCTTAACTGTTGGGTGGGTTCCCATAGCTGCAACAGGTAAAGAAACGATTTCAGCGCCGAGCGCCGCGATTTTTTTCATAAGCGACGGGTCAAAGGTGTCAGCGCACACAATCATGCCGAGCTTGCCTAAATCCGTGTCCACAACAAGCGGCTGGGTTCCTTTGGCGACGCCTGCTTCAACTTCAGCTTTTATCGGGTTTATTTTCTTGTATTTTGCTAATAATTGACCGTTTCTCCACAGAGTGCTGGTGTTGTAATACTTGCCGGTGTCTTCTTGGAGCACTGTACCGCCTAACAGATAGATGTCGCCGATGGTTTTGGAGGCTTCTTTCAGGAAACGGAGCGTTTTGGTGCAGGTTTCCTGCGAAATTTTTTTGGCGTCTGTGAAGTCGCCCATGCAGTTGGGTACGGTGAAGTATTCGGGCAGTGCGATTAGGGCTGGTTTTTCTTTGGCAGCTTTTTGGACGGCGGTTTTGGCTGCTGTGAGGTTGTCTTCTAGTGTGTTCCGTATTTTCATGTGGAGTATGCTGATTTTCATGTTTGTGTACCTCTGTTGTATGTTATGTTTTTTGTTTTTGAGCATTTAAACATAGTTGATTGGGGCAAAAATCCAGCAATTAATGGACGTGTGGTCGATTGTTCAGCATTAATCTTGGTTTCAGCACAGATGTTTACTATTTAACGCCTTTTATATGCATACGGATAAACTTAAATACTGGCTGAACGACAAGCACTATAAAGTGAGGGATAGAAATGACGCTTAATGAATCAGAAGTTAGCAAACTCCTACCCGAAGTAAGAACCTTAGTAAACAAATGTGTCAAAAGAAATATGGCAGAAAGCTTCCTCTTTTCCGCCGGAACCGACACCCAAATAATCGCCTACGAAGCCGTAAAATACAAACCCGACATCCCATGCTTAACCTTAGCCTTCAAAGGCGGAACTCCAAAAGACACCGAATACGTAACCAAAATGGTTAAACTCCTAAACCTAAAACAAGAAACCTACCAGTTCGGACGCGAAGAAGTACTCAAATTTTACCCCAAAGTCGTAGAAGCACTCAAAAAATACGATCCCATGGAAATCAGAAACAGCTTACCCGTTTACATCGGCTTAACCCTTCTAAAAGAAAAAGGACATAAAACCGTTTTCACAGGCGACGCGTTAGACGAGCTTTTCGGCTACCCATGGCAATTCCACTTAACAGAAGCTGAATTCGCTAAGAAACAGGAAGAAATGTGGGCAGAAATGGGCTTCTCTTCACTGCCGATGGCTGCATCTCTTGGAATGACCATTAAAGCACCTTACATGGACCCAGAGTTCATGACTTGGGCAAAGAAGCTACCGATCAAATACAAGATAAGCATGTTCAACGGCGTAAAATACAGTAAGTGGATTCTGCGCAAAGCCTACGAAGACGTCATACCCAAAGACATTATTTGGAGGCCAAAAGCACCATTGGAAGCTGGAACAGGAACAGAATCGCTCAGGACACACTTTGAGGACTTCATCACAGACGAGGAATTCCAAAAGAAGAAAGCCGCAATCAAAAAAGCAGACGACGTCGAAATTCAAGACAAAGAACAACTGCTTTACTACGAGACTTTCCGCAAGAAATTCGGCAAACCAAAAGACGTGTTCCCAAAGGTCGAAGGCGCAATACAATGCCCCAAATGCAAGAGCTACATCAAAACTAAAATCCAGTTCTGCAAAACCTGCGGAGCTTACCCCATCTAATCTTTTCTTCTTTTTTGTAAACCTCTTGTATGCAACGTTAATTTTGGGAAAGACTTAATTCTCTATTATAGGTACATGTGAAAAACAACAAGAGGCAAAAGTGTTTGGCTAGTCTCTCACAACTCAAAACTGCGATGGCAATATCTGTTTTCCTATCTGCCTTCATATTCGGGCTCCTCGTTTTCGTAATCGTTTTCTTTTTGCAACTAGACGTTTTCACTGGTTTGCTGATTGCTTTGGGCGGTTCCGCTCTCTTCATATTATTCCAGTACGCGGTTGGTCCAGCGATTGTTGCAGCAACCACAAAGTTGCAGTACCTTAAGCCTGGCGAGAACCCGTGGCTTGAATCAACAGTTAAAGAATTAGCCGACAAAAGCGGCATACCCATGCCCAGATTAGCCACTGTTCCAAACAGTACGCCCAATGCTTTCACGTTTGGCAGGACCTCCAGCAGTGCAACCTTAGCGGTCCACGACGGGCTCCTAAAGCAGCTAAATGAGGCTGAAATCAAGGGCGTGATTGCTCATGAGTTGGGTCACATTAAACATAAAGATTACATCGTCATGACTGTGCTCTCAGCCCTGCCGTTGATTGCTTACTTCATCGCGCAGGCAACGTTGTATGCGGGTGCTTTCAGCGGCGGACGCCGAAACAATAAAGATAATTCAGGAGCAGCTCTGGTCGCTATCGGCGTAATTGCCTTCATAGTCTACATAATTACATTCTTGATTGTTATGCGCCTTAGTAGACTGCGGGAACACTACGCCGACGCCTACTCGGCATATGTGACGGGTTCACCAAGAGACCTCGAGAGTGCCTTGGCAAAAATCACCTACGGCTTATCCATCTCGCCAAAAGCCCCCGAAGGAGCCCGAGCATTCTATATTGAAGATCCAGGTCAAGCAAAACTGGAAGTCCAGCAAATCATGGACAAAAAAGATGAGTATGATTTAGACCACAACGGCGTCTTGGACGAACGGGAACTGCAGTTAGCAATGGAGAAAGAATCTAAATCAACGTGGGTGCAGATGAACAGCCTCTTTGCAACTCATCCGCCAACGTTTAAGCGCATCTTGCTGCTGCGGGAAATCGAGCAGGAAATGGACACGGGCAAATACAGCAACGACAAAATGTACACCCACGTGTAACCGCAATCTTTTTTCGGTTAAAATGGTCGGAACCCAAGCGAAGACTAATATCTTTGCAAAACCGATTTACTATAAAACTCAAAAAGAGAACCTGAAATGGTAAATTATTGTCCAGAATGCGGCGGAGAAATCCAATACATCTCTTTGACTAAGCACTACGTCTGCAAAAGCTGCGGCTTAACGTGTACGGGGCAGGAACTCAATGATTTGCATGACAAGAACAGGCCAGCTGATGAAACTGCAGAGGAAGAACGCCAGAACCGCCGAAAAGAATACCTTAAATGGTACCTTAGTAAAAAATAAGGCTGTTCCCGAAAGGGAGTGAGCTTTCTCGTTAGCCTTGACTCTGCTTCTTGAATTTTTCAAAAAGCCGAGTTTATTTTATCTAACATAACGAAGCCGCAGCCGATTTGAACAATTACTACGCAAACGGTATAAAAGAAAATGACACTAACTCTAACCACCCAAGAGGAAACGGGCATGACAGTTAACATCGAAATAATATGCATAGGCAACGAACTGTTAATCGGCAAAGTAAAAGACACAAACGCACACTACCTCGCTAAACAAGCCACACAACTGGGCGCAAACGTCACAAGAGTAACCGTAATCCAAGACATAATCGAGGAAATCGCCAACGCCGCCAACGAAGCCATAGCCCGAAAACCACAGTTCATAATCACCACAGGCGGGTTAGGCCCCACCTTCGACGACAAAACCCTCCAAGGCATCGCTAAAGCATTAAACCGCAAACTAGAGGTCAACCCAAAAGCCCTCGAAGTAGTCAATCAAAAAACTTTAGAATACGCCAAGAAACGGGGTTTGCCCACAGAAATCGAGTTGACACCGCCCAGAGTTAAAATGGCAACGTTGCCCGAGGGAACCGAGGTTGTCAACAACCCAGTCGGAACTGCTCCAGGCGTCCGTGTTGCAGTGTGGGGAACGGTTTTGTTTTCTTTGCCAGGTGTGCCCGTGGAGACGGAAGCAATTTTTGATGAAACAATAGCCCCGTTGATTAAGCAGGCTGTGGGAAGCGGCGTTTTTTGTGAGCGAAGCATTTTCGCCGACAACATTTTTGAGTCCCGTTTGGCGCCCTTAATCGACAAAGTCATGAGCGATAATCAAGGTGTTTACATAAAGTCTCATCCCATCCGCACCGAAAATAAACCACACGTAGAACTCCACCTAACCATCAGTGAAAGCCAGGAACACAACCCAGCAGAAAAACTCCTTAAATCCGCCAAGGAACTTACCTGTTTAATCGAGGCGGCTGGTGGATCAGTCACGATTGCTTCTTGACGGTGATTTGGGAATAAACATTTAAGCAAAATCTCCCATTCGGAAATAAAAGCTGGCATTCAACTCACATGAAAACTAGTTACATTAGGGCATTAAGCGTCGCTGTGATTGCTGTGATGGTTCTTTCTTTGGTGCCGCTTGGCAAGTCACAGGACCAATCACAAGGCTACAATAGCTCGTTTTTGCTGTTGAACAAGCCAGAGGGCGACGTAACCTACGAGTTAAACGTGACAATTCCCCAAGTCCTCTACCAGTACTACGCCACGCAAAACCACGCCCTCTACATTGACTCGGATTTTGAAAAGTTCGTAACTCCAAACGCGTTAAAACCCATAGCTGACAAACTCTGGCAAATCTACAACAACACCGAAGACTTCACCAACGGCGTCCTAATGCTCGTGCACCAGATAACCTACCGAGAAGTAATACCTGGAAAGTACCCTGTGGAAACCTTAGTTGCTGGCAACGGCGACTGTGACCTTTTCTCGGAAATTGCCGCTTCGATTCTGGAAGCTGGAGGAATCCCCGTTGTGCTCATACACTATCCCGCTCAGCAGCACATGGAAATTGGGGTGGACCTCGGGGGCGCTCCCAAAGAGGCAAGAGTGCAAGTTTACAGTGTCAATGTACAAAACGTTTCCTACTACATCGCGGAGTGCACGGGCAGCCAGTGGCGGGATGGCTGGCGCGTCGGCGAAACCCCGAGCGAATACCAGAATGTTTCATCCCAAGTTATAACGCTCGAAAACATGGATCAATCATCCGTCGGACAAGTTTCGGCAACTATACGAGAACTTGACCCCAGCACTTTGACGCTTCAAATTTCCCCTTCAATCATGCTTGACGGCGGCAGCGTAAAAATAAGCGGTCAGATTCTTCCGCAGACAGCAAACGAGAACGTATCTTTGCAAACGAAAATTAACGGCGGCGGCTGGACCCCCCTCGCCAACGTAACCACGCTTGCGGATGGGCGGTTCCAGTACAATTTGGCGCCTTCAACTGGAGGCACGGTTTCTGTTCAAGCCAGCTGGCTGGGAAACCGCCAGTACAACGGGGCAACAAGTGCCCAGGCCAGCGTCATCGTTATTCCAGCTTTCATCGCTGCGTTGATTGCTGCTTTAGTTCTGACTTTAATTGTAATGTTTGTGCTGGTTTTTGTCAAAATAAGGCATCGAAAACCTGAGCACATGCAGCCATCTGTGCAGCAGACGGAAACAATGCCGCCACCCATCATCAGTTCCTATTGACAAATTTTGAGTATTAATAAAATGGCGGATTTTCTACTGAAACAAATCAAAGAAAAAAAATTAAATTAGAAAAGGAAAAAAATTATGCTTTTTTGGTTTTCTCAAACTCTTTCTTGAGAAGCTCTGCTTTATCAGTTTTCTCCCATGGAAAATCAGCTTCTTCTCTGCCAAAGTGGCCGAAAGTTGCTGTTTTCTTGTAGATGGGTCTTAGCAGATCCAGTTGGTCGATGATTGCTTTGGGTCTCATGTCAAAGTATTTCTGGACTAACTCGAGGATTTTTTCGTCCGAAAGCTTGCCAGTTTCGAAGGTGTTTACGAGCACTGAGATTGGCTGAGCAATACCGATAGCGTAGGATATCTGGACTTCGCATTGGTCAGCTAAGCCTGAGGCAACCACGTTCTTGGCTATGTAGCGTGCCATGTAGCAGCCGCTGCGGTCAACTTTCGATGGGTCTTTGCCGCTGAAGCATCCGCCTCCGTGACTTCCAACTCCGCCGTATGTGTCGACGATGATTTTTCTGCCCGTTAAACCTGAATCTGCCAGTGTTCCGCCGATGACGAATCTGCCTGTTCCGTTGATGACGTATTTTATGTCTTCAGGTATCAAGTTTGCTGGAATAACGTATTTTATGACTTTTTCAACGATGTCTTTCTTTAATGTGGCATCGTCGCAGCAACCGTTGTTTTGGGCGGCAATAACCACGGTTTTGACGCATTTCGGTTTGCCATTGTCGTATTCGATTGTAACCTGCGATTTGCAGTCAGGGCGCAAATAGGGCATGAGCTTTGTTTTTCTGCATTCAGCTAGACGCTTAACCAGCTTGTGTGCAAGCATGATTGGAAGCGGCATGAGTTCCTTTGTCTCATTTGAAGCGTACCCGAAAACCATGCCTTGGTCTCCAGCTCCCTGCTCGTGACCTTTAGATTCGGTTACACCCATCGAAATGTCTGGGGACTGCGCAGTAAGTGAAACAAGGATACCGCAGGTTTCCCAGTCTAAGCCGTCTTTGGCGTTGTCAAACCCGATTTCTTTGAGAGTTTGGCGAACAACCTTTGGGATGTCTATGTATGTGCATGTGGTGATTTGACCCGTAATCATTACGGTGCCCTGCATGACGAGGGTTTCGCAGTCGACACGCGCTTTAGGGTCATGGGTGAATATTGCGTCTAAAACACTATCGGAGATTTGGTCTGCAACTTTATCTGGGTGACCTTCTCCGACTGACTCAGATGTAAACAAGTATTTTCCGGTTTTTTTCATAGGAGTCTCTTCCGTTCAGATGATAGGCATAGTAACCTGCCGTTTTTCTTAAAAGGTTTTCTGTTAAAAATATTCTGGAGGAAATGTCACTATGACGCATTTGCATAAACAATTTTAACCACCAAACCTACGAACAAAAGATGAAAAAACATGAAGTCGCCGGTATTTAGTGAGAATGCGCCAAAACCGATAGGTCCCTATAGCCAAGCGGTAGAGGCAGGAAAATTCTTGTTCGTTTCAGGACAACTGGCGATTGACCCCAAGGAGGGCAAAATACTCGCCAAAGACATCGCGGCGCAGACCCGCCAAGTTATGGAGAACATAAAAGCCATCTTGAAAGCAGCCGATTACAGCTTAAAAGACGTTGTTTCCTCCACTGTTTACCTGTCTTCTATGGCTTTGTTCGACGAGTTTAACCGCGAATACGCCAATTTCTTCGACGGGAATTTTCCCGCAAGAGCCGCAGTCGCCACAGACCTTAAGTCGGGTGCACTCGTTGAAGTTTCAGTTGTCGCCTACAAAGCGTAAGCGCGTGCTTTGATAAGTTATAAAAACCCAATGTGCGTTTAGTATTGCAGTGCACGATATGGCGCCATCCCTCAAGAAGTTCATGCAACAAATCGCTGGAAAAAAAGCACCCGGACCATCAACCACATTCACGATATTCCACGTATTCTACGCGCTGGAGCTTATGGCGCAGAAACCGTTGGGGCGAAATAAGCTGGCGGAGAAGCTCAGCGTCGGCGACGGTGCTGTGCGCACGATAATCAGCAGGCTCCGCGAGGCGGATTTGATTGAAACCTCAAAAGAAGGCTGCAACTTAACCAAAAAAGGCTTGGAGGTTTGGCGGCAGTTCGAAGAAATTTTTCCTAAACGCATGGAGATTCCCCGTTCTGAGCTGGCTGAATCCGAGTTTAACTTTGCTTTCCTGGTGAAGAACAGCGGCGTAAAGGTTGAGTCGGGTATTGACCAGCGCGACGCAGCCATAATCGCTGGCGCCCGCAAAGCGATAGTTATCGTTTTCAAAGGTGGGCATCTATGCATCGAATTCGTCAGCGACGCCATAGAAAAACAGTACCCTAAGGCGGCAAACGTGATTTTGGAGAAGTTGACGCCGCAGAACAACGACGTAATAATCATTGCCGGCGCCGACTCAACGTTGAAGGCGAAGCGGGGCGCATTCGCCGCCAGCTGGTCACTGATTCGCGGTTAAGTAGTGTATTTTTCTCCGTTGTTAAGAATGCGTTCAATCAATGTGTTAACGTTCACCATGCCCTCGTTGCTCTTTGCTGAAACAGGCATCAAATGAAACTGCATACCCAGCTTGGTGATAGCCTGCATCATGTTGCGGCTGAACAAGCGTTTGGTTCCTTCAAGCTTCTCCTCAATCGCATCTTCCAACGCACTGGTGTTCGCGGACCAATTTGCCATAGCTTGCACATCCTTTTTCGGGACTAAATCGCTCTTGGATAGCAGATGCACCTGCGGCTGGAAAAACCTGTTGTAAACCGCCGCCGCTAAGAACATGTTTGAAACGTAGTTGAGCGGGTTGATGCAGAAGACGGAGTCGAAGAGGTAAATGAGTGCTTTAGGCTCCTTGGTTAATTCGTCAACGATGTAGGGTCCGCTTGCGCGAAACGCAAAAAGTTCCATTTGCCCAGGCGTATCGACGAGGACGATGTCCGCGTGCGCTTCTTCGATGTCGCGGGTCAAATTCTCGATTTCATCCGCGATTAAGTCAGCAGCCATAATCATGGCGCCGTTGGGACCTAAACCGTACTTATCCATGATGTCGCCCACATCCACATAGTTGCGCACATCCACATCGGGTTGGTAGGGCAGCTTGAGCGCGCCAGGGTCCAAGTTGACGATGGCAACATCCTGCTTGCTCATCTTAAGCCACTCAGCATACGCCGCTGTAAAAAGTGATTTGCCGCTGCCGGCAGTTCCAATCATAAACGCTAAAGGCATGTTCAGTTCTCCGCTGTAGAGGTGAATTATGTGGGAATAATAACCTTTCTGCCAGCGGCAAAACATGGGTTTTCAACATACTAATGGGCTAGTTCTGGATTAATACTGACCTACCCCTCTATCGTTTCAACATAGAACCACTAATAGGATCCAAATAGGTTCATGCCGTATCGACCCCTCTATAGGTCCTGTGCTTACCTTGGATATTAGGCTCCAAATATGCCAAAAACTCAAAACAATTAACATAAAAAAACCAACTTCTTTGCTGACTTAACTTTTGGTTAAGGGAGATTTCGGAGTTTCTTTTGATAAACAATTTAAGGTTACAGAGTTAACATGAAGGGTGGAGCAGCCGATTTGAAATTAACAAAACCCATTTTGCTCGTTGTTTGCGTGTCAGTTTTGCTGTTGGGCGTGAAACCCGCGTTGGGATGGAGCAACGGCGGTTACTCTGCCGACCCCGCGCACCCAGATTACGGAACCCACGATTGGATTGCCCAGCATGCGCTGGATTATTTACCTTCGCAGGAGAAGCAGTACATAACCGACAACCTCGCATCGTACCTCTACGGCACCGAACTACCCGACAACAATCAAGCATCAGACGGCATCGGCGACACCACAAAACACCACGTATACTATTCCGCTTCTGGAACCGTCACAGATAGTGCTTCGGCTCAAAGGGCAAGCGCAGAATACACTTTGGCGCTAAACTTCTTGAAGAACAAGGATTATGCGGATGCAGCGAAAACCGTGGGAACAATGACCCACTACATAGCGGATTTAGCTGTTTTTGGGCACGTGATGGGTTCATCTACGCCGTGGGGAACTGAAACCCACCACAGTGACTACGAAGATTACGTGGATGCACGAACCTCAAGTTACTCAGGCAGCTTCAACAGTTACCTATCATACGATGGCAGCCTCACTACTTTGACAGCAACAAATGCAGCCCTAAACATCGCTTACGACACCACTTTTAACGGAAACAACCATTTAACCTGCGTCTGGATGGATACCAACTACAATTGGAAAGATCCCACGTTCAGCAACCGATGTGGACAATCCCTCAATTTGGCGGTTAACGACGTAGCAGATGTTCTGCATACGCTCTATCAGGAAGCCGCTCCCTCCGTCAGCTCAATTCCTACGACGTCAACGGCGCCAACGCAGACTTCGGTTCCAACAGCTGCCCCAACACTTACAGCGCCTGAGTTTTCAGCGACGCAGGTTCTAACAATAGCTATGTTACTAGTCACGGCTGCAGTTATCGTTTACAAGAAGAACATGGCTCAAAAACGTTGAGTGATGGAGAAAGATAAAAGACAGCTCAACCCATAGTTAGTGGGCGATAATTATTTTCTCAGCCTTCATAATGTTGCCAGTTCCAACGTACAGTCAATATGTAACGTGCCCAAAATGCAGTTCACAAGTGGCATCCAATTCCAACTTCTGCAACTTCTGTGGCACAAACCTCAAACCACAGATTTTGCTCAAGATTTGTCCTCGATGCAAAACCCGAATGTATGCGGCGGCGAAGTTTTGCCCTGAATGCGGACAAAAACAATGAAGCAGTTTTAAAAAGTGTGCCTCCACGTAACAGGTATTTTTGTATTTGCTGATTGGTTTTGTTGAGTTATTGGTGTCAATAAGTTTTAAAACAATCGTTCCGAATTTGGCAGCTGGAAATCTTTGGAGAAGGGTGATTATGAGGGGTAAGCCGTGGTCGAAAAATGAGGAGAAGCTATTGCGACAACTTGTTGAAGAGGGAAAAAGCTTTGATGAGATTTCAATTATTATGGGTAAAAGTCGTCTTTCCGTTAAGGGTAAGTTGTTTAATTCGGGTTTGAATTCTGTGAAAGTTGCAACTGGTGTGCAGCGTGCAGTTGCAACAACAATTGCAACAACAACTTCTCCCGCGGAGGGAGCTGCTGGCTCTTTAGCGGCGCCTATGCCTGGTGCTGCTGAGGATAAATTTGCTGATGTTGTTTCCAAGTTGCCTGATCGGTTGCCCAGTGTTGAGGAGGAGCTTAAGGTTTTAGTTGCGGCGGTTGAGGTTTTGAGGCAGCCGGGTCTTAGTCGTGCTGAGGGATCGCGGTTGCATAATATTATCGTGGGTGTGAAGGTTTACCAGGAG
>Ga0209083_1002878_pt1 | contig 15363 bp, 11 predicted proteins | sample AM7aDNAmetaG_FD_184132 | JGI IMG/M metagenome (GOLD analysis project Ga0209083, IMG submission 184132) | Freshwater microbial communities from Finland to study Microbial Dark Matter (Phase II) - AM7a DNA metaG (SPAdes) (version 3) | ecosystem: Environmental > Aquatic > Freshwater > Lake ...
TTGTTTTGCCGTATTCAGGAACAGGCTGTTGAAGGGTTGTAATTTAAAGGTCGTAACTCCGTGCTGCCGGGCCAATTCGACAATGTAGGGCAGGTGCTTGAAGTTCTTTGCGGTTACGACGCTTGCAATAGTGCTTTCGACTCCGTATTTCTTCAGATTTTTTATTGCTAAAAGCGCTCTCCCAAAGCTGCCTTTTCCCCTAACATGGTCGTGGACCTCCTCGGGGCCTTCGATGGAAATATTAACAACGTCCGTTCCTGCGCGCAGCAGCTCATAGGCATGTTTTTCATCGAGTAAAACACCGTTTGAAGTCACGCAGGCTGCTAGTTTTTGCTTTTTGGCGAACGATATGAGTTCGCACAAGTCCTCCCTCAACAACGGCTCCCCCCCGCTGAAAACCACCGTGTTGGCGCCCAATGCGGCCGCCTCCCGAATGACGCGCTCCCAGACGCGGGTCTCTAGTTCTTCGGTTTTCGCCAAAGGAATATCACACATCCGGCATCGCAGGTTGCAGCGATTGGTTATTGAAAGAATAAGGTCTTTAAGCATCGTGGGGTTTTTCTAATAATTTCGCTTCGTAGTTTTCGATCATTTGCCGGGCTTCTTTCAAAAGTTCGTCTCTGTCTTTTCTGCTGCCAATCTGCCGGAGAAAGTTTTTGGAAATCTCCTCGAGGGAGTCGGATTCCGGATGCGCCCAACAGGTTTGCAGGCATGGCTTCTGACACTGCTTCATGATCGCTCTGGCCTTGTGGGCCTCCGGGCTTGTTAAGCATGGCTCGAGACCCCCTTCCGCGATGTTCCCAAAGCTGGCGCCACAGCTCCGCGCCTCCCCGTCCGGCCCGATGTTGAGAAAGACGAAGGGGTTGCATTTCCATTGTTTTTTGGCCAGGGCACCCTTGAAATGATCGACCCACAAATAAGGGTCATGCAAAAAAGCCACGAGCCCATGCTTGTTTTTATATTCAACGATCTTGTCAATCTGATCTTTTAACACAGACAGCTTGTCCTCCCGGATCCAGAAGGGCGCTTGGGGCGAGGTGTTCTGCATATCATCCTGCGCGACCACCACCGGATGATAAACCAAGCATTCGACCCCCAGGCTCTTTGCCAGAGGGATCATGTCGAATAACTCGTCAACGTTCTCCTTCATGATGGTGGTCCAGGCGGAAATCTCGGGTCCGGCTCCCGCCTTCTTTTTTGCATCCGCAAGATTTTTTAAGGCCGTGGTCGCTTTCACGAAAGCGCCTTTTTGCCGGACGGTGTCATGCGTTTTTTCGCTTTTCCCGTCCAGCGAGATCGCTATGTTTTGAAGTCCCGAGCGAACGATTTTCGTAGCGAGCTCTTCGTTGATTAAGGAGCCGTTGGAAACGGCTTCGGTTTTCAGTCCTCTTCTCACAGAATGGCGGATCAGCTCGAAGATGTCTTTCCGGAGAAACGGTTCTCCTCCGGTAAAAAGCACGACACAATCTCTTCCCCAGTCCGCAATCTCATCGAGCGTTTTGAGAACGCTGCCATTGGAAAGTGAGTGACCCTTAAGGACGTTAACCACCCCGCACATTTGACACTTAAACGTACACTCGTGGCTGAGACTTATAAAGACCCAGTGCGGCTTAGCGAAGGGGCGCCCCGTCACTTCAGAAAAATGATATTCAAGGTTCTGTTTGAATTCTTTCAGCGGATCCATTTTCCACTCACTCTTTTTCGAAAGCTTTTTTCATCAAGGGCACGGAAAAACAGCCTAAAAACGATCACTTCTCGCCCGTCTTTTTTAAGGCGTATTATCTATTTTGAGAATAAAGAAGTATATCCTTGAGAGAATGATCTGGCTAGGCGAGTTTCAGAGTTCGTTTCTTTGAAACGAGCGGGGCTGTGGGCAGCCCGGGCAGGAGTTAAGAAAAAGGCCCGGCAGCTTTCGCCACCGGGCCTTTTAGAACTTCGGTTGTGTCTTAAATCTTCACAACGTTAGAGGCTTGATCGCCCTTGGGGCCCTGGGTCACTTCGAACTCGACCGCTGCGCCTTCTTCCAAAGACTTGTATCCCTCGCCCTGGATTGCGGTGTGATGCACGAACACATCAGCGCCACCCTCACGGGAGATGAATCCAAAACCCTTATCGTTGTTAAACCACTTCACTTTTCCTTGTACCATGATTGATATTGCTCCTTTCACTAGAATTATAGTAACGCATGACAAGTTCAATCTTCACTACGGTAAAAACATCAACCTGGTGCAGTTAGAACCAGCCCGCTTCTTTTCCCCTCCCGGGGCTCTGAAAACAGGGTAAAAACAAAAAAACCGCAAGGCTCACTTTCTGACCTTGCGGTACAAATTGTGTTCTACCTCTTTGCTTACTACACAGGCACTATGCCTTATGCAGGTCCCGTTGTCAAAGTTTATTATGCCCTCTCCTATAGCCTTTTCAAAAATTCAAAAGGTCCGGCGAGACGCCCTTTCCCCAAAATGCTCTTATTCGATCGAGAAGCTGGCGTTGACGACGGCGGTGACTTTCTTATCGAGAGACGTTGTATCGTTCATGCCCCAGTCTGAGATCTCCGTAGAATTCACGGGCGTGATCTGGAAAACGCCCATCCGCGCTGAACGCATGAAACCGATCTTGTTGCCTGTGGCTTTAACCATATTTTCTGCTCGGAGCTTTGCGTTCTCGGTCGCCTTGGCAAGCATTTCGACTTTCAGCTCATCCAGCTTCGTATAGAAGTATTCCGGGCTTCCAGAATAGAACTCGAGTCCCTCGTTGATCAGGCTCGTGGCCTCGCAGGAGATCCGGGCGATCTTCTCTACGTCGTTCGAATGCAGCTCCACCACCTGTTTGAGGCGATAGCCTTCAATTTCGTTGGTGTTGTTTCCTTTGTCGTTCTTTTTATAAATTGTCTCCGTCTCAATCTGCCGCGCAACGATCTCATTTTCTCCGATCCCTTGCCTTGCAAAGTATTGTTTTACCTTCGCAAGATCGTCCCCGAGTTTTTTAAAAGCGGTTGCCATGTCGATCTCACGCTTTGAAAAAGACCCTGCCCACACCGCGTAATCGCTTTTGATGTCCTTCTGCGCCGAACCCGTCACGGTGATCTGCTCCCTCATGAATTTCGTCACAGACAAAAAGCCTTTAGAGAAAATGATGCTCGAAGCGATTGTGGCTACGGCAAGACAAAGCCCGAGAATGATGATCTGGGTGTTCTTGAGAAAATTCATTTTGTTCGGCGTGTTGTCTTCCATGGCGGGGCTCCTTCTTTTGTTGCGGCTTTTGGCGGCTCGCGATTTGCGGTTGTTTTTTCGGATTTTCCGGTAGGTCCTACAAAACGCGAGGGCTCACTGGGGCACTATTAACGTCCGGCTTGAATAAAACTGAATGAAGCAAAAGATAGCATTCTTTCGCGATAAGGAAAACGGACACGACTACAACCAACTCGTTCTACTGGAACTAATTGGTATAACTGGCGGACACGTCTGCAACCAATTCGCACCGCGTCCGAAATCAATGCAAAAATCGTTATTAAACCGTTTACCGACATACCGTTATATCAAAAACTGGCTCAAAAGATAAGAGGATTATTCGAGCTCGGCATGAATGTCACCGATATCGCCAGGAGTCTTCGTATCGCAAAGAAGACTGTCCGGAAAGCTCGACAGTTCTATGGACATGAGCAACCTTGAAAGTTCTACGAAGAAATCGTCATCCCATTAATTTTCTTTTCCAGGGTAGTGAGCCCCGACATAATTTCGTCGAAACTTGGAATAGATCCGAAAAGCATAGCCTGCATGTCCCGATAATCTGTTCGCAAATGGGGCAGATTCCTCGCTGGCGGAAGCAAATGCAGGCTCCCGGGTCTCGCCTGCTCATACATGGCCCATGGACAACGGTAGAAACGCATCTTGAATCGCACGACTTCTTCCAGCAGATCCAGCTTGAAAAGCGCCGAAGCGGCAACGGGAAGAAGACTCAATCTGTACAAGTCATAGTAATGACGCGAATAACGGGGCGGTAACGGCTTGTCCGCTCCACGATGGGCTTCCTGATGAAGGATCGTTGCTTTTTCCCAAAACGTTCTTTCGGCAGAAATCGTTCGAACCACAGTGTTTGGTTTTTTAAATAGCTGTTGGAAATGCTCCGCCGCGTAGGGACGGATGGACTTCTCTTCATTGGGCGTCCATGCCGCCAAGGGGCCGATCTCCAACCGGATCTGCGGTAAGATGGCTTCCAAAGAAAATGCTTTGGGATACCGAATCAACACATCCTGTCTCGTGACCGCGATATCCATAGCAGAACCGACCCGGGCTGTTAGATCACGACGTAAGACAGAGACGAAATCTTTCGATAAGAATTCCGCGGCTTTGTGGTTAGCCTCCTTGCCGAATGCATCCTGTTTGGTCGCGCTACGCTCCTTCCAAGGCTCCACATCGGAATAGCCGAGAAGCTTCCAATCCAGAATCAAATCAATGTCCTCGGAGAATCTTTCAATCACTCCAAAAGCCTTGGAAAGGCTTGTCCCTCCCTTGAAAGCCAGCCGGTCTTTCCACGGACTTTCATGAAACAGATAGTCGAGAATCCAACAGACCCAGAAATCCTTTTCGACGATGGCCTCATGCACACGCATCGCTTGTGAAGTGGCTCTAAAAAGTTCACTGCGGTCTTTCTCCGACCGTCTGGCAATGTCACGCATCTTACTTCCTTTTGTTCATCGGCAAACGTTTGATGATCTCATACACCCATGAAGTGACGTAGCGCGCTTCACGTACCGCCCGGGCTCGTTCCTGATTGCTAAATTTCAATTTGAGTGCTTTGATGACGCTGTCATTGATCTGGGGTTCTCCCAGAGCTTTTAAGGCCTGTACCAGCAAGGCCGTTTTGGGTGAAAGGATTGTGGTTTCTTTGTTGGCCCGCCGCAAAAAAATGATTTTCCCGCCTTTCCACTGGTATTTCTTCGAGGGGCCATCGCTGAAATACCGCCAGTTAGCAGGGACCTGCGTGGAAAGGCCCAGGAGATTTAATGCGGTTTCACTCGCCGGAAGAATGGTCCAGCCGTGAGATCGTGCAATGGTTCGCGCTATGGCATCCGGATTCGGACTTGCGGGAGCCTTGAGCAAAGCGCTGAAAGTTGGATAGTCATAGACCCCTCGTGTGAGACGGCGAATCGTTCCAACCTCCGCAAGGCGCCCGAGCGACTGGCGTGCGGTTTCATGCGAGGCAATATCTAGGAAGTCTTTTGTGGCGAATACAGAGCCCCTTCCCGACGCGCGTATCCTTGCGAATATTTTTTTTGCAATAGTTTGATCCATCACTCACCACCCTCCTATACATATGTCACGTAAAATAGCCTATTTTCGTGACATAGTCAAGGGGCCCTGAAAGAAATTCCGCTGGCTTCAGAACGGTCCCAAAAGACACCTAAAGCATGCTGCCCTAAGTGGAAGAGTTCGATGGGAAAACCGGAGGGGGGGGGATTTGAACCCCCGGTGACGCTTGCGCGCCACATCGGTTTAGCAAACCGACGCACTAAGCCGGGCTATGCGACCCCTCCACGAAACAGACGACAGCCAACAGTCTTCAGACCACAGACAAAGACAACAAAAATTAAAGCAGCGTCTGCCGCACGAGGTCTTTCTTGAGCCTCGCCGGCAACGTCGTTTTGCACAGGCAAAACGGAGAGGGCGAGATTCGAACTCGCGAGACCTTTCAGTCTACCCGCTTTCCAGGCGAGCGCACTAGACCAGGCTATGCGACCTCTCCATAAATTATCGGGAACGGTTTGCGTTTTCGTTCGCCGTTTCCCGTTCCCCGCGCTCGAAAGAGCGCTAGAGTCTATGTATTTCTTACAAATCGGTCAAGGAACGAAGCGGCTTGCGGGCTCAGGCTAAGTATGTCTGCAGAGTTTTCGGGAAAACGATCTGCCCGTTCGCCTCCTGGAAATTCTCGAGAAGGCAAAGCACGATTCTTGCGAGGGCCAGCCCGGAGCCGTTGAGAGTATGAACGTATTCGAGTTTTTTGGTCGCAGCATTCCGATAACGAATGTTCATTCGCCTCGCTTGAAAATCCGTGAAAAGGCTACAGCTTGAAACTTCAAACCATTTTTGAGTCGCCGGCGCCCAAACCTCGAGATCGTAACACTTTGCCGCGGCAAAGCTCATGTCGCCACTTCCGAGCAGCACAACGCGGTAAGGAAGTTCCAGCGCCTGAAGGACTTCTTCGGCGTCTTTCACCAGAGATTCGAGCTCTTGTTCCGACCCTTCCGGTTTTACAAATTTTACCATTTCAACTTTGTCGAATTGATGAACGCGAGAAAGTCCGCGAGTATCCTTACCGTACGACCCGGCCTCTTTACGAAAGCACGGCGTGTAGCCCGTGTATTTTACGGGTAGATTTTTTTCTTCGATCGTTTCATCGCGCATCAGGTTTGTGATCGGAACCTCCGCTGTGGGGATAAGAAAAAACGACCCTTTTTCTTCGCCTTCACCCGCAGCCAACGCATACATATCTTCTTCCATTTTCGGAATCTGCCCGGTGCCCCTCATGGACGCTCGGTTCACAATGGCCGGAGCCCAAACCTCAGTATACCCATGGTTTTTAACATGAAGGTCGATCATGAAACCGATTAGGGATCTCTCAAGTTTGGCGCCAGCCCCAAAATAAACGGGGAAACCCGCTCCCGTGATTTTGCTCCCTTTTTCCATGGAGAAAAGCCCTAGCTCGGAAGCTAGCTCTAGATGGTCTTTGGCCTTGAAATCGAGCTTTCGGGGTTCACCCCACGACCGGATGACTTTATTGCCTAAAGCGCCCTTACAGATGGGCACGTCAGAAGTTGGTATGTTAGGGATTGAAAGCGCTATTTGCTCGATTTCTTCTGACAGTTCACCCACTTTAGCATCGAAATCGGCTATTTTCTGGGATGCGGACTTCATTTCAGTTATGAGCGCGTCTGTCGATTGACCTTGTTTCTTAAGGCGGGCGATCTCTTCGCTGGCGGAATTCCTCTTGGCCTTGAGCTCCTCGCTCTGTTTCAGGAGGGTTCTTCTTTCGAGGTCAAGGTCAAGGAGGGCCTGAATGTCCACCGAAACCCCTTTAGCATCAAGCCCTTGGGAAACCTGGTCGGGGTTTTCACGGATGAATTTCAAATCGAGCATTTTTTTCTCCCGTCATTCTGCTCCCGCCAGAGGCGGGAGAAGGATCTCCGCGAGATCCTTCGCTTCCCTCAGGATGAGCTGCGGTTATTTTGGGTTTTTCTTTGCGGATGCTTTTTCGTCTAACAACTCGAGTTGGCCTGCGTCGTCGGACTCTTCTTCCTTGGCTACCACGCGCGTCGCGGAAGCGATCTTGTCCTTGTCCTTAAGGCGCATGACATGAACGCCCACAGCGTTGCGACCCGACGTACGGATCTGACTAACTGGGCACCGCACGACCATCCCGCTTGTGGTTACAATGATGATCTCGTCTTCTTCAGCCACCGTGAGAACGTTCACAACCTTGCCGTTCTTTTCCGAGACCTTAATATTAATGATACCCTTGCCTCCGCGCGACTGAATGCGATATTGGGCAAAAAGGGTTTTTTTGCCGAAACCGTTCTGTGTCACGGTCAGGGCCGTAGCTTTTGGATTCACGATCTCGGCCGCGATCACTTCATCACCTTTGGCCAGATTCACGCCGCGTACTCCGGTCGCATTGCGTCCCATCTCGCGAACGTTTTCTTCCTTGAAGCGGATCGCTTTGCCGTCGCGCGTTGCGATAAAGATCTCGTCTTTCCCGGAGGTGATCTTGCATGCCACCAGCTCATCCTTGTCGCGCAACGTAATGGCGTTGATCCCGTTGGAGCGCGGACGGGAATATTCGATCAGATTGGTTTTCTTGATCACGCCCTTGGCGGTTACCATGAGCACGAAGCGCTTATCGTCAAATTCTTTGACTTGTAAAAATCCGGAGACTTGTTCGTTCTGCGCGAGAGAAAGGAAATTGACAATGGCTTTCCCTTTGGCCTGACGAGACGCCTGCGGGATGTCATAGGCTTTGCGCCAATACACGCGCCCTTGGTTGGTGAAGAACATGATGAAGTCGTGGGTCGAGGCGAGGAACATGTGCTCGATAAAGTCCTCGTCGTCGCGAACGCCCGCGCCCGACACGCCGCTCCCGCCGCGATTCTGTCTGCGGTACATGGTGACAGGAATGCGTTTGATATAGCCAGCGTGCGAGATCGTGATGAGAACATCTTCCTGGGCGATCAGATCTTCGATGTCGATGTCGCCTTCCGCGGCCACGATCTGCGTCCGGCGTTCGTCCCCGTACTTCTTAAGGATTTCCGCCGTCTCTTCCTTGATGATGTCGAGGACCTTGCGCCGGCTCTTAAGTACTGATTTGTAGTATTCTATCCTCTTGATAAGCTCGAGGTATTCTTCGTCGATCTTGACGCGCTCCAGCTGCGTCAGGCGCTGAAGCTGCAGTTCGAGGATCGCCTTGGCCTGGATCTCCGAGAGCTTGAGCTCTTTCATCAAGCGTTCTTTGGCAAGCTCCGGGCTCTTGGACGTGCGAATAATCCGGATAACTTTGTCGATATTGGCGATAGCCTTCTTCAAGCCCTCGAGAATATGCGCTCGCTTTTCCGCCTTATCGAGTTCGAACCGGGTGCGGCGCATGATGACCTCGACGCGGAAATCGATGAAGCGCTCGAGCATCTGCTTGAGCGTAAGAACGCGCGGCTGCCCGTCAACCAAGGCAAGCATGATAACGCCAAAGGTCGAGCGCATCTGAGTGTGCTTGTAAAGATTATTTAAAATAACCTGGGCAATGGCATCTTTTTTGAGCTCGATCACGACGCGCATCCCGTCCCGGTCTGATTCATCTCGAATATCAGAGATTCCTTCGATCTTTTTGTCTTCCACGAGACGCACGATTGACTCGATCAGGTTTGTCTTGTTTACTTGGTAAGGAATCTCGGTAATGATGATGGCGTCTTTTTTGCTGCGCCCTGTTTCGATCGAAGCTTTGGCGCGCATAACCACCTGCCCGCGCCCGGTCTCATACGCCTTCTTGATCCCTTCGCGGCCAACAATAAGTCCAGCCGTTGGAAAATCCGGTCCCGTAACGATCTTGGAAAGCTCTTTGACGGTGATGTCCGGATTATCGATCGTCGCGAGAAGCGCCTTCGCAACCTCGGTCAGGTTGTGCGGCGGAATGTTGGTCGCCATGCCGACTGCGATACCGCTCGATCCGTTGATCAACAAGTTCGGAAGCTTGGAAGGAAGAATTGAGGGTTCGACGAGAGACTCGTCAAAGTTCGGAACAAAATCCACCGTGTCTTTGTCGATATCGGTCAGAAGCTCATTGCTAGCGCTCGAAAGCCGCGCCTCGGTATAACGCATGGCTGCAGCATTATCGCCGTCAATAGAACCAAAGTTTCCCTGCCCTTCCACGAGCGGGTAGCGCAGCGAAAAATCCTGCGCCATACGGACCATGGACTCATAGACCGCGGTATCCCCGTGCGGATGGTATTTCCCCAACACTTCTCCGACGATACGGGCGGATTTCTTATAAGCTTTGCTGTGAGTAAGGCCGAGTTCATTCATGGCAAACAAAATGCGCCGGTGTACGGGCTTCAAGCCGTCACGAACGTCCGGGAGTGCACGGCCGACGATAACCGACATCGCGTAATCGATGTAGGAATCCTTCATCTCCTCTTCGATGGGGCGAAGAATGATCTTTTCGTTCATTGCATATAAATTTTTTTGTGGCTCTGCCATTTTCTTATCCCTTGGATGTCATCGCGCGCCCCGAAGGGGCATGGCGCTCTCGTTTTTAAGATTGCTTCATCGCTTCTCTCCTCGCGCTCCAGCGCGAGGCCACAGCTTAAATGTCTAAATTCCTGACGGCTTTTGCGTGCCGTTCGATGAACGCTCTCCTGGGTTCCACGGCGTCCCCCATCAGAACCGTAAAAATCTCATCGGCCTCGACGGCGTCGTCCAGCGTAACCTTAAGAACGGTCCGTGTCTCGGGGTTCATGGTGGTATCCCACAGCTGCTCGGGGTTCATTTCTCCAAGACCTTTGTACCGCTGGAGCGTCATTCCTTCCTTCCCGTTCACTTTGATTTGCGCCAGGACATCGCGGAGGGCCTTCGTTTCTCTTTTTTCTTTGTCAAAAGAAAGCTCAAAAAGAACTTCTTCGCCGGCTTCAAAATCTTCGAAGGCCAGGCTGTATTTTTCGAGGCGTTTTTTCGCTTTCTCGAACTCTTTGGCTTCAAAGATCTCTATAAGGTCGTGCATGGGCGGGAGAACCGCTTCCTCTTCCGGAGCTTCTTCCACCTTCCCTTTCTTGACGACCTTCTTTTCTTCCTTTTTGTTCTCCCCTCGAGCCTTCGCTTCGGCCAGCTCCGCCCTCAACTCTTCTTTCCTCTCGGCCGCTCTTTTCTTTTCGAGCTCTTTCACGTGCTCCTCAACTTCTTTTTCCGAATAAAGAAAGGTCTCCTCGTTCTTCGCGAGGAGGCGCACGAGATATTGAGGGAACCCTCTTTTCTTGTCCAAGGCTTCCATGAATCGGTGCCACAGAATGCCTTTTCGGGCCAGAGAGCGCTCCAGATCTTCCATGGCCTGAACAAGCTCCATAAGCTCCCGCAGCTCCTTGCCTTCGATCTTTCCCTTCGCCCCATTCTTTTTAAGCGACACTCCCTGGAGCCCGAAATCCAGCAGCATGCTGTTCATCTGCTCTTCCGTCTGGACGTATTGTTCTTCTTTGCCGCGCTTCATTTTAAAAAGGGGCGGTTGGGCAATGTAGATGTGCCCGTTCTCGAGAAGTTTTTTCATCTTTCGATAGAAAAAAGTGAGAAGAAGTGTGCGGATGTGGCTTCCGTCAACGTCGGCGTCGCACATCAGAATGATTTTGTGATAGCGAAGCTTCTCGATGTTGAACTCTTCGTCGATGCCTGCCCCGATCGCCGTAATGATGGTCCGGATTTCCTCGTTGGAAAGGATCTTGTCAATGCGAGCTTTTTCCACGTTGAGGATCTTGCCTTTAAGGGGGAGGATGGCCTGAAATCTCCGGTCGCGTCCTTGTTTGGCCGAGCCTCCGGCCGAATCTCCCTCGACAAGATAAACTTCCGTGTTCGCCGGGTCTTCGTCGGAACAGTCCGCCAGCTTTCCAGGCAACGACGCTGATTCGAGCGCCCCTTTGCGCCTTGTGAGTTCGCGCGCTTTTCTCGCGGCTTCTCGGGCGCGATATGCTAGCGCGGCCTTTTCCACGATCTTGTTGGCGATGGGCGGATTTTCTTCGAAGAAGGCGCTCAGCCCTTCATAAATCACGGAATAAACGATCCCTTCGACTTCGCCGTTTCCGAGCTTGGTTTTGGTCTGTCCCTCAAATTGCGGGCGCGGGACCTTAACGCTGATCACGGCCGCGAGCCCTTCGTTTAGATCCGTGCCGCTTAAGCCGCTTTCGATGTCTTTCAGGAGGTTTTTGCTTTTCGCGTACTGATTGGTGGCGCGCGTCATGGCGGTTTTAAACCCGCTCATGTGCGTCCCCCCCTCGATTGTGTTGATGTTGTTCGCGAACGAGAAGACGTCTTCACCGTAGCTGTCATTGTATTGGAAGGCCGCTTCAACCTCGACGTCGTCTTTGGTGTTATCCACATAAAAGATCTTTTTGTGGAGAGGGTTCTTCGACCTGTTGAGGTATTGAATAAATTCGGAGATGCCGCCTTTATAAAGAAAAACGTGCTCCTTGATCTCTTTTTTGACGCGCTCGTCTCGAATCGTGATGCGCACGCCTTTATTTAGATAGGCTAGTTCGCGCAGCCGGTTGGAAAGGACATCGAAGCTGAACTCGATGCTTTCGAAGATTGTTTTATCCGCCAGAAAGGAAACGGTTGTGCCTCGCTCTTTGGTTTTCCCTTTTTCGGAAACCTTGGTGACCGGATGCCCCTTTTCGTACTTTTGGTGCCAAACCTTCCCGTCACGCCGAACCTCCACTTCGCACCAAGCTGAAAGCGCGTTCGTGACCGAGACGCCGACGCCGTGAAGTCCGCCTGAAACGCGGTAGGCTTTATTGTCAAATTTCCCGCCCGCGTGGAGCGTAGTCATCACCACTTCAAGCGCAGATTTTTTCTGTCCCTTGTGAAGGTCTACCGGGATGCCGCGCCCATCGTCAGCAACCGAAACGCTGCCGCTCTGCTCGATAACAACATCCACCCGCGTCGCATGTCCAGCAAGCGCTTCGTCGATAGAGTTGTCCACGACCTCATAAACAAGATGGTGAAGCCCGCGAAGCGTTGTGTCGCCTATATACATTCCGGGACGCTTGCGAACTGCCTCCACGCCCTCCAGAACTTGGATTTTGGTAGCGTCGTACTTCGCGGCGTTTTCTTCTAATCTTGCTTTCTTTTCTTTTTCGCTCATAGCTTTCCTTTTTATGAAAACATTATTTCCCGACGAGAATTCGAACCTCTTTAACCGCCTCTTCGCCTAAAACCGCTTGCGCCCGCTTTAAGAACGACTGCCGGTATCTCTGGCTGATCTCATATGCGAGCACTGATTCTTTTACGTGAACGTAAAGGATCCCCTTGGAGGAAAGTTGCGGCCGGGTTTGTTTTGTAAGTTTTTCCCCGGCGATGCTCGGCCAGGAATCTATCAACAAGCTCCTTCTTTGTTTTTCAGGATCTTCAAATCCCTTGATGACCTTCGGCAGGATCGATCGAATATCATCCATGGAGAACCGTTCTATTATCGTCCTTTTTCCCGACTAGTTAAGCTGCATTGGCATGATTACGTAAAGATATCCTTCGCGCCCTTTGATTAGCCCCGGCTTATCAGGACTTGTCAGGGAAATACTAATGTTTTCATCGGAAAGGTTTTTCAATACGTCTAAAAAATATCCCGGATTAAAACCTATGGTTATTTCCTCTCCCTTAAAGTCCGCGGAGAGCTCTTCTTTCGCTTCGCCCATGTTGGGTGTTTTCGCGGAAACAATAATTTTGTTTTTTATAAAATCGAACTTGAGGGCGGGCGCTTCCGGAGAAGTTAAAAGAGAGGCGCGACGAACAGCTTGTAGAAATTCTTCCCGATTTGCCTGGACCTGTGTTTTTTCTTCCTTTGGGATCACCTGGTCGTAATTAGGAAAATTCCCCTCAATAAGACCGGAGGTGAGATAGGTGTCCTCGAAGTAAAAAATAACTTTATTTTGTGTATGAATAATTTTTACTGTCCCTTCCCACGCTAAAAGCTTTAAAAGTTCGTGGATGGTTTTTGAGGGAATGATCATTTCGGTGTTTTTATTGTTTTTTTGTTTTATTTCTTTCTTATAAAAAGCCAACCTTCTCCCATCTGTCGCCACAAACCGGATCTGGTTCCCTTGAATGGAGACAAGAACCCCATTTAAAACATATCTTGTTTCATCGTGTGAGATCGCAAAAGATGTTAAAGAGAGGCTTTCTTTAATAACCGCTTGTTCTAATTCTATTGCTTCCTCAAGAGAGAATTCTGGTAATTTTGGGTATTCTTCTTTATCCAACCCCATTATTTTAAAATTAGATTTTCCCGCCTTAATATTTACAGTGTTGTTTTTTGTGACTGATATTTCAACACTTCCTTCCGGGAGCTCTTTTATAATATCAAAGAATTTTCTTGCGGGAACAGTGATACTTCCACCTTGAAGAACCTCTACGGGTAAAAGGGTGGATATCCCCACTTCCATATCTGTCGCTATAATTTTAAGCCTCCCGTCTTTTTGTGTTTCCAATAAAAGGTTGTTTAATATAGGGAGAGTGCTTGGTTTGGATGCGGCAATATTAACCCCGAGCGTAATCTTTTTTAACAACTCACTCTTTTGCACTTTTATTTCCATACAAACTCCTTCTTCTTTTATTCTATATTTAAAAACAGTAACCGTAGTAATAAGAGCTGTGGATTTGTGGATATCCTACACAACTATTTAAAAAAGAACGAGATATAAAAAAGTTTTTTTGTGGAAAACCACCCTACTTTTTCAACAAGGCCATCAACTTCTCCAATAAACTTCGGACCGCAACATCTTTATCTCTTTCGCCCGCGATCTTATTACAAGAGTGAAGCACAGTGGTATGGTCCTTACCCCCAAAATATTCTCCGATTTCAGGAAAAGAATGAGTGGTAAGTTCCCGAACAAGGTACATCGCGATTTGGCGAGGACGCACTATAGAAACCGTCCGTTTTTTAGCCCGGAGATCCGAAACCTTCACATTAAAATACTCTGCCACCACTTTTTGAATGCCCTCAATGGTGAATTTTTGAGCCTCTTCCTTAAAAGAGTCTTTCAGAATCTCTTGGGCGAGGCGAACATCAATTTTGGAGTTAGTAAGCGTACAATAAGCCACCACGCGAATAAGCGCACCCTCGAGTTCCCGGATATTCGACTTGATCTTTCCCGCGATAAAATAAGACACATCATCAGGCACCACAACGGTTTCTCGCTCCATCTTCTTCTTTAAAATAGCCACGCGCGTTTCAAAGTCCGGCGGCTGAATGTCGGTGACAAGGCCCCACCCAAAACGAGAGACAAGGCGTTCTTCCAGGCCCGGGATTTCTCGGGGAGGCCGGTCGCTTGTAACCACAATCTGCTTATGGGCATCATAAAGCGTATTGAAGGTGTTGAAGAATTCCTCCTGGGTCGAATCTTTTTCCGCGATAAAATGGACATCATCGATGAGCAAGAGATCAAGCGTGCGGTATCTCGCTCGAAATTGAGGCGTCGATTTAGTTTGAATGGCCGTGATCAGTTGGTTGGTGAATTTTTCACTGGATATGTACAGGATCTTAAACTCGGGATGGCGCTTTTTCATTTCATGAGCAATAGACTGCAAAAGATGGGTTTTCCCAAGGCCCGTAGGACCATAAATAAAGAGAGGGTTGTACTGTTTGGCGGGAGACTCACTAACCGCCACAGAAGCGGCGTGGGCAAAGCGATTCCCGGGGCCGATCACAAAATCGTCAAAAGTGTATTTTTGATTTAATCCCCCGAGAGCTTCGTCCCTTTCCTTAGAGGGGGCGGAGCTTGGAAGCGAAGGCGCGGCCTTCGGCAGCTCCACCACCTGATAGGCTATTCTTAGGGAATGCCCAACAACTTCTTCGACTGAAGATAGAATTAGATTTTGATAATGATCCTCAAGCCATTTTCCATAATACTGGTCAGGGACGCTTAAGGTGAGGGACTCCGGGGAAACCGCCAAGAGAGAGATCGGTTCGAACCAAGTCTTAAAAGATCTTTCGCTTAATTCTCTGGAAAGAATAGCGCAGATCTTTTTCCAAAGCTCTACCGGCGAAGAGAGCGGCTGATTCATAGAGAGAAAGGCCTTTTTGTAGTTATAAACAACTTATTAATAAGGAAAAATTTATTATTTTGAATAT
>Ga0209083_1002879_pt1 | contig 15357 bp, 26 predicted proteins | sample AM7aDNAmetaG_FD_184132 | JGI IMG/M metagenome (GOLD analysis project Ga0209083, IMG submission 184132) | Freshwater microbial communities from Finland to study Microbial Dark Matter (Phase II) - AM7a DNA metaG (SPAdes) (version 3) | ecosystem: Environmental > Aquatic > Freshwater > Lake ...
CATTTTTTACCGAGCTTTTGAGCTGATTGAAGGGGCGATTCATTAGTGAGTGCGCAGCGAATATAATCTTGAAAATCGTTGCTTCCGAAAATTGGATTATAATAAGATGTCGTTTCTGCTCGGGCACCTGCATTAGCCCCATACACTGGCAAGCACACAGAACCGTGATAATGTGTCATTGAGAAAAAACTAAAAGGCACTGCGGGATTTGGCAAACGCTCAGCTTTGCGCTCACGATCTGATGTTAGCTCGTATCCCCCGAGTTCGGCTAGATAAAAATATGGAATTCCTGCATGAGCAAATGAAAATGCTCGACCATGTCTTTGCCAAGCGTTATTGCCAGCAGGCAAGGCACCACAAAACTCCATAGCAAAGAGCGGCTTTTCAATTCCTTCTTTAATTTCTGTAACAATAGCATCCGTTGCTTCGCGCAAGCGTCCGCCGCTGCTTTTTACAAAGCCAAGAATATCTTGATTCCAACGGTGTTCCCCGAAACCTGGTAAAAAAGTGAAGTTTAGTCTATCACCTGATATCAGTTGTATTTAGGTGAAAAACAATAATTTTAAAAATCGTTTTTATTAATTAAGGTATGGTTTTTAATTTCTATATATTAAATAGGAAAAACTAATTATGTCAAGCATAAAAGGTAAATTAATTAAAATTCTTAATGAAAAAGCATTTCAGTACAATGAAAAACCCATTTTTAAACTAGTTTCTGGTATGATGTCTAACTACTATGTTGACTGTAAAATGGTAACAATGGATCCTATGGGTATGTTTATTGTTGGAAATGTTGTAAATGAAATTATTGAAAGATATATGGTTGATGCTGTGGGTGGTTTAACTTTTGGTGCTGACCCTATTGCAATGGCTACTGCTTATGCTTCTAATTTATATGGTAAAAGGATTAAAGCGTTTTCTATTAGGAAGGAATTAAAGAATCATGGTATTAAAAAATGGATAGAAGGTAATGTTAAAGAAGGAGATAAAGTATGTATAGTTGAAGACGTAGCAACCACTGGAAATTCAGCTATCAGGGCTATTAATAAGGCTAGGGAAGAAGGTTTAATAGTAGAAGTAGTTGTAGTATTAGTAGATACCCATAGAGGTGGTATGGAAAGTATTAAAGAAATAGTAGAAAATGTTTATTCTGTTGTAACTATAACAGATTTGATTGAAGCTAGAGGAGAATAAAAGATATGATAATTCCAATAGAAAGATATGATGAAAAATGTAAAAATTTAATAATTAAAAGAATGTCTCAAAAACTTCAAAAGATAGAGAAAAATAAGAAATTTAATATTAATGATTTTATGAAGAAAAATGATATACAGAATTATATTTTTGAGTATTTAATGTATGGAAAAAGAAAGAAAGGTATAATTGTAGGATTTATTGATTTTAAAAATAATATTACTGTAGGTTATTCCCTTTGTGAAAAACGGGATATTTTTTCACTAGAAAAAGCTTTTGAAATAGCAGTTAGTAGAGGTAATGTTAATGCTATTAAATCTTCAAAAATAGAAAATAAAGAACCATATATTCACATTTCTGAAATAGAAAAAATAATTAATAATATACCGCTATCTGTATACCCTAAAATAGTATCTTTCATGGAAAGGTGTAAAAGATATTTTAAGGAATCACTGTTTAACGAAGTAATTAGACATATTTCATTGAAAGAGTATTCTTCTTAATAGAAGGAAAATTGATAATGAGTGTAATACACCATGATTTTAAGAAGCAAAGTATAATGATGCTTCTTTTAAAAGAAATGAATTCATGTGGTACTTTTGAAATAGATGAATCAAAATTGAAATATATTAGAAATGAAAATAATGAATATCAGTACAAAAGAAAATCTATTTGTAATAAGCTCTATAGAATGTGAATTTTTAATTTTTCTAGCTAACCTTTTAAGGATAATGAATGAAGAGTTATTTTATTGATACAAATATTCTTATTGACAATCCTGATGCAGTTCAATTATTATCTGATAATGGACAGAATAAGGTTCTGTTGTCTTACAATATTTTAAATGAGTTAGATAAACTAAAAAGAGATCCTAAGTTAAATCATACTGTAGCTCAAGGGGTTAAAAATCTTAAAGAAAATTATGATTATTACTCAGTGATAGGTACATACAGTGATAGTGACTCCTCAACTAGAGTAGATGATAAGATATTATTAGATATACTTGCACAGTGTAATATAGATATTATACTAGGTAAAATTTAACATATTAAGGCGTATCAATCCGGCATTCCAGCTACATTTAATAAAGGAGGAGATGTAATAGTGAAATCAATCCAGTGGGAAAGCATAGACGATGAAAAAAAATGGATTGAACGAGATATTGATGAGTTTGTTAAAACGTCAACCTTATTCAATAACTACTATGACCCGGTTCCATTCTTGGGAGTATTTCGTATCAAGAATATGGTTTATGGAAATATCTATGAGTTTCAGTCAAAGATACTATTAAAACGTCTACAATTTGACAGGCTGATGGACGATTACCGAGATATTTTAAAGCTGGAAAAATACGTCAATGAAAGTCAGACTGATTAGAATGAAAGTAAGATTGATAATCTTTATTGATTTGTGCCGTAAAACGCCTATACTTTAGCTAGGCGTAGTTCACTTAAATAATAATGGATTAAATTGGGCCATGAAGAAATGTAAGAAGGTGAGCATAATTATGCTCATTTGAGTATAAAATCAGGAAGATACAGAGACCCAATTTGTTAACTAGTAGCTAAAACAGGGTCACTATGAGGTAGTATGAAAAAAACAGTAATTTTTATAATATCGTTAGTTGTTATTGTGACATTAATAACCTTATCATTCAGGTATTTTGACAGATTAGATAAAAATAGATTAAAGGAAGTTAAAAAAGAAGGTTCACTAGTAAATAATATAATTCAAAATTCAAGTAACAATGAACTACAACTTATTATTGGAACAAGTAGTAATTATCTTAGTAACAACACCACAAACTCTATAGAAGAAACACTAAAAAATAATGTGCAATCAACAACAATGTCGGTACAGGCAGCATGTAACAAATTAAAGTATTTTTTATTAAAATGAGAGGCTTTTATGAAATTAGTAATTTTTTCCTAGTAGTTAAATTTTAAACAGATAATTTTTCTGAAAGTATAATTTTTGGTCAGGCTATTTAATTACTTGGGAAGAGGAGCAACGTTATGGAAGTAGATTATCTAGATTGTGATTTCTATTCTTATAAAGAACAAATAGATAAGAAAAACAATGTAAAGGTAATTCATTGTTGTTTACACAAAAAGTCTAAGACGAAAAGGTGTAACTGTGAAAGGGATTGCTACTTATTAAATCCTTCTACTAAAAGGAAAAATCATGAGTCGCCCAATATTAACAAAGATAGCATATATTCATGCTACGTCTAAAAGTATAGATTGTTCAGATGATGAAAAAGCAGGAAAAGTCATTAAAAATTTAGAAGAAGTTTCTTGGAAGTCACTGGTTAATTATCCTGGAAGTATTACAGTAAATGATGCAGAAAAGTTAGTTAGTAAAATTAATAAATTTATAAACTTAGTAAAGTGGGAAAAATGTAATATTCAAGTAATGTTGAATTTCTTTTTAGACCAGATGGAAAAAGCACTTGACTACATCAGAAACAAAGATAGAAGGCAGTTGATATTTAACCTTATGAGTGCTTTAAATGAAGCATACATATTCTTCTCAGAAAGAGATGGTGAAGATGTATCTATGATAAATGAGGGTATAAATGCTTCTAAAGTATGGGAAGAATTAATGGGTGATTGGTAAGGTAGAGAAAGGTATTGATTTATGATAGGTTATGATTTAGATGGAGTAATATGTAAAGAAAATATGATTATACCTTACCTATTCAAAGTAAATCCTACCTTGGCTATAAAGTACAGATATGAACAACCTGTACTTTATATGCCTATTGAGAATTCTGTGATAATAACTGGAAGACTAAAAAGGATAGGGATATTACAGAACTATGGTTAAACAAAAATAGGATATTGTATAAAAAATTATATATGTCAGATAGCTTTAACATAGATGATATTGTTAATTTTAAAGCAAAAATAATTAATGAGTTAAATCTTTCTAACTATGTTGAAAATGAATTCTATATAATAGATAATTTAAAAAGATTGACAGATAGTATAATTTTAACACCAGAAGAAGCATTACATCTTTCTTTCTTAAAAGAAAGATAGGAGGAAGAATGACAGTAGACTTTAGTAGGTTTGAGGGTATTACTACTTCAGTAGGAAAAGACAGAGAAAGTTATCTTTTAGCAACCGTTTCATCTATAATAAGAAATATATCAAATTTTAATTGGACTATTTTTGTTCAAAAACCTTTAAGCCCTAATATACATTCAGTTATTATTGAAATAGGAAAACTTTCTGGTAATAAAATCCATATAATGGATGTTGATTATTCTTTATCTGTTGGTAATATTAAAGCTACATTTATAGAAGAATATAATGGAAATAGAAAATATATAATCAATATTGATGATGATTTTATTTTTTCTGATTTTACTGTTAAAGCAATAAATAGGGGTGTAATAGATAAAATTGTATATACCTATGGATTCTTTGATATAACTAATAATAGAAAATATGCTGATTGGGATAACATTATTAGAGATGAAAGAAACCTTAATGAGATTGTAGAAAAATATGGATTAAGGGCTGTACCCTACCATTTATGGAAAAATTGTTACAAAGTAGTACAAACAAATTTTGCTACTGGGTCATATATAATTAAAATACATGAATTGAAAAATAATGAAATATTAGAAGTATGGAAATCCTTTAAAAAAGGCATAAGGGGATATGATGCAGCAATAAAGCAGTATTTTCCAGAAATATTTCATATACTTAGTGCTTCTATTTTTCATATAGGTGTTGATGATGATCGTTTTAATGATAGATTTTTTGACAGTTCAATATATGTTTCTCAAAATTCATAATTAAAGGTAAATACTGTGAAACTCGTTGTTTTAGTTAGCGGAGGACTAGATTCCTATATTGCATATAGATATGGTAAAATTCAATATGATAATACTATACCTATGTTTGTTGACTATAAACAACCATACATAGATAAAGAAAAATCTGTAGTTTCAACATTATTTTCTAATGTAAGAACTGTGAATTGTGATTTATGTAATATAGAACTAGAAGGTATTCCTACACTTTTAAAACAAGAAATACCAGGAAGAAATCTTCTTTTATGCTTTTATGGTGCAACTATTGGAGACATAGTATGGTTAAGTTCATTATCTACAGAAATGAATATTACCTCCGTTAGAGATAAACACCCTGAATTCTTTATGATGACAACTGCTTTATTAACATATATAATGAAAACAAAAAGAAATGAAACTGTAGTTGAATCACCATTTAGAAATATGACTAAATCTGATGTAATTAAATTAGGTTTATCTATTGGTATTACTATAGAAGAATTAAAATCTACTTCTTCTTGTTACCATGAAAAATATTTTAACTGTGGAGAATGTTCAACCTGTTTTAAAAGATGGGTGGCTATGACGAATAATGGTATAGAAGAAGAATATAGAATTTTTCCTTACACAAATGATTACGCAGTAAAAGTTATTGAAGAAGCAAAGTATTTAATAAGAAAAGATAAGGTATCAGATAGGTTTTCTAAAGAAAGATTGTTAGAAATGAAATCAGCATTAGAAATTGTTGGTATTAATATTTGAGGATAATATGGATTTACAAAAAATACTAGATAGAAATAGACAGAAAATGGGTTTAAATAAGATTGAAATAAGATATATTGATCCAGAATATTATTTTAATATGTTATCACCTGATATTAAAAGTATTATTATAGATGGTGAGTATAATCTACTTAAAAAACCATTAATACAGCATTCATTGGATAATTCTGGAACCATTCTTTTTTATAGTGGTGGACTAGAAAGTAGTGTATGTAGTATCAGTATAGCAGGAAAATTTAAAATTTATGTTGTAAATAACCTATATGAATTTTGCCATAGTAAAGGTATTCTTATCACTGAAAGTTTCTTAATGGCTATAACTGCTATTATGAATGAAGGTACCGCTATTATTGGTAGTGAATATACACCAGAGGGAAGTATAACAAATAAAAACTATGAATATTCTAATGATTTTATTGAAAAATTTTCTAATGCTTTAAATATAACAGTATACTCACCTGTTTCATGGATAGATAAATTCAATTTATTTAAACAAGCTATAAGTAGAAATATTGAGTTTAAATCATGTAATCAGGATATAGTATGTGGTAATTGTTTTAAGTGTTTTCAAATATCTACTTTTCAAAGGGCTATATATACTTCTAACCCAATAGAAGTTAATAAAGAAAAAGTTATTAAATACATTAATGAACATAATCAATATTTAATAGATAATATTGATACCTATGATGATGATTTTTCTTTTACACAGATAGGTAAATCACTAGAGGAAATATGGAATGTTATTTAATGGTAACTGTTTAGATGTATTACCAACATTAGAGAAAGAATCTGTTCATTTAGTAGTTACTTCTCCTCCCTATAATGTTGACCTAGGTAATAATAAAAATAATAAAAAAGGTTATGATATATACAATGATAATTTATCTCATAAAGAATACATTAATTTTCTAGGAGCTGTATTTTCTTCTATATTTCCATTACTAACTATTGATGGAAGAGTATGTATTAATATAGGTGATGGCTGTAATGGTCATATACCTACTCATGTTGATATATCACATACATTATTTGAAATAGGTTATCATTGTTTTGGGCATATTATATGGGATAAAAAGAATCTATCTAATAGAGCATCCTGGGGTAGTTATTGTTCACCTTCTAGTCCTTCTTTTCCAACACCCTTTGAGCATATACTGCTTTTCTACAAGGAAAGTAAGAAATTACAAAGAGAAGGTGAAACAGATATAACACCAGATGAGTTTAAGAAGTATGCTACCTCCTTATGGTCAATACGTCCTGAAACACAAGGTTTACATCCTGCAGCATTCCCTATCGAAATACCTAATCGTATTATTAAAATGCTAACATATATTGGTGATACAGTATTAGATCCTTTTTCTGGTAGTGGTACTACATTAGTATCTGCTAAACTTCTTAGAAGAAAATATATAGGTATTGAACTATCTGAAAAATATTTTGAAATAATAAAAAGAAGATTAAAATCTTTCAAAAGATTATTTTAGAGGTTTCATAAAATGCAGATAATTAAGACATAGTTCACTTTAGAGGAAATATGACCCAATTTAGACTTGAAGATTTAATGAATCTTAACCCATCAGTCAATATTGAAGGAAGATGGGTTCCAGCTAGACCAATTAACTATAAATACAGGACTTTCTGGCAGAAGTTAAAAGAGGCTTGGACTGTATTCATTGGAAAATCAGATAGCTTTAGGTGGCCAATGGGCCAGTGAGGAAATATGGAATTACTATATCTTAATTCTTTAGATGAAACAAAAAAATACTGGGATAAATTAGATTTAGAATACTATCATCCTATATACAGTAATTATAATTTTTATAAAGAATGTTACAATATACTTTTAACTATTCCCTGTATTACCAAGTACACTGACCCTTTATTTTTAGTCGGAATAGAAAATGAAAAAATAATAGGACTATTACCACTTATAAAAGAAAATTATAAATACACTTTTTTTCATCTAGCTACTGGTTGTGTAAGTTATGAACCCCCTATTAGACCGGAATACTTACATTTATTTTTAGAATTTTCAAAAATAAAATTAGAATTTTATGATTTAGTATGTTCCTATATTGATATAAATAGTATATATAGTAAATATTATTATTGGGTTATTCCTAATATTATTGATTTAACAAATATAACCACTATAGAAGAATATATTCAATCTTTAAATGGTAAAAATAGGAATAAACTTAAAAGAATAATTAAAAAGAATAAAGATATTTATATTAAAGAAGGTATTCCAGAACAATATAAAAGATATAAAAAATTATATGATTTTAAACACTGGGTTAAAAGAAAAGGGTATTCTATACAATTATTTCTTAGCCTTTATGAAATTATTTTAAAGTATTCCCAAGATATCTTATCTTTAACCTTTTATAAAGAAGACAAAGTAGTAGGGATAAGGCAAAGTAGTATCTGTAATAATATTTTACAGTATTATCCAACTATAAGACCAACATTATATTCTAACTATATAGGATTATACTCAATATATATAGAAATAGAATATGCTATAAAAAGACATGTAAAGTATTATGACTTCGCTATTGATTCTATTAGTTCTAGTCCTGTAAGTACTAGATATAAAAAGTTATTTTTAAATCAATACAATATTAAAACTCCTTGTGGAATGTCTTTGGGTACAGAAAACAATATATTTCCACCATACTTTAATGGAAAAGAATGGATTTTTTAAAATGGAATTATTATATTTTAATTCTTTAGAAGAAATAAAGCCTTACTGGGATAAACTAGATTTAGGATTTTACAATCCTATTATATTTAATTATGACTTTTATGAAGAAAGTTATGCTTTTCTATTGAGTAAAGATATACCATCTAGGTATGAGTATAAGGATCCTATTATACTAGTAGGTTTAGAAGAAGAAGAAGTAGTTGGAATTATACCTTTAATAAGAATAGATAATTCGTATGAAATAATATCTTATGCTATAGGGTATTCTGGGTCAGAATTAATGGTTAAACCAGAATATTTACATTTATTTTTAGAACAATCAAAAATTCCTTTTTCAGTAAGTGAGTTAAACAGTAACTATCTTTTAAGAAATAAGGACTATAGTAAATACTATTTGTGGTTGCCAACAAATATAGTAGATTTAAGAAATAGTAAGACTATAGAAGATTATTTGAATACTCTTGTGAGTAAAAAAAGAAATGATATAAAAAGAACAATAAAGAAAAATATAGGTATTGAAGTTAAAGAAGAATTACCTAATAACTATGAAAAATATAGAAAGTTATATGATTTAAAGATTTGGATAAAAAATAGAGGTTTTTCTATAGAAAAAAGATTAGTTGGTTACGATATAATAATGAAGTATGCACCTAGAACCCAAACACTAACATTCTATAATGAATCAAAAGTGGTTGCTATAACTAGATGTTTTATAGTTAATGATACATTATATTCATTAATGTGTATAAGACCTTCTAAGTATGATAACTCAATAGGAATATATTCTTTTTATAAAAGAATAGAAAATGCTTTATTGAAAGGTATTAGTTTTTGTGATTTAAGTTTTGAGCATACACCTGAAAACTCTAGGGCTGAAAAAATATTTAGAGGTAAGAAGAAATTTACAAATCAGTTAAGCATTTTTAATGCTTGGGGTTATACTGAAGGAAAAATAAATACTCATATACTTCCACCCTACTTTGATGGGAAAGAATGGATTTTTTAAAATGGAATTTTTTTAAAATGGAATTACTGTATTTTAATTCTTTAAGAGAAGTAGAATCCTACTGGGATAAATTAGACTTAAAATATCATCCTATCTATAGTAATTATAATTTCTATGATGAGTACTATTATGTTCTAAATAAGATTTCATCAAAATATTATGACCCATTAATATTGGTAGGTATTGAGTTAAATAAAGTGGTTGGTATTTTACCTTTAATCAAACAAAAAGAAATGTATTATACATTAGGAAGTATACATTGCTTTTCCTATGAACCACAGGTTTATAAAGAATATTTACATTTATTTTTGGAGACTTCTAAAGTAGAATTTATTATTGATGATATTTCTATGTCATACATGAATAGAAGTGAAGATTATAGTAAATACTATTATTGGTATAAAACAAACGTGGTTGATTTAAGAAATATATATTCTATTGAACAATATTTAAGTTCTTTAAAGAAAAGTAAAAAAAGAAGTATAGAGAAAGTAATATCACTTAATAAGGAAGTTATAGTTAAAGAAGGAATTCCTGAAAATTATGAACAATATGTTGATTCTTATTGCACTAATTGTGGGTATCTTCTTTCTACGAAAGAAGAATTTCTTTCTTTTAATACATTATTTAAATATTCACCTGAAATGTTAGACTTAACTTTTTATAAAGATAATAAGGTTATAGCTATAACAAGGTGTACTATTATTGATAAAAAAGTAACAGATTATATATGTATTCGACCTACTATGTATAAAAATTTAATAGGGTTATATTCTATCTTTAAAAATATAGAATATTCTATAGATAAAAAAGTTGATTATTATGATTTATGTACATGTTTTGGGTTTTTTCCAGAATATAAAAAAACTTTTATAAATCAAGACTATTTATTTTCTCCAACAGGAGTATCCTTAAATATCAATAACAGTAAAAATTTTATACCACCCTATTTTAAAGGAAAATGGGTTTTTGAATTAAAAAATAATGATTAAAAAGGAGATTGAAGTGTATCAAGTATCTAACTTAACAAGTGCTGATTTTGGTGTGGCGGGTAGTATTATTATCCCTGCTAATGGTCATATTCTTATTGAATCACTGACACAGGATATAGTTACTGAAATTGCTGCTGGTCATTTAGCATGTGCAGCAGCACCTTCTATTCCTGGTATTGAAGGGTTATCATCCCAGCCTTTAATTGATGCTACTGGTGGTATTGCTGCTCTTACAGCCAAGTCTATGACTGGCACAGGTACTATCAATCCTACTGTAGTGGCTGCTAATATGGCAAGTATTATTGCCCAGTTGAATTCACTTAGACAGGATGTAATTTCTTTAAATCAGTCTATAGCTAGTTTAGCTTAATTTTCCTTATATACCCCCCTCAAGTGAATGAGGGGGTATATTATTTTTAAGAGATATTCAAAATGAATCAAAATGAATTTTTATATGAATTACTATCTGACTTTAATTATAAGGAAGAAAAGAAGAAATGGAAAGGAAAAAGACCATTTCCATTAAAAACTCGTCTAATTTTACTTAATCTAAAAGATAAAATGTATTACTTAGGTACAGTTACTAGATTGTTTGAGAATAATATTATGGGTATTACATTTGATATAGGTTTTAAAGCTAGTATCTCAGATTTTTCACCTTTAATAGTAGCTTTTGGTATGAAACACATTATTAAAAGACCTTTATCAAAAAAAGATTTACAAAATGTGGCTACTACTTTCATTTCCAAAAATTTAAAATTTGATACTTCTATGTATGAGTGTTATCTGCCTTGAGGATAGATATGAAACAAATCCAACTTATTTTATCTAGGATGAAAGAAAAGAGTAAATCTCTTTTATCCACTATAGATAAAGATATTATAAAAAGAGAAAAAGAGATAATAGTATTGAAAAAGCAATTGTTTGATACTATTACCTTTAAGGAGTTTATAAAAGTTATGAAAGAATTAGGTGGTCAAATGTTTAATTTTCCACTTAAAGATTTTATAGATTTACATACTAAATTTAACTTTGAAAATTTAAAAGTCAAAAATATAAATTATTTTCCTGATTATGCTATATTGTGTGATAAAATATATAATAGGAATAAAGTTCAATTTTGTTCATCTATAATATTTCCAAGAAATTTTCAAGATATGAGTTGTTACATTCTTTATGCTTACTACTTATTTATATCAGAATTACAATTTTCAACTAAAAAAACAGAATATGATTATGACCTTCCCAAAATTAAAAAACAATTATCCTCTGAATTTGACCTACCATACAGAAAATTCTTTCTATCAGAAAGAAATCCTATTTTACCATCAATTAATGATGCAGCCACCTTAAATAAATCGTTAGGTATAATTGATATTTCTTCTACACTTCAAGTATTAGAAAAATATGAAGTATCTATTAAATCTCCTGATTCATCCTGTTATATATCTAATATAGATACTACTTATACTGCTATACTATGCAAAGATAGTATATTTGGAAGAAGGTTATTTTTCTTTAATTCTCTTTATACTTCTATCCCTCAATTTGAAGATACATCATTTATAATTAAGGCGCAACCTATCAAGCAAATCTATTCTATTAATAATGTGCTTTTAGGGTATATGGTTTTCTTCAAAGACGAGAAATTATATGGTTTCATTAGAAGTGATGAAATTGGTTTTAATTAATTTTAGTAACTTATTGAAATAATTGAAAAATAAAAATATTTACAAAAATAAAATAATTTAGTATAATAAAAATATAGTAGTAACTTAACTTAAAAAAGGAATTAATCTAATGAAATATCATATCAAGCTAATTTATGGTAATGAATTGACTATTGAAACAGGAAAGGGAATAGTTACTGGTATAAGTAAAGAATTGTATCTCACAGCTTCCATGCTATATTCCTTAGCAAAGGAAGAATCAAAACAATTTATTGGAAATCAAGTTAGTTTTTATATCGAGTTTAGAAGTATTAAACTTGATATAATACCAGAGGAGAATAATGAAACAGTTTGTATATGCAGAAGGTGAAGAAGTATGCTATGCAAATGTAAGATATCTAAATAAGAAAGAGTGTTTCTTTGAACAACTATATGTTTCACCTAAACTAAGAAAACAAGGTATAGCAAAAAAATTAATTGGTGAATTGATTGACTGGGCGGATAACGAAAAGTTACTAATAAGGCTATATATAATGCCTTCTGGTCAAATGGATCATAGACAACTAATAACTATGTGTAAAACTTTCACTTTTAGATGTATTGGGGATAATTTCGATGTTAATCAACCTTTCCAGGAAATGATAAGATAATACTAGCCAAAGGGATAATTGCCCTTTGGCTTTTTGTGTTTCTAAACTTTATATAAAAAGGAGGTTTTATGAAAAAGTTCATAGTAATTTCTATCTTTTTGGCAATGGTAACCTCAGTTAGTGCTGAAACAACAATTACTATTAAAAATGGAAACACTACTGCTATATGTGAGGCAGGACATCATAGGGTACAAATCATAAAGTATTATGATAAGTACGGAAATTATACTGGTAAGTCTGTAATAGAAGGTAAAATAGTTAAAATGTATGACAAGTATGGAAATTTTATTAGTAAATCTATTATAAAATGACCCAATCTTATTAAAAATAGCCACCCTGTTAATTTTTACCTTCTGAAAGGGGCTCTATATGTTCTATAAAGTAGTAGGAGATAAATACTATGAAATAGTTGATTCTAAAGAAACAGAAATACAATTTGTACCAATGAAATATGGGTTAATGAATAATCTATATGATGTAAAAAATACTGTATACCAAAATATAGTAAACAGTGAAGGGTTAGAAAAGTTTAAACAAACTAATGAGATTAATTGTAATACCTTTACTGAGGAACAAGGAAGATTTTTAACTATAGTTGATAAAATAGGAAGTACCCCTTTAATATATAGGTATGTTTCTACTTTTAAAATTCCTGTTATGTATAAAGTATATGAAACTCGTAAGTCTATATATAAAGGTGTAGTAACTGAAGAAGAAATGTTTAATTTAGATAAAAGATTATATGATGTGCAATTATTTGATGATTCAATATTGAAATTACCACCTTTTATACAAATAAATAAAAGGTACATTCCTATTAGGAAAGATAATCTTAAATATATAAATATATCTGTTAATGGTACTTTATTTTATAGGGAAGACTTAGATGCTAAACAGAAAATCATCTTTGATGTTTACTCAGAAGCATTAAAAATACTTAAAGGTTTAAGATAGGGGGAATTATGGGATGCTCATCATGTATGTTCTTTGATTTAGACACAAGAGATAATTCAGATAAATGTCCAAACCCAACACTTCCCTTTTGGGAGTGTAAAAAGTTTACACCAAGAAGTCTAAATAAATCTTTAAGTACAATGGCAAAGAATGTAGTAAAGACTAAAAAGTTTAAGCCAGAAAAAGTTGAAGTTATGCCAGTTTACAAGCCTAAATTAAAAGTTATTGATAGTATATCAAATATAACTGTTTCATTTAAGTATAAATGTTTATGTGGAGAACTTAATCATCTATTTGTTACTTATCTGGGGAATGTTAAAGTAATTAGAGAATGTCCTAAATGTAATAGAAGATTTGACTACAAACTTCTTCTTAAAAAAGATAATGATTTTGACTATGGGTTTCAAACAAAATTAGAAATAACTCTACATAAGAATCCTAAAAAAGTATCTGGAGATAATGATGAGTAACTATGATGAAAGTAATATTCAAATATTTAAAGATTTAGAGGGAGTTAGAAAAAGGCCAGCTATGTATATTGGTGAACTAGGTGCTGAAGGAATTTTTCACCTAGTTAGGGAATGCGTTGAGAATTCAGTAGATGAATTTATCTCACACAATAATTCTTATGTTGTATTAAAGGCCATAGAAAATGAAGATAAAAGTCAATCTTTTATTATAGGAGATAAAGGAAGGGGAATACCAGTTGGTAAACATAAGTCTGGTATTAATACCTTAACTGCTATTTTTACTATATTACACGCTGGTGGTAAATTTGATGATAAATCATACAAATTCAGTAGAGGTGTCCACGGAGTTGGGGTTAGCGTAACTAATGCTTTATCTTCTGAACTAAAAGTTTGGACTTTTAGAGAAGGTAACTGGTATTATCAAATATTCAAAAAAGGAATACCAGAAAATAATGAACCTTCTAAGTTAAATAAAACCCCGTCTGAAGCAATGGAGTTAAACATAAAAAAAGGTACTATAGTTAAATTTACTCCTGACTATGATGTACTTTCACATGGAAAGAAAGTAAAAGTAATATACCCAGTTATAGAAGATTGGTTATCAGACATTGCTGACCTCAATAGTGGAATCAAAATAAAATTTATAACACAAAAAAAGGAGTTAGAATTTTATAATGAAGGTGGCCCTGCTCAGTTTGTTGAAAAAATGATAGGAAATAAGTATGAACCTATAGGAAAGTGTTTTGTTATAGAGAATGAAAACTTAACAGCAGCAGTTCAATGGACGGAATCTGATTGTGATGATAAATTTATTTCCTATGTAAATTGTGCATCTACTAGTGATGGTGGTACACATTTTAATGGTTTTTTTGAGGGATTAACTAAAGCCTTTAAAGAAGTAAATAAAAAGTCTTCTACACTTTCAACACAAGACTTAAAACTTGGGATAGTTGGGTTCATTAACTATAAAATGTCTGGCAGTGAGTTTGATTCTCAAAAAAAGGATAAACTCATAACAGTAGCTGCTAAAAAAGATGTGTCGGAACAAACATACAATGCTACAGTAAAATGGCTTGTTAAACATAAACAAGTGGCATTGCTTATCATTAATAGGGCTTTAGCA
>Ga0209083_1002881_pt1 | contig 15354 bp, 8 predicted proteins | sample AM7aDNAmetaG_FD_184132 | JGI IMG/M metagenome (GOLD analysis project Ga0209083, IMG submission 184132) | Freshwater microbial communities from Finland to study Microbial Dark Matter (Phase II) - AM7a DNA metaG (SPAdes) (version 3) | ecosystem: Environmental > Aquatic > Freshwater > Lake ...
AGGAAGAAGTATAATTTGAGAGATAAGGAGGTGCCTGGAAATGACTAAGCACACCTTAATCCCGAGACCTGCTTATGAGCCAAAATCTCCAAAAAGTCCTGAACCGTTACAGTGGTCGCCATAATACCGGAAACAGTGGTCGTGATGGAGCGGATTTTACAACTTGTTTTGTTTGTTGAATAACACCAACAGTTTCATAATTTATAGGCTCTAATATTAAAGGTATAGTTTTATTAGAACAGACCCATGCGGCGCCCATTTCATTTTGACACATCTCACTTTCCTTGTAATTACTTGTTATTAATAATATTACAATTTTAGAGTTAATTAAGGCATCCTTTATCGATTCTCGCCAATCTTCTCCTGATTCCGGTTTTGTCCCATCGGCTGATGTACAAAAGATATCTTTTCTTTTTATTGACAAACCCAAAACTAAAATATCATCAATGAAATAATCGGAAATAACTTTATCTTTCGAAGAATGGCTAAGAAATATTGTTTTTGCCATTTACTCCTCCTCTTTGTTTATAGGCATTTAATATTTTATATATTCGAATATTTTCTTAAACCAGATTAATGCGGCTTCTCCAGATTTCCTAGTAACCTCATCCATACCTCTTACATGCTTTAACGCGTTACGATAGTTGCTTATCGAATATATGTGTTTTTCTACTTCACTTTTTGAAGAAAATATTGACTTGAAATGTTCCCAATTCTTGGCGTTTGTTATTATCGTTGAATAATCCATAACATCAAGAAATTGGACCTTTTCTTCAGGTAGATTATACTTATCTTTATTGTATGGATGAATATTAATATCTTTGCCAATTTTGATATCGACTTTGCCCTGTATGTCGCCTGGGATGCATTGCTTCCAGAAATTATCACCACACTTTACCTTTAAGGTATTCAGTATAAGTGTTCTGATTTGCATCTCAAAAACATCAAGAGGTTTCTCAGACCCGTCTGATCCTTGCTCATATTCTGCCCCAATAACTTTAGCTATTTTCTGCTTAAGCTCCTTTTCTCTTGCTTGAATAAATGTATCAAAGTCCTCATTTTTCATGGCCTGATATGCTTCGCCATTAATAAAATGGGAGTTCATAACATTCTTCAATTTATCCTCATCATTACTATATCTTTTTTCTAATAGCTCTTTAACAAATTCCGATGGCCGTTGGGCTCTCTTCCTGAACCTATTAGTCTCTTTTGATATCCAAGTGATATTAAGTATTGAATCTACGCTTATAGAGCTCTCGTACTTTGAATGCGGGAATATGTGATCCTTGTCATTAAAATCTGCATTTTCCAAAGTAAGATCTGTGGCAAAATCTTTTGCTCCATTAATTGCAACCAACGACATTATCCCCTTATATTTAGCATTTGTTTTTGCTTTTATATTCTTGATATCAAGAATTGTAAATTCATTCTTGGCTTTCTCAACAGTTCTTGGTATTTTGCTATCATCGTTAAGCCATACAAGCATATCCTTATAATCCAGTGTCATTTGACTTTCTGCAGATTGCGAATACGCATTGGAAAACACAGCAGACCAATACCATGTTTTTATCTTACTATTAATATCCGGGGTATTGCCCTTCTTCTCAGCTTCTCGCATAAGTGCTGCCAATATTGGGATTATTGGTTCGTATGGCAATTCCTGATTTTTTACACCAAAACCATCTCGCAGATTCTCAAGCTTTGTTAAAGCATTGTTTATTTGCATAGCTGCTTCATTCCAAAGGGCTTTGAATGAATAGCTTGATCCGGATAAAATATTTTTATGAATATTTAGAATATCCCTTCTGGCGCAGGCATTGTTCTTCTCATAACAAAGAGAAATACACTGGAGTATATAGATCGCTAATTGGGTAGTTCCCTTCTTGTAACTGCCAATATTGTGGTATTTATCTAGAGTTTCCTCCCATATTTCCCTTAAGTCAATATTATCCTTATAAAATTTAGCTATCAATAAATCAAATACACTTAAGATAATACCCTTGCTGTTTAGTCTTTCAAATATTTCTGTTACTTGATCTAGTCGTACCGATTCCGGCAATCTTATATAGGGTATTTCATATCCTTCCCAGAAATGTTTAATTTTCTTTTCTATAAGGCGACGGAGTTCCTTTACCTTGTTTTTGTCGTTTAATTTCTCCCAAAGATAATCTTCAAGTCCATCAACCCAGGTGTCGTACTCTTTGATAGCATCAAATGGGAATAAAAGATTTGCATAGCATTCCTCTTTAGAATATTTTCTTTGAAAAACACTGATTATTTCTTCTTCGACATTATCTATGTAATTTTTGAAGTTAATATAGAAGTAATCCTTTCTTGCACTCTTCTTTAATTTAAAATCTGGCGAGTTAGCTGCATAATACAATGCGGTGATTCTTTGCTGTCCATCAAGAATTATATACTCCATCCTGTCTTCTTTGTCAGTTACTCCGGCAATAGGCATAACACCAATTTTAGCTTCACTTCCTGATTTCCAAATCAACAGCGAGCCAACAAAATAATCTTTAAGTATTGACTCTAGAAAATCTTTTACGTCTTTTCTATCCCAATCAAAATATCTTTGGAATTTAGGAAGCATCCATGCATTTTTCGATACTCGCTCTAGTATCTGATTTACTTTTATCCTTTCTGGGTTATCTAGAATGTGGGGTGTAAATTTCAAATTATCCAGCTTAGCGCTATTAAGGTATTCCGATATATTGAATGGCACAATCTGATCCTCGTCTTCAACACTTTCGGACTCCCCCTTCACATCAACCCAATCATAATAGCTTTTTTTAGTGAGCTCTAATAAATCCAAACCGGACATGCTTTTTAATTCGTATCCTTTTTGGGTTAAGCTCCACTGTCTCGATTCCTTGCTTATGTACCCACCTTTGACCAATCCTATCGTTTTAAATTTGAATATTGTTTCCCACTTTACAGCTCCGCTTTTCTCGTAAACGCTCTTTTCAATATCTGTTATTCTCAACCTCTTTTGCATTTCATCAAATAGGGCCGTAAAAGAAATACTCCCGTTATTTTCCACCAGTAGGTCTATCGCTGTTTTTAAATAATCTCCCTGGCGTTCAGGAGATATATCGGAATCTTCTTCGATTGCTTCGGAATTTAGTATAATCTGCTCAATCCTGGAAGCAAACTCATCATCTCTAATCAACGACATTGTATTCATTCCGAATTGCACAAAGTCCGGAAGAAGCGGATTGTCCCTTAAATCCCAATTACCTTTTTTCTGCCAGTCAACCTCTCTTATATGTTTAAAATCTGTCCTTTTGTCGTCATAGATATAATCGGACTTCACGACACCATATCCGACGACCTTCCAAAGACCTTTTTTTGCAAAAACGATATCTCCCTTTTTAATTTTAAAGGCAAAATTATGACAGGTATTCGCCGCACCCTTATGATCTTTCTTATAAGTTTCTTTAATCCTCTTTGCAATATCATCTTTTGATGTATATTTACTTATGTCTCCAAATTGGGCCAATTCCCATCCAATAGCAATAATTTTATCCTCATAAAACTCTTCCCATTTTTCTGCTCTTTTACCCGGAGCGATGATCCAGTAGTTCTTTTTATTTTCATCAAACAAAGGCTCATCAACAGCGTCCTCTTCATCAGATGAAGAAATATCTGCAATATATGCTTTGTAAGATATTTCACAAGGCGATTGCCCCTTGACTTGTTCGAGTATAGTCTGATATTCCTTTAATTTAACTTCTTTCAGGAGATCCTTTGAAATATTCAGGTATTGCGCAGTTCGTCTGTCAAGCGGCAGGTATATTTTAGGTTGAGCCCAAAACAATCCGATAGTAATCATTCGCTTTACACCGCTAATATTTAAGCAATAATTAAATGCTGATTCATCTATATTCCCGGATACAGCACTAACAAAAAGCTTCCAAATATTGTTTATTTCATCTACATCTCGATCTTTTTCCCAGCCAAAGAATCTTGAATTCATGGGATTAACTACAGGTATTCCATCAAAATCTATCGGAATATCAGATTTTAAATTGAACTTTTCCTTTAAATATTTTAATATTTCCGTTCTATTTTCTTCTCCACCTCTGTTAAAGTTGGCAAAAAACGAAAAAGGATCTATTTCTTTCAACTCAATCTTGTTTCCCTGAACATCTATATCCATAATCGAAATAGTTTTTAAGCCCTCTTTTTGCATTTCCTTAATAATTCCAACCAACTGAAGGCTGTTATCCTTGAACTGAATCAAATAATTTGTTAATTCCTCATAAATAGGCACCCATGAAAAACTCATACTGAACCTCCAAAATAATTTATTATGCTTTTCTATTATTACTAAAACGAGATGCAATACTGTGGACAGCCATTGGATTCTTAACCACTTTATGGTATCGGTCCCTCTTAGTCATTAATTAATATTTAACTTAGACATTCTTTTCTTAAGAGCCAGCTTTCCGCCCTCTAATATTTCAATTATTTCCTTATTAATTCGGTCATTCTCAATTGCTCCGGAATAGTATATAAAATCAGGTCTACTTCTACCACTTTTATTTGATATTAATATTTCCTCACTATCTCCACAAACAACAAGGTTCGCATTATGTGAAGCAATAATTATTTGTCTTTTCCTCTTTTCTGTTTTCAGAAAATCAACAATAGTAGAAGATATAGCTCTAGAATCAAGATCATCCTCTGGTTGGTCCAAAAGAATCGGGTAATTATAATCGTCAAATTTAAAAATAAATTCTAATAAAGTGAGCATTTGCTCTCCATCTGACATTTCTAGGAAAGAATTCCCCTTTGTATTTTTTACACTCTTCAAAAAATCAATTTTGTATCTGTTTTTAAACAAAACACTAAGAATAGTACCTATATCTCTACTTGCTCTTGGTAGTAATTCGCCACTTAAAATCCCATCTAATATTTGTCTTAATATAAGCGAAAATTCTCTTTTTGAATATGTCCAACTTATAGAATCTGATATAAAGTTATTAGCCTGACTTGCTTTAGGGCTCTTCTTAAATTCCAGAGAATTGTGATAATTAATATTATCTTCAATGACGCTCGCCAATGAGCTATGATCAAACGAAATTACTAATCTCACCTGCGAATAAGTAAGCGCACCTAAATCAAATTCTATTTGCGCATATTTATTTTCATATTCAACATAATTAGAAATTAAACTCTTTTTCTTTTCCTCATAGCTTACTTTTAATTCATCAATTTCATTTCGCAGGACTTCAATTTGTCTTTTTATATTTTTCTTCTTCTCTAGCACTCCAGTTAACTCTAGAAGCGCTTTACTTTTGCCAATTCTATCTTGGAGCGGCTTAATATTCTTCTCTATAATGGCTATCTTTTTTATTGTTTCAGACTTTATATTACGAAGAGAGGCAATTTCTTGAATAATAAAATCCATTTTAAATGCCGCATCAGATTCAGTCAATTTACTCTTGATTTTTGACAATGAATCTTCGGAAAACTGAAGCTCAAAAACCCTTTCGGCACTAATCACATCTCCTTTATTAAGATCAGTAAAAGAAAGAATATCCTGATCGATAACCTTTGCATATTTTTCATTTTCATTTCTATCTAAATTTAGCGCCTCATATTTTTTGAGCTCTCCGGAGGTAATGGATGCTGTTTTGCCCAGTTCTTTTATTTTTAAATCAATATTTAGTATTTCCTTTTCATAGTCTTCTTTCTTGCCAAGCTTCTTTAATTTATCATATTTTTCGAGGCCCATAGTACGAGTTGCCAGAACCTCCTGTAAAAGCAGCGTAATAGAAAGAGAATTTGCATTTTCAAATTTCCTGTAAGATTCAAGAGCTTTTTTAAAACTTTCTTTATTTTCGAAAAGGTTAATAAGAAATTTATGAAACTTTACATCGTCTTCGTATACCAATTCACCGAGATACTTTTGAGGCATGAATAATATCCCTTTTTCTTTGGCCTCATCTATTGATAAAGTATTCGTTTTCTTATCTTTCCAATACAAAGTAAAAGAATCTAGCGGTAGAAAGTTATCATGTTTCACACCTCTAAGTTCACATTGTTTAGGATCTACAGCAAAAGCAATGTTCTTTAGTAGATTTGACTTGCCTTGAGCTCTACTCCCTATAATTGAATTTAAATTTTGATTCAAATATATAATTCTTTTTTTACCATCAATAGACTTATATTCAATTCTCTCGATCAAAGAATGATTTGGCTTATCGTCTGGTTTTAATTCTTGAATATGAACACGTTCTACAGGTTCATGTATAATTTGGGTTAATCCTTCAAAAGTTGGTTCAGCCTTTATCCAAGTACTTTTATTGCCAGGAAATTTCCCATAATCGGCAAATTTGTGCGCATCACTGCCTGCGATACACGGCTTTGGTTTTCCTCCTATTGTTTTATAAAAATTATCAAAAAAATTACCATTTTCAGGAGTTTTGATACCATTAAACAAATCTATATTTCTTTGATCTCTACTTTCAAATATATTTGCAGATTGCATAAAGTAATTATCATCCTGAGGGTGGCTTTTCCAATTCAATTTAAGAAGGCCATCCGAAGTATCATAAGGAAGTAGAATAAATCCAGAGTGTTTAGGTATTTGTTCAAAAGCTCCTTTATTTGTGAGAGAGTCTTTTGTGATAACGGCTATTTTTGAGCCTAATTCTAACAATTTTGACTCATCTAAACTATCTGGATCGCCATACCCATGTGCTTTCGCTTTGGACGCATCTAGCGATTTTGCAAGCTCAATTAGTGCTTCATTCGAAAGATTTTTCACAGCTGTTCCTATTCTAATTTTTAAAGCTGATTTAAAATCTTTTAATTGCTGAATTGTTAATTTATCAGATAGCAGAACATGAATATTTAGACGATAGTCTACAGGACTTTCTATTCTTAGTTCCATCCCAGGGAAAATTGTCTTTTTAAGAAGATCAGGATTTGTTGTCAAATATTCTTTTAATTCTACATACCAATCAAAAGACCAATAATCCATCACTGCAAACACCTGAATATCCGAGCTATTAACTGTTGCTATAAATATCTTGAAGGAAGATTCCTTTTCGCTAGGAGTCATCTCCGAAAGCTTTTTCCCCCCACGCCAAAGATATGATCCCGGCGTATGGATATGTAAATCCCACTTATTCCAACTCGAACCAATTTCGAATGATACCATATACTTTACTTGCTCCTTTTCGTATGAAAATGCGCCTACTTAATTATTAGAGGGCTGATTCCTCAATACTCTAATAACGTTAAGGCTGAAGCACCTCGTTAATATTTATTGCATCTTTAAAGTTAACACCCAACGCTTTAAAATGAGCCTTGCCGCAATCAACTTTTTTGTTTTCGCTTTCGCGACGTTTGTCTCTGTCGTGTGTCGACTTCGTTTCTCTAACTAAATAGAGCTTGGGATCTTCGCCTACTACCACAGCCCAGTCAGGATTATAATCTCCTAGCGGGGTTGCAACCTTAAACCACCGAGGCAATTTGCAAAAGAACCTTACTTTATCATCGTTGTCCAGCAACTTTGCAATTTGTTCTTCCGTATCACTATCGTATGCTATAAAATCATATGGTGTTCTATCGTCCTTGCTTTTCACTTCATAAAGCCGATTGAGATATTCCTCTATTTCTTTCTCTTCAAATTGTCTCATTTCATATATCTGTCCCGGAATTGGCTCGTATTTTATACCATCTATAATTAACTCGTGAAGCGAGCGGTTTATTAGCTTAGCAGCCTCACTCATAAACGCCTGTGGATTTACGGTAAAATCCTTTAAGCGCTTCGACTTATCAATTATTTTGACCAGAGTTCCTCTTGTAAGTTCCGTTTCTCTCTGTAAAAAGGTAAGAATATCTGGCAAGGGTTGCTCATTGCTCATTATATGAGTGCGATTGCTCCGGATTATTCCACCTTCAAGTCCGGACTCTTTTATATCCAAGTCTCTAATGGAAATCTCTATTTGAACTGCTCTAATCTCTGCCATTTTGTTTATCTTGTTGGATGCAATTTCAACAAGATTACTGGTCTCAAATTCAACTGAATAACGAGTTCTCCTATTTATTTTTTCCCATAACTGTTTAAAATCTGGATTTAGTTCAATGCGTTTATTGTATGTTATCTTCTGTCGCTTACGGGCATCTTTGACAAAATCCCTTGGAAGATATTTTTTCATTCGATTAATAACGGCATCGTTCAAATGTCCATATTGTTCAGGAAGCGTTAAGCTAAAGCCTGGTTTATCCGGTTGGAAATCTTGAGTAAAATCACCCTGCTCGTCGATCACGCCCTGTTCTTTAACGCACATCCATACTTCAGTTGACTCTTCTTGAGTAAGGTATCTGGTCCCTTCCAAATTAAGCAAAGGAGTAAATGCAATCGGAGGAACTCGCCCGAATGTGAATCCACCTGTAGGATCAATTGCTTTTTCAATATCAGACTGCAGTCCTTTCGCAAAGTTCTCAAAAGTCTCATTGGCTATTACAGTAAGTCTGTTTACCTGGTCATCATAGATACGATCCCCATCAGTATTGACCGGCAAACGAAGACCGCGGCCTATTGTTTGACGGCGTTCACGATCGGTACCCATTTCACGCAAAGTGCATATTTGGAATACATTAGGATTATCCCATCCTTCTTTAAGAGCAGAGTGGCTAAATATGAATCTTAATGGCACTTCCGGTGAAAGCAGGCGTTCTTTGTCTTTCATTATTAGCTCATAAGTTTCATCATCTTTTGCTGTTCCACCAGTGGTATCAACAAGATCGACTACTTTTCCCTTCTTCCTATCAGCAGAAAAGTATCCTTCATGTACCTCCTCTGCTTTATGTGAAGTAATCCCTTGATACATTGGTTTTTTGCTAATCCTTGAAAATGCCTCCTCAAACCAGTTGGCGATTTTCTCCTTTTGGGGATTCCCATCATCATCGTAGGAACGATAGCTTTTTACATGGTCTATAAAGAATAACGACAGTACTTTGATGCCTTTTTCTTTCAGTCTCTTTTCTTTAGCAAAGTGAGCCTCTACCGTCTGTTCAATCTGACTTTTTATTCGTTCATCACTCATTCCGCCGGATTCCTGTAGAACTTCAATAACTTTACCGTTTTGAAACTCTATATATTCGCTTCCGGGTTCAGCATTTATGTTTGTCACTAAATACCCATCATAACCAGTGTGCTTTGTTTGGCTGGCGATATCAGTACCTTGCTTTATTTTTATTTGTTTTTCTTTAGTTCCGTTCGTCGTGTCTTCAAATATTGTTACTTTTGCCTGCGGTGTTTTAGAATTTTTAGGATAAAAGATAGAGTCTAATCGTACAAGCGCCTGATTATAATCCTGCCCGCTGGATGCATCCACAACCTCAATCTGCTTAACCAATCTCATATCGTAAGCCTTTATTGGATCCAGCTGATAGAGAAGGTTGTAGGGATTGATATGGGTGGCCGAATACCTGATACAAAACAGTGGAGTTAGATTTCTAATAGCTTTTTGGGATTTGTCAGTATTATCTACACTTTGTGGTTCATCGATTATCAGAATCGGTTTTGTAGCTTGCACATATTCAATCGGACGACGGCCGGACATCTTATCCTGTTCCTGATGGATAATATTAAGTCTTTTTTTCTGGTCGTCAGTTAGGTCGGCATAGTCCACATTCTCACCGGCATCCTTCTGGAACGCCTGAATGTTAATAACCATTATCTGAATTTCATTGTTAACAGCAAACTGTCTAACTCGACTCAAATCTCTTGATTGATACACAAAATCATCGAAAGCTACATTGTCATACAAACCCTTAAAATGATCTCGCATCAATTTAATTGAACTAGTTACGCCCTCTCTTATAGCTACTGAAGGCACGACAATAATGAACTTCTTAAACCCATATAACTTATTAAGCTCAAATACTGTACGCAAATATACATATGTTTTCCCAGTGCCTGTTTCCATTTCAATCGAGAAATTAGGAAATGTATACGGACTATTTGGTTCTGAAAGCACGCGCGACTTTGGAAGATTGTTTCTACTTTGAACCAACTGAAGATTCTTCAATATCTGATCTTGAGAAAGCATTAGATTATTTCCAATCCCCAAATCATTAAACATAGCCCCACTTGACTTACCAAAGTCAATTTGAATACCAGCAGATTGCTGTGGCAACCCTTCAAAAATGTCGGTTATGCTTTTAATAGCTTCCAATTGATAGTCAAGACTGGAATCGAATTTCAACTTCATTTGTGATGCTCCTTATATCGTCCTAAAAACAATTTGATTATGTTTCTCTTTTTGTATGTTCAATGCCGCAAATGTTTGCACTGCATTGGCTTTCAGTTGATCATTGCCGTGAAATGCTGAGTCCAGGCAAATAAATTGCATCGGCTGTTCCTTGGCTACGGCATTTACAAGCTCTTTTGTGACTGTGTCTTCGAGACAAATCAATAATGCTCCATCAGCAACAGAAAATACATTTTTACCTGATATCCTTTTTGTCTCAACTTTTTCGGTTGGAGTAAAACCAGCTTTAATTAGTATCTCATAGAGCAAATCTTCAGGCGTTGCTTTAGGATTAATATGGTCAATATGCATTTGAAGCTGTTTCGATATTTGTCCAGTGGGAGTTGATGGTGCAAGCCGTTCCCATTGCTTAAAATTAGATTTATCAAGTTTCAAAACCTTAAAACCACAATCTTGTTTTGCAGTTTGATTAAGATTAAGCTGTTTAGTTTGTTCCTTATTAAGTTTTTTGATCACACGACGAATACGCTCTTTGCCGATATCTGATATTGTTCTGTACCCTAACTTAAAGGCTTGTTCTGACCCTTTCTTTGGAACTTCTTTACCTTTGACAACATCATAAGTTGGCTCTGGCAACTGGACTAAAATAAATTTTATGGCAAAAACATCTTGTTTATTAAGCTCTAGCACCGCATGAGCTGTCGTGCAACTTCCCGCAAAATAGTCAATGATTAGATCAGAGCCAGAACAACTCACCTGAATTATTCGCTTAATAAAATCAGTAGGCTTTGGATTTTCAAATATCTTTTTCTTATCAAATAATGTTTTTAACTCTATACTGCCTTTTTTATTGCCATCTAAATCAGACCATAAGTTCGATATTTGTTTTGTCCTGCCGGATAAATAATATTTAACATATGGTCTCCAATTCGTTTTATATTCCGAGATATCAATATTATCAGTAATAGCGCCGTTACCTTGTTCAGGGTTTTCTTGTTCTTCAACTTCCATCTCCTCGCCATCATCGTCGAAATCTTCATCACTTTCTTCATTACTAATTTGCTTCCATACGATAAGCTTTTCTTTTAGAAATAACTCGTAGGTCTTTGGTCCAACTCTCCAACGACTCAGATAATCTGAAGGTCCTATAGGAAACACTTTAGTTCCATCCGGAGCAATTACAGGGTAAAACATATTCTCTCTATCTTCTTTTCTGTCTGCATTGCCAGTTTTTCTAAGCTGCAATAAAGCATATTTACCTTTTCCATCATTTTCATCATTACTAAATCTGTTCAGATCCTTACCAACAAGAGGTAATCCTTTAAGCTGACCATTTTGGCTTTTAGAATAGCACAAACAATGATCGTAGGAACTTCCTATCTTTTTGCCATCTTGGCCTGTTGTCGTGCCTGTCGCCCTAATGATATCTCCACGAAAATTCTCTTCCCCAAACACCTCATCACATATCTTACGTAAATTATTCACCTCATTATCATCAATACTTAAATAAATAAATCCATCATCTGTTAAAAGATTCCTAGATAGGTACAATCTTGGATACATCATATTCAGCCATTTTGTATGAAAACGGCCTTCATTTGCAGTGTTTGTGGAAAACTTCTTACCTTCTCCATCCATTAATCCTGCATATTCAAGATATGTTTCGAGACTTTCAGTATAATTGTCCGGATAAATAAATTCTTTACCGGTATTATAGGGCGGGTCCAAGTAGATCATTTTTACTTTACCATAATAGCTTTTCTGAAGAAGTTTCAAAACTTCAAGATTATCACCTTCAATAAAAAGATTTTCGGTAGTATCAAAGTTTACGGATTCTTCCCTGCAGGGCTTTAGCGTTGCGTAACTTGGGGTCTGGACAAGCCGCAAGGCTTCTTTCTTCCCGGGCCAATCCATACCATATCTTTCACGCCGCGACTCAAATACATCGCTGAATGTACCTATTTCTGCCTTGAGCTTTTCATAGTCAATAGACTCTATAAGTTCACCTTTTTCATTTTTAGTCTCTGTGAAAGCAGAAGGGAACAACTGTTTCAATTTTGCCTTGTTCTCCGTTGATATTTCCAATGATTTACCATCCATTTTTTTGGGAAGTTCTTTTGCCATAAATATCTCCTTTACCTAAACTACTGACCATCTGATAGTAAACAAAGTTTGTAAATTCGTGCTTTGTTTTAGTTTCTTTTCGACTCTATCCAATAATTCATCTTTCTGCTTTTCTATAACTTTTGCCGTTGCATCGTATTCTTTCCAGGCTGTATCGCGTTTTTTATCTAAATCACGTAGTTTTTTTTGAATAGCCAATTTACCAGGTAAGCTTGCAGCTAGCCTAGCTTCCTTTTTCAGAACATTTATTTGATCATCGTATTCTTTAAGCTCTGCTTTTAAACCCTTACGCTTATCATCGGCCCATAAACTGAGCTTCTCCATTTCTTCTTCAAAGAATATACTATTCCTTTGTACGTTTGATTCTGTAATTTTCGCTATTTGTCGTGATTCATTCTCGTCGAGCCTATCTTTTTCATTATTTGGAATAGTAACTCTTGAACCAGACCCAATATTTCCATTTAATTGAAACAATTTTCCGGCTATTTCGGATTCTATCAACTTGCCATTACTATCAATCGCAGTTATTACAACATAATCTTCCGCGTCTAAAGACTCTAAAGTAAGGTTACTTACTCTCATGATTAACGACAATTAGATTTACCGGTCAACGACAATTATATTTACCTGTTCATAAGTGGTAGTATTTAAGCCTTAGAACCGAGGAGGCTTAGATGATTACCGACTTCCAAGTGAGGAGGCTAAGAGAAGCCATGAACAGGGAAAAAACGTTGGAGCAAGCAGCAGTTGTGTCGGGAATGAGCGTAAAAAGCGCGGGTAAATACAAGCGAGGTAAACTACCGAGCGAAATGAAGAAAGACCACGCCTGGCAGACGAGAAAGGACCCTTTTGAAGATGTATGGCCGGAAATACTACCGTTTTTGGTTGAAAATCCCGGATTAGAGGTAAAAACCCTTTTCGTTTACCTGAATGAACATCATGCCGGCAAATTCCAAGAAGGTCAATTAAGGACCCTGCAGAGAAAGATCCGGAGATGGCGAGCAACTGAAGGGCCGGCCAAAGAGGTGTTTTTCCCACAAAAACATTTCCCCGGAGACATCGGCGCATCCGATTATACGCATATGGGCGAGCTGAAGGTAACAATAAAGGGGGAGCCGTTTGACCATCTCTTCTACCATTTTGTTCTGACATATTCTAACTGGGAGACAGGAAACATCTGTTTTTCCGAGAGCTATGAAAGCCTAAGCGAAGGGCTTCAGAACGCTCTGTGGTCGCTCGGCGGCGCACCCCGGAATCACAGGACCGACAGGATGAGTGCGGCAATAAACAAAGACTGCAGCCGGGAAATATTCACTGACAGGTATGGGGCATTGCTGAGGCACTACGAAATGCAAGGCCTGGCAATAAACGCTCGTAAAGCCAATGAGAATGGAGATGTTGAGCAAGGGAATAATAGATTCAAGATTGCTGTCGATCAAGCGCTAATGTTGAGAGGCAGCCGTGATTTTGAAGACCGGAAAGAATACGATCAGTTTTTAATGGCTGTATTGAAGAAGCGGAATATGGCTAGGCAGATACGATTTCAGGAGGAAATATCTTTTCTAAAGAAACTGCCTGCAAAGAAACTTGCCGACACGAGATCAATAAGCCTGAAAGTTGGTAAGAGCAGTACTATCAACATTCTACGAAACACGTATTCTGTTGACAGCCGATTCATCGGGGAAAGCGTTGAGATAGAAATCGGTTCAGAATTTCTGGAAGTATGGTACGAAAATAAAATGTTTCACAAAATACCTCGATTACGCGGTGAAACGAAAAGCTCAGTTGATTACAGGCATATAATAGACTGGCTGGTTCGGAAACCGGGAGCATTTGAACACTACAAGTACAGGGATAATCTATTCCCGTCAACGACATTCAGGATCACGTATGACCTGCTAAAGACAAAATATCCTGACACCGCAAACAAGAAATACCTGGCAATTTTGAATTGTGCCGCAAAAGAATCAGAGACCCAGGTGGAGCAGGTTCTTAAACTACTAACAAATCAGAATATCGCACCTCTGCCAGAAAAAGTTCTCGAAGAAGTCGCTTTGAGCGGTAAAACTCTTCTCAGGATCGAGCCAGAGGTGTCCAAAATAAATCTGGGGGTGTATGACACCATACTTTCTTGCGGAGGTGTACTATGACAGCCAGTAACTTTGATAAAACTCTTCTCAATAAATTGCTTAAAGAAATACATCTTCCTACTGTGAGGAATTGTTACGAGGCCGTTATCAAGTCGGCCGAAAAAGACTCCATGAAATACGAAGAATTTCTTTTTGAGCTTATTCAGCGTGAATGTGAAGACCGGAGACAACGGAGAATAGCGCGACTGCTGAAACAATCCCGGTTGCCGTTAGAAAAAACAATGGAGAACTTTGATTTGAAGCGCCTGCCGATGAAAGAACTCCAGAAAGTGAAAGGTTTGGTTGATGGGAAGTTTACGGACAAGAAAGAAAATGTATTGGCCTTCGGAAACCCAGGAAGCGGAAAAACACACCTGCTATGCGCCATTGGCCATGAATTAATCAAGAAAGGCAAGAAAGTATATTATTACAGTTGCTGCATGCTAGTTCAGGAGCTTTTAGTCGCTAAAAAGCAGCTCAAGTTGGACAAAATGTTGAAAAGATTATCCGCCTATGATACTCTTGTGATTGACGATATCGGATATGTGCAGCAAAACCGCGAAGAAATGGAAGTGCTGTTTACGCTCCTGGCGGAAAGATACGAACGCGGAAGTGTAATGATAACCAGCAACCTGCCGTTTTCCAAATGGGAGAAGATATTCAAGGATCCGATGACGACTGCGGCGGCAATCGACCGGCTGGTTCATCATAGCGTCATTCTGGAGCTCAATCTGTCGAGTTTTAGGCTGGAAGAGGCTAAGAAACGCTCAGTAAAAGGCACTAAAGACATCAAAAACACTGGGACAAAAAACAGGTAAAAATAATTGTCGCCCGCAAGTAACTTTAATTGTCGCTGATCA
>Ga0209083_1002883_pt1 | contig 15350 bp, 12 predicted proteins | sample AM7aDNAmetaG_FD_184132 | JGI IMG/M metagenome (GOLD analysis project Ga0209083, IMG submission 184132) | Freshwater microbial communities from Finland to study Microbial Dark Matter (Phase II) - AM7a DNA metaG (SPAdes) (version 3) | ecosystem: Environmental > Aquatic > Freshwater > Lake ...
ATTCTTAAAGCTGCCAATGAAGGTAAATTTAACTTTATTGAAGATGTTAAAGAATATGGTGAAAAAGCCAGAATCATGAAGAAAATGTTCACTGATAATGGTTTTAAAATTGTCTATGATATGGACGAGAACGAACCCATAGCTGATGGCTTTTACTTCACTATATCATATCCCGGATTTACAGGCGTCGAACTTATCGAAAAATTGATGTATTACGGCATCAGTGCCATCTCGTTAGCCATAACAGGCAGTGAAAGAATAGAAGGACTCCGTGCCTGCGTATCACTTGTAAATAGAAGCCAATTCCCAGATTTAGAGTACCGCCTAAAGAAATTTAATGAACACTATGGTAAGAAAATATAAGCGGTTTATTTTTAACTTCTGAGATATAAATTCATTAAACAGTATTCTATATTATTAGGAAAAACAGACATCCTGTTTTTGCTGAAAACAAAGATTGCAGGCTATTGGGTGTTTACTGCTGACGTTTGATGATAAACAAATTCTGAAATATAAGTTTTTAATAATATAATTTTTTGTTAATTTCTTCGTATCTTTATATATTGATTATTAGATATGAAATACTTGTTTTTAATTTTGATTTTCTTTACCTTAACAGGATTTCAATTAACTTCGTGTTCACAAAATAATGATAAGACAATGATCTACAATAAATTAACACCTGAAGAAGAGAAAGTGATTTTAAACAAGGGTACAGAAATACCCTATTCAGGAATATATTACAAAAATAAAGAAGAAGGAGTGTATATTTGCAAAAGATGCAATGCCCCATTGTATCGTTCTAAGGATAAGTTTGATGCCCATTGCGGATGGTCAAGCTTTGATGATGAAATTGAGGGTGCTGTTAAACGTATCCCTGACGCCGATGGTATGCGTACTGAAATAGTTTGCAGTAATTGTGGGGCACATCTGGGGCATGTTTTTACAGGTGAAGCATTCACTAAAAAAGACACCAGACATTGTGTAAATTCCATTTCTCTTAAATTTATACCTGCTGTTGCCATTGATTCTGCAATATTTGCGGGTGGTTGTTTCTGGGGCGTGGAATATTATATGAAAAAATGCAAAGATGTTATTTCTGCCACTTCAGGTTATATTGGAGGACATACTGAAAACCCGTCTTACAAGCAGGTATGCACTGGAACTACAGGTCATGCAGAAGCAGTTAAAATAGTTTTCAATACCCAAGAAACAACTTATGAAGAATTAACCAAATTGTTTTTTGAAATTCACGACTTTGAACAGGTTAACCGACAGGGACCTGATGTTGGCTTTCAATACCGTTCGGCTATTTTTTATCTGAACGATGAACAAAAGAAAACAGCTCAAAAGTTAATAGATATTCTGAAAACAAAGAACTATAAAGTAGCCACCACCCTCGAAAAAGCCAATACATTCTGGAAGGCCGAAGATTATCATCAGAATTACTACACCAATAAAGGTGGACTTCCTTATTGTCACGGATACAGGAAGGTTTTTTAACCTATTTATTTAACAAATTGGACTAAAGTCCAGATTATCAATACCTTTCAATTGCCACGACCTTAAGGTCGTGGCAATTGAAACTAACATCTGAAAAGGGCTTAAGCCCAAAATAAAAATTTGTTAATTAATAAGATTAAGTAGAGAAAATCATTTTTTCTTGAAGAAATAAATGATAATCAGTTAAAAATTAAATATTTTTGTTAAAAAAAGATTTGGTCTCAATTTCAAATAATTATAACATCATGAAAATAAAATCAAAAATATTGCTTTTAGCTGTCTTTATTTGCTTTGCAACATCAATCATAGCTCAGAACATTCATCATAATATTTACATAACCATTAATATTGCGTCAAAAACTTTAGAGGCTACAGACAGTGTAAAAATCCCATATTCTTTTTTAGCAAAGATAAAAGACACTCTTGCTTTTGAGATTAATGCAGGTTTTACAATAAAATCACTCGACTCTAAATATAAGATTTCAGAAATTAAACCTAATAAGAAAGATGAGGGTTCAGAGATAAAGGTCAAGAGATACATGATTTCATTTTCTAAAACAGATGTGAAGTATTTTACAGTACCTGTTCAATACAGTGGCAAAGTAGAAGGGAAGATAGAAGAGGGGGCAGCAGAGTATGCGAGGGGCTTTAGCGAAACTGCCGGGATAATATCTAACGAGGGCGTTTACTTTGCTAACACAACTTACTGGTTGCCATTTTTTGCTGACACATTATATACTTCTAATTTATCTGCTAAAATTGATTCTGCTTACGGTATTATTTCGCAAGGCACCCGGACTAAAAATGAAATTCAAAAAAACTATAGAGTTGTAAACTATATATCGGAAAATCCATCAGAAGAGTTTTATCTTGTGGCGGGGAGATGGACAGAGTATAACAGCTCAGAAGGTAAAATATTGGTTCAGGCAGAGCTTCGCACTCCCGATAAGGAGCTGGCAGACAAATACATGAAAGCTACAATAGGCTATCTTATGCTATACGAGAAATTAATTGGACCTTATCCATATTCTAAGTTTACACTGGTTGAAAATTTCTGGGAAACAGGTTATGGTATGCCCTCTTTTACACTTCTTGGAGAGAAAGTAATAAGGCTTCCTTTTATAATAAGCTCTTCATATCCACACGAATTGCTTCATAATTACTGGGGGAACAGTGTTTATGTGGATAATGACAAAGGCAACTGGTGCGAGGGACTTACTGTTTATATGGCCGACCACCTTCTTAAGGAACAGAGCAATCAGGGTAATGAATACAGAAGAGTAACCTTACAGAAATTTACCGATTTTGTTAATGAAAGTAACGATTTCCCTCTTGCAAAATTCAAATCACGTAACAATTCAGCAGAAGAAGCTATAGGCTATGGAAAATCTTCTATGTTATTTGAAATGCTTAGATATGCTTATGGTGATGCTGTTTTTAAAAAGGCTATTTCATTATTTTATAACGAAAATAAATTTAAAATGACTTCTTACGATGAAGTCAGAAAAGCCTTTGAAAAGGCAAGTGGACGAAATCTGAAGGAGTTCTTTAATCAATGGTTAAACAGAACAGGGGCACCGAACATTTCTTTGTCAAACGTAAGTGTTAAATCTGAAAACAACTTTTATACTTTAAATTTAACATTATCACAAACTCAGAAAGAAGACGTTTTTAAGGTTTCTGTGCCGGTAGTTATTTCTCTTGATGGTGTTGATACTGTAATTACAAAGAATGTTGATATGTCGCAACGTGAAGAAAGTTTTTCTTTTGGTTTTAATCAACGACCCTCCCGTATTGATGTTGACCCTCAATTTAATGTATTCCGCAGATTAAGTAAGGGCGAAGTACCTCCCAGCATTTCTCAGATTTTCGGTGATAAAGACGTGGTGATGATACTTCCAAAAAACAGCCCATTTATAAAAGAATACACCGACCTGGCTGAACAATGGAAGCAAACTCAACTCGTACAGGGCAACAGTATTGAAATAAAATTCGATGAAGATATTACAGAACTTCCTGCAAAGGCATATTGGATAATAGGTTTTGAAAATAAATTTGCACCATCAGCTGACGTTTTTAACCAGTATGCTGATATGTTGTCCAAAGAAACCTTTGCACAAAAAGAATCGTTGCAAAAAAATGGTGCCTTAGTATATGTTTTCCAGAATCCCCGCAATAAAGAAGTTACAAGTGGATTTCTTGGCAGCGCCAATCAGAAAATGATTGCTGCATTAAAAAAGAAAATCACTCATTATACTAAATACGGCTATCTGGGCTTTGAAGGTGATGAGGGAGTTAATAAGCTTAAGGGGGAATTCCCTGCTTTAAATTCACCCTTGACATATTATATCAAATATGACGGGAAGGTGCTCCCTGTTACTGCCAAAATTAAAGTGAGAAAAGCTATGGTGGATTAGTCGTGAGTTCCGAAATGTTTTTTATATGTTGAAACATTTATTTATTTGTTATTATGATTTTCACCACCTCGCAATTATTTGAGGTAATTAAACGGCAATAATAAATTCCTGATTTTAAATCTACAAAGTTGCATTTAACAGTGTTGTTTCCTGTCGCCAGAAAGCCATTAACTATTTGACTGATAATTTTGCCGTTCATATCGAAAAGTTCAATCAGAGCATTGCCACTTACAGGTATAGAAAAGCATAAAGTAAAAGAACCGTCAGAAGGGTTAGGAAATGCAGTTAATGTTTTGACATATTCAGATCTGTAAGGTATTCCCGTCCAGAGAGCATCTGAATAAAATATCTGGTAACAAACCGGGAGTTCTTCGTAGGGAGCTGTTTTCAATGATTCAGCCGTTCCCAGCTCCTCTTGCCCGTCGTCATCAAAATCGCCTGTGTGGAGGTCCCAAGTGAAATGATGGTTTGCCCATAATACTTTTGAATTACCGCCGTCAGCGCAGAAAAGTTCAGGGAAAGTTCTTAACTCACCGTTAAGGTTTCTGAATAAAACTATATCGTCATGATTGTCAGGTCTGACCATGACGACCGCTGCGTCATCATAGCCATCTCCATCAGCATCAATAGCTGCAGCAGAACTGTATGTTGACACATATTCTGCTGCCATCTGAGGAGGATTATAAGCAAAAGTGCCAAGCACCTGAAAAGTGTCTGCTATAAGCTGAAGTGTAGCAATGCCACAAACGCCAAATGGCGAATAACCTCCATCGATACGTGCGTTCATGATCCAGCCTTCCTTACCGTCACTTGCATTTCCGTTCAGGTTGGCAGGGATGAGTTGCCAGAAGTTAGCCATAGGTATGTCTTTTCTGAATACTTCTTCAAATCTGTATCTTCTGTCTGGCAATGCAGGTAACCTGTGATAAACTCTGATACTTCCGTAAACAGGAGTACCATCATACAAGTAAGATACGGCGACGGCAAGGTCAATAAGTCCGTCATTATCATAATCCCACGCTACGCCTTCGCACGATGTGTTTGAACATCCTGCATGTTCAAGAGGAGAGAAAACCATTTCAGCATCCAACCCTCCATTATTTACATAAAGGTGATGCAGATAAAAGGGTTCATTTGGAAATAAAGTATCCGTATCTATTATCCCCGGCTGAATGTAGCGGTAATCAACCGAGTTAAAAGTACCTGCAGGTTGTTCGAGAATATAGAATTTCGATTTATAAAGGGAATCGTTAAACCATAAAGTATTAACAAGAAAGTCTTTAATACCTATGGGATGAATCGTATCCCTGAAATTTGCTGAAACCGGCGTTACACGCATTACGGATACAACATTAGAGGCATCATTTTCACCCCATTTACCCCAAAACAGAGGATTGGGAATGAATTTACCACTGTCGGGATTATAGTCAATGTAGATGCAGCCAGGGAAAGGATAAACAGTGTCGTTATGATAGGGTGGATACATGATCTGATCAGCGTAAGTTATAATTTCTAAACGCCCGTCGCCGTCAAAATCACCTGAGGTGAAGCCTTTCATGGGCCAGGTGCTTTTCATGCCATGTATCTGCAGGGCTTTAACAGTATCGAATTTCGGATGCAGAATCTCCTTTTCCCAGTGAGAGTTAATGTATCTGTGAAGCAGCAAACCAGCAGCAGAATGACTGTACGAACCAACCATTTCCTTATGACCATCCCCGTCATAATCACCATAGCCGAAACATTGCTGGTAATTACTTGTTGTATCTCCCAAAGGAAACCAGTCACTCGGGTGGCTTAAGCTCTGGGCATAAGCATTATTAAGTGTTAAAAATAAAAATAACACAAGCATCAATAAACCGTTCTGAAAATAAAAAATTGAAGATGCCTTTAAAGACAATACTTCATTTGGATGATTGGTGTGGTTGGCTTTCATAAAATAATTTTAATCCCAATAAAAACCCCAAATATAATAAATATTTATTCAATTAAAAATATTTAATATAGGAAATATACAGTTTGTCTATTGAACTTATTATCTGGTCAAATATTTAGTATTGTTGTATGCCGATGAAATAATTTATACTGCTAATAAACTATATGTCAGTTTTTTGCTTCTAGAATTTCATTACTGAATCACAATTTTTTCATTTGCAATAACTTCATTTTCGGAAATAACATTTATAAAATATATTCCTTTATTCAGGTCTTCTTTTTCAATTAATATTTGACTGCCAGAAAAATTAATATTTCTAACTTCATTACCAACCACATCAAAGATTTTCAAACTTGCATTTTTAATTTCTTTATTAAATACAATTGTTGTTTGTGATGTAAAAGGATTTGGGAAAACAGAACAACCAACAAAATTGTTTTTTTTATTTATTGCTGTTGTAGGGCAAAGTGTTGAAACTGTTTTTGAAACTGTAGAGGTACAGCTCCCATCGGGGCTGCTCATCGTTAGTGTATAAGTCCCTGTTGTGGTAATAATTAAACTATCTGCTGTACTGCCTCCGAGACTCCACAAATAATCAGAACCGCCTTTTGTAGTATATAATATTAAAGTACTTCCCTGGCATGAATCTGTGATTTTGGCAGTATAATTAAATAAAACCCATACATTATCTTCCGTTAAAGACAAATAGGGATAATGAGTTATAACTAAATCTGAACTTCCATCGCCATTTAAATCACCTATGGATACCGAACTTGGGTGAATACCTACAGTATGATTAGATACTGCTGAAAAAACACCTGTTCCATTATTTAAAAGAACCGAATAATTGCTCGGGTAAGTATGATTTGCACAATCAAAATTGGCAGTTACCAAATCAGGTTTATTATCGCCGTTTATATCCCCAACAGAAATTTCTAAAGGGTTTAAACCAACAGCATAATAAACAGGGGGATTGAATGTGCCTGTACCTGTATTTATCAGAACGCCAACACTGTTTGCTGAATAAAAGGCAATTGCAATATCTGGATGTCCATCATTATTTAAATCAGCAACTGCAGTCGAAAGTGGGTTATTGCCTGTTAGATAATCTACAGAGGTGCCAAAAGTGCCATTGCCACTATTTAATAAAACATTAACCCCATTATATGAATCATTTGCACAAACAATATCAAGAAGATTATCTCCGTTTAAATCGCCAACAGTTACACCATAAGATCTTCCAGCAACCGGATAATTTACAGGAGCTGCAAAAATACCATTTCCTGTATTTATTAGTGTTGATACGAAATTTCCTGAGCTACTGTTACCAATAATCAAATCGTTCTAACCATCACCATTTAAGTCTCCAATTGCTGATGAATACGGACTAGAACCGGCAGCATAAACTTTAGCTGCATTGAATGTCCCTTTATCATCGTTAATCAGAACAGTAGCTTTAAGGCTGTATGTATTTGCAATTGCTAAATCATTTTTACCATCACCATTTAAATCACCCAAGGCTATAGCTACAGGTTGCGTGTTAGGTGCGCCTAACGAGTAATTTACTGCTGCTGTAAAAGTACCTGTACCCGTATTTTTTAAAATAGATACATCACCTGAGTTTTGGTTTGTAATCGCTATATCAGGGTATGAATCTCCGTCCAAATCACCAATTGCTAACGAACTAGGGGTAGTGCCTGCCGGATAACTTACAGCAGTGAGCAAAGTGCCGTATCCATTATTCTTAAAAACGCTAACGTTGTTTGTCCCACCATTTGCCACGACTACATCTGGATACCCATCTCCTGATATATCAGAAATAACAACCGTTTCGCTATATGAGCCTCCACCGCCATAATAATCTACTGCGGAAGAAAAACTCCCACTACCGGTATTCAGGAAAACGCTAACCTGAACTGTACTGCTGCTACCAACGACTGCCATATCAGGATTTCCATCCATATTTATATCACCAATACTTATTGAAGTTGGTGAAAATGATAAAGTATAGTAAACCGCTGATGCAAAAGTTCCTGTTCCTGAATTAAGCAAAACAGAGATATTGTTTGAAGCAGTAGCGACAATATCAGGATGTCCATCACCATTTAAATCTCCTATAACTACTGATAAAGGATTGGTACCCACAGAATAATTAACAGGTGTTGAAAAAGTTCCGGTTCCTGAATTAATAAATATAGAAACATTATTATCCCATTGATTTGCAACAACTAAATCAGGAAAGCCATCATTGTTTAAATCGCCAATAGCTATAGCGTGAGGTTTTGTGCCTGAATAATAAGTTGTCTGCGGAGCAAACGTGCCATCTCCATTCAAATCCCCAATTGCTATTGCAGTTTTAGCACTATTATAATCAGTTATAGAATTCGGTAATCCCTGAAAACAAGAGCTGTTCTGGGCATTCATACGCGAACCAAAAAAGGAGAGTAATAGCATAATGTATATTTTCCTCATATTCTTGATTAATTGTATTTACAATAAAAAATCAAATATAATAAAGCAAATCCATTTTAATGGTTATCTCATCTTTTATCACGCACTTTTTGGCTGACTCATCACGTAATGGCCAGTCGAGGGTTTTTATGGTTAATGTGCTGAGGTATTTAAGTCCGTTTTTCCCAAATTTTGTAATCTTAGCATGAGCTTCTACTTTGTTGGTTTTTTTTGCAATGGTAAGCTGCCCTTTTATTATATAGCCTGCTGAGTCGGGTAATATTTCGAGCATTTCGTAGGTTGATTCGGGATATTCTGTTGTTTTGAATAAATCATCGTTCTTATCTTCCATTTTAGTGTTGAGCTTAAAGGTGGTCATGTTGAAAACAATTTCTCCTTTTGTGAGTTTCCCATTTACTTCTGTCAGGCTTCCTTTAACGGGTTCAACTTCTCCGTTTGAAGAAATTTCTATTTCTCCCAAATTCACATCAACCGACGATCCGAATAATTCTATTTTCTTTTTCGAAGGCCCCTGATGAAGGTACCTGTCCCATTTAATGCTGCCAGAGTCAGCTTTCAACTCATAGATTTTGGTGGTATTAATTGTAAAGTTTCCTTCGTTTCCTGAACCTGAAAAACTGCACGACATAAAAGTGAATAGAACTATAACAGCAAAGATTTTAAAAAAATGTTTCATTGTAGATGGTTTTTAAATTCTGTGTATTAAATTAAACTCCGATAATTCCCTCCCAATTTGATGGATGCCATTTAAAATCTTGTCGGTTTGAAGATTAGATGGCTTTTTACGACCTTGTACATATTGAGATAATAAAGTAGGATTCATACCAATTTTTTGAGCAAGAAATTTTGCATTAAGGACTTTATAATATTGAAAGAATTGTTTGAAATCTATTACAAAATTGATATTGGTTTGTAAAATTTTAATGTTTTGATCTTCAAAATATAAAGTTACTGCCTCATAAGTACTTTCAATTAATTCAGGAATAGTCCTGCCCGTTGTAAAAATAGGATAATTCTCAGCATATGCTGAAAAACCAGTTTTGGTTTTTTCAAGAATCATTTCAATTTTTTTCTTTGTTGTTTTCATGTGTATATTTTTTTATTTAATACGAGCATCTTTCTTAATTTTTAGTTCAAGACCTTTACCGAGTTCCTGACTGCCGTGATTCGGAAATACAATGACCCCTGATTTAGATGGATGCTTCATCTTTATATGTGATCCCCTCTGAGATACAACATACTATCCATCTTTAATTAGGATTCTGTACATTTCTGAACACTTCATATTTTTATTTTTCAGTGATAATAAATTCTATTACAAAGGTAAATAATAATTTACCTTTTTCCAAATTTTTATTAAGAAAAATTAAAATGGAGTTTCACTTCCGGTATAACATTTTATGCCTGATGCTATAAATCTCTTTTCAATTGTCTTTAGTTTCTCAATGGTTGGTATGGGCGTATCGCCCCCCATGTATTCTTTATTAAGCATCTGATATTTTTCCCTGCCTAAATGATGCAAAGGTAAAATGTTGATTTCGTTTCTTCCCGTTTCTTTTATAAATAAAATAGTGGCGTCTATATTTTCATTCGAATCGTTAAAACCAGGTATTATAGGCAAACGAAAAATCAGCCTTCCATTATATTCTGATGAAAGCTGTTTGGCATTTTTTAGAATTAATACATTATCGGCATTGGTAGCTTTTTTATGAGCTTCATTATTTAGGTTTTTAAGGTCAAAGAAAATCCAGTCAATATAAGGAATAACATCCTGATAGTTTTTCCATGGTATATTGCCGCAGGTCTCAATCGCAGTGCTTATATAGGCATGGTAACATTCAGAAAGAATTTCTTTTGCAAAATCCAACTGAAGTAATGGCTCACCGCCTGTTAAGGTGATACCGCCTTCTTTGCCCCAGAATTGTCTGTCGCGTTGTATAATTTTAAATAGCTTAGAAACTGTGATTTCATAGCCGCTTAATTTTAATGCATCGGTATAGCACTCATCTATACAACTTTGCTTCTTACAATCAGCACATAGTTGTCTTTGTATTACAAGTTTATCATTTTTTATGCTTATGGCATTTTGTGGACAATTGTTTACACAATGACCACAAGCAATACATTTAGAAGGAAAATACATCAGAGAAGGCTTTCTGTTGATACTCTCGGGATTACAACACCAGAAGCAGTTCATGGAGCATCCACAAAAGAAAATTACTGTCCGGCATCCGGGACCGTCATGTACTGACATGCCCTGAATATCAAATATATAGCCCTTTGTGCCGGAATGGGTTTTATTTGAAATCATTGCAGGTGATTGCATTCATTTCGGGATACGCATCATATTTGGTCATACATGTACCCAACTCACTATCCGTCAATGTAAAATTTGAACAATATTTACATTTTTGTGCTTTTTCAAAATTGTTGCAGGCTGAATCATCAGCATTTATCTTGTTTTTGTCCCTTTTACAAATACCTTTAAAGACGTCGGTGTTTAGGTAGTATTTACAATCAAAATGTTTCATCTTTTTTAATTTTATCATATTTGTTCATACTCTGTCCGTGCAATTACTTCATCCTGTATTTGTTTGCCCAGTTCTACCCAGTATTGAGTGAATCCGGCTACTCTCACCATCAGTCCTCTGTATTTTTCAGGATTTTTTTGAGCATCATGGAGCATCCTTGAATCAACAATGTTAAATTGTGCATGAAATGCACCTTTACGAAGATAAGCCCGTATCATCTCAAGAAACTTTCTGGAACCTTCTCTGCCTTTCACCACAGAAGGGTGTATTTTCATATTTAATTGAGAATTCTGGGATAAGGCATGATCGTAACAAGTTGCAGAATTAAATAGTGCATAAGGACCATTTATGTCAGTTCCGGGATAAGCAGAAACAGAGCCATCAGCGAAGGTAGTTCCACATAACCGCCCGTCGGGAGTTGCCAGTGTTACTGCTCCCATAGGTGCATGTGTTGATACTGATATCTGGCACGAATACATAGGTTCGTCATAAAGTGAACGATAGTTTTCGCACATTTTGCTGAACCATTGCTGCCATTCTTTAAAGATGGTATCCACATATTTGTCGTCATTTCCATATTTTGGAGCATCGAGACATAGTTTATGGATTTTTAACCAATCCATATAATTTTTGGTCTTAACCTGTTCTATCAAGCTATAAGAGCCTGTTTCCAATGCAGAGAGATAGCCAAAATTTGCTTCTATGGCTGCTTTAAGTTTCTGTAAGGTAAAATTCTTTGCATCAAAAATATTTTTCTTAATAGAGGCCAAAGAATTTACAAGATTTACACCTCCGCATATTTCCACATTAAAGGTTCTGTTATAGCGACATCCTTTATGGCTGATATCTTTACCAGCTTCCAGGCAATCGGGCTTCAGCATACTGTTTATGATTGAAGGAGAGACTTTTCCCCATATGTCGTGTTGTATGTTGTTGGTAAGAGTTAATACTTCAACTGTTATACTGAAATACCTTTTAAATATAGTCCATATCTCTTCATAAGAGTCTAATTTGGAGCCATGAGCAGGATAAACACGTCTTCCTGTGCGTTTGTCCAGTCCATCAAAAAGAACAGCTTCAAGTACTTTTGGAAGGGAAATAAAATGTACACCTACACTTGTCGCAGGAGCCGAGCCTCCGGGAATGTAATATGTTTCTCCGTTAAGTTCTAGAGGCATCCAGCTTCCGGGAGAAGTTTCAAGACAACCCCCAATAGCCCATGCTCTTGCTTCTTCTAACTGCATCCCTTCCTTTTTAAAATTGTTCAGAAGAAATTCCATGGCCACCCTGTTGTTTACCCATGCAGGATAGCCTGTGCCTATTTTAGTACATTCAATGCCTTTTAATAAAAAATCCTCAGGCAATTTCTCATCATAAAGCATACTGAGTGTGGGCTGAGGCGTATCACACGACATTGCAGACTCAAGGATAAGCATCTCTAATTCATTGGCTGCACTGTTTCCATATTTATCCAAGCCACCTACACATAAATTATTAAAAGTATTTCCGCTTAAAACACCACCTACTACTCCCATTGATGCAAAACAATCCAGCTCGGTGAATTTCATACGCATACACTCGAGTAGCTCTAGGGTTTTTTCTTTGTCAATAATTCCTTTTTCCATATCCTGCTTCCAGAAAGGATATAATACCTGCCCTAAACGACCGGGGGACAAGCCTGAAATAGCATCTTCATTTAAAACTGCAACATGAAATATCCATATTAATTGAAGTGCATCATGGAATGTTCTTGGGCTATTTTTTGATAACCATTCCAAACGTTCGGCAATATCTTTGAATTCTTTTTTTTGAAGTTTATTTTTTTCTAATGAAGCCATGAACAGGGCTTCTCTAGCATAATTCATAATCCATGTCTGAAGACCTTCAAGCATTGTATAAACGGCTTTATAAAAGTACAACCTGTCCATACCAGTGTACCCTGCAGACTGGTTTTGTTTCTCTTTGCAAATGTTTTTAATACCTTCTATGCCATACTGTAAAGGATAATAATAATTCATTACTTCCCTTCCCTGGGGAAGTGTATATCCGGAATCGAACATACATATTACTGCCCGCATGATTTCTTCTTTCGTGTTATAGTCTGGGACAAGCTGTTCGTATTTATGACCTACATCATCAACTGATTTGTTGAACCATTTTTTTGCAGTTTTTAATAATATGGGCATCTCTTCTTTACGTAAGCCAAATTTACCTGCAATAGAAATAACATTGCCAGCACTTTTAGTAACATTGCCACCCCCTTGTCCCATAGTAGTTACTTCATCTGCACTTGCTTTTCCAGCTTTTTGCGCCTCTTTATACAAGTCATCCTCTTTAGAAAGAAAAAATGCTTCCGATAACCATGGCATAGGATAAGAACCACGCATATAGTTTGCTTTGCGCATTGCCAGTAGTTCTCCAGGTATAACTGAAGGTGTCAGGTGCTCAAATCCAGCTTTTAAAGCTTCGGCTCTTCGTATAATAGGAACATCACCTTCCGTTTCTTCCCATCGTCGTGTGTACCAATAAGGAAACTCTACTGATGCTGATGATTTAGTCTCAAAGTACATCTGGCGTTCCTTTTCAACACGCTGTGTGGGTGTTTTTTTTACCTCCCTTGCCTGAATCTCTTTGCCAGGCTTTGTTCCATAATAGTTATAAACATCAGAAGAACATTTTAGAAAATCTTGTTTTGCAGTCATAACAGTTAAATATCAGATTATAATATATAGCACGTTGTTAAAGTTTATTAATGCTAATGAATAGCGTTTATTCATCGTTTCTATACAAAAATAAGCAGAATGTTGCAAGAATAAACAATATGTAGAAAAAAAATATTGATTTTTTTTAATATTTTTACATCAAAAAAATGCCCATGCTCAAAATTGCCGTTATTATTCCTGCTTATAACGAAGAAAAGTCTATTTCTAAAGTTGTTGAAGGCATTAATAATTTATACTTAGGGAATAATATTGTTAAGCAGGTAATAGTTATTAACGACTGCTCGGAAGATAACACTAAAAGAGTTATTTCATCACTCAATTGTACAACGCTCAATCTGCCTGCTAACTTAGGTATAGGAGGTGCTGTGCAGACAGGACTTATATATGCTTTCCGCAATCATTTCGACTTGGCAGTTCAGATAGATGGCGATGGTCAGCATCCAGCCGAAGAGCTGCCAAAGCTTTTAGCGGCTATGTTTAAAGAGTCTGCTGATATAGTTATCGGCTCCAGATTTGTTGAAAAGAAAGGTTTTCAGTCTTCTGTCATGCGCCGGTTAGCAATTAGCTATTTCAAAAATTTAATCAATTTTCTTTGTCATATTAGAATTACAGATGCTACTTCGGGGTTCAGATTGTTCAATATAAAAGCATTGGCACTAGCCAACATTTATTACCCTGACGAATACCCGGAGCCTGAATCAATTATATATTTTAAGCTTAATAACTTAGAAATTATAGAAACGCCTGTATCAATGCTTGAGAGAAAAGAGGGGAAATCTTCTATTGGCCATTTTTCTTCTCTTTATTACTTGCTTAAAGTAACCCTGGCTGTTGTTTTTACTTATATAAAAGTTAAATTCTCTTCAAAAAATAAAATATAGTATGGAAAATGTTGTCCCTTTAAAAATTCAGATTGTTACCATTATTTTAAGTCTTCTTTTTACTGCTTATGTCAGTCGTCTTATTATAAAAGGCAAACTGAGAGAAGAGTATGCTATCTTCTGGTTTATTTTAACACTTTTTCTTATTGTTTTTTCATTCTGGCGAAGCGGACTCGAAGTGATGGCAGTTTTCTTTGGTGTGTATCAGGCGCCTAACTTAGTGTTTACTGCAGCTATCTTTGCAATTTTTGTTTACATTTTGCATTTATCAGTTTTTATATCAAAATTACATGCAGGCAATAAAACTCTTACTCAGGAAATGGCTCTGATGAAAAACCAGATAGAAGAGATGGAGAAGAAAATAAATACTTAACTTAAGAAGTTTGGAGTGTTGAGTGTGCCTGCCTGGCCGGTAGGCAGGGAGTGCCTAGAGTTAGGTGTTTGGCGGTCATTGTTTCACTGAGGGCAAGCTTGTGGGTAGTGAGTGATAAAATAAACTGCGATGAATGGGTGAAAAAAAGTCGATAATAGGAAAGAATATTCACTGTATAGTTACTATCATTAGATTTCTATATATTTAAAATTTATCAATATGAAAAAAATACTCTCCATTATTTTATTAACAGTCTTATTAACAGCCTGTTATAAAACATCCATATTTCCTGCTGAACATGCTTTATTTGGTGTTGTTAAACCCATCAAACTTCAGCCAGAAAAAACAACTGTCTTTCTTCAGGATTTTATTGTTGACGTTGAAACCGTTGATTCAGTTAGCGTTAGCAATGGCATTAAAAAAGCACCCAACAAAGACAATCCCCATGCTCTCGACCTGGCTTATAATAATGCTGAACTCCCTTATTATTCAACGATGCAGCTATGGGTTAAGGGGT
>Ga0209083_1002888_pt1 | contig 15327 bp, 13 predicted proteins | sample AM7aDNAmetaG_FD_184132 | JGI IMG/M metagenome (GOLD analysis project Ga0209083, IMG submission 184132) | Freshwater microbial communities from Finland to study Microbial Dark Matter (Phase II) - AM7a DNA metaG (SPAdes) (version 3) | ecosystem: Environmental > Aquatic > Freshwater > Lake ...
GGAAAAAAAATATTGGAAAGATTATCAAAGAGAAATTGCAGATGACGACTATTTTTACCATCGCAGCTGTATCAGACAAACTTTCTTCCCCGGTTCAGAAGCTCTTTTTTTGAAAATACTTAAAAATGAATTGGGTAAAAATGTAACAGACGACCCTAACCTTCATACATGCACCGGAATTGGCTATCATTCAGATGTTGTGCCATTCGATACAACGATGACAATTGTTGCCCGATTGCTTTCTCAAATGAATAAAAGTGAACTAAAAAACTTTGTTCCTTCGTGTGTTACAACATTTGGCTTGCTTTCGGAAGTTTTAGATACGTGGAAACACTTTCCCGAAGAACTGGAAAAAACCAGAAAATTTCTCAAAGAGGCTACAGGCAGGGAGTTTAAAATACCAGAAAACGTTGCACACCCATCAGACATTATCTACAAGAACAGAAAAGTACTTAAGGGGAAAATGAAATACCAGCTTGTAAATAAAGAAACCGGAAATCCTTTAAAAGTTGTTGAACATATCGGATGTCATTATGCCAAAATTTTCCCTGAAAATACTACCGGAGGTGCTGAATTTCCTCAGGTACTTGCAGGTATGATAGAGGCGTGGGAAGGAAAAGTTATAGACTATCCTGAAAGAAGACATTGTTGTGGCTTTGGCTTTCGTCAGTATTTAATAATGGCAAACAGAGGCTACTCTGTGGCTAATACAAAAAAGAAATTCGAATCGATGCAACCCTATGAACCTGATTTTGTGGTTGCCAATTGCCCAGGTTGTGCCATGTTTATGGACAGATGGCAATATACTATAGCTGAAATGGAAGGCATTACTTATGATAAAAACAAACGAGGTATTCCTGTACTAACTCATGAAGAAATGACAGGGTTACTGCTTGGTTACAACCCATGGGATTTAGGCTTACAAGTACATCAGGTTCAGGTGGAACCACTATTGGATAAAATAGGTGTTGTATATAATCCCGATGATAAATATGTGGGAAAATCGGGAATAAAATTATCTGAACCCCAGAGGCCAAAAAATATTTAGTATAGATATGAAAAAAAAGAATGTCATAGTTATTGGCGGAGGACCTGCCGGAATAGAAATCGCTCAAATTCTGTCTAATTATTCCTGCAATGTAACATTATTTGAAAAAGAACCTCAGGTAGGTGGGCAAATAAAAAGAATAGATAAGCTTTTCCCTGACTTTATTGTTCAGGACGAAATGATGCAGAAGCTGATAAGTAACCTAGAAAAAACTGATATACAAATTCATACAGACACAGAAATCAAGGATATTGAACAAATAGACAATATCTGGCATCTGAAAACCAACAAAGAAGAAGCTTTTACGGCCGATGCCGTTGTACTGGCAACAGGCTTTAAAACATTTGACCCCAAATATAAAGAGGAACTGGGCTATGGAATATATCCCGGTGTTATTACCACTCTGGAGTTTGAAGATATGTTAAAAGCCGGAAAAATTCAAACATCTGCAGGAGAAGAACCAAGAAGAATAGCTTTTTTAAACTGTGTTGGCTCAAGGGACGAGAAAGTAGGCAACCATTATTGTTCAAGAGTTTGTTGTATCAATGCAGTTAAGCAATCTATTGAAACCAAAGAGTTGTTGCCAAATGCTGAGGTTTTTTGTTTTTATATGGATTTGAGAATGTCCGGACAGTTTTATGAAGAGCTGTATCGTAAATCGCAAGAAAAACATGGCGTAAATTATATTCGCGGTAGAATATCGGAAGCTTCCTCAACATTTGACCATCGCATCCAGATTAAGTCCGAAGATACCCTTGCAGGACTTCCACTAAAAATGACAGTGGATTTATTGGTTTTAATGATTGGTGTTGAAGCATCGGAAGGGACAACAAATTTAAGTGCCAAGGCAGGTATTTTAGGTGAATATGGTTTTGCTAAAAGTTTAAGTTTACACTTAAAAGACAACCTGACAAAAAAAGAAGGATTATTTCTGGCAGGAGCTTGCAAACGTCCCTCAACATTACGTGAAGTAATTGCTGATGCAAGGGCTGCTGCTTTTGAAGTGGTTAATTATTTAAAAATGGAAATAAATGGATAGTTGGGGATTTTCGATAGCAAAGACAAGAACTATTGATATTGATAGTGTTGATTTTAAAGTACTTGCAAGACTAACAGATAAAGTGCCATCTGCAAAAAGATGTATTATGTGTGGGGCTTGTGCTGCTACCTGTTCGGCTGCAAATTTTGTTGATTTCAGTTTTAGAAAGACACATCTGTTGTTTCACAGAGGACAGTTTTCAAATATTTCTGAAGAACTTGACAAATGTATGCTCTGCGGTAAATGTAAATTAGTGTGCCTGCGGGGGGTAAACACCAGGGCCATTATTTACAACCTGAGAATAATACTTAATGATATGAACTATAAAAGAATTGCTTTATGAGATTCAATCCGTTTGTATTACCTTTTCTGGCTGGAACAATTATTTTTTTTACCATAATAATATTCAAGTTCTATTCATGGATACACAAACTTGATAAAAAACAAAAATATTTTATCAAAAAAAATCTTTTCACAACCAAAACATTAAGTGCATTATCAGAAATATTTAAAGAAGCATTAGTTCACAGAAAAATTTATAAAAAAAATCCTTTGCTGGGATACATGCACATGAGTCTGGCTTTTGGCTGGTTTTTACTCATCGTTATCGGGAAAGCTGAAAGCATGGTTTACAACAAAACTCCTTTTGGAGAGCCATGGGGTGGAATATTTTTCCGGTATTTTGTTACCGATCCACATTCTTTTTCTATGCAGGCAACATTTTCTTTTGTTCTGGATTTTCTTCTTTTAATTATTCTTTCGGGTGTTGCGCTGGCTCTTATAAAAAGATTCAGGTCAAGATTGCTTGGTATTAAAAAAACGACCAATCACAGGCTTTTTGATAAAATAGCCATCATGTCCCTTTGGTGGATTTTTCCTTTTAGGTTGTTGGCTGAAAGCACCACTGCTGCTATTCACCATAACGGCAGCTTTCTTACAAATAGTGTTGGAAGTATTTTATCTTATTTGCCTGCCGGAGCGATGGAATTGCCTTTGTGGTGGGCATATTCCGTATCATTGTTTTTCTTTTTTATTTGCATTCCATTCTCAAGATATATGCATATACCTACCGAAGTGGTATTAATTTTATTAAGAAAATATGGCGTAGGGGCAGGAGAAGAATATTCGGGTTATTCAGATATTCAAATTAATTCCTGTTCAAGATGTGGGATATGTATTGATTCTTGTCAGCTGGATTTTACCTCCAATTTTAACAATGTCCAGTCTGTATATTTTATTCGAGATATAAGGTACAATAAATTAAGTGATGATGTTGTAAATAATTGTCTGATGTGTGGGCGGTGTGTTGAAGATTGCCCGGTAGGGCTTGAACTCACCTTAATAAGGCAACAGCACAGAAACAAGCATGAAATTGTAGGGAAACATTATTTTGACTATGCCATAAAAGAGGAAAACCACGATGATGTTGATGTCGTCTTTTTTGCAGGATGCATGTCACATTTAACACCCGGGACAATTATTGCCATGAAGAAAATTTTTAATAAAGCAGGTGAAAAATTCTGGTTTATGGATGAAAATAAAGGTCTCTGCTGCGGAAGACCTATGCGTCAGCAAGGATTTGTTCAACAATCCAAAGACCTTATAAGTAAAAACTCCAGAATGATTGCTGATTCAAAAGCCAAATTATTGGTGACGCCATGCCCGATTTGCTATAAATCTTTTAAAGAAGAATATACCCTTAATATTCCGGTAATGCATCATTCTGAGTATATTGAACACCTTGTTAAAAATAATAAGCTAAAATTAAATAAAACCGATCTTTCAGTTGTTTATCACGACCCATGCGAATTGGGCCGAGGCACTAATGTCTATGAACAGCCAAGAAATCTGCTCAGGAAAGTGTCCAATCTAAAAGCAAGTGATTTTGAAAGAGAAAACTCTTTATGTTGTGGTTCCAGCCTGGCAAATACAGTTATTGAACTTGATGTTCAGATTAAAATAAGGAATCATGCATTATCGGAATTAACAAAATTGAAACCGGACATTTTAGCAACAGCCTGCCCGTTATGTAAAAAATCTTTTGTCCATGGGAATAAGGCTAAAGTGATGGATCTGGCAGAAATAATAGCTGAAAATATTGAGAATGACTCTACTGCAGATTTGAAATTTCAAAAAAATAGTGTCAATGAGCTTGTTTTATAATTACTTTTGATTAATATTTTACAATAAATAATAAATAAATAATTATGGTTGATATATTTAATCGGTTAAAATCATTAAGAGGACCATTAGGACAGTATCAGGAAAATGCTGATGGTTATTTCATGTTTCCCGAATTAGAAGGTGAAATTGCACCAAGAATGAAATTTCTAGGTCGTGAAGTTTTAACATGGAGCTTAAACAATTATCTGGGATTAGCCAATCATCCGGAAGTCAGAAAAGTCGATGCAGAAGGTGCTGCACAATATGGCATGGCTTACCCGATGGGATCTAGAATGATGTCGGGACAAACAAAGTTACATAAAGAACTGGAGGAAAAGCTGGCTGATTTTGTTCATAAACCCGCAAGTTATCTGTTGAATTATGGATATCAGGGCATGATTTCTATAATTGACTCTTTGCTAGACCGGAAAGATGTTGTAGTCTATGATTCAGAATCACATGCATGTATAGTAGATGGGCTCAGACTACATATAGGCAAAAGGTTTGTTTACCCCCATAACAATATTGATAATTTAAAAGTTCAGTTAGCAAGGGCCACAAAGCTTGCCGAGGAACAAAAAGGAGGTGTCCTTGTTATCACCGAAGGCGTTTTTGGTATGGCAGGAGACTTGGGGTGTATAGATAAAATAGTTGAGCTTAAAAAAGAGTTTAATTTCAGACTGTTGGTTGACGATGCCCATGGGTTTGGCACTATGGGTAAAACAGGCGCAGGGACCGGTGAACATTTTGGAGTACAGGATCAGATAGACCTGTATTTTGCCACTTTTGCAAAAAGTATGGCCGGCATCGGTGCTTTTATTGCTGCAGAAAGAGAAATTATTGATTATCTAAGATATACTATGCGTTCTCAGATTTTTGCCAAATCGTTACCCATGCCTATGGTTATTGGGGCTCTAAAGCGCCTTGAGATACTTAGGAATGAACCCTGGCATAAAGACAAGCTTTGGGAAATAGCAATAGCTTTGCAAAATGGTTTGAAAGAAAATGGTTTCGATATAGGTAAAACCCAGTCTCCTGTTACTCCAGTGTGTTTTAGCGGTGACGTTCCCCAAGGGACAAACATAGTAATTGATTTGCGAGAGAACTTTGGTATTTTCTGTTCCATAGTTGTTTACCCTGTTGTACCAAAAGGAGTGCTGATGCTGAGAATAATACCAACTGCTGCCCATACCTTAGAAGATGTGAAATATACCATCGATGTATTCCGGAAAGTTAAACAAAAACTTGAAAAAGGAGATTATAATACTTTAGAAATGAAAAATATGAAAATTGAATAGATTGAATTACCTTTAAATTATTATATACTGCAACTGGTTAAATTAAATATGAAGTAGTTTATTATGACAGATAGAAAATATTTTTTAAAATGTACGAAATGTGGAGCTATTACTCCTGATTTTGCTCAATGGTTTGCTCAAGATCAAATCTGTCCGAAGTGTAGCAGTAAACATTCAGAAGTATGGTATAACAGTAATTATAAAGAACTGCCGTTAATCTTTGAAGGGCATCCTGACAGTTTCTGGCAATATTTTGACTTTTTACCATTAACCCACAGAGAAAATATTATAAGCAGAGGTGAAGGAGCTGTTCCTGTAGAGACGTGGCCTTTTCTTGAAGATTTTGCAAAAGTGAAGTATGGCATTAATTGTAAAGTAGCAGTATATCGTAACGACTTAAATGGAGGTACAGGTACTTTTAAAGATGTGGCTGCATCGCTTGCTGCAAGTGTTTTAAAAGAAAACGGAATCAATCAATATACTGTTGTTTCAACAGGAAACACGGCTACTTCGTTCAGCAGGTATCTTGCTATTGCAGGGATAAGCTGTTCGGTTTTTATTCCAGAGAATGCATTAAAATCTTCAGAAGCTTATATAAGTGCATACGGACAAAAGGTTTTCAGGGTTAAAGGAGATTATGCCAAAACCAAAATCATTGCAGCAGACTTTGCTAAAAAGAATAATATCTTAATTTCATCAGGAAATATAGACCCATTAAGGGTTGAAGCTAAGAAAACCATGGTTTTTGAATGGTTACGCCAGATGGGTAAATTACCAGATGTATATATTCAGGCCATTAGCGGAGGGACAGGTCCAATTGCAATAGATAAAGGTGTAAGAGAAATCAGGGAGGAATTTCCTGATGCTAAGAATCCTAGATTTATAATGGTTCAGCCCGATAAATGCGACCCTATGGTGCAGGCCTGGGAAAAAGCAGAAAAAAAAGGGTTTCAGATGGGGTTTGAAAATGATTATCCTATCATTGATAATCCTGCTACAACTGTCCCCACCTTAGCTACCGGCAATCCCGCGACATATCCTATTGTTGCTAAATTAGTAAAAGAAACAGGAGGTTCTTTTATAAGAATAAATGAAGCCAAACTAACAGATTATAGCAAACTTATCTCTTTTGAAAGAAAAATTATCTTAGGACCGGCATCTGCTGTTTGTTTTGCGGGCTTTTTCAAAGCACTGAAAGAGGGTTTTATTAAAAATGGTGAAACAGTCATGATAAATGCAGGGGAAGGTGTTAAGCGCGCGCCGGAATTTGTAAATCAAATGATATATACCACTCAGATTATTGAAAATGCAGAAGAGTGCATACCTCACGACATAAACAAATATCGGAAAATGCTCTGGGAGGCAATCCCTGAATAATACAAGTGTTTCAAAAAAACATCTTTGTAACGTAAGAATAGTAAGGTCTTATTACTATTGAATGATCATTAATAAATAAAATCCAAGCTTTAAATATTTTTTGTTAATTTTTTAATTCTGTATATATTTGCATTAGAGATATAAATAGGACGCTGAACGTATTATATAATACAGATAAAATATTAATAAATTTAATATCATCAGTTGGTAATTAATAATTCAATAAAAAGAACAATTTAATTAATCATTAGACCAGTGAAAAAACTAATATTTCTATTAGCTGCAGTTTACATGGTAAGCTTAGCAAAAGCCCAGTGGATACCTTTAAATTCAGGGACTACTTATGATTTGCATTCAGTATGTTTTACCGATACAAGCACAGGATATGTGGTTGGATCAGGAGGTGTAATTCTAAAAACCTCAAATGGAGGTATAAGCTGGGTGCCGCAAAATTCTGGGACTACAGATATTTTAACAGGCATTTATTTTGCAACCGCAAGTACTGGTTATATCGTTGGAACTGATTCAAATAGTTTTCATGGTGTCATCTTAAAAACAAATGACGGGGGTGCAAGTTGGCTACCACAAACCTCTGGTTCTGACTATTCGTTATTATCGGTTTGTTTTACAGATTCAAATACAGGTTATGCCGTTGGTAATGGTGGCGTTATAATAAATACAACTGATGGTGGATTAAATTGGACGCCACAGAATTCAGGCACTTTAAATTTCTTATCGTCAGTCTTTTTTACATCTAGAGATACCGGTTATATAGCAGGTGATGGAGGAATTATCCTGAAAACATATAATGGTGGGACAAACTGGTCGCCTCTTAATACAGGAATAACCTTTTCTTTATTTTCACTTTACTTTGTAGGTACGGATACCGGTTATGCAGGGGGTAGTGCCCTGATATTAAAGACTACTGATGCCGGAAATACTTGGACGTTGAAAAATATTTTAATCCCCTATGATGTAGAAGATGTTTATTTTACTAATCCAGATACAGGTTATGTTGTTTTATGGAATGGAGTCATATCCAAGACAGATGATGCATGCACAAGCTGGGAAACGCAGAATTCAGGAACCTCAAATACACTTAATTCTATTTATTTTACAAAGCCTAAAGTAGGATATATTGTTGGTAATGGGGGTATTATTCTAAAGACAATAAATGGCGGTGAAACAACAAATATTTCTGAATTATCAGATAATAATAGCCCTATTATTTATCCAAACCCTGTTATAGATAATCTGACAATAGAAAATACAAAGAATGCAGTAATTGAAATTTTTAATGTACAGGGTCGTCTTATGAAAGTACTTAATACAAGCACTAATAAAACAATTATTGATGCTTCAGCATTTCCGAATGGAGTATATCTTTTAAGACTTGAAAATGAAAAGGAGATTTCTGTTAAGTGGTTTGTAAAGAGATAGGAACAATAAAGTAAGTGTAAGGAAAATTTTAAATTAAAACGGGTAAGCTGAAAACCGAAAAAAGAGTAAGCCATAAAATAATAAAAAAACCAATGGACTTTAAAGAACTTCTAAACAACAAAGACATTAAGCCAAAAGAAAAAACAGAGATGCTCAGCAAATGGGTTAGTGACAACCCCAAAAAAGTGAATGACCTTATTGCGTTTGCTCAAACCTCAAAAGATCCCATCAAAGCAACTTGTATTGAAGCATTGGAATTTGCTACAAAAACAAACCCTGATATCGCTTCATCGTCATGGTTGGATTTTGTTTCTAAAACATTGACAGACAAAGCGCCAAGAATAAAATGGGAAAGTGCCAGAGTGGTAGGGAATATAGCACATCTTTATCCAAAACAATTGGACGAGGCTATAAGAAATCTTCTCATCAATTCTGAACATACTGGAACAGTTGTCAGATGGAGTGCTGCTTTTGCTTTGGGACAAATCATTAAGATGAAAACGCCCAGGAACAAAGATTTAATACCGGCTATTGAAAACATTTGCAACAGAGAAGAAAAAAACAGTATAAAAAAAATATATCTTGAAGCTTTAAAAAGAATAAAAAAATAATTTACAAATTAATGATGAGCAGGTTGTTGCTTGGCTAAAGGAATCGTACCTGCTTATTATTGAAAATAAAAGGAAGATAAAAAATAATGTAACTTTGTAATTGAATAATGATAATATTTTTTATCAAATGAGCTCAACCATTTTAATAATAGACGACGAAGATAAACTCCGCAATCTGCTTTCACGAATCATTAAGGCTGAAGGATTTGAAGTATTGGAAGCTGCTGATTGTAAAACAGGGCTTAAAAAAATTGAACAAAACGAAATTGATGTTGTATTTTGCGATGTAAAACTACCCGATGGCAATGGGGTTGATTTAACCCCAAAGCTTAAGCTAAAAAGCCCATCATCAGAAATTATTCTTCTCACGGCTTATGGAAATATTGCCGATGGCGTTCAGGCGATGAAAAACGGGGCATTTGATTATATTGTAAAAGGAGATGATAACAACAAAATAATACCATTACTTTACAGAGCCATCGAAAAAACGCAACTCCAGAAACGTGTAAAAGAACTTGAGAAAAGGTTATATAAAAAATTTTCGTTTGATATTATTATTGGTACTTCAAGATCAATTCAGCAAGCCATTGAATTAGCTAATAAAGTAGCTCCAAACAACACAACTGTTCTGCTTTCCGGAGAAACCGGCACGGGAAAAGAGGTCTTTGCCCGGGCTATTCATCATGCAGGCCATCAGGCAGGAAAATCTTTTGTGGCTTTAAGTTGCAGCAATTTCAGTAAAGATGTTTTGGAAAGCGAATTGTTCGGCTATAAACAAGGAGCTTTTACTGGCGCTGTAAAAGACAAAAAGGGTCTGTTGGAAGAAGCTAATGGCGGCACTTTATTTTTAGATGAAATTGGCGAAATGCCCTTTGAATTACAAGCTAAATTATTGCGCGTTTTAGAAACAAATGAGTTTATCAAATTGGGCGATACAAAAACAATTTCAATCAACTTTAGGCTAATTGCAGCTACAAATAAAGATTTGAAAAAAGAATGTGATGAACAACGTTTCCGTTCAGATTTATTTTACAGAATAAATACATTTACCATTCCTTTACCTCCTTTAAGAGAACGTATCAATGATATTGTGCCTCTTGCAAGTTTTTTTATTAAATATTACTCAGAAGAAACAAACAAAAAAGATCTTGCCCCCACAGAAGAATATCTTCAGAAATTAAAAGATTATCACTGGCCAGGGAATATCCGTGAGCTAAAAAACATTATAGAGCGAAGCGTAATACTTACCGATAACGACGAAATAAATATTGATACATTACCTTTGGAGCTATTAAGCAAACAATCTGAAAACACTAAAACCATATCAGCTTTTGAACTGACAAGTATTGAAAAATTACACATACAAAAGGTGATGAATTATACCAATGGCAATAAAACAGAAGCTGCCAAACTGCTCAATATTGCTGTTACTACTCTTTATAGAAAACTGGAAGAATATAAGATTATTTAAAAAATAAAGAACAATCAGAATAAGGTGAGACAAAGGTTTAAAAATATTATTTCGCTTTTTATAGTGTTAACGATGTTAATGCCAACAATATTAAAACTTGAACATCATCATGAACATTTTGTTTGTAATGCAACAAGCGAAAAACATTTTCATAATTATCATGAAAAATGTGCTGTTTGCAGTTTTGCTTTTTCCTTTTTCCTTTCAGATAAAATTAATTTCTATTCAGTAAAAGATAAAGAAACAGACAATTACAACAGCTGTTTAAATATTTCTTATTATTCAAACCTTTCAAGATATTCATTTTTATTACGTGCTCCTCCCATTTTTACATATTATATTTAAAGGACTGTTTCGAAACTAAAAAATGTCACTCAGAGCCCCTATTTACTCTGTCGGAACAAAGAATCTCATTCTCAACTTCATTTAGATTCTTCACTTCACTATTTTTCATTATGAATGACACAGTATTCAACTTTTAAGACAGCCTTGTAAGAGCGTATTTGTTAAACATTAAATCGTAATAAATTGAAAATAACATTTTTAATAATGTTTGGAATAATTATATTTATTCCAAATATAACTTTTGCTGAATTTAAACAATATTCGGGCAAAGCATCTTTATCCGGAAAAATTACAGACAGGAAAACAGGCGAACCTTTACCGGGTGTAAGTATCTATTTCCCCGATTTAAAAACAGGGACATCATCAGGCACAGATGGAAAGTATAAAATAGAAAATCTACCACAAGCAGAAGTTCTGATAGAGGTAATATTTATAGGTTATAAATTAATTACAGATAATATTGACCTATCAGTAACATCAACTAAAGATTTTGCATTAGAAGAATCTATAACAGAATTAAACGAAGTAGTGGTGACAGGATTATCAAAAGCAGGAGAGAAAAACAGAACACCAACACCTATTGCCACTATTGCTCCATTACAGATTCTACAAAACTCTTCTGCAAATATTATTGATGCACTTTCGCATCAACCGGGGGTTTCTCAGGTTACAACAGGTTCGGAGATATCAAAACCCGTTATTCGTGGGCTTGGTTACAACAGGGTAGTAACAGTTTGTGATGGTATCCGCCAGGAAGGACAGCAATGGGGCGACGAGCATGGGATTGAAATTGATGAGTTCTCTGTAAATAAAGTAGAGATATTAAAAGGTCCTGCAAGTTTAGCTTATGGTTCTGATGCAATGGCTGGTGTAATAAACCTGCTCTCTGCACCTACATTGCCCGATGGAAAAATGCAAGGAAATATTTTGGCAAACTATCAGACCAATAATGGCTTAATAGGCTATTCTGCCAACTTTGCCGGAAATATAAAAGGTTTTATCTGGGATGTACGCTATAGCAACAAAATGGCTCACGCCTATAAGAACAAATATGATGGTTATGTTTTTAATTCTGGCTACAAAGAAAATACTATAGGTGGAATTGTAGGGCTCAACAAATCATGGGGCTATTCTCATCTGCATTTCAGCTCATATAGTCTTACCCCGGGTATTGTGGAAGGAGAACGTGATAGCATTACAGGAAAGTTTGTAAAACAAATTGCATTAAATGATTCAACAGAAGGAGCTTCCTTTGCAAACAATAAAGATTTTAAATCATACATACTTTTAACGCCATACCAAAAAATACATCACAATAAAGCCGTGCTGAATAATAATTTTATTATTGGAAATGGAAGTATAAAAACAACTATTGGCTTTCAGCAAAATCAACGACAGGAATATGCTGATATACTTAAAGAAAATAATTACGGACTATATTTTCTTCTTAACACCATAAATTATGATGTGAGGTATATTCTTCCAGAAAAAAACAACTTTGATATATCATTCGGGGCAAATGGAATGGTGCAGAAGTCAAAAAATAAAGGAACAGAATTTTTAATTCCCGAATATAACCTATTTGACATTGGTGGATTTGTTACTGCAAAAAAAACTATAGGTAAATTAGATATTAGTGGTGGATTACGCTATGATTCACGCAATGAAAAAGGGAAAGATTTATATTTAAGTCCTGACAAAAAGAATGTTGTGGCCAATGAAACTGGCGCATTTCATCAGTTCAAGGCATTCCACTCTATATTTATGGGGCTATCTGGAAGCATTGGAGCAACTTATCAGTTGTCAGAAATATTTTTTACAAAGTTGAATTTGTCGCGAGGGTTTCGTGCACCCAATATTGCTGAGATTTCAGCAAATGGCGTGCATGAAGGAACAATAAATTATATCATTGGCACACCCACTTTAAAAGCCGAAAACAGCCTGCAGTTTGATTACGCACTCGGATTAAATTCAAGTCATATTACAGCCGAAGTAGATTTATTCAGCAATACAATCAGCAATTTTATTTTTCTGAGCAAACTAGAAAGTCTTTTAGGTGGCGATTCTCTTACGAATGGTTTCAGCACATTCAAATATTCATCAGGAGATGCAAACTTGTCGGGTGGTGAAATTTCTATTGATGTACATCCGCATCCTTTAGATTGGTTGCATTTTGAAAATTCTTTTTCTTATGTGCTATCAACACAAAAAGACCAACCCGATTCCACAAAATACTTACCTTTTACACCTACGCCTAAATTTACTTCTGAACTTAAAGCTACAAAAAAGAAATTCGGAAAAAGTTTGGTAAATGTGTACTTGAAATTTGAAGTTGAAAATTATTTTACACAAAATAAATTCTATGCAGCATTTGGAACTGAAACGGCAACGCCAGATTACACACTTCTTAATTGCGGTGCGGGAACAGATGTAATTTCAAAACATAAAACAACAATTTTCTCGCTTTATATAAGTGCAAACAACCTTACCGATGTTGCCTTTCAGAGCCACCTGAGCCGGTTGAAATATGAAGGCATAAATTATCTGACAGGAAGAACCGGCGTTTACAACATGGGAAGAAACATTAGCTTCAAACTTATAGTACCCATCGATTTTAGTAAAAAGGTAGTTGAAAAGGGATATTAAGTCTGCAAAATATACAAAGTGTTGAAAAATTGCCAATCTATTGTTTTAGTTTGGTAACCCTTTCAAAATGATAGTATTTACATTATCAAAACGAAATGGTTTCGTTATTTTTATTCTCATTGATTTAATTGTATAAATCTCATTTTGAATTAATTAACTCTATTTTTATTTTATTGGAACGTGTTTTGGCATACCTGTAAAAATAAATAAAAACATGAGGACAAAACAAAATATTACAGAAAAAGAAGTACTTGCTATTATCAAAAAAGAATTGCCTGATATAATCTTCAAAGCGGGGGAAGATAGTGAAAACATTTTATAATGATCCATTAAAAAGACGAAAACAGCTTGTTTCAAAATGAAATAATCGAACTACAATATAAATAACCCGTTTTTACATTTTGTTATCGTGTAATATATTTTACAGAAAGGAGCAAAAAATGAAAACTTTATTATTAATTATTCCGCGTTTTATTACAGGTATTGTTGTTCCATCTGCCTATTTAGGCAAGGATGCCGAAATTGACACAGCACATGTTGTTTGTTGGATAGGAGGCATTATTGTAGGGGTTATTCTTAGTTGTCTTGTTTTTTCATTAATTAATTACTCAAAATCTAAAATCTAAAAATTATGAAATGAAAAAAAATATTATATTTTTATTGGCAGTTACCTTCAGTGGCTTTCTCCTTACACAACAAGTTACCGAACTGGCAAAAATCCCATTCGATGGAACAGATGCAACCGGATTACCACAAAGAAAACGTTTTCATTCAGATAATAGTTTGTAGGTAAGATATTTGAATAATCCTAAATCTAATGGTATATGCAGGATGGCATTTTCTTTAACCGGAGATATTGGCGATGAAAAAGGAGTTTTTAACTTAGCTTTTCTGAATCTGTTTTTTTGATTGTCCATTTGTTTTTTCTTAATTTATAAAAATTTGAAGTTTGTCCAACCAACCCTTTCATAATGCTATACCCACCATTGCAAAAAGCAATGGTTTTTAGTTATATTCACGAGTTCCGTTTTTTATAAACCCGCACCCAATAAGCAATTACGTCAAAAACATTAAATTGGAGCGTATTTTGGCAATACCAAATCCAATATAAGAAACAATATATGACAACAGCTATTCTGATTTTAACAACAGCAGCCTTGTTTGGTATCTGCTATAAATCAATTCAGTTTTTCGAAAAAATATGAATTATATAAATAAACGTTTATGACAACATTATTAATTGCATCATTATCAGTATTTTGTTATCTGGTGTATGTTTTACTTAAACCTGAAAAATTCTAAAAAATGAACACTGAAATAACAGGAATAATATTAATGTTTTGTGCTACTGTATTATTAGCCATACCATTGGGTAAATACATTGCAAAAGTATATTCAGGCGATAAAACATTCTTGGATTTTCTTTTCAATCCCATAGAAAAATACTTTTTCAGGTTAAGTGGTATTGATGCCACCAAAGAGATGAATTGGAAGCAACATTTATATGCTTTGTTAGGTATTAATTTTATATGGTTTTTCTTATGCTTTATAATTTTGATGACTCAGGGGTGGTTGCCATTAAACCCTGACCATAATCCTTCAATGTCGCCCGATTTAGCTTTCAACACTGCCATTTCATTTTTAGTCAATTGCAACTTGCAGCACTATTCAGGAGAATCGGGATTAAGCTACCTTGGACAGATGGTGCTTATGTTTTTGCAATTTGTAACAGCCGGCACAGGTATGGCAGCCTGTGCAATGGTATTTAATGCTATGAAAGAAAAACAAGCCGAAACGCTGGGCAATTTTTACAATTATTTTCTAAAAAGCTGCACAAGAATATTATTACCCATTTCTTTTATTGTAGCTATAATTTTATTATTCAACGG